>JGI24891J29808_1000056_pt1 | contig 156221 bp, 120 predicted proteins | sample FreactcultuFSWF8_FD_29808 | JGI IMG/M metagenome (IMG submission 29808) | reverse complement strand
CCGCCGCCGCCGCCAATCTAGCGACGGAGAGCTGCGCACAAGATGAGATCGTCAATGTACTCGTCGCGCCCTCTCGCCTTTGGCACCACATTCGCTACCCTTCTCTCCTCCGCCGCCGCCCGTAATTTCTCTTCCGCCCCGTCACCGAACCTCGATCTCTCTGGACTTGGCCGCGTCGCTCTGGCCGGCGACTTTGACTCAATATCTCTTTACACGTACCAAGGACAGACTCAAAATGCAAACTTCGCCAATGGCAGCCAATATCTCTTTTCACAATATCCCGATGGCTCCTTCCAGAGTCTGGCTCTCGCTGATGCCTTCATCACTACCATGTGTCCGTTCGTCAGCAACGGTGCCTTGCAAGGCGTCGTAGTAGGAGGCAACTTCACTAGTCTCGGCGGTGTCCCTGCACAAGGCATTGCTCTATGGAACCCGAACACTACCAAAATCACCCCTCTAGACGGACTTTCTGGTTCTGTGTCTGCCGTCTACTGTGATGACGCATCGTCCACCGTCTACGTTGGAGGTAGCTTTACCGGAGGCAACTCGACAAATGCAATCGCTTGGGCTTCTGGATGGACAAACCTACCCTTTGCTGGATTCAACGGCCCCGTCACATCTATCGCTAAGAGCTCCAGCGGTACCATCATCTTTGGCGGATCTTTCGATGGTTTGGGCAACACAACCACTCCTACAAACAAGGATGTCCAGGTTATCAACCTCTCTGCTGGAAACATCACCTCTGGCGCATCAACTTCAACCGATGGCTTCAGTGATCCTCGCAACATCATCTGCCAGACTGGCGAGGACTCTGCTGGAAACGCCTGGCTGCTCGAAGACAATACTCCTGGCTTCTGGCGAGGCTCGTTTGGTTTCGGCTTCAACCCCACCAAGCTGCGCCTGTACAACACCAACCAGGACGGACGTGGAACCAAGACCTGGCGCTTTACTGCCTTCCCCCTCGGTGGAATCATGAACTTTACCTACACGGACGAGAACGGTAGCTTTGCTTCTTGCACTGCCAACTGCCCTCTTCCCCAAGGAAACACCTCGTACCAGGACTTTCACTTTGTCAATTCTGTCGGCATGAACGATTTCCGCATTGACATCTCTGCTTGGTATGGCGCTGGAGCTGGTTTGAGTGGCATTGAGTTGTTCCAGGACGATATTTATGCTTTTGCAATTTCCGACTTCAATGAGCCTCGTTGCGACAGTGTTAGTACCACTGGCGCCAACTCGACCGTCACTGGCCCCTGGAAACAGACCCCTTCTGGTCTGAGCACATCCGATTATCTTACTGCCGATCTGAATGGTAGCGTCACCACCGAGACTGCCCAGGTCGTTTTCAAGCCCGATATCAAGCAGTCAGGAAACTACTCCATCACATTGTACACTCCCGGCTGTCTTCAGGACGGCACCTGCTCGACTCGTGGAATTGTGAATATTACTGGATCCATGACTACTGAGAAAGGAGCGATCACCACCACTCTTTACCAGACCAACTACTACGACAAGTACGACCAAGTCTATTATGGCTACGTTGATGCCGCATCCGACTCGTTCCGTCCTGAGGTCACCCTGACCCCGGTTGCTGGTCAGAACACTCCTTTGACTGTCGTCGCTCAACGCGTCCGTTTCGAGCTGGTCACATCGACTGGTGGCTTGAACGGCCTCTACGATTACGATCCTAACGTCGCTACTGTCAACACCGATTTTTCCGCTTCGAAGATCGATTCTGCTGCCATGACTCTGGATATGGGAGCCAAGATCAATGCTCTTGCTGTCTACGAAGATGTGACTTACGTAGCTGGCAACTTCTCCAGCGGTGATATCCACAACATCTTCAGCATCGGCAGCCAAAACGCCACCTCTCTGCCCGGAGGCGGGCTGAACTCTGAAGTGCGCACTGTGTACCAGAACGGTTCTACCATCTACGTTGGTGGCAACTTTACCAACACGGCCACTACTCAAACCTCGGGACTGAACGGCATCGCTGCTTACTCCATCGATGATAAATCATGGAGAGCGCTTGGTGCAGGCGTCAATGGCCCTGTCTGGGCTATTGTTCCTCTGCAGCTCAACATCTCCGGCAGTGATCAAGAGACTGTTCTTGCCGTCAGTGGTGACTTTACTAGCGTCAACGCTGTCGGTAGCAATGCGACTTACTCTGCCGACGGTTTCGCTGCATGGGTGCCTTCTCGTGGCAACTGGCTTCACAATCTCGCCAACGCAACTGTCTCTTTGAGCGGCGGTCTTTTGGCTCAGACTATGGTGGCTGACTACGGCCAACTTCTGGCCGGATCCCTTGTCGCCTCGCAGATCGGCATGAGTGATGCCGTAGCTCTCAGCGGCTCTGGCCGACCTTCGATCTCGCCACTTGGTATCTCCATCTCCGCCACTCGCGAGTCGTCAAGCATGCGTAAGAGAGCCACAACTAGCCAGAATGTTACCGGTGTAGCTACCGGCTACTTTTACCTGGACAATGGCAAGAACATGACCATCCTCGGCGGCCACTTCACAGCCAACTCTTCTGCCGAGTCCACCATCAACAATCTCCTGATTATCGACAACACGAACGGTCAGAGTGTCATTGGTCTTCCCAGCACCATCGATGCAGACTCAACTGTCCTTGCCCTCGACGTCCGTGATACCAGCCTCTTCGTTGGTGGCTCAATCACTGGCACAGCCAACGACAACGATATCGAAGGCCTGCTGGTGTGGGACCTGTCTACAAACGCGCTCGCTACCGGCCAACCTGCAGCACTCGCCGGCGACTCTGTCTCTGTCAACGCTGTTGCAGCCCAACCTGGTTCTTCCAATGTCTACGTTGGAGGCAACTTTGAGAATGCAGGATCGATGTCATGCCCATCGTTCTGCATGTACGACACGTCGAGTGGTCAGTGGATGCCTCCCGCATCTGGACTTAGCGGCACAATCAATACCATGGTCTGGAGATCTAACAGCCAATTGATTGTGGGTGGCGATTTCTCCACTAGCGGCAACAGCACCAGACTGGCTCTGTACGACTCGAAGAAGCAGACTTTCACCGACCTTGGTGCTTCAGCTAACTTGCCCGGCCCAGTCACCGCCATGACTCCGGCTAACCCCAACTACGATGCGTGGTGGGTCGCAGGTACCGCAGCCAATGGCTCATCGTTCCTGCAGAAGTTTGATGGCACCACTTGGCACCCTGTCACCGGCTTCGGATCTGCATCTTCCATCAGAGGACTTCAGATCATGTCTCTTACCGAGAAGCACCAGCTTAGCAGCCTAGTCCCTTCCGACGAAGTCTTGCTGATTACTGGTTCAATCGAGCTTCCCGACAATGGCAATGCCAGCGCTGTGCTGTATAACGGAACCAGTTTCCAGCCTTTCATCCTTACGACTACCGCCAACGGTGGACAAGGTACCTTGAGTGGGATGTTTGTCCAAAACCCCAGCAACTTCTTGAGCTCCAAATGTAGGCAATCTCCAAATCTTTCTGAGTATGATAGATACTAATTGTGTATAGCCCATCACCTTGCTCTTGGCCTTGTCGTTCTGATTGGACTGGCCATTGCTTGCGCTTTGACCTTCTTGCTGGTGGTCATCGGCATAATGGTCGAGCGATACCGTCGCCGCAGAGAGGGCTATGTGCCCATGCCTCAGTTGAGAGCCGACCAACAGGCCAATCTGAACAGAATTCCTCCGGAGAGTCTGTTTGGCACGTTAGAAAAGCGCGACACCGCACCTCGGGTGTAAGGCCCAAAGGACTTGGATAGTTGACTTTCAAAATGCAGCGTGGAGTTTGGGTTGCTTTGTTCATTTCACGACGTATTCCTCTAGAAGGAATCTACACCAGACAGTCGCAAGCGTGGCCGCCTGGTGAAAACACACAAAACTGTTGATATCTCGAAGATGGCCGACCGATCATTATGGGCTTGAACGTTTTTCATTCTTTTTTTCTCATTCTTTCCGCTTATTGCGAATTGGTTCCATCCGTTCTCATTTCTCTTCGATTCTGTTCTATACCTGCTGCCTGTCACACGATGGCCTTGGATGTTTTTAGATGAGGATTCTCTTTTTTCCCATTCTTTTCCTTTATTCTTTCGTGCTAGCGCTAGTCGTTTTCTCTTGTTCCTTCGTGGTCGGATCCTTTCTTCCTTTTTGTCTCCTGCAAATTAATGTATAGCGAGCAACGGCTTTGCTTTAGGGGATTGATTTCTATTTTTGTCCTCTGGAGCAATTAATGATGAACGTTTACTTTTTGAACGTCATGTGCTTGATAAATCTGCTTCGAATTTGCTACCGAAACTACCACATTGCGACCTCGGCAGTGTTGCAGTGCATCATGATCAGTCGCAGTCGTGCCTCTAAACTGTGCCATGGGTTAGGCAGGCGCATCATCAGCCAAGCCTTTCTCCCGCTGCACCAGCGTTACCACAACGAACCCACCTCCTTCGAACACATCAACCGTTTGTCTCATCCCTGTTTCTGACTCCTTCTGCAGCTTTTCGATTGGGGAAAGTCCCCGAGGAGGCTCAATGGAATGTGTGGTTTGCATGGAGTAGCCGTGCAACGTTCTTTTCAGCTGATGGATAGAGTACAAGAGGACATGTTTCGAAGCTTCAGCCTTTCAGGTGGGTGGCCAGAAGTGGGCTTCAGCTGAATCCCAGATTTTCCCTTCCGAATCGATCAAGGAATGTCCGAGGCACAATGAGATATACATACGTTTGAGACCCATTATTCCATTCCAAAGGATATCCTCCATTTCCCCTCTTCTTATTTCCATATTCTTATTCACACGGTTGGTGTTTTTGACTTGTACGTGCGTCGCGCTTCGTATAACGTCGATAAGGAGGAATAAAGATGTTGTTGAGGTTGGGTAGGGTAGCTTATCTTTGCATCTTTGCTTTGGTGGTGGTTTTGTGGACGGGGTCATATGGTAAGTCGAGGGAGGTGGTGCATAAGGGGTGGGATATGACTACACAGGCATTCGGCCAAGGGTCATCCTTTGCGGTTGATGATATGGTGGCGCTTGATTTGGGGTCGGATGCGGGTGTAGCACATGGAATCGATGAGGAAACAGCTGTCGAGGTATGTGACTTCTATAACGCTGACTCATCTTTCTTGGTGATCTGGCTAATAATGGCAGGCACCTTCTCCATATGCATACGTCTTTTATGCGACACAAGACACCTATGCGTGTTCTGTTCTGGTTAACATCAGACAGTTGAAGGACGTATTCGAAACAAAATATCGCATCCACGTCTTGATCACCAATGAGGTCTCTCTGAGCTACGTAGAAGCCTTGGAAGACTCCGGCGCAACAGTATCATTGCAAGCGGCCCCGGCACTTGCAAATGGCACCGAAGGTGCTGGATATTATCAAGACTGCCTGCTGAAATTGTACGGCTTCCGGATGCATCAAATCGACACCTCGCTCAAGCGCGTAATCGTGATGGACTCCGACCAACTGGTGCTTCGAAATCTGGACTACCTCTTCGAAGACAAGATCGAAGCCGACCTTGCTGCACCTCGAGCTTACTGGATCGCCAAAGAGACGTTCAGCACAGCATTCATGGTGATCACGTTATCAGATCGAGTATGGCATGTAGTCGAAAAAGCACTCGACAATATCCAAATCGACAAGTACGACATGGATATCGCAAACGAGTTGTTTGGGGACACTGTGTTGATGCTACCCGGACATTTTGTCACACTGAACAGTCATTGGGAAGACTGGAATCTCCCGAAATGGTTTCATAAGCCCGAGGCTATCGTTGCTGGAATCACGAATGGCACACATGAGGTCGCATGGTCGGAGACGCAAGATCTGAACAAGAGGGAGCAGGCTCAACAGGGCTCCCAGTTCGAGCCCTCGAACTACGAGACTGCGCCCGACGGTCAACTGAAGGACTCGACTCAAGCGAATGGGAACAAGAAAGGCACATCCGAGAGTTTGCCAAAGATGACCACCGATGTCAATTTGCCAACACTGCCAAAGATCAAAGATGATGACTCGCAGATGGCAGACGACTTGCTTCCCGATACCATCCCTGGCATCGTCAATCCGTCAAAACATTCAGATGGAAAACCTCACCTCCCAGGCGGCATCGCACCGCCATCCCACGGCAAGTCTTCTTCGGAAGTCATGAGCACTGAAACCCTCGATCTGAAGGATAAGAGATATTACAATGAGTTATACGAGCTATACAAACAAGTATCGGTCTTGCATTTCACAGCAATGGGCAAGCCATGGGGTGTCAATGAGCAGATGCTGAAGGATGGGCGGCCAGATGCACACCCAGTGTTCAGAGAGCAATTCATGACTTGGAGGAAGGTGGCTAGAGATATATGTCCGACGGATATTGTGGTAGAATTATGATAATATATGCGAATTTTCCCCCGAGAAACAGCATGCACGCTTTCATTGAATATGTACATGATCATCAAAAGCATCCTTTCTTTTCACAGCCAGATTGGTAGCCTTAGAATGGAGAGGAGAGAGGGAGGTCGGTACCGGGTTGATTGATCTGCGGCTATTTCTACGTTACTGCTAGTCGGTACTTCATACGACCGCCCGCCGGACCATGTACTATTCGTTCAGGTTTCAACCTTGCTTCTTTTTGAGACCGTCATCGATGACCATGGGAGGAGCAGGAATTTCAACATCCTCAATATGCCACTCCATACCGATGTATCCATCACTGACAATCTTGACCGAGACCATCCTTTCACCATTTGCAGGAGGCAATCTGATCTTGCTTCTCGCAATTGGCTTAGGGTTGGCCTGTGAGGCCTGTTTACCTTGACCAGGCACGTGCCAAGAAATACGCTTGAGTGCAAGCACCTCGTCGGTCTTGGTATCGGCAACGACCAGGAAGAAACCCTCTGACTGAGGCTTAGGGAAGCGCGGGGCGTACATGTGGAACTCGCGATTCAGAGCAGGGTTCAATCTAGCGACCGAGACATTCAGACCGAGTGCCGTAACATCGTTGATGTTGACGCGTAATTGGGGCAGTGCAGACAAGGCCTTGAAAGCACGGGGCTGCTGAGTTGGTGCAAGCGAGAGTTGCTTGTGCAGAATGGTCTCCATCTCCTTACGTGGTGTGGTAGTCGCTTCGACTAGATTCTTCGGCTTGGGGTTCTTGGAGTTCGAAAGACGTTGGCGCTCTCTTGGTGGCTCAACGCCTGGTAGCATGGCCAAAGGACCATCTTCGGGCCAACGAGCAGATTTTACGCATTGAAGTAAGGTGATCATCATGCCACAGCTCGAGTTGAAGCCTAACTCTGTGAGAACATCAATTGAGGCTTGCAAAATACGAATAGCCTGATCAAGAACCGAAGTTTGATCACCAACGTAATCAGAGATGGGGAGATCGATGCGTGAAAAGTGAGCCTGAAGGAGAAGGAATGCCTTGACATGGGGATCCCACATGGGCAGCCCCAACATGGCGTCTTCGGCCTTCAAGGGCAAAGCCGCAGAGAGCTCGGCGTTGATCAGATCTTCATTATGACGAACGGGAAGCTCGTCGTACTCGGTTGCGCTGCACATCCAAGCAAGAGCTTCCGCAAAAGTGGCATTCGGCTTAGCATGCTTGATCAAATGGCGAATAGTCTTGTGAGCAAGATAGTAGTAACTCATAATCTTACCCAGCGGGGTTGGGTCAACATCACCATTACTATGCATGGTGACACAACCAGAATCTGCAAGCTCTGAGAGTGACTTGTCAACCATCTCAACCATGTACTCGTTAGCAAGTTCGTGAGCAGCCATGGTGTTATGCTCTTCTGCTGAGATCTCCAAGCCATAGTAAGAAGGGTTCTTGTGGAGTCTTCTGAAGAAGAAAGTCCACGTCAAGTAATCGAGAGCATCTTGCTTGGTAGCAATTGTCTCTGCGGATACTTCGGCGCCCAGATGGTTGTCCAAGACGTTGTGTAGGGACGATTCGACAGGGAAACCGGTATGCAAGAAGTGCTTGTAAAAAGCTTTCTTCGCATCCTGGGTAAAGATGCGAGCGATTCCTGAAGTGTCGAATTGAGGTCTGCCGGCACGACCAAGCATCTGCAGAACATCTGTAAGATCCATGTCCTTGTATGCCTCTGTCTTTGCATCGAAGAACTGCGTACCCTTGACAACTACCAAGTGAGCAGGCAAGTTGACACCCCAAGCCAGAGTACTGGTGGCGACGAGGACCTGGATTTTGTTGTTGGCGAACAGCTCTTCCGCCAGTTGTCTGTCCGATTCAACAAGACCTGCATGATGCAGACCAATACCGAAACTGAGAGATTCACGTAGGGCTTCATCCTTCACTCGGTCGAGGTTCAAAGCGAGATCGTCTTCTGACATACGAACGAAGCGACGAGGATTCTCTTCCATACCACAAAAGTTGATGAGATCGCGAGCGGTCAGTCTAGTCTGACGACGAGAGGCAACGAAAACGATGACCGGCTTGTCTGGAGAGTGAGATTTGATTGCCAGGAAGGTTGGTCGGTTCATTGACTGCATGAGAGGACAGAAGCCCTTTTGCTCAGGGAAGCCGTCGATGTAAATCTCCAGAGGAACAGGACGAACTGAGTGCCGGAAGTTGAATAAGCCTTCCTTGACACCGAGCCAATTTCCTAGATCAGTGGCGTTGGCGCAAGCGGTCGACATTCCGACGATACGAACAGAGCCCTTCTTCTGAGAAGCAATGTAATTCATTCGAGAAACAATGATCTCGAGAATGGGACCTCTGTCTCCACCAAGCAGATGGATCTCATCAATAATCACCAGACTGACTTGACGTACGTAATCTCTTGTCTGCCAACTACGACTGATACCATCCCACTTCTCAGGAGTCGTAATGATAATATCAGCGTCGCGAATTGTTCGGGTGTCTGGAGTGTTGTCACCAGTCAACTCAACAAGCTTCAACCCCATCTGCTTGGTCAGGCGACGACCCCAATCTTGAACTCTTTCACGGACCAAAGCCTTCATGGGGGCAATGTAAACTACCTTAGATCCCGGCTTCTCGCGGAACGCCCACCACATAGAGAGCTCTGCTGCGACTGTCTTACCACTACCAGTGGGAGATCCCAGCAGAACATTCGCTGATGTGTGGTACATGCAGTGGAATAGTTGTGTCTGCATAGGATTGAAGAACTGGAATCGTTGGCTGTATATCTCCTCTAGCAGAGGATTCTTGAGTGCGGCAATAGGCAGAGGCTGCAGGTTGAGCAGGTCAGTATAAACGCTCTCGGTATCAGGTCGAATGAGATGCTGGAAAGAAACTGGCGTAACGGTTTCAGCACCAAGCCATCGGTCTGATACAGCACGAACATAGATCTGCGAGGGAAGTGGATCGGTGAGCGGAATGGTGAAGCTCAACTCGTGCTCGTCGTAGAGCTTTCTTCTCGAGAGGATGAAGTATTCGTGATGGTAGATCTCTGAAGTTTCAGAGTTCTCTACCCAAATCCAGTATGATTCAGACTTGCCATGATGCTTCTCATTCCACCTGAAATCAGGTGTGATGTAGAGGTGAATACGCAATACATCTCGATTCAAGGGTGCGATTTCAGCCTCCACAGTGAGTGTGGGGAAGTTATCGAGCAGCTTTGCAATGGTGTAACCCATCTTGTTGTTGTGAACGAGCTGTCCAATTTCTGCTGGCTCCATGTCCCTCAAAGCCTCAATCGACGTGGTCGAACCTTTCTCGTCAAGGTTACGCATGACTGCCTGTGGAATATCGAATTGATGAAAAGGGTGTTGGTATGCCCACACGCGCTTCTCAATAGATTTGCACATAGACAGAAGAACAAGGCACTGGTAACCCCAACGTCTGTTCAGGGCAATCATGAACAACGCTCTGCAGATACGAGCCGCGTTCTGAGCAACATAGGACGAGTCTGATACCAACGTGAAGTCTTCCAGACGTGCGCGAGAGATGTAAGACTGAAGAAGGACATTTGTCTTGCCAGATTGCGAGCCAATACCACCCTCAATGTCGCAAGGAGCAGCTTCATCTTGGAGTCGCAACAGCTCTTTCTCTTCAGGCTCCTTGGACTGGATGTTGTCGAACTCACCACTCATACTGATCATTTTTAGGACGTCTGCCTCCGTAGCCTGAGGTCGCATCATAGTGTTGAAGATTTCGACACTTGTCTGAAGGACGTAGTACTGACTTGCAATTCTGCCTACGTCCTTTGCGCGAAGCTCTTCGGTCGTCTCGTTGAAGATAATCATCTGGCTTTGTTGCAAGACTCTAGCGGCCTTGATAATCAATTCCCGACGCCTCTGTACGAGCTGAGGATCGTCTCGAATCTCTGCCCAGTCGATACCATAAGCCATAGGGTTTCGTTGCATACGGACAAAGAGGTATGAATATCCAAGCCATTGAACAGCCTCTGAAACCGAGGTCACTGTTCCAAGGGAAATTTCAGCGTTGAGATTGTCAACCATCTTCTTTGAAAAGTTGGATTCAATGGGCTGTTGTTGGGTCACTGCAGTGAGATAGTGTTGAACCTTGTCCTGAGTGGTGCAAATAAAACCAATACCAGTGTCCTGGAACTGAGGACGTCCGGCACGTCCAAAAATCTGGAGCACATCAAGAATGCCAAGGTCAACGAATTTACCTGCCTCTGCACTGTAAAGTTGGGTACCCTTGATGACAACGGCGGCAGCTGGCAAATTGACACCCCAGGCAAGAGTTGCGGTACAACAGAGCACTTTGAGGACGCCGTCTGCGAACAAGCGTTCCATCATGTTCCTGTCAGATCGAGGCATACCAGCATGATGAGTACCGAAGCCCTTGGGCACAAGTTCTCTAAGCTCACGACCCTTGGAAGTCTTCAAGTCACGTAATGCTTGCTGGTAGTTCTCGTGGAAGGAAGGATCGAAAAGGTCGGTGCATCCCTCGTCGGTAGCCATCTCATACATGGTCTTGGCGGTCTTCCAGGTATCTTTGCGAGAATGGACAAAGACCATGACTTGATGGCCTCTCTCCAGCATGTCACGTACTTTCTCAAAGGCGACAATCTCCAGGTTTTCTCTTGAAGTCTTGCTGCCAGCTTTGCCCTTGACACCGAGGAAGTGTTGTTCGAGGGGCACAGGTCTGAAGGAACCGTCGAAGTAGAAAAGTCCAGCCATGCGGTTGACCTTGAGGAAATCGGCAACATCGACGTAGTTGGGAAGCGTGGCAGAGAGACCGACGATACGGATTAGAGACTGCGTGCTCTCGACTTGTCTCTCTGTTCGAGCGACAAGCGACTCGAGCACAGCACCTCGCTCGTCATGAAGCATGTGGACTTCATCAATAATCAGGAGACGAACCTTCTGAACAAGCTCTGTATCTCCAGTGCTCTTTCTTGTGACGACATCCCACTTCTCTGGTGTGGTCACGATGATTTGGGTCTGAACAATCTCGGCCTTGGTAAGATGCATGTCGCCAGTAAGCTCGCGACATTGAACACCAAGCCAAGCAAGTCTTTTGCCCAGTTTCTCGGTGATTTCAGCAGCCAATGCCTTCATAGGAGCGACATACACGATCTTGAAATCGTTGAGGGCAACAGCGAGGTCACTAGCATCCGGGTATTCGGAAGGACTCGGTGTCACGTTTTTAGCAATGGTGTTGAGGATAGTCAGCATGGCGGCATCAGTTTTTCCGGCACCAGTAGGCGCACAGATCAACATGTTCTCGCTGGTCCTGTATGCTACCGGATAGACAAGACTTTGCATGCGGTTCAGGGATTTATACCCTTTGAAGGTGCCCCGACAAAGTGTGTCCATATCTTTGATGTCAACAAGCGATTGGCCGATGCCTAGTGTGCCGACTTTGGCAGGAGGGATGGAATATTCTTCGTACTTCTCGTGTTCGGTGCGCTCGCTTCCAAGCGGCAGCATGTACTTTCGGCCGTGAGAGGAAAGCATGTTCCCGGCATCGTGTGCTCGGTAGACATGGGGATACTGGGTAGCGGAGCGATCCTGAGCAACAGCCAGAGACGCGGTTTTGTGCTCGAAATCCTGCTGTTGTAGAGCGGCTTCTCTCTCACGGCGGGAGAGAATTCTTCCCTTGGATTCATTCTGTGCTGGAACTTCTGAGCCTTTAACAATCTCGTTGCGATGAGCGATAAGATCAGCGACCAGGTCCAGTTCGTCGAAGCCCAGCGTGTCAGCGAGAAGCATCTGAAGCTCGTCATCTGGTATACGTCAGTTACGTTCCTGTGTCAAGGCATCCAAGGCGACGTACCACTGCTATCTGAGCCTAGTATAGCACCAACATGATCCTGCAGCTCTTCCACGCTCAAACCAGATGAAACGTAACCAAGTCTTTCGCGCAACCAAGATGGGCCGTATGTGGGGGCTGGCGAGTTGTCCTGCACAGGAAAGGACGAGTCGCTTAGTGACGCGTAGTCTTCTTCTTCGTCATCGTCGACCAGGTCCCAGAGATCATCGTCACCGCTCGTAGGTTCGGATGAGTCTTCTTCGTCGGTCCAGACGTCTTGCCCATAAGCCGGTTCGTTATCTGTCTGAGGCAGCTTAAGTTCGGCGATGGCAGCTCGCATGGCGCTGAGCTGAGCAAGCCATTGTGTCTCTGCGTTATTCAGGGCGGAGGACATGTTAGTCGTGAGTATCCGCTTGTTGCACTGAGATATTGCGACTGTGCAATCGTCGTTCGCCTCAGAGGTCGGTGACTTTTGGGTGAACAGAAATGGCTATGGATGACGCAGTAGATGGCGGTTGCTATTCCGGGACTAGTTCCCGCATGCCAACACCGCTTTTCGGCAGAAGACACCCCCGAAGTTTGACTGCCTTGCCATACGTAAACAGACAACACAGCGAGCCAGATCAACATGGTATGCTTTCAAACATGTCATGAGACTGGACCCTGTGTTAACAATACTATCTAGGAGAGTCCTCACGAACACCAGCAGAATGTGTTACTCTCCCGCATCATCACCAACGTGGTAGGTCAACATGTGCAATTACACAATCTTCCAGAACTGACACGCCATCCAGGAGAAGTTGAACGAGGCAGTCATGATGCTGAATAAGAGTCTGCAAGTGAGTGCCAGTCTTTATTCTACCACCTATGAAGCTTGCGCTGACCTATAACAGGAAATCAACATTAACAACATGGATGTCGAGCTTGTCGCCCAGATGTTCAAAAACTATCAATCAAATGTCCTCTTCCATTTAGAAGGTAGATTTTATAACTCGAATCCTCTCTCCAAGTCTTAAACTGACGCAGACAGCCACGGATAATCTTCGCGCAGCATCTTGATCGTATATACCTAAGCTTGGAGTTGAAGTCATCACCCCAACATCCTTCTTCTGGATTCTTTTATGGACGTTCTACGAAGGCCAGGAATTCATGTCCCTCTGGTAGCCTGCCCAACGGCCACTTGATGCCTTTATCACGCAGTGCATCCAATGCGGCGTGCGGTTCTGCATGGTCAACAAAGAACTTGGTATCTGCGCATGAGATGGTGCCATCATCCACATTACTCTCGAACGCAGAGCCGCGAAGTCTAGCAGTTCGAACGTAGTCGACAGGGCACGATGCCATGATTGTCTTGATTTGGCTGTTACCAACGCATTCGTTGGTCTGGCGGAGTCTTTTGCCCAAAGCTCGAAGAACTGCTGCGATCGCAAAGGGGTGGGAGCTGAGGATACCGACTGCAGAATCATCGTTGTCCTCGCTCAGCTTGATGAGAAGCTAAACAGAGTACGTCAGTAATTGCGCATCGTATCAGAGCGATCGCTACAGCGAGATTTGGTGCTGTTTGGCTTACATGACCTCTGGGGGCATGGAAAGTTTTACCTTTGTCGCTAGTCCTTGATGCCTGTACCTCATATTGACGCATAGCTGAGTTATCCAACATATGCTGAGGTTCTCGAATGTCCATCTCGTAGCGATAACGTGACCAACAAGGCGATGTTTATCTTTGGCTTGGACAAGAAAGTTGCGAGCAGGTGAAGAAGGCAAACAATCGGCTCTCAGGCGTGCCGGACTGGCACGTACACGTCGACCTTGTTTTTCAGGCTTGACGGCAGGACCCCAGACACCGTAGTTTTCCGAGAATGAGACAGCAATATCGTGGATCATGTCCTCGGTGATGGCAGCACCTTCGTGCTTGGTATAATCGATCATTGTGTTGACGAAATGCTTGGTGGGAGGAGACTCCCAGATAGGGGGAAATGCGGACCGTGATTTGTGACAGCTACATAGCTCTCGCCAAACAGAACACGTGGGACGAGAGGATAATTCACCCAGTTTGAAGACCGGAGAACGCAGGCATGTTGTGACTCGTGAGAGAGTCTCTGGGCAAGAAGCGTCTCTGTTGGCTCGTGCACGGATGCAGAGCGGGAGTGAGACGGCCAGACAGGGTTGTGGGGAAAGCAAGTGACAGATCGGCAACCAAGTCGAGCAGTTCGAATGACCGACCAACCGTCTTGATTGCCAACCAGTCATGCAATAAACAGCAGAGCAGCATGGTGTACCGAATCTACGACATCAAGTCCGAACCGCAGAGTGGTCGCAATACACCGCCTTCGAGACCAGCTCGGCCATACCACGTCAGCGACCCTCCGTACGAGGGCTACCATGCCGTCGAGCAAAGCGCATACCGCAACAGCGCTCCTGACAGCGCCATAGTCATCGACAATGGTGAGTTCCTTCCTGTCCGTGCCTCTCTCCTGTTGCTAATTCTCGCCATGCGCAGGCTCTTACAACATTCGCGCCGGGTGGCAGTCCGACCGCAGTCCACGCCTATCCCTGCCACCAGTCATGGCTCGATACACCGACCGCAAGCTCAATCGCAAACTCAACTTCATCGGCTCGGAAATCTACTTTGACGGCACAGCTCGAGGCCAGGCCAAGAATCAATACGAACCCGGAAGCAACATTATCAACAACTGGGACGTCCTAGAGGGTGCTCTGGACTACATCTTCATCAAACTGGGCATTGATGGCTCCAAGGGACATGTCGACCGTCCTGTGGTTATAACTGAGCCACTAGCCAACCTTCAGTACTCCAAGCGCACCATGTCTGAAGTTCTTTTCGAGCTGTACGGTGTGCCCTCGGCTTCGTACGGCATCGACTCGCTCTTCTCCTACGCACACAACGGCGGACGCACCGGCCTTGTCGTCTCTTCTGCATACACTTCTACCCACCTGCTTCCCGTCGTCGACTCAAAGCCGCTCTTTGCCCAAGCTACGAGACTGGACTGGGGCCGCTCGCAATGCGCTGATTACCTGAACAAACTTCTGCGCGCCAAGTACCCTGCATTGCCAGGCAAGATCAACGATACCCAGATTGAAGATTTGGTTCGCCAACATTGCTACGTCTCTCAAGATTACCAAGGCGAAATGGCCAACTACTTAGACTGGACCGGTCTTGAGGACCGTGATGTGCTTGTTCAACTGCCCTTTACCGAGAAAGAGGTGGTGCAGAAGTCAGAAGAAGAACTCGCAAGAGCTGCCGAAAAACGCAAAGAGAGTGGTCGAAGATTACAAGAACAAGCTGCCAAGATGCGTCTCGACAAGCTCATTCGCAAGGAACAAGAGCTTGAATACTACAAAGACCTCCAGCAGAAGCTCGTTACCGCCACTAAAAAGGATGCGCGCACCATGCTTGAGGCCGACGATTTCAACGATGAGGCTCAATTGGAACGCAAAGTCAAGGAGATGGAGCGCTCGATCCGAAAGCAAAGGAACAAAGATGTGGGCGACATTGACGAGCCTGAAGAACTTCCGACATATCCTTTGCTCGACATCCCTGACGAGAACCTAGACGAAGAGGGAATCAAGCAAAAGCGTCAACAACGCTTGATGAAATCTAATCATGACGCTCGCGCTCGCGCAAAGGCCGAGAAAGAACGCGAGAAAGCCAGAGTTGCTGAAGAAGAGCGTTTGGACGCCGAACGCCGAGAGACCGATACTGAGAGCTGGCTCCAAGAGAGGAGAGTCGCTCGTCAGAACATGATCCAGCGCATCAAAGAACGCGATCGTCTCAAGGCAGATCTCGGAAACCGCAAGTCACTTGCGAGTCAGATGCGCATGAAGAACATTGCCAATCTGGCGTCCGACAACCCCAAGAAGCGTCGCCGGGGCGGAGATGATGACACCTTCGGCGCCGACGATGCCGACTGGGGTATCTACCGTCAAATTGCGACTGGTGATCAAAGCGACGATGAGGAAGAGGAAGATCTTGGAGCAAACCTCAAAAATATCGAGGCCCAGCTGTTGAAGTACGACCCGACATTCACAGAGCAAAGTACGCAAGAAGCACAGCAAGACTGGACCAAAAGTGTGCTTCATTCGTTCTTGCGCGGTCCTTGGCCTTTCGATCCCGAGAGCCAAAGAGAACTCAACCAGATACATCTCAATGTCGAGCGCATCCGCGTGCCCGAAGTCATATTCCAGCCCGGTATCGCGGGCATTGACCAGGCAGGCATTGTCGAGATCGCCGAAGACATCATCACACAGCGCCTCTCCGGTTCTTCGAGGCGCGACGACATGCTCAAAGACATATTCTTAACAGGTGGTTATACGCACTTCCAAGGCTTTGAGGAGCGTCTACGTAACGAGCTGCGTGCTGTGTTGCCTGCAGACATCGCTCTCGGCGTGCGCAAAGCCAAAGACCCAATCCTCGACGCTTGGAGAGGTGCAGCCGAGTGGGCCGCTAAACCGACGTCAAGACAATCATTTGTGACACGAGCAGAATATCACGAAAAGGGAGCAGACTACATCAAAGAGCACAACCTGGGCAATGCAGCTTTTTGATAGTAGATGCGTGATGCAGAGGATGCAGGTGCAGTAGTTTATTCCTAGACGGGCTCGGCAAGTGGCGTTCAAGGGCCCAATACGAAGGCATGGTGATACCCGTTTTTTTTCCCTCGTCCGACGATTCATGGCGCACGATTCTTTAGCTCCATTATTACAATAAATATGCATGCGACCAAAACTCGACAGCCCTACTCAATACCTACCTAGTTCCCAAATGAAATCCAAGAGGCTTCCAGGTGCAGTCAATATGGGTCAGAGTCTGTGCCCAGACCGCCAGTCGTGTCAAGCAATCACAATTTCATTGCCGAGAATCTGAAACGCCACGAAACCACTCGTTGATCTCTCTTGACAGGCAATTCGCCAGCACGCTGCGACGTGTTTGAGACAGCACGCCTCTTCCAAGAGATCGTCAGGGCTTCTCAAATGACGGCGCAGGCCAGCTCGTCCCTGTGGGCGTGCTAATCTGCGCTCCGTGCAAATCACCAAACACGAGTAAGCACAGATGGGGCGAGCCATAAATTTGACGCAGGTACCAATGCACTTTGATACCGCGTGGGTCTTGTAGGTTACCGATGGCGAACAGCGGTAAGCATGGGTTCTTCTCGAGAACCTGATCCTTCTTCTCCTCTTCTCCAGAAACAATCGTGAGACGCTTCAGACGTCGTCCATTCGCTCAGACTTTCGCTCGACTTCCTCCAGTCAAAGCACCCTGCTGTCACTTCAATCCTTCACATCTCCTTCCTTTCGTCCTCTCCTTCTGGTCTTCCCTTGACGGGCGTCACGCGACTCTTCCCGGCAGGCCCAACAGTCAGGATTCACCCTGGTGGTTTTTGTATTCTCGTCTGAGGTTATACCATCGCAGGTCGCGTGCTTTAGGATATGGGTTTCCTAGAGAGATCTCGGTCCTTACGCCGTAAAGAGACCCCGTTTATGCGCAAAAAGCAGGATGACACGCCCACGACACAAGGAAGAGACCTCGATACCGAAAGAGACGTACAGCGTGCTATTAAGAGTGCCCATAGTCACAAAGACTCGACGTGGAAAGGATCCCAGACTGCCTCCACAGATCTATCACGACCTCGCACTGCGAGCAAAGCGCCTACGCAGGATATAAACTCACAGCTACCACCACCTCCCTCGGCACGAAACTTCCCAGACCCGCGCACCTTCAAGCTACCAAATGGGCCCTCGAGAAGAATGTCGATGACTCCATCGCCACTAACAACCACCCCCGGACTTACCATCCATGCTAATCACTCTACACCGGGTATTGGTTTTGAGAGCCCACGAAACCCAAAGCGGTCGATGACTACTCCGATCAACGCTCTTCCAACCTTGAATAAGAGAGAGGACAAGGCAGCTGAACCGTCCGCTACGAGCAAAACTGAAGCTGCATCGGCTGCACCGCGCAAGGAGCCGCATCTGCGCAAATCAAAGTCTGGCACGTGGAGGTCGTTCTTCTCCCGAAAACAGTCGAAACCTCCTATTCCAGACTTCAACCCCGCAGACATCGCACCTCCTCCAGCACTTCCAAAGGCGCCTTCAAAGGACAAAGATTCGGCCAAAAGTTCTATTCACAGCAAGATATCCTCGAAGGATCCTGTACCAGCAGTACCTTCCAAGGATGGCAAGAAGCTTCATCGAAATTCCATCTCAGTTGACAAGACGCGAGACATGCAGAAGGCTAGCACCAGAGCACAATTTACAAAGAGCTTGGGCGACCCATCTGCATTACCTCGTCTGAAGTTGGAGAATCTGTCGGCTCTTGAGCCTCCGCCGTCAAGGTCGGTTGCCCGAAGCCCAAGTGCAGAATCGACCATGTCCCAGTACTTTGATGCCGCGTCGCACACTAGCGGTCCTTCGATGCCTGCAACTCCCCTCGAGGGCCCAACTCAACGCAGACTCAACGTCAACATTCCTGCTGTCGAGATGGAGCGTTACAGCGTTATGTTCGAAAAGCTCCTCAAACCTCAGGCCTCGCTCATGGAGAGGCGGCAAACAATAGTCAAACAGCTAAACCTACCAAACCAGCCTTCTGGAGGAGTGAGTTTTCAAGCAGCAAAAGTGCTTACGAAATGGTGGGCTAACAAGACAACTAGCTTGCTCCAGAGTCTCCTGCTTTGCAACGTCGCGCCACATCACCAAACCTCAGCTGTCGCACTCCCGTGACTGCTGAAATGATTGGAGACGGCTCCCAGGTTGCCACACCAGTGCCCATATATCGTGCATCAAACACACCGCGCCTGTTGCGCTCCCAGACTGCACCTCCGGGAGCACTCACACCTTCACGCCTCGGCTACGAGCAACAGACCAAGGCACCCAGCACGACCAATAATTCATCCGCATGCTCGACAAACTCACATATGTGGAGTGATGCCTCTCAACCGCAGACGCCGGCCTCGGACGCGGAGTCCTTTGTCAGTTTTGATATCAACGATGACGACGAAGACAGTGGTGATGATGACGAGCACGATGAAACTGAAGGTTATATTCACGATGCTGTGGCAATGCAAGCGACACCCTTATTCCGAGACCCTCACTGGAGAAATGACACACCTACAATGGCCGCTCCTCCGATTCCTCCTAAAGCATTAGGACGCCGTAGCCCTCCAGCTTTCGAGCTGGAACAACAAGCAGCCACCATTAATCGACCGCATCCGCCCCGGACAAGTTCGCTTGACGACACTGCCGCTAAGCGCAAGACTCGTACAGGTCCCCAGATCGGAATTGCTCGCCAGATCTCTGTGGTGCGCAGACCTCAGCCTGGCGGTCTTACTGTGCCATCGCCTGCAAAGGTCAAGTCGCCTGCAATGATTGACCCATCTGCGCCAATGCCAGTTTTCAGCAAACAACCGCTGCGCCCCAAGCTTGTGGATGTGCGCAATCGCAAGAGCACTCTGGTCGTGCTTGACGAAGCCTAGAAGGCTTCACTACTGCTAAAGACTGAGCACAGCCACAAAATCACGATTACCATTCTCATCACTGCATCATATATGGCCACGAACTCTTCAATGAGCCCACAAGCCTATAACACTTTCTTTGGATGAAACATGTATACTCCCATTCGTTTGTTTTCCTCATCACTTCTTCAATTTCTACTCATCTCTTTCCTATCAATTTTATAATGGCTGGCCCTTCTTTCCGATGGGTCAAGTACCCACTTTTCATCTCTTATGTATCTTACTGAGTATGGGCTTGTTCCCAACTTGTGAGCTGCTCTGTCGTCTTGAAGACTGCAGTATTCCAATTCTCTCTCATACCCTTCGTTTGTTGTTCTCTCTCTCTTTCTACCATCACTCAAGGACACCGCAGTGCGGTAGGACCTCCGTCTTTTGTTGTCACCAGGCTTAGCCGCTGACTGTCAATACCTGAATGAACATTCTCCACACCTTCAAAGTTCCGATCGAACATGCGTATTTACGTGATGGAAATCACATGTCGAAGAGTCGCCCCATGTTGCACCTGACGTGTCGAAGGCCGAAACGCCAAGCAGCAAGCTGAATCGTATGTCAAGTTCAAGGTTCTACCTTGATGACAAACGCAACCAACATGCTCATGCCCAGCATCGAGTTGAAGTTTCGAGAACATGAGGTTCGATCGTTGGTGCAAGATGTTCCCCATACATCATCCGTTCATCCTTAGATAACCCAAGTGGCACACGTACAAGAGTACTACAAACGTTTTCGTCCATCTTCTTCTGACTTCTGAATACCAGAAAGTCCACTGGGTCAATCAATAGTCCAACATGCGTCCAACCACTTCCTTCCTCGCAGCTTTGACTGCTATATCCACAGCTGTCGCCACAGTCGACATTTCCAATCTCCGTCAAGAACTGGTAAAGCCTCTCTCTCGCCTTTACGATATCGCTGCAACTACCTAGTTCCGCTAATGCATTCTTACATAGCAAAACTGTATGACGGGTAACCACCATGTGGGCTTCCCTTATCTCGACCCCTTCCACTGGGAGGACTGCTCATACAAAGATTTTTGCAAATCACACGGCAAAATGAGATCATGGTGGAAAAACTCGGTGTTTCCTTGCGTGTGCAGGAACAACCGCTTTTCCGAGGTGGATAATGTGGTCGTATGGAACAGTAAGTGCCTGTGCAAGATCAAGAATCGTTGAAGCGTGTTCTAATCAGAGATACAGATTGGAAGGACTGGATGGATGCGACGTGCAACAATCATGACATCGGAAGTGCGAGTTCGCGTACAAAGATGTGTTGAGACATATTCTACGGTAGAGTCGATGTTCGAATCAGTACCAATCTCTGATGAGCTTGCCAAGTTGTCTTGAAGAACGCCTATCAAAAGGCAAGATGGTTTCCAATGGAAATGCAATGTCCAGAGGGAGCTAAAAGGGATACATGTTCTCATCTCGACTCTCGAGCATCAAAAACATCTTGCACTTTCATAATCAGTTCGACACGCCATCTATGACCGAGGATCTCAAATTCTGGTGCGATTTTCATTACTCCATGTCCACGTTTAGCAGACGTGATAAACTTGCTCACGCCTAGTCTTGTCTGGATTCCAAGAAATATTGTGCCCACAGATGATATCTTCTTGATGGAAGTTGCAGACGTCTCTTCATACTACATCTAAAATTGTCAAGAAGTGTTATTCGCCTCACCATCTCCATCGTTGGGTGGCAGATGTGTTGGCTCTCGTATTCCGAGCAACAGCCTCGAAATTGAGAGAGTTGAAGTTGTATAGAAGAACTCGACTCATGAATATCGACTCACAATTGGATTTGTCCTGAGTCATCAAACATCTTCAGGGTATAAGTACAGTCCTACCTTCCGTTGTCTGCAACTTTCTCATTCCTCACAAAATCCAACAACTCGCACAACTCACCCAACCCACAAACCACTCAACACAAACGCACATTCACACTTACACTTACAACAACAACACACAAGATGCGCCTATCCACTTGTCTTGTCGGCTTTCTAGCCACTGCTTCGGCTGTGCTTGCTGCTCCCGACATCTCTGGGCTACCTCGAGAAATTGTAAGTTTTGGCTGTATCTTGCTTTCGATAGAAACATACCAATGATCATATAGCGAGAGTGCGTAATTGGCAACCACAAGACCGGCTGGGATTGGACTGGTGAACACAACTAGGAGAGCATGTCGGACGAGCAATTCTGCAAAATCGACAATATTTGGCCTAGAACGCCTACAAAATCTTGGTAGGTGTACGGCGTCTTTAGCTGTGTCTGCAAAAGAAACCAGCTCTCGTGGGCAGATAACAGGTTGTTGATAGGAAGTACGTATATGCCGGCAAAAGAACTTTTAGTAGAGGGCGGTTTGCTAATATGATTGTACAGAGTGGGCGACCTGGATGGACGAGAAATGTGGTGGCCATAATATTGGCCAAAAGCATGGAACAGGCAAGATGTGTAAGAAACAGCCTTAGACTGGACTCTGGTTCGGATTGTATCTCGGTGTAGCTCGGTTTCATGAACAGAGTGATAGCCGCAGATGATGAAAACAAGATGGCAGGGGCTCTGTTGTTGGTAGTGGAGAATTAGCGGGACGATGGAAATGAGAAGGTCAAAGGGCACGGCGCGTGTTAAGGAATTAGTGGCAGAGTCGCAAGGACGACACCAAAAAAACCAAAAAAAAAAACCCCGTATCAAGAATCAAGATCGCAGCTTCCATATCACACCGATAAGACACTGCTCGGCACATCTGATCATAAACTCTCGGTTTTTTGTTCTGTGGTCTGAAGAAGTCATCGACCTTGTGAGGACCGACGGTACAATTTCCTCATCTCCGGTTCGTTTGCAGCCTTGAAGCCTTCAGGGTATCCATCCGCAAGATCCAGGTCGATAGTTCCATGGCAGTCTTCATCGTCATCAGCCCAGGAATCGCCATCCCAATTAATCAAATGTTCACACTCTCATCATCGTTGTCAATACACTGGAACATGAGAGGATGCAAGGAAAAACGCGTGGGTATCATTAGGATTGCTACATGACGATGCAGCAGGAGTTTTGCTTCTTCGCCTGGGTGTAGAACATCTTGCTCTGAGCACTGAGGCCATCGCTCTTTGCGACGAGGTTGTCGATCTTCTCACCGCGCTCAAGCACGCTCTCGATAGTCTTGTGCAGGACGATCTTGGTCTCGTCCAACTCCTTCTGGATCTTCATGATGCTGTCGGCGGCGTGAGGGTCCTGGTACTTGACAATGTACTCTTTGAGAGGAGGAAAAGGCAGCTCGGCGTTGGAGTTGGCAAAGGCGGTGCGCGGGTAGCGTGAGAGGAACTCGTCGAGGATCTTGGAGAGCAGCTGATGGGCGACGAGGGCGGGGTATTCCTGGTCGGAGATGATGATGGCGGCGACACCCTCGCTGCGGCCATAGGCGTGGAAGGTGTAGGATTGTTCCTCGACGTCCTGTCGTTGGCCGGGCTTTGTGCGTTCGGCGACCGTCTTGGTGAAGAGGGACATGAACTCGCCGACGCTGGAGCGGGTGAAGCGAGAGTAACTGCTCAGGTCGCGTTCGGCGCACAGCTCGACGGCCGGCTTCTGTTCGTTCTTTAGGATCTGCGCATATGTTAGATCGAGCCTTGTCTTTCCGGCGTGGCCAACAGCAGGCAACATACGCCAATGTAGAGAATCTTCATGTCGACGGTGATGTTGTGACAGTGGTAGACGGTGCCTAGAGTAGGGGCATCTAATACAATGTCTAGCCGACGCCAAGCGTCCTATGACCCTGAATCTATGTCGTCACATCCACAACACGATTCGTGAGTGAGCCTTGTCATAAATCTTTCCTGAGACCTTCTCGTACGCGTCTAGCTCTGCATATAACACATCTCTGCTCGTAATCTCTGCAATCGACCTGAGTCCTTTGCACATCTAAGCACCCTCGCTACCAAACTCGGCTGTCCATTCCGCATTGTGCTTCAAGTCCTCTTGACTGACAGTAGGCCTCGAGGCCTTGATTGCCTTGACAAAGTCCTTGACCATAAGCGGGGGCTCCAGGAGCTTATCCGTATCAACGTCCATCCAAGTCATCTCGCTTGCGCCCTGATCGCCTGGTGAACACGGCGTGAGCTTTTCTTGGCCATCCACTGTGACCTAGATGAGAGACCATGTCAGTCATGTGAGCAAACTCCCCTGCAGCCAGACCAACATACCTTCTTGTAATGAGTCGCCGTTTGGATTTTCCGCACTGGTTGCATCAAAGCATCCTGCACAGCAATCGTGATGTCGCTTCCAGAGTAGCCTTCGCTGAGCTGTGCCAAGGTCCTGAAGTCCTCTGCCTTCATCTCGCATGGCGTTGATCCTACCGCAAGCTCAAACATCCTTGTTCGGGCCGGAAGATCGGGCAAGCTGATGTGTACTCTTCGCTGGAAACGTCTACGGATGGCAGAATCGAGTTGCCAGGGAATGTTGGTAGCTCCCAGAATGAGAACTCCTTTCGAGTCGCGACCTACACCGTCCATCTGCACGAGAAGTTCGGTCTTGATGCGTCTTGATGCTTCTGACTCGCCTTCACCTCTGGGGCCGCAAAGAGCGTCGATCTCGTCGATGAAGATGATTGACGGCTTGTTTTCTCGCGCCATTCCGAACAGTTGCTTCACGAGACTTTGGCGATTATTAGTTCATGGTTACGCATGTTCAGACAAGCTTTTGTGACATACCGTTCACTTTCACCCATCCACTTGCTTACCAGATCACTGCTGCTGACACTGAAGAACGTGCTGTTTGCTTCGGTAGCGACGGCTTTGGCGAGATATGATTTACCAGTACCAGGGGGGCCGTAAAGCAAGATGCCCTTCCAAGGTTGACGCTTGCCGGTAAACAGATGGGGAAATTTGATGGGAAGGATGACAGCCTCTTTCAGGGCTTCCTTTGCTTGCTCTAGACCAGCCACGTCCTCCCATTTGATGTTGGGCTTGTCGGTCAAGATAGCGCCAGCCAGAGCTCCTCTCAATTTCTTGGATTCGGGATCCTGGTCGTCTCCCTCTTCGTCCCTTTGAAGAGGTATTTAGCGCATGCCAGTAAGCATATAGACGGTATGGAAGACGTACTTTCCCTTGGCACCGCCATTTGCAGTCTTCCCATTGGCGCCTACGGCACTTGGTTTCTTGCGATTTGTGTCTTGTTCGGCCAGATGATTCTTCAGTTTCTCAGCTCTTTCCATGTATTCGGCGGCCTTTGCGCGGATCATTTCCTTCGACTTTGCGTTCTTCTCCCCTATGGCTGGCGTTAGTGGCGTGTCGTAGTGGTAGTGTTGATTCGAGCATACATTTGAGAGCGAGCATGAACAGTTCAACTGGTCCAGGGTCAGTGACTAAGCACAAGGTCGCATAGGTGCGAGTTGATTTGAGACATACGGGATTGGTAGTAGAGCTGGTAGGCCTTCTCATACTCGCCCGCCGTGTCTTGCTCGATGGCCTTCTTTACCACATCGATGGCACGGCCCAGGAAGTCGGTGTTACTCATGTCGGAGGCTGTATGGTGCAGTAGACAGGCGAAGTAAGGAAAGAGGCGGTGACGTGTGGGCCGTCTACGCTTAGGATGGGCTGCGGTCGTGAGACGCTCGTGTGCTTTGTACGGGCGAGAGAAGAATGCAGTAGCGACTCGATCTGGGGGCGATGCGGCTGACGGCTGTTCGTAGTATGGCTGGCTCGTCGTGACCAGCTATTGACTGGAGAGGGCCGGAGAGAGGAAGAGATGGCATCAGTCAATGGCGCGAGTCGAGACGTTCCCCGCCGTCTGAAGTGCCCGTTGCTTGCCGCACTTTCGCTTCCCCACACAATCAACACGCCGCTTCAATCTTGCCCATCCCGCCAAATCCTCCCAAGCCATCAGCGAAACATACCTACTTGACCAACGCAGTCCCACAGCCATCTCACAATGGCTACTCCTGAACAGCAAAAGCAACTACAGGCTTTGTCTGACGAATACACCACCCTTCAAAATGGTATTTCTTCCTTCATTCCCTCCAATCATACAATCGTCCGACCCAATATTTGCTAACATGACTATACAGAATTGCAGACCACTGTTGCCGCAAGACAAAAGCTGGAATCTCAACAACAAGAGAACAAGGGTGTGAAAAGCGTCGGTATCACGTCTGTTCATCTCTCTGACCATGTCCGCTGACCTGTTCGATAGGAATTCGCAAACCTTGACGACGATGCCAACATCTACAAGCTTGTTGGCCCTATTCTGCTAAAGCAGGATGCAACTGAAGCAAAGAGTACCGTTGATGGCAGATTAGAATTCATCGACAAGGAAATGTCCGTCTTCGTGACTGTCCTCATAGACGCCTTCTCACTGACCAATCGCAGCAATCGCATCGAGAAGCAGATTTCTGACATCCAAGCCAAGAGCGAAGAGAAGAAAATGGCCGTGAGTTTTTTCATTGGCACCTTTGTGTCGTAGCCATCTGACTCCCCATAGGTCTTCCAGTTACAGACTGATATTCAGCAAACCGGCCAAGCTTGAGAATGAACAAAGAAGTCTTTCATTCACAAGACTGCCTCCGGGACCCTTCCCATGACTTTCATAGCTTGAGCCAAGTCTACAGCTTCTGAAAACGTTCAGTCAAATGGCTTCTGCGGGTGTGGAACCTCCAGGCTAAGAGAAGGAGTATCATCAGCGTTTATCGTGAGAGATGCATCGATGCAGACGATAATTCAGTCATCTGCTGGCCAAGGTAGCTGATAGAGCGGGACACGATATCAGACGTGTGCAAGATCTCATCTAGCATATCTCTCGGCACTGATCTTGGCCCCTATCTGGAGATACCTTCAAAATGTACAAAGATCTTGCCAATTTCGATATTGTACAGTGAGAGGCCCGAAGATTTGAACTTTCATTGGGCACCCTCCGAGTCACCAGCCTATTCGTGCTGTTAATGGCTAGATTTATGCCAGTGTCTGATGCTCGGAGGGCAGCTAGATGCTTGGGAGCGAAGTTCGTGTCAAGAAATTCTTATCGAGTGTATTTTGATTGTGTGCCAATGATTCAGGTCGAAATCAGTGGTGGATATCATGTGTTTAACTAAGCTGTCCATTCCTCCAGCATGCTATACGGTTCGTACTCAGTCATGGGTTGGTTCCTTGTCATCAGATCTGACTAATCTCGGCTCGGAGGTCAACCTTGTTTCCCACAAATTGCTGATCGTAACTTCTTGTTCCAAAGAAGGAACTGCATCTAACCAAAGAAGGCACGAACGGCATGTTGAACCTCTGGCGACATTTCAGCCAGCAATGAGTTGGCATCCAGAGATGCCATCGTCACAAGAGCTTTTGCGGATTGCACGACCTGCTGGGCGGTTCTGCCTTGCAGGGTCTCGGCCTCCAAAGCCAGCGCTACAAAGTGGAAACAACGAGCTGCTTGCTGTACGACAGCAGGATTCTGTCTAAGTTCAATGTCAGCAGGAGCGATGTTGATGCACGTTCGTTTCAAACTTACTGGTCAATCAGCTGGGCCAAGAAGGCGTAGGCATAAGGAGCGGCCTCCTCGTCGTTAACCACAGGCAACGTTCCTATCCAAGCCTCGACAACTTGTTGACTGTTGGTGACCTTTGAGCCGTTGAAGTGCAGAATCTTGGCGATACTGGCGCAGGCGTTCTCGGTAGCAAACACATGGTCACCAGTGCGGGCATCAGGTCTCTGGGTTGCTTGGAACAGAAGTGGCAAGCTAGCGTTGGCAAAGTCCGACCATGGCGCGCCACCCTTGTGTGCTGCAACACCGGCTCCGTATGTTGCGGCTTGTCTGTTGGCAGGAACATCGTCTTGCATACCATCGACCAAAGGTTGCACGATGTGGCTCTCGAATGCCCATGATTCAGGGCCACAGAACTCCAGGACGTCATCCATGATGCACAGAGCCCATTGTCTTTGTGTTGGGTCCTGATTTTGCAGTGCTTGATCAAGGTACGGCAAGAGTTTCTGCCAGAAGGGTAGGAATGTTGTGCCGTGGTGCTTGAAGATGGTGTGGAAAGCTTTGTTCATGTCGGAGAGCAGGGTCTGATCGTCCTCGATGGCAAAAAGAGTCTCTTCACTCGCCTCTTCACCATCTTCACGTTCATTGGCCTCCTCCAGTCTCTCGTTTACGCGACTCTGGTAGTCCTTGAGCACACCCTCTGCAGAGTTGATGAACACGGCCATTTGGTCCGTGGTAAGACAGCTGTTGCCGCTGACTTCAACGGACTCATAGAAGCATTGGTACATCTCGGCCAGGGTCTCGATAGCAGGCTCGGTCTCAAGGACCTCCAACACCTTGGCAATAGTTGTTGTCCAAAGTTGGCGGAATTGTGGTGATTGAAGGCCATGGGCAAGCTTGTAGCAGTTGAGGAGTTGAGGTACACACTTTGCGGCGGCCTGGCGCACAGGGTCGTGGAAGAAGAAGGCCAAACCAGGAATGGCGATGTTTTCCATAATGTCAAGGACGTAATTCTCGAAGCTTGCGGCCAGGTGTTGGGCGTAGACGACAATGAGCTCAATGGCCATGTGCTTGTCGTCGAGTGTGCTAGTCTTGATACCAATGTATTTACCCTTGAGGGGCACGAGTTCCCATCCTTCTTCCTGCTCGAGGTTGTCTTCATCATCGAGCAACTGGATGTCTGCCTTGGCCTTCGCCAATTCCAGAAGTGGAGGCATCACAGCAGGTAGGTACGGAAGGAAGTCGGCGCCCAAGATACGGCACATGCGGCCCCAACAGTGCAGCAGGTATGAAGCCTGGGGGTCGTCAGAGTCCGTAATGCCTTGCTGGATGCTGCCAAGGATCTGAACAAGCTCAAGAGCATCGTTGCCCATGCGCTCTTTGCCAACTGCAAGAGCAATTAGAGTAGCACACTCCATAGCTTTGGCTCTCAGCAAGCGGTTTTCCTTGGACTGGTCGGTCTTCAGGACATTGAACAACAAGGGCATCAAGTCGCTGTAGTATTTGGCAAAGGCGGCTTCGGCAGAGTCGGCAACGGTAGCGATAGTGGACAGGGCTTGCTCCTGGACATAGCGAGTCTTGGTGTTGCGCAAGAGGTCGAAGAGGTTAGTGAACAGACCGTCGAGGTAGGGGGTCAAAATCTCGCGCTCGGCCTCTTCGCAGAAGTTGACAAGCGCGGCGGCGGCGTGGGAAGCGACGCGAGGTTGATCAGACTTCAGAGACTCTACCAGAGCAGGAAGAACAAGCTGGTGGAAGTTAGTCTGCATGATGCCCTTGAAGTCGGTGCTCATCTGGCCAAGGGCGTTGCAAGCCGCCCATCTGACACGAGGGTGAGGGTCTGTCAGTCTGGGCAGCACAAGGTCCAAAACCTGTTGGAGTTCGCTCTCCATGAGCTCCTGGCAACCCTCGGAAATAGCTGAGATTGCCATGAGCGCGGCATGGCGGTCTCTCCAAGCGCCAGACTCGATCATTCGAGGAAGCCATTGGAAGGTGGGAGGGAGAATGGCTTGGCCACCCAATTTGTTTGCCAGACGGTCCATGGTCTGCTCACCAGCCACATGGTTCATGTCAGCCTCGTCCATGTCAAGGTCCTCGGTAGTGCACCAGTCTTCGGCGTCGTCGTCGTCAGCGCCAACGTCGGTCATAAGGGACAGGCACTGCGTAACCATGTCGGGAGTGTAGTTGGGGTCCTTGCGGCACATCTGAGGGTGGTAGTCGGCGAAAGTGGCCATAAGCTCCAAGGCATTCTGTCTGGCCTTGTCGTCAAGGTCCTTGTCTTGAATGACGGTGATGCTAAACTTGACCAACTCGTTGAACAAAGGCTTGAACATCTTGGGCGCGGCTTCGGCGAGATCGATCATGGCAACCAGGGCCTTGGTAAGGTCGTCGGAGTTGGACATATCTTTGAGAGGAGGAAGGATGTTGAGGATGTCCGAGATCAGGGGGTAGTACTTGACTTGGGCTTTCTTGGTGATCGAGTGGAAGAAGGACGCAAATGCGTCCATGGCGGCAAGCCGGACCTGCAAGCATGCAAGACGCGCATTAGTCGGTGCCGACCAAGGCAGTGCTGTAGAAAAGAACTTACCGCGACATCATCGTCCTTGAAGCCCTTGGTGAAAGAGCTTAGGACAACCTCTTCGTGTTGCTTCTCGATGATACCAGGGGTAGTAGCAAAGATTCTGAAGGCTGTCTCGCGCTGGCCGGCGTCGGGCGATTGACTTGCCTGGAACAGAGCAGCCAAAAGGTCGGCCCATGTGTCTCTGGTGTTGTCTTCATTGTAGACTTGTTCATCTGTATATTGTCTGGCGATTTCGGCGACGGCATCACCGACCTTGTTGCGGAGCGAAGGCTGGGCCACGACCGAAGGGGCGGCCATGCCTTGCAGTAGGAGGGTACGAATAGCGTCCCGCTGGGGCTTTTGCAGGGTGAGGAATAGCTCGCGCGACTGACCAGCAGAGTCCTTGGAGGTGCGCGATGACATGCGACGGAACAAGACGGCGGCGAAAGATTGGGCCTATACATGTAAGTCGTTGACCAGCAGCGAATGCCAATAGACGGTGCGTACCATGGACGATTCGGCCATCTGGATCTGCTCAACCAGCCCCATGAGCAGCACATCGGGCTTGCTTAGAGCCCATTCTGTTGACAGACGTTCCTCAGCCTGGCTTCTGATATTGTTGTCGGCTGCTTGGAGTCCCTGCAGTAGCTGGCTCAAGGCGCTGTGCGTCTCTGCTGGAAGCATCGACATGATGGCTCCTGGACAGAGGGTTTGTTCAGGCGCCGCTGCGAGAGCGCCGCTTTGGTCCTTTTGTTGGTCTTTCTAGGTGAGGCGGTGGCGCGTATACAAGAGCCGATGAACTTTGAAGTGGCTCTCGAAAGTCGATGACGGCTTTGGGGAGGGCTGCAAGAGTGTGGTTGCAACGAAAGGGACGTGTTATGGAAGCTTGGTTTACTCTGTCTCGAATGTTTTTTTGGACTGAACCCTGAGCCTGAGCCTGAGCGGCTCCCTCCGTGGCCGATCTCCACACTTTCATGCCCCTGTTGATTCCTTCCCCCTCCAACTCTTGATCAACCTTGATGTTCAGAGGAAGCCTACTTTTCCTATTTCCCACCAAACGCATACACATCTAGAAACTATAATCTTCACAATGCTTCTGAATCAAACTCATGTCCAGTGAATCGTGTCATGGAGCTCGACTCTATAGACCACTGTTGTCTGTTTTACAAAGGAATGTTCAATTAAACTAAGCTACAGTCATCAGTGGTATCGCTGCCCCGTGTAAAAGAAATTGCTGTCCAGGAATGCGTAATCATTCTCTTCCTCATTTGCTCGACATCCTTGAGATAGCAAACACTCCGATAATGGCAACAGCGAGAGTCACTATTGCTCCGGGTAAAAGCAGCTCGTTCGGCAAACCCGAAATCAGCTGCTCTTGAGCTGGCGCCGAAGCTACTGTTCGCTCCCTTCTACGGGGCTTGGTCGTCTCGCTCTCCTCGTCAGACTCGCTATGGTTCGACTTTCTCTCACGAACTTGGCTTTCCGATGCTATCACACTTGGTAGTGTGGGCTGTGGTGCAAGTGTTGCTGGTAGTGGCGCCTTTTCAGGATCGTGCACGAACAGATCGACCTTGTCGTGTTGTGTCAGTTGGGCAAGAGAGATGGCGTCCAACAGATCGCGGTCTGTTGTTATTGAGACTGTATCGCCTTCGTTGTCCAAGTAGCTCAGCGCGAAACCTGTGCGGCTGAGCTTACCGTCTTCGAATGTTGGCACTCCTCCAATGGCTTCAGCTTCGCTGCCCAGCTTCTCTGCGACCACGCTGAGCAGCTCGCTCATACCAGCTGAAGGCACGACTTGCAGTCGGTGCACACGACCGCTGGGTGCTTTGAACTTGAAGGGGAACGGAACGTCCTCATACGAAGCCGCTCCGGTAAACACAGATCGATCGGGTGAATCACGACCGCCAGTGTGAGAAGCCGAGTCGGTGGGCATAACGCTATCAAGTCGATCGACCCCGGGTCTGGACAGTTCTGGCGACACTAAAGATCGCCCGTCTTCTGTCTGTGGGTGACGACTACCACCTTCGCCAGACATCATCGACTCGGTTTCGTTGTCGAAAGACATCCAGAACTTGTTCCAGGCTGGCCCTTCGCTGTCTCCGGTCGACATGCTGTTGATCTAGATCCGATCAATTAACTTGTGGTTTCATCATTTGCAAGCGAAAGCATACCTGATCTAGCGTGGCATAGGTAAGCTTCAGAACGTCGACCATGCCAACGATCTCGCCTTCGGCGCTCATGACAGGCAAGTTCAAGTAATGTCCATCTGACCTTTGTTAGCTGACTGCCATTCGATCTTCCTTGGGTCGTCCTACCATGCATCTTGCGGAGTGCGGACTGGATGCTCATATCAAGAGGTGCAAAATCCGGGTGCGGAGTCATAACGCGGACGACACTGCAGTTACTGGGGTCGAGTCCTGCAGCAATAACACGCAGGACAACGTCCTTGCTGGTAAAGATACCAGTGATAGATCCTTGGTCTGTTACCAGGACAGCAGTGGTGTGGTTGGCCTTCATCAAAGCAGCAGCCTCCTTGACAGATGTGCGGACGGATACTGTGACAGGTGGCACGCCGCTCAGAACAGTCTCGAGTGTAGGGCCAGACATCTTGTGACGGATGGCTTCAACATATTGAATGACTTGCTGAGGCTGGCTGGAGCCCAGTTCGGCTTGGACACCTTCAAGAGCATCGTAGAGCTTCCTTGAAGAGCTGTATGCGCGTTCCAACTTTTCCATAGCATCGTAGAAACATTTTGTGATGTCGAGAATACCAGAGATGTCGTGGTTTTCGTCCATGACGGGCAGATGACGGAAGCCCTTACGAACCATAAGGTCAAGAGCATCGGTCGCACTGGTGTCGGTTTTGGCGCATAGCGGGTTCTTGGTCATGATCTCTGCGATGGTGATGCTGTTGGCCTTGATGCCTTCTCCGACAACGCGGAACGCTAGATCCTTCGCAGTAAAGATACCCGCGATCCGATCATCGTCGTCGGTGACCAGGACGCAGTCTTCACGCTTGGCAGCCATGAGTTGAGCTGCTTCTGCGACGGTGGTGTTTGGCTTGATTTGGAGAGCCTGGCTAGGTCTGAGAGCAAGGACGGAACCAGGGGCGGCCTTGCGGGTCTGGCGAGCGCGAGCTGGATTGCCTCTCTTTTTGTTGAGATCTGTTTCGATCTTGCGCCGGATGGCCTGGGTGCAGAGGTGGTTAGACAGACCATATAAGATGCACTACAAGAGAATCTACCTCATCTCTTTTGGACTGTTTAGCCCTGCTGGCACTGAGGGTCGACATGTCGCTGGGTGCGTTGCTGACGGCTGATTCTAGCTTGGGTCTGGGAATGCCCGAGGGACTTTCGAGAGCTTGGAAAGGGTTGTGGCCTCTGGGTTTGTCCTTGGGTGTGCCGCGATATGTACCAGTAGCGGACATAGTTCGTGCAATCAGAAGTGGGTGCGAGGGCGGTGAAGGGCCAGAGCTGACTATTTACGTTTCAGACTGTGCAACTCAGAGCTTCTCCCTGAGCCCGCGTTGTAAACAACAATAGGGGAAACTTTGATCACGTTTTCTTGTTCAAGCCTCCTCCCCCACCCCTGTTCACAACATTCGAGTCTTCTCATGAGTCCCAGTGCATCACGAAGAACTACTTGCTTGGTATTTAGTAGTACCACTCGAGTCCCATATTCTAGTTATCCATCGAAGCGAGAAAGACTCGCAACTTCCTGTCAATAATTCAAAGAGCGAAATGAAGAGAGATTATGCGCTCTTTCCAATCTTGACTACAGTGCCAAGCATCATCACCGAAAACCACCGCCACCACCAGATCAATGCTCGTAGGTGGTCTGCAAGTATGACTTGGTAATAATGAAAGAGGTCACTCTTGCTCTGATAAGCTGGTTGAAACCCTCATTCGCTAAAGTAAGGGATTCACTCTTGCTATCAGTGGGTTGAAGAGCAGATCATTTATCGTGTACGAGACTGAAGATTCAGCCAGATCAGCTCCTTACCTCCATGCGACAGGCAGCAGCAGCAATGCATTGCACAATGTTGATTTTATGCTGAAGGTGTCTTTCATTCACTATCGAGTTGTTGAACTCTCGAACTTGAATGTTTGAGACGCGGAGCGCGAGACGGGAATTGCCGCGGTGGCTGCTGCTCAGTTTGCCAAGGCGCACCTTCCGCGTGCAGCAATTTTGGAAGTCACGGCGGCTTTAGACGAGACAACTGCGACTCTACCACACAAGCGCCTTTTTGGGATTTTCTATACTCTTCTGTCACTAGGAGAGTTATCCGCGCAACACACGTCAAAATGGTCAAGAAGAGAGCCTCCAAGTACGATTCCTCTGGTCCCTGGTACTCACTGGATGTCGCGCTGACAATGTTTGTACAGCGGTCGCAACAAGAAGGGTCGTGGCCACGTCAAGCCCGTCCGCTGCTCCAACTGCTCGCGATGCGTTCCTAAGGACAAGGCCGTCAAGAGATTCACCATCCGCAACATGGTTGAGTCCGCCGCTATCCGTACGTCGACCCAGTCAACTTTCTACATCTCACGCCCACGAACAATCTACCCGACCTCTTGCTTCGCCAATCCGTCTCAATCCCATCTCGAATGCGACGACTAACAGCACTCACGCAGGTGATATCTCGGATGCCTCCGTCTTCGCCGAGTACGCCGTCCCCAAGATGTACCTGAAGCTCCAGTACTGCATCTCGTGCGCCATTCACGGCAAGATCGTTCGGTATGCCACACCCATGGAAACACCAGCCTGCCTGGGCGCAATCCATACACACCCGCTCGAAAGGCACGAGGAATACTAACACAACCCAGTGTCCGCTCCCGTGAGGGCCGCCGCAACCGTGCCCCTCCCCCGCGTGTTCGCTTCAACAAGGACGGCAAGAAGATCAACCCTCAGCAGGCCGGCAAGGTCGCCGCTGGTGCCGCCGCATAAATGATGAGTTTTTTCGGGGTTTGACAAGGCGTCTGTCTTCCGGGATTACTTGGCAGGCGCGAGGTTGCATTCATGGCTTCACAAAAGAAAAATTGAGATCATGTCGGGATGCCATCTTCAATGGAGATACCAGCGTCAGCATGAAGCTACCTTTACGGGCACTGTTTTTTCTCCTGCACAGCGGCTAGGTAGACTTCAAATGCACGCAAAAAGCGGTCGTGGCTGCTACGATTGTTGAACTTCCCAAACCTTTGGCCATCTTGCTCGTCTCCTGCGGTACACATTTCAAGGGCTTGCCCTAATAGTGAGCAACCGGTGCCCGAGCCATATCCTTGAGCGTTCTGACGCCTGGATGACTGTATAAAAGCTAAGATACACAAACCGCGATGAAACTCCTACAGTAGAGTGAGCTCTACTTCTCTTACTGCTCAAGTAAAGTGAAGCTTGGGCGATGTAGGCATTGTACACTGCAATCGACAATTACCACCTGTGTAGAAGATTGTCTGAGGCGGCATGTATATCGTTATCATATCATGACTCGACTATCGCTGGTCTAGTCGGAACGCTTTTCAGCGATGCTTCCTTCAGGTCCAGGCTTAGTATGTGAGCTCTCTGGCATCTGGTCGTCCTCCCAGTCTTCGGCGTTCTCATCCCAGTTGTCCAATTCCTCCGTGACATTCGGCGGCTCCGACATGACACCAGTTTCTTGATCGACAGCAGTCTCTCCCAACTCAACGTCTTCCTCCTCGCCGGGAACCATGTGGTAATTTCTTGCAGCGCGACGTCTCTCGAGCATGCGTTTGTGGTACCAGCTGCATGCTAGCAAAGCGAGTAGGGAGCCAACAACGTTAGCAAGGATGTCGTATGGGTCGAATTCACGGCCGTTCTGAATGCACTTCTTAGCTCAAGGCTTACGAGAGTAGCAATAGTGATCGACATACCGGTAGCAAGCCTTGGACAACTTCGGAGCCAATGCTTAGAGCAACCGTACAGGCCAGCAGGGTAAAGTGTATAACACGGCGACGATTGGTTTCGATAATCCAGTAGAAGCAGAACTGGCGATTAGAGTCTTAGTAAAGGACCGAAGACGAGGAGAGCAAGCGGGCACGAACTGTTATCAAGAAGAAAGTCACGAAATGCAAGACCTTGTCGCTCTGCTTGTATTTGGGTAGACGGTCTGGCGCCAGGCCCAAGCTAGCTGCTATAAGGATCAGGACCACGAAGGCCGCTGCGCAAGAGTCAGGCGCGTGCTTCTTCTGCTTGCTGAGCAAAGTCTCGTACCGGCAAAAGGCTTTCGGACTCTCATAACTCGAGAAAGTGTCTTGGTCGAGCGTGTGTGGAATACGAGTAGTCACATCAAGTCGAGAAGTGGAAGGTAACGCGGAGTGACGGTCGGTGGGTCTCCGAGGGGGGCGTGTTTAGCACATGGTCCTCCTTCTCCGTCTGCAACTCCCCCTCCAGCAATTGCCATTGGGACTGTGCAGGAAAGACGACGCAGTGAGACTCTTGGAAGCACGTTTCTATCATCCAAGTATCCCAGACGCGAATCTTGGCGCAGTCCGTGGGTTGCGACGGTGAAGGATCCGTGTGGGCAGCAAAGTCGCAAAGTGGGAGCGTGGCTACTCGGCTACTCCGACGCAACGCAACGAGTCGGCCTCTGTCGACACAACCCATTCATCACGTACGCGCAAACCAGCGAGTTTCCATCAGGCTTTTCGCTTTCCTCGTTCCCGTACCTTGCTCGGCTCACGGCGCCATCAGATGATTGATACTCCTCTGCCGTCTCAGAGGTCTGCGTGAATGCGCAGCATCAGCTCTCGTCCCCGGCTTGGCCATGAACAATAAGGAGCGCTCGAGACCCGCCTCGGCCAGCAATTCTCTTCATCGACAGAAGTCTACCGTCCGTCTCAGTCCTGCGCCGCTGCTGCGAGATGCTTCAATTGCTCCCACATCCCGTGCCGACTCCATCCCCCACGACCACCTTGACCATGACCCTGATCATGATCGCGATCCCGATGACGACGATCCGCTCCATATCGCCTTGAAGGCTCGCTTTGATCTCTCGCAATCAAAAATTGCCCATCTCTTTGCGCGCCATACCGTATCCGCTCCAGAACCAGACTCCAAATCTTCTCGTCCCGCTCGCGACCAATCCTCCGACCACCACTCCACTCCACCCCCACCTCCTCCTCCAAAAAGACCCGCGCGTACCATTGACGAAGACGATTATGGCGACGATGACGATGACGATGACGATGAGGAAGAGCATGTCTCACAGGTCCAACCATCACAACCCACTGCCGAGTCTCCTCCGCGCTCAAAACACTCTGTCTCGCCATCGTTACCCCTCAAGCCCACCCTTACGCGCACGAGCACTTCCTCCCACTCTTCGGATCATATCAAGTCTTCAGAAGATGTGCGCAAGAAACTCGAGCAAGACAAAAAGGCTGCCGAGGACATGGCGCGAAAGAGTTTCCATATCATGTTCTACACCCTCGAGGCAGATCGAGATGCCATGATGGAACAGCAAAAACTCGACGACCTGGACAGACAGGTCGAGAACGAAATGTCTGGCGCTTCCAATCCCGCTCCAACATCGGACCCCTCTGGCATCCAGCAAGGATCTCTCAGCAATGCCGACCTTGGTGCTTCGAGCTTGACCTTGAAGAATCTTATCGCCCGCATAGATGCCAAAAGGACCATGGTCAACGCGAATGATACACAACTACGTACCCTCATTAGTGAAGTTCGCAAAGGACGCAGCAAATGGGCCAGTGAGGAGAAGATTGGCCAGGAAGAACTGTACGAGGCCGCCGAGAAGGTCCTGATGGAGTTGAAAGCAATGACCGAATACTCGACTCCCTTCCTGCAGAGAGTGAATAAACGAGATGCTCCCGACTATTTCCACATCATAAAACAACCCATGGACATTGGCACGATGATCAAGAAGCTCAAGAGCTTTTCTTACAGATCCAAAAAGGAGTTTGTCGGGGATCTGAATCTCATTTGGGCCAATTGTCTTACCTACAATGCAGATCCCGCTCATCCTTTGCGCAAGAAGGCCCTGTACATGCGCAAGGAGACTGACAAACTAGTTCCCTTGATTCCTGACATTGTCGTCAGAGACAGGGCAGAGGTTGAAGCAGAGGAGAGACGGCTACAGAACTTGGATGTCGACCTCGAGGGAGGAGAAGACAGTGATGATGGTGAAATTGCATTTTCTTCGGCTTTCCTGACTATTGCTAATCCTTCGATAGATCAACCCATCATGGCATCACGTGGTCGCAAAGCCCCGGGCAAGAGCAAGAAGGGGCAGTCCAACCCTACCCGACAGACTACTCCAGGTGCTCCCGAGAGTACACCAGCTGCCGAATCGAAGCCCGCAATCCACGCATCAGCTTCCAGCTTGCGCAATGAGTTCCTGCGTGCCGATTCTGATGCCCCTGCGGAGGCTAGCTCAAATGGCTTTTCTACGCCTCCTCCTCCCGGTACTGCTACTCCTCTTGGGACTAACGGCTTGAGCCAAGTCGATCTGATGGAAGTCGACGGAGTGGGGAACTCGATCGCCATAGGCTCTCAAACCATGGAACCTGATGAGGACGACGCCGAGTTCAAGACCTGGAAACAAGTCACCAAAAAGGACAGAGCCATGGCTGCTGCGGAGAGGAACCGCTTGTTCCGTGGCGATCATTTGAATCCCGATGAACCAGCATTGTTACGCTCAAAAGCAGGGATGCGACGATGGCTTCGTCAGCAGAAGCAGATCATGCTAGAGCCAAACAATGCACTTTCGAAGACTGATTCTGAAGAACCGGAACCGGATGCAAGTACTACGGGCGAAACTCTTGCCGAGGTTGAGAAAGACCAAGATCGGACACTCCCTGATTATTACGACGTTCTGGCAGCGATCCCTGACTTGAACGAGCAGATGAGGTGGACAGAAGACTCGGAAGGCAAAGTGATACCTCAAGTTGAGGAATATTTACGAGTGTTCCCACAAGAGCAGTTCGTATCCTCAGAAAGCGGTCTCACAAAGCGCATGGAAGCGAACATGAGGCAGATGCAAGAGACTCGGAAGATCTGCGCAAAAATCGGCATCGTCAAGCAGATGCAGATACAGGCTCAGGTAAGCGATTGCAGGCTATGACACTAGCGAACGATGCTAACATGTGGTCTAGACGTACCAAAATCAGTTCCAGAAATACGATCCTCAACCGTTCGTAGAACAAGATATTGGCGCAGTCGCTGTCTCTGAAGACGGCCCAATCATGTCACCATGGGTTTGCCGTGCGGCCTTCCAGAGAGCGGTAGGCAAAATTTTCTACCATGCTGGTTTTGAAGACTTCCAGCCCTCTGCACTTGATGCAGTCACCGATATTGCCAGCGATTTCTTCGGCAAGCTGATTAGGACCTTCACCCTATACAATGAAGCCCCCAAGGATGAGCTGGATGCTCACAGTTTCAGCGCTGAGGAGCAGGTCCTCCACTGCCTTCACAAAAACGGGTTGGATCTGGAATCTCTCGAAACTTACGTCAAAGACGACGTTGAGAGATTGGGGTCCAAACTAGGAGTAGTCCATGAGCGCATGAAGGCGCATCTTGCTGACTTACTTGTGAGTTTACACCAAATCTTTGAAAGCAGAAATACTAATTCAGCTAGCGTCCCGCTTTGGGCGACAGTGTTGGAGCAGATGGTGTCGGTGCATTCAACGACGGCAGTGATCAATTCACGAGTGGTGACTTCGCTGCTGATGTCGATGAAGACTTCTTTGGCTTCAAAGAGCTCGGTCTGGCTGAAGAATTTGGTCTGGAGAGCCTCAGCGTTCCTCTACATCTACTGCAGAACCGCATGCACAGCGCCTACCAAGCAAACCATACCAGTTTGATCACCTCCTCCGGCATTGTGTTTCCTGTACCTGCTCCTTACGATCCTATTTCGACGGATAATCTACCTTCGCAGATCGGCTTGGTCCAAGACTTCTTCGCAACCAAGTTGGCCGCGAACCAAGGAAGACCTCTAGTTGATGACGAAGATCTACCTACCAAGCAGCGATTCCCTCGACCTCGCCTGCCACCGACTGGAAAGATCAGCAGTCCGAGAAAACGACCCATCAGAGAGCAACAGCAAGCCGCAAAGAAGCGCAGGAAGCTCGAGGAGAGTAAGGACGACGGCAAACTCGTAAAACCGATCGGACAATTGAAATTGGCGATGCCAGGAGCCAAAGACAAAGGTCCAGAACCAGAAAAAGAGCACGAAGGGAAAAACGCCATGATGAGTCCTCCGGAGAGCATCACCGCCAGCTAAGAGGTCAAACTGAAGTGATCATCTTGGAGAAATGGTGATTTATGCACATAACGTTTGGGAACGCATGGGTACCTTGTGCTTTCGAGATTTCGAAATTTGTCATTGGCGTTCCAGGGTTCTTCCGAATGTTTATACCCAAAGCAAGGTGGTCTTCGTGTTATTTTGGTCTGGCATTACACCCCAATCTGGTGAGTGGGTTTTGGTTTCCGCAGTGCCTTTTTGACGAACATGGAAAGTCCGAGGGGGAGAAGATGACCACTCTATTAATAGGCCAGCCAGCTGTATATAGTACGAAGGCAAAGAAAGATACTTCAGACTTCCAGTGTGCAAAGTTCTGATGAGCAATTGCTCCTCTCCCTCGGTCACGTCTGATGACATGGGAGATGTCGAGGGTGGTACCACCCTCCAGAGAGATCTTCGCGAGCTTCACTGAGGACAACTCCGATTTAGAGAAGATGGTGCGTTTTGACAGCCAAAAGCGCGAGGCGGGTCAATAGATGGTGGTGAGTGCGCTTGAGACTGGCGCACTCTGATCACAAAAGATTAAAGTGGTAATTGAAGTAAAACGTTTGTCATTAGAATGTTATGGCCATCATATCATCATGTCTATTGTTGTTGTTCCATCACACTTCCTAGGCGACAGCGAAATTGCGTTGAAACACGCAATACATCGTCTTAGTTGGAGACCTTATCGGGAACGTTCTTGCCTGATGTGGTGGTTAGTTGCTGATCCATCTTTCTTATGAAGGTGTGATCTTACCAGTGGCCTTCTCGAACATGCCGCGAGCCTTGTCTGTGACCTTCTCGTTGACGGAGCGGAGCTTGTTGGGATCCTGGCCTTGCTTCTTCTCCAGAGAGTCGAGACCCTGAGAGACTGTTAGAGAGATGGGGTGGTGTGGTGCTTGTGTTCATCGCATGCTGACCTTGTCAACGTAGTCCTCCTTGCCAGCTTGGGGTGCAGACATGATTGCTGATTTGAAGTCGATTATATTTTGGCGGGATTTGCAAGTTTTGTAGTGTTGTGTAGAGTAGAGGAGAAAGTGCTTGCGTCCATCCCTCTGTTTATATACGATGTTTTCATCGCCGAAACCTGCTTGATTCCCCGCCGACGTCACTACATCCGGAGGATCAACCCACCTCTCGAACGGACCTTGATGGAATCTGAGAGCCAACTTACGCCATGTCTTGCGGCCCTTGACAGCCAATCAGATCACATACATCTGGTTGACTATGGTGGTATTCCAGTCTCTGACCCTTGCATTGCCTGTTTGTTTCCAAATCTGAGCTAAACAGTGTCGAATAACTGTGATGATTGCGTGGCAGTGATCTTCACCACTGCCAAATTTGAATAAGCTTTTTGGTGGAAGCTTATTCACCACCACCAATTATCGTTCTCCGCATGCTGAGGTTGTCACGCACGCGCGCAGCTGCTGAGAGGCATCATGACGTTTGGAAGAAGAGCTCCAAGAAGTTGATGTTGACAGTTTGCTTCCTCTAAAAGCTGCGTTTGTCCTCTGAAATTGTGCATTTTGACTGTTTCACTGCTGCATGCCGCTGGAGATTGACGTGACAAGTTTGAGCAACCAGGAAATCTGATTTACGAGATGCCCTAGTTGATCCACGATTGCCGTAGTGACGAGAGGTTATGCATGATCTGGTTTGATGGTTATCCATACCCAGATGGCCATTACTAGCATACCCCAAAAGGTCTAGATTATCGCTTGGTCGTCCAGCGTCAGATCTCATCCCGAAATATACTGGACGATGTTTGGTCGGAATCAAACGACGAGACTGGCGTACCAAGTACCAAGTTAATTCAATTGAGACACAGTAGATTCTCCATACCTTCCGGCTCTACGATAGGCCACGACTCTTCTGTTGATGTCTAACAAGAGATAGAGTACTTGACTCAGAAGACAGGGTGCTCCAGTCAACAACGATTTTGACATCTGTTATCGCACTAGCGACACCAGATACAAAGTTCGACAAAAAGTCTGGTAACGAAGTGTCGCACATCGTATGCGAAGTGCATGGCGCTTCCATTCGCTTTGGTAGTTTGGTGAAGTCAGGGCAATAATGGACAGAGTAAGCGATATATTTCATATATCAAGATGTTTCGAGATGGATTACTATCATTTCCTAACCAATAACACTTCGGATCCGTTGAAACGAATGGTCGAGGTATACATTGCCCTGACCTTACCATACGGTGCCTCGACCCGAGCGTGAAAGGCCATTCCGAAGGTTTCGTCCTCCATCACTTCTGTAAGGCCGACTGATCCAGGTGCCAGTAATTTGAAGTCGCCAGTCTTCAGCAAAGGCTTGTCCGCACGTTGATATGGACCTGTGACGTTCTGCGCCCAGGCATACTTGACATCGTATGAAGAATCTCGCGTACACCCCGAGGAATAGAACAAGAAATATATGCCTCCTGAGCTCCGTACCAGGAACGGCGCTTCTACCAGAGGACCATCTTGTTCAGTGCGGTCAAGGATGGTCGTCTCGGGACCGTCTGGCGTAACTCCATCCTCTTTCATCCTCTGCAGCTGTATAGGAGTTGAGACGATAGGGGTCACCGTATTACCGCAAACGCCGCCCCGACCGACGTTGTTGCCGTCGATTTTGTAAGCAAGATAGAAAGATCCGTCCATGTCGATGAAGGGAGTCGGATCAATAGCGCCACCCTCTTTGATAGGACAGGTGATGGTTGTATTCAATGGGAAATAAGGCCCGGCCGGTGACGACGTATTCGATATCGCGGCGCCGATGCAGTGGGACCGTGTTGCGTTCTCTACTGCAGCGGAATAGTACAGGATAAATTTGCCATCGCTGGGTCTCTTGATGACTGCTGGGGCCCAGACATTTGCAAATGGAATGTGTTTCTCATTGAATCCACGCTTCACCCAGCCGCCCAAGTCTGGAAGGGGATCATGCTTGGAGTCTAGTAACGTCCAATTCTTGAAATCCAGACTGGTTGCCATCTGAATGTTGCTCCTGCCATAGTCGGCCAGAGTCATGTTGTGCGCTTGTGCGAGGATTCCAGCAGCATTGGTTGTAGCAAAGGCGTAATACAACCCTTCGTGCTTGACTATTGCAGGATCTGGGAAGTTCGCAAATATTGCTTCATGCACAGGGGACCGACGAATAGCTTGTTCTTGTCTCTGATGGCGCACGTATATTGAGGTTAGGACCGCACATAGTACTGCTACTATAATGAGACAAAGTGTTGCTGCCAGCGTGATGAACCCGCGCGATAGAAATGAGAAGCTGACTGGCGCTGCATCACTCCCATGGTCATCTGTACCAGAGGTTCGAGCTGGTCTGTAGAAGTGCCGTATCAAAAAAGACGGCTGTGATTGTGGTTGTTCTTCCTTGGATTCCCCTGAGTGTTCGGTGACCATGGCTAGAGCCTCCTTCTTCTGTATCTCGATAATATGTGGAGGCAGTGAACGTTTGCGAAATTCGGTGATAGCTGTTGGCGAGATTGGCGAGCTCTCACTTGCTACCGGCGGTCGGAGATTATGCATATTGGCGATGGTGCAAGGGGCAGCTTTGACTTGCAGTTTCTCTCCCTCTTTCTCTCACGGACCCCTGCGAAGGAGCAGTTTCAGGTGTCTGCTGCAGATCTGGCACGGTTGGTTGGTGGACTCTTGCTGCTGCGAGGCAGTGCAGACAAGGACACGGACGGCTGATTGAAGCACGCAACGATAGTGCCCAATGGTCTCACGCGTGTAAAAGAATGCAAAGTGATCACAAAGACGATATGAGGAAAAGGAAAGTTTATGTACCTGGACAGGGAGTACCTAGACAAGGAGGACAATATTGCAAGTTGGTTGGTTTGCGGCATAAATACGTGGGGGACGGAAGAGAAGGGTCGTGGTGGAGAAGGTTTCCGAAGGGCCGTTCTAGACCTTCAATGATGAATGAGCTCTAGGAGGTTGACATCAAGCACATCTTGCATGGAGAAGATGATCCGGCGCATGCACTGCCTAGTCGGCTAAGATCATTGTGATAACCTGTGTGAACTCACAATTGTTGTAAGTCTAGCAAGTTGTAAACCGAGGGCAGCACTTGCAACCACTGGCCGCCGCGGACCCCGTTTGCTCTCGTGCCTTGCCTTCGTTGTCACCGCTCGGCAAAAATAAGGGGAGGCATAGTCGTCGCGTCCTTCAGCTGATACGAGCTCAACAACATCAGAGTCGACATCAGACCGAGGTTCCGCAGTATCTACATCCGTGGGTGCTCGTCAAATACTTGTCAATGGCTCAGTGTTTTCTCGCTGTATGGAAGTCATCTTGAGGTCGACCCCGCTGCAAAGAGGCGCTCTCCGTGGTACTCCGGCTATGAGCTGCAGTCTGCAATAGCCCGGTCCATATTATGTTCCTGGAAGCCACATGGTGTCGTGGCTTTAAATAAGGCAACGAGCAATGGTCTGCAGAGCCGAACGCTCGTATCTCCCAAAAATACTAGTCGATCTCACTCGGCCGCGGCTTATATCAATCCAGGCTTCCCTCTTTCAATATCCTCCAAGCGTGTACTCTCGAACCACTTACTATCGTCGCCATGAACAACCTCATTGTCTACTCACTATCACTCCTGTTCTTCAAAAGTCTCATGACTGCTGAGAAACACCGTTTACCATATTATATCGGTCAGCTCCGAAAATTGCGACCGTCGAAGGTGGTCATCCGTGGTTTGCGATTCACTGTGGCCTTGTGACAGTCAAAGCTCGCTACCTACAATTCCTACCATCATCCCTTTGTCCACTGAGAGCGGCATTTGATGACCAGATCAAGATCAAACACATCATGCCTTTCGACGGCGATTCATGAGGTGCCGCCTCGCCACAGAGGGTAAACTTCGACGCCCCTATCACCGAGGTTTGCTATGGGCCCCTATCTCGACAACGAGCGTGACTTTGGAATCTGATTGGCCGTCTTGCTGGAATCACTAGCTGCGCTTTTGTAGCAGACAGCATGCGCTCCTTCGTATCAGCTGGAAACCTCTGCCAACAGCCCAGTAACGTTCGACTGACGCTTTCCGTTGCATCAAAGGATGCATGGCATCTTGGATGACCAGAAAAGTTTACTCGATCTATTCGACACGACTTGGGTTGTTACAAAGCGCAGGAACTCCAGTGAGAATCTGGTTCTCTGGACGAGTCTCACGCTCGAGACTGGAAGCACATTCAACCACTATGCTATCTATGCCTGGAGATTGACATTCGAAGGCATCATAACTGGTCGTCGATGAAGGGTCCTACGACCCCATCACAAGCTGGGAGAACGGACAAAGATGATCAAGGATAGGAGATGATTTGCAAGGACCTTGAGTTCGAGCTGTGAAAGTGCATTCCTGATGCTCAATCAGATCAACCTGCAGATTCTGATAGCAGGCCTAGCTAGATTCTAAATTGCCGTTGGAGCGCTGGAACGTTCGGGAGTTCACACACCGGTGTCGAGGCAACACTGGGCCTGCCAATAATCATCTTCCCCAGTGCGGCAATTTTTGTTGCTTTGACCGAAATACCACATTCTTAATGAACGACCCGTCAATTAGATCCTGTCTTAGTGTCAGAACCCGCCACCTTCAGCTATCCCCAACGTAGTAGGAACCATGCGCTCCCATAGCTACACACGTAACAAAGTGATACTTGCTCTAATCAAGACCTTGCCAACACCTCCAAATACTGACGATAGTGAAAGACTTTTATATCTTAAGCACTCTCTACGTACTGAGCACAACGTCTCTTGGTTAGACAAGGAAATAGGCAGATATTGATCCTGAACAGAGCATAATAATTTGCACAAATGTGATAGGATCATCTGCTTACGCTATTGAGTTTAGATCCGATCCACACGTGACAGAAGAATAAGAACTAGCCAGAAAGAGCTCTACAGGCCTCTTGTACCTCTCGTGAGGATTGTAGTTTCGATATTCGGACTTGCCGAAATCATTGACGAGTATTCATTGATCTCTGCTTGCTTCTCTCCTACCACCGGCGGCAGTTACGCTATCGCCGGGCTGTCTCTTCACTCACATGGTCGGAGACAAGAACGCGGACAACCTGACCGAACTTCCTGTACGGCGGGCCGACGACAAGACACTTAGTTGACAGAAGACACAGCCTGGCCCCGCTGAATGACCACTGATGGCGCTCTGGGGAATGGTGTGCATAGTGCCATAGTCGTTGTACAATACGCAGTACACATGATGCTCTCAGGCGGGCCACGTCCTGCTCACCGTCTGTGAAATGGCTCTTGTTCATTGACGTACGACGAAATTCATCCTTTATGAAGCAGATAGGCCACTGGACCATGTCGAGACCAGTGAACTGTGATTACTATATTGATTGTGCTGTATGGAAGCTGTATGGGGCAGTGACTAACTGAGTGGTTGGTCTACATAGTCAGAAGTTGTATGCATGACTAAGTGACAGGGTCGCCCCTTCAGCAATGGGCTGACTTCAACATGCTGTTACGTTCTGTCCGTCCCATGTCTGGACCGGTCGGGATTCACAATAAATTCCAGACAGGACCGTGTCTTAGCGAGGAGCGTGTCATATATCTCATGTTCGTGAACGAGTCAGTAAATCAAACATCCATCATTCGTCTCTACAGCTTCAACACTACTTCAGATGATTGCACGAGGAAGGCGAGGGTGATGGGATCTCGCGTATGCGCAGTGCTCGCGATTTGACACGTTGCCATGCGGAGAGGGAAGCCGAGACCACATAGCTCTAAGTGTGATACCATCGTTGATTGAAAAGAGTACCTGCTGCATATGTTCGTCAACGCCAAAACGCCTAGCGTGTGCCGTCCAAAAAAATGTCGGTCTGATCTAGTAAAAAAGGTATGTACCAAGGGTGGTTTATTGATTTCATGCACCGGTCTCTTTGCTCTCTTCAAGATGATAATCACCGTTCTGCAGACCGACGAGGACCTTTTTGCCCTCTTCAGTGAGCTCAGGGAAGCCAGCCGGCGTGGTAGCGCCCGTGAAGAAGCGAGGAGACCATTCAACGTTCCTGGCTTTCCTATCAGCCGCTTTTTGACGTTGACGTTCCTCAAGCTCTTGTTTCTCAGTGGTGGCCTTGTTGTACTGCTTGGTGAGAATAGCTTCAGTAACACTGTTCCAGAACTTGCGCGATTCATTCGGCAGTTGTTGCTCAGCAGGGGGAACAATCTTCTGGACAGGCCACAGAGGGTTGACATCAATCAAGAGTGTTTTGTCGGGATTCTTGGCGGCGGAACCAGAACCTCGGGTGAAGTAGACCTTGTCATGCCAGGCACCCTCGATGCGGCCAATGATGGCCTTGTCCGGGACGTCCTTGATTCTTGTGATGTTGTCGTTGTCAACGTCGCATTTGTAGACCACACCCTCAACCTTGTTCTGGGTCTTGCCTAACCATCCTTCCTCAAGATAGTGAAGGATGACCTTGAGGCCGGTCTTCTTGCATGTCACAAAGCAGGTATCGGCTACACTGACGTTGAGGTTGCCTAGTAAGAGTGGTCAGTAGCCGGACTCAGAAGAGGACACTGTAGATCTCCATACCTCGTAGGAAGCCACCAAGGTATGCAGCCGGATGGGTAAGATGATATGTCTCATCAGCCCAATTGTGTAGAGTGACATAAATGCCCTGGTTGAAAGTGCCAGGTGTAACGCGAATGCTGGTACCAGTGAACTTTGCGCTAATCTGGTCGAACCCGCGGGCAGAGATACCCTTTTGAGGACAGTCCACATAGTAGGCTGAGACGGGAGGGTGATGGGATGTTTGCTCAGTGAGGTATGAGACCTTGACAGGCTTGCCAGCTGTATCGGACTTCACTTGGTTGCCCTGGAGAACGGGCACGTTGTCTTCGACCTCCCATTGACACTAGATATGGATTAGAAGCAGACAAGATGCCAAGGAGCAGGTGGCATACCCTGAAGAACTCTCCAAGAGTTGAGTTGTATGGCTTGCAAGGCTTGCCCTTGACGTACTTTAGGTCCTTTGTGAACCAGAAGCGCAAGCAGGCGAGCAGGCGGCCGAGCTCATCGTCCGAGTCGCCAATGCTAGCGAATATATCTGGCCTATCCAAATAATGCCAGTACTCTGCGTACAATCAGATTAGAGACGAGGACTTGGCCAACAGGCATGCGGTGGGGCGCGTACCGAGGTTGGGGATGGGCTCGAGCAGCTGGGCAGGCAGCGAGAAGCGAACGGCGGCAATATCAGATACTCCAATGAATCTAAGGCGCGTCAGACAAGTTCTTAGAAGCACAACAACAGCGCATGTATGCCTACTTCTTCAAGATTCCGACGAAAGTTTTGAGTTTACTGCTGTCATCTGGTGTCTTCTCGGCAACACCCAGGGCAGCGCCACCAGGAGTCGAAGCCCTGGAAGACTGTTCGGAAGGAGGAGCAGATAGACCTGACGATGACGAAGCCATTTGGGCGAGATGTCGAGATACACAAGCAAAGCGTTACAAGTGTTTTGGTATGTCGGTCAAGGAACGTCTGTAACTACGGAGCGATTCGCGGGGCCTGCCTGAAAGGAGGGCACGTTCCCCCATGACGTTGATATCGTTACTCAAAGACTCGGCCAAGACATGAATAGGTATCAGCCACTCCAGCCATACAAGTCACCAGGAATTCAGCCATCAAAAGGCACGAATGTTTTGGGGAACTCGAGGGGGTCCAGTGAGAGCGATGTCCTCGTGCACTCTCATTGGAAACGAGCCAATCTCCAAAAAGAACTTTGCATCCCCTCAGTTAGGCACACGCCCTTGCCCTCACGGAAGGGCCTTGGTCCACGCCTTGGCCTCGACGAACAGTCCTATGCGTACTCTTATGCTCATGCTCCAAAGCAGTCTCACTATCTTGCTCGTTGTCACGTCTTCGCAGCAAGCCAAAGGCCCAACTGTTTGTGGCCGTCTGACCCGCGGCCGTCTTGCAGTAGCACCCTGTGATCGTTTCCCGTGCATATGACACCGGTCGGCCGCCAATCAAACCAGCACGCTCCTTGTGCCAAGTCACCGACTCGCAGCTTTGCATTTGCACGCCTACAGCCCCTTCTCGATCACCTTGGCCAATGGTAGATGACATGCAGTTCACGGTGAAGCCAAGGAACGGAGTCGATAGAACGCAGGCTTCGCATAAGCCTCGCTGTGTATTCTCTTCACCATTAGCCACACGGACTCCAGATATGTATAGTCTTCACAAAGCAAAAGCAACCTGCCAGCAAAACGCATGGCCCAAAAGTGCACAACACCCCTTACCCTACTCCCGCTCCCAATAATCCCATGATGACTTCCCGAAACACGCTTGCCATAATCCTTGATGATATTGCTTAGATGCCCTTGATGGCGACGGTTCTCTCCTTCTCCAAGCGTTCGCGGTTGCGCTGCTTCTCTTCCTCCTTGCACGTCTCGAGTCCAGTGCAAGCATGGCTCTCGAGCATACGGTGCTTGCCGCAGAAGTGGCCATTGCAGAAGCCACAATCTCCGACAATGCGCTGAGCAGCATCTTTGCAGTCCTTGAACTGGCAACGAATCTTCTTGGGTGCTCCACCCCGCAATGGGAGCGCAAGGTGTAGAGTGCTTTCCCGGCCGATGTTGTAGTCCGATAGTGTGCTTGATGACGAATCAAGATGCTTGCCTGCATACACGAGGCGCATGTCCTGGGCGGGAAGATTCGTACGGATGGCAAGAAGAGATGAGAGTGTCGCTATCGAGGTTGACTCGGGTACCTCGAGGGCAAATGCTGTATGAGGTGAGCACGTGAGTCGCCGATGAGGGTATGAGGAAACGTACTGTCACCTGCGATGTTCTTGATGAAGATTTGCATGCTGGGCTCCGGGTCTGCTGTCGAGCAGCGTGACGACAGGGACGAGACGGAAGAGATGCTGTTTGAGCGCATCATGACCATGACTGTGATGACGAGCGGGTGACAAGAACGGATGCTTCTGATTGTAGGTTACGAGGAGGAGAACTGGCTTGTGTTGGACGAGTGGCGGAAGCAGACGAGAAGGGTGAGAGTAGTGAATCGGTTCGAGTCAAAGGATGAGTTGGTCGAAGATGCGAGAATAGGAGGACGAGAGGACGAGGAGGCAACGGAGTGACGCGATCAGGCGCACAGGTCGGCGTTTAGTGAGATTGGCCCGATGCTCCGAGCGTCTCGAGTTACCGGTACTGTCCCATTCTACGATATTGGTACGTCTAAGGCTCTAAGCGGAGAGATGGAAATGTCGATGGACACTCGCTCTCATCAACTATCCATCTGTGGAGAGCGAAGTATGGCGGGTTTCGATGGCGACATGTGGTTCTCTGACAGTCGAGAGAGCCTTAGTCTCGATTCTGTTCTCCCGTCTATCACATTATCTCTGCCGACTACATAGCACATCAGCACCACTGCACTAGCTGTACCGGGCACAGGGTTGATCGATTGATCGTTCGAAACATTTCGGTGATTTACAGGTATATAGTGTCAAGTCTAACCATCACGGTGGTCATGCACATGCTCCTTGGTTCAGGCTATTCTGTGGATATGAAGTCCAGCGGCGGCGAGAACCCTGTGGCATCATTTCCAACTCTGAGGTCCTCACAGCCACCCGCCGGGTAAACGTCTTCAGGTCCTTATCTTGCTTGCATCAAGCCAAAACTGACTCTTCAACAATCTGCTTGTCTTTGATCGTCTGGCATTGGCATCTTGGAATCCTTGTACGCCCGTAACGACGACATGCCAATATTTGATCAACACTTAATTCGCATCAATGCACCTTTGCCATGGCGGCATTTGCAATCATACCAAAAGCCAAAAAAGCCGTGACCCCAGCATTGCTGCCCAGACCCCGGATCTCCACGCAAGGTGAACCGGTAGAGGCTTCACCGTGCTTCGTTGTAGAGCGCACATAAACACTGCTCACACATTAGATTCTGACATGCTGTGGAGACTATGTAGCTATCGAAATGCGCAGTGCTATTGGAGATCCGAAGAGGGCTCAATAAGAGCTCGAGCATTTCATCTTTCCAGTGGACCTTTTCCTAATCCACAATAACATCCTGCATTTTGATAGCTAGCAATAGTCGCCCTACCAGGAGGAAGAGTGAAGTTCGCCTGCGACGAACAAGAGAACCTCGTGCGCTTGGTATCAAACCGCCGCAAACCGGCCACCGCACTTTTGGCGAGCGGAGCAAGCCTCTCTCTGTTGTTTTGCTCGCTCGCTCGCCTCCTACGAGATTGCAACACCCAGCGCTGTAACACACACCGAGGCATCCAAGCATGATGCGTTACTCAAGCGTCATGCACATGTGTATATCATCTTCTCCGCGTCCGCAGCAATCGCTCAACCGCTGGCTGCCAAGGCTATCACAGACACTCAGCCCCCCCTTCTCCGTACACGTAGACCCACTTCTTCCCCGGATTGAACGCTCTCTTTCTTGATCATCTTCTGCTTGTCTCATAACGACCAAGGGGACGCACCGCCGGACAAACTCTCTGGCATTACGCTCGGCGACTTGCCCGGGGTATGCTCCATACTCTCGTTCCGGTTGGACGCTTCAAATCCCAATCCACATTCCGATGAGTGCGCACTACACAGGCCAAGCCTCGACAGTGCAGAAAGAGTTGTTTTTCCCAGCGTTTTTACCTGAGCGGTCTGTAGGGTTTGTCCCCTGCTTGGCGATTGTCTTTGACTCTGATAACGGGGTCCTCTCGATCTTGGGCCGACTGGTTCTTCTTGTTGCTTGTCGACGGGATGGCTTGTCCTTGGCTGTTACATCTAATGCCTTAGCCCGCATAAGAGATATGGGCGATCACAATCGTCGTCGGTGTTTCTGACGCGTCTTGATTTGCAAACGTGCTCTTGAAACTGGCAGTGCATTCGTGCAGGTGCCGGGGTCGTGGGGTGTATAAAGAAGGCCATGTCTGTCCGAAGGATTGCAATATCATCCAGCAGCTTGCTCGGCCATTCCAGATAGTCTTTCTCTGATAATTCAGGCAACTCCTGCTTTCTACTTATCTTCTGCTTCTGTGACAGATCAGGACCTCTTGTTTGTTCAGACATGACTCACTCAACTCAAAACGGCCCTCCGGATGGCCAGAGGACGGATTCCGACTCTTCTGAGAAACAAGAGTATGAGCCTTCTGCCCTGGGTTCCCTTACACTATCCCCTTCGGCCACGGTTGAAGATAGGGAGAAGAATTGGCCCTCGGGATGGCGGCCGTACACAGCTTTGTTCGTATGTTAGCTGCACCACCTACGACTAGTGGCGGACCTTGTTAACACTGTTAGGGCGGCTTCTTACTTATGTTTAACTCGTGGGGCTGTGTTAATGCTTAGTACGTTATCCTGACCATGTTATCGTACCGCTCTGACTTTCATAGCGGAACCTTTGCATCTTACTACTCCGAATCACTTTTCCAGGGCGACGACATCTTGTTGAGCAATCTGATCGGCTCAACACAATGTTTTGTCGTCCTCTTCTTCTCTTTCATCGTCGGTCGATTGCTGGATGCAGATCACAGCCGCCAGTTGTTACTGGCCGGATCAGTTATCATCACCATTGGCATGTTTATGCTGAGCATTTCCAACGGCAACGGAGGCTTGAATCAAGGCAACTACGGCTTGACCTGGTTGACACAAGGCCTGGTGACCGGATTGGGTATGGCCTGCTTCTTCGTGTCAAGGTACGTCGCCATCCAATCTGAGTCAATGATCAAGGGTGCTGACAATGTCCAACAGCTCACAAAGTATGCTCTTCCAAACGTCACTCACATTCGTATACTGACACTCCAAAGTAACAGCAACTTGGTTCCACAAGAGAAAAGGGTTCGCCATTGGCATCGTGGCTTCAGGAGCAAGCATTTGTAAGTGCATATCCGCATGAAATGAACGATCAATGACAATCAGTGCTTACTATCTCGTAGCTGGGCTTACTTTGCCAGTCATGCTTCGCTTCCTTATTGCCTCTCAGGGGTTCAACAACGCCGTCCGATATGTCACCATCGTCATATCCGTTACAAGTTTCGCAGCAGTGTTGCTTGCACGACCTAATCCTGCCCATACATTCAGAAAGCCGGAGAAGTGGATGTCCAAGAGAACCTGGGTCGATACTTCAGCCTTCCGTGATCCGGCTTTCTGCTGGTTCACGGCGTCGATCTCGGCCCTCTTCCTCGGATTTTACTGTGTGTTCTTCAATCTTGAAGAATGGGCCGCGACCAACGGGATCGCGCACAAGGGAACGCCACCTCCGGGAGCGCAATCAACTCTGTCAACATATTGGTTGCTGAGCATCATGAACGGCTGCAGCACTTTTGGTCGACTCAGCTCTGCCTGGCTTTGTGATCGGTTCGGAGCACTGCACGTCCATATGACAGTGACAATCGTATCCAGCATCCTTTGCTTGTTCTTGTGGACATTTGCCAATACACTGGCGCCCGCTCTGGCATTCGCCATCCTCTTTGGAGCCTTCTCGGGCAGTGTGATTGGACTGCCACCGGCGTCCATGGCAGCGATCCTCGGAGCAGATGCAAGCAGACAGGCCAAGCTTGGGCAGTGGACTGGTATGATGTACACTGCAGCAGCACCATTCGCGTTGGTCGGACCGGTGATTGCCGGACACTTGGTTTCCGAGTACGAAACCTATCTCGGGGTGCAGATATGGAGTGGAGCTTGCTTGCTGCTGAGTGCAATCTGCATGGGCATGGCAGTCTTTGTCACGGGCAGAAGGAGATCAAGAAGCGAGGGCGATGACAAGGTTTAGTCTCTTGGATAGAGACGGAAGGTTCGGTGAATGTTAATAACAAGACAAGGCAGTCAGGGAGTAGACCGGGTCTAGGATAGGATGGCACTGGCGTTCGGGAAGGTTAGAACAAGATTAGATACGAATAACGAATATCACGGATTATGGCCAAGACAAAAGCGAGGTAGCAGAGTAGAGGAGAAGAGAAGAGAAGAGAAGAGAGAGACGGAGAGCAGTAGTTGGTTGTAGAGCAAAGTCATGTCGAGTACGAGTAGGTGACATGGCGTGACTCGGACAGGAGTGGCGGCTGTCGAGTGTGGGGGCGGCGGAGGACGGCAAGGACGGGCATGACGGCGGACAGGCTTGGGATCTTGTTTAGTTGCCAACACGCTCCATGACAGCGATGAGTATCCGATAGCGGTGCGTTTCTGCTGGGCGATTGAAGCCAGCGAGAAGATGCAACCTGCCGACCACGACGACGACCAGAGCGGCGCTTTCTGGCAGCGTGTGCAGACGGTCGTGTCGACGCAATGCACGACACACGAGCAGATTGACGACTGCCTTCGCTCCTTCCTCGAGGCGTCGACCGACGGCTTCCTCGACACCGAATACGACATTGCGCGCTGCTGCTACCGCCTGATCGACTCGCCGCTTTTCCTCCAGAACAAGGACTACGTGCGCCGACAGTTCGTTTACTGCCTGTTGCAGGTACGCCCCCACATGGACTCCCGGACGCGAGCCACTGTTGACAGCCCGCTGTAGGAGGAGCATGCCCCGGTGCTGCACATTGTCACGGCTGTGCTGCTTTACGACGGCCGCAGCGACGAAGCCGTCTTTGAGATGATGCAGACCGAGGGCGCCTTTGCCCGCCTGCTCGACCTGGTCCAGGGCAACAAGGACGACAGCACGGGGCTGCATCGTCTCCTGCTCGAGCTGCTCTGCGACATGTCGAGAATACAGCGTCTGTCCCTTGACGACCTCGGTGAGCCACCTCCCCTGCCGTGCGCCCTGCTTTCCCATGCCCGACTCTAACCTCTCCAACACAGCCACCGTCGACGACGCCTTTGTCATCTACCTGTTCGAGCTTATCGAAGAGCTGTCTAACGACGCCAACGACCCATACCACTATCCAACTATCCGTGTCTTACTCATTCTCAACGAGCAATACATGTGCTACGCCGTCTCTCCCGAATCACACCCAACCCTGACCAACCGCATCATCAAGGTCCTTTCCAACCACGGCCCAGCTTATCGTACATTTGGCGAAAACCTCATATTGCTGTTGAATCGTGAATCCGCATTGGGTCCTCAGCTGCTGATTCTCAAGCTGCTATACCTCCTCTTCACCACACCTCCTACCTTTGAATATTTCTACACAAACGACCTGCACGTCCTCGTTGACGTCATCATCCGCAATCTTCTAGACCTTGACCCTGGTTCCGACGACGAGGATCACCCCGATGTGCCGAAAGATGGCGGTGGCCAGCGCGCCCTTCGCCATACATACCTGCGTGTCTTGTGTCCGCTGCTCAAAAATACCCAATTGGCCCATGAAAACGCTCACTACAAGCGCGAAGAGCTGCGTAAACTCTTTTGCTTGCTCGTGAACAGATCCTCGTTTCTTTTCTCCCCGGTTGACGAGACCGTTGTGCGCTTGGTATCACGCTGTAGACAAGTTGCGTGGATCAGAGACGAGTCGGACCATGAGGATCCAGTCAGCCCTCCAACAGATGCTCATGTGGCCAAGCGCTTGCTGGGTATGAATCTCGCCGAGGCGGGCGAGAGCAGTCTTAGTGTTTTGGACGTCAGCGCAAAAGTTGAGAAGGAAAAGCCTATGGTGCCGGCCCCACGAAGGCGGAAGAGGCTGCAACAGCAACAATCAAAGGAGACTGTCTTGTTGCGAGTCTCACCCAACAATGCTCAGAATGGCGAACGAAGCCCCTTTGATGATGATAATAATGAAGAGTGAAGCCTGTCCATACATACATACCTAATTGTTCATGCAGCCACTCTGATATTGCACTTCCCCTTTGCAGTCCAAGCCGTTTTGTTGAATAAAGGAGTGCTGATACTCTACGTCTTGTAGACCACAAGCGATTATCATCTGTAGAAAAGTCAGGATCAACGTGCCGTGTAACCCTGTAAGGTCGAACACGGCAAGCGGGAAGGGGCAAAAAGGGATGCAGGCAGTATTGGGGTTACACAATGAAAAAGTTTAACGCAGAAACAGCGACTGGCTGCATACACAGTGCAGATGTCGTTTTCCGTTTGTGTGGTGCTACGCAAGAAACAGGTCAGCTCAGCAAGGTTCCGACGCCATTAATCTGGGCGGCCCTGACATGACACATAGTAGCACACAGGCAGCTGCAGGCCACCTTGGAGAAGGAAAGTTGGCTGCGACCCGCAGATGTTACTACACCATGCAATCACTTTCGATTGTTTCCAGAGACATTGGCAAGGCAAGGAAGCAAGCCAAACGAGCATTGTCGGCCCTTGCCATAGACATGACCCTTGAATACGCTTTCATGTATAAGTAGGTCATACTCTGCGCTGAGAAAACCATCTGAAAAGCAGTTCGCATCAATAGTCTCTCATTCATCTTCTTCCACACAATCGTTTCAAGATGCTCAAGATTTTCTCTTTCTTTCCCTGTGCTTTTGCAGTAGCTCTGGCCAACGAACTGCCCTCGGATTGTGCATATGAACCACTTCCATATGGCAGCTTCCCGACTGGTACTGGCGGAGGCCCTCTATTCAGCCCCACAGGACTGCCTTCAGGCTCACCTCCTGGTCCATACCCAGGCGTATCCTATGGAGCACCTTTCCCGACTTTCAACCTCAGCTCAGCGGTTGTGGGTCCCACAGGAACTGGATCATCATCTGCTTTTGTTCCATCGTCTTCCGATGAAGGCAGAAGCGGAACTACCTCTCGACCAAGTGGTACTGCCTTCATCCCCTCTTCATCCGATGCGGGTAGGAGTGGCACTGCTTCTCCTTCTTCTTCAATCTTGTCCTCGGTCTACTTTCCAAACAGCACCACCTCTTCCCAAGAAGCTGTCACAACCATCTATTCTGCTACTACCGCCGTCACGACTATGGTCACTACCGTCTATCTGCCACCTCAGAGCCCTGATTCGTCCTCGGATGTGAGGTCTGGTGTTTCGGTCTCAGTCTCCTACAGCGCCAACGCAACCATCATGTCATCACTCGTGACCGGCACGATCACTTTGACATCCGCCTTGACACCTTCTTCCTCCCCTGATTCACCTGTCACGGTCATGAACAGCACTTCGCTTCCTGGAACCGCAACCTCTTACTCTCTAGGAACTGGCTCAGCCTCTGCCCCCAGAAACAGAACATCTTCTGCTGCCTCGTTTACCTGGTCTCCTTACGTTCCATATGTTCCGGGTACCGGAATGTTCAGCAGCTTTACACCATCGAGCTCACCTAACTCGCCGGCGACAACTTCCGTATTTAATTCGAGTTCAGCTCGTGCTACCACTACTCACGTTACCATTCACCTGAATTCTTCGATCACGCTCACGCTAGTCACCACCAATACGGTTCCACTGACCACCGGATCAGTCACAATCTCCAACTCTAGCACTTTTTCAGGCTCTTCTAGTGGTGGTGATCGTAGCGGCACGGCCAGTCCCGTCACCACGTCTGCAGGTAACAAAACTTTGTCCTCGGGCACATTCACTGCATCATATTCTTCGGGTGGTCGTAATGGTACCTTGATCTCCTATGGTAGCACTGGGACTGCACCTGTTAGATCTTCCACTTCGTCTGCAAGCCCTGTTACAAGAATCAGCTCTTCCTCGGCCGATTCCTCTGTTTCGACTAGCGAAGGCAACCGCAGTGGTACTCGACGTCCTTCTCGAAGCATACCGCTCCACTCCACAGGACCCTACTCTCAGTTTTCTTCCTTTATCACCAGCGTTGTGAGTTCCAGTGTTGGAAGTTCAGAGGCCGGCGGTGTCACAGAGTCTCCTTCAGCTCCTCCCACCTTGCCCACCGTTCCTTTCTACGGCTCATGGAGCTATAACAACGGCGGCGGCTATGGAGGTTACCGCGGTGGCTACAAGAGAAACGGCAAAGCTTAGATAGTGTCAGCGGTAAGATTATACGTTCATTGGCGATGATATGAAGGTATCTGAAAGGTGGATGAAGGGTCGTTGTTTCTCTTGTTGGTGTTCTCTGCCGATTCTTCGCTTCTTCTTGACCTCCACAGCGATGTGGGAGTTGCTCTTCTTGGTAATATCTTCAGTTCGTCCTCGGCTGCTACGCTTCTATTTGTGCCTGATCTCGATATGTTTAATCATAAATTACAATGTTTTCTACAGTCTATTTGCGTTGTCAAATGTGCGTCGTAAGCTGGTCCCACAAAACGAGTCGTTTTGGCCAGTGGCGCATACCTTGAACTCTGCGGCATAGTTCACAAAACTCTTGATAGCATTATTTTCTAATGGAGTAAGTACTGCCGTTTGAGACTGCCTTGCCTTGTTCCTCCAAGCCAGCTAGCAACCATTTCGTCTCGTCCTCACCAATGTTGTAGCCACCCGGAACTACCATCTTCATCATCATTGTGATGCGTGTCGCATCCATGGCACCTCCGTTCGTCAACATGCCCACAATGAACATTTCGTACATGGCCTTGTTGTCTTGGAGTACTGCGTCTTGAGTCTTGACTGCCGAGATTGCCGTATCGGCTTGCATCTGTACAGGTGCAGAAGGGCCTGTAGCGCCCTCTTCCTCAGCCGATGGCAGTTTTTCAAGCACCGTGAAGACGTCTGATTCGGTTTCGACTAGGATACGATGGCCCACCCAAAACGAGAGTGCGTTACGGACTAGCACTTCGTCCATGGAAAGCGACGCCTCCAACTCTTGTACAGATTTTGAAACTAGTCCTTCGGACGGACACTCATCGTTGTCATTGTGAAATGCATAGATGATGCTGGTCTGCCACGTCTGGACTCCTTCGAGCTTCACGGTTCGATCTTCAAGCTCAAGTTCAACAGTGGCCTTGCCCAGCGCAGATAGCCAGTGCAGCTTGCGTAAATTTTTGACACGCTCAAAATCTTGTTCGAAACGTGACTGCAATGTCGATATAGGAGCCGGTACTGCAAACTCGTCCTCCCGAAGACTCGGCCAGAAGAAGGAAGACAGAATCTGGGTATAAAAGTCTGCAGATGGTTCGCCGTTGGCGTTCGAACCAATTATGGACAGTTCGGACGATGGATACAGCATGTTTGAGGCTTTGTCTGCGATAGCCGCGGACTTGATCAAAGCGATAAACTTCTGGCCAGCCAAATCCGTCTGAGGCACTCGATCGTTGAATTTGCCAATGAGCGCTTGAGTATGTATGCCCGATTCGGGAATGGCAGCATGTACCTCTTCCAGTGTTGGGAAATCCTTCTTGGGACGAAGCGTCTTGTTAATGTGTCTCGAATCTTGTATGTCACGCAACATGACCTCACACGACTGGAGCCGATCCGCACCGAATCGAGTTTTGAAGAGCTCTACAAGTCGGATCTGTAAAACGAGTAAGTACAAATTCAATTCAGGGACAGCTGTCCAAACCAAACACTAACCTCTTTCTCGAGCTCGGTATTGTCGTAGCCCACGCTCAGCAATCGCTCTCCCAGCAGAGATTGTACCTCCTTGATGAAGTCGGCTTGCTCGAAGAGCGTAAGCATGAAAGACATGATATCCTCACTTTTGGACTTTTTGTAGTCTGCAAGTACATGTAGTCAGCATACTATGTGTACCAAGATGTTTCGACAGACTGACCAGGACCAGCATCAATTGGGTCAGGTATCCATTCCATGTCATCCCAATCAAGTCCTCTGTGCTCTACATGGTGTGCTTGATATTCCGTGAGATTTATTTCTCTGGCGAGCTCATTGCAGACCTCGTCGGATGGAGTGCTGATATGGTTGTCCCCCTCGATCTCAACGTCTGCTAAGAAGCTTGCTGCAATGATTCTGACGGTATCATCGCGATGCCTGAGATAGGCGCGTAAAGGCGTAGCCACCTTGTCCAGTAGCACACCCCGAGGATCTAGTGTTTTGAATGCCATGATGACATTGATGTATATGCTGAGAAGCTCCGAGGTTGTCACACCAGCATGTAAGAGACGACGACTTAGCTGTTGCGTGAAGGATGTGGCAATCTGAATCTTGACTTCTGACGAGTGTATGCACTCTCTCAGGTCCAGTATCGCTCCAGTCGAGTGGGGCCAGGCCTTGACGTAGTCGAGAAGGTGTCTGATTCTTTGCTTGGCCAAACGTTCCATTATGGTGAGTTTCCAGTCCGTCAGCTCATTTGGCGCTATACATACACCGCTTGCTACTATTGTAGGGGTGAGACTAAGATCTATCCATTGTTGTAGTTGGTCAACAATGCTCTGACGCCTTATCCAGTCCACTTTCATAGCAGAACTCTGCACGAAGCTGTCGATTGCTGCGTGCACGACTTGAGCCATCGCACGTTGGGTATGATAGTCCATGATGACTTCTCGAAGAGCGTTGTCTAGCACCTGCGACCATTGTACATTTTTGCAGCTATCTGGAGACAACAAATGTGTGTCGGAAACACAAAGGAAGGAAGACGCTTGGCGTTGTTATTCTGTCAACAACGACCAGATGCTTGGCGTCAGCTTGCAATGCATACAGCAACACTTAAATCAGTAGCTTGAGACCTTTTAGTGTTACTTATCGCAAGCGCTGAGTTGCTCATCGTGTCTGGAAACTTGTATTGCATGAAACATGAAGACTCAAACTATCATTGCCACTGTCCTTTGTCTTGCACACTCGCAGTCTGTGCTGGCGGCCACAGATCAACTCGTCCTCGAGGATGCGACCGTGGGCTTCAAAACTCCTAAGCATGTCGCAGTAGTAGGTATGTAAAATTAGTCAAGCAGTGCAGATCAATCTTGTTGTTGACGCTCTCCTGGATAGGTGCCGGAAGCGCAGGCTCTTCAACAGCATACTTCCTGCGAAAATACAGCCAGGAGCGAGGCATTTCTCTCAACATCACAGTCTACGAGCGTGACGGCCATATTGGCGGCCGTTCAACTACAGTCGGCGTATATGGAGACGAACAGAATCCAGTCGAGCTTGGTGCATCCATATTTGTTGAGGTCAACCACAACCTCGTTGATGCTGCCAAAGAGTTCAACTTGTCGACATCTGGAATCCGCGAGCTCCGTTCTAAAGGACCCGTGCTTGGTGTATGGAATGGCAGAGACTTTGTTTACATACAGTCCGCTGGCGGAAGCTGGTGGGACACTGCAAAGCTATTTTGGAAGTACGGTCTTGCGCCCCTCAAGACTGTAAATTTGATGAAAGCCACAGTAGGGAAGTTCTTGAAGATGTATGAAGAGCCATACTTTCCCTGGAAGTCACTTTCGCAGGTGGCCTACGACCTTGGTCTAACGGCTGCTACTGCTTCCACCGGAGAGCAATTTCTTGAGCAGAACGGGATCGGCAAGCTGTTTGCTCAAGATATCGTGCAGGCAAGCACACGAGTTAACTATGCACAAAATCTGCCCTTACTACATGGGTTAGAAGCAATGGTCTGCATGGCGACTGATGGAGCACAAGCAATCGACGGAGGTAATTGGCAGATATTCTCAAATATGCTCTCAGCAGCTCAAGCAACTGTCCACCTTAACAGGACGGTTAGTAGGCTGGCCAAGCTCAACAACAACAAGTACTCCATCTCGACGAAGAAGCAAGGATCAAAAACAGAAGCACTCGATCAACAGATATTTGACGAGGTGGTTCTGGCAGGACCATTGCAATATTCGGACATCGACTTTGATCCGAAACCTCGTCATCTGCCGGATTCAATTCCTTATGTACAACTACACGTCACACTCTTCACTTCAAAGCACGCACTCTCGCCCAGGGCTTTCAACTTGTCATCGGAGAAACTGGTGCCACAGGTCGTCCTTACCACGCTGCCCCCAGGCGAGCATCATGGCAGCAGCCCAGAAGGGGTAGGTCTGCCTGGCTTCTTTAGTATATCGCTTCTACGACCTAGTATGGACACGCGCGAAGGCAGAGGCGAGCTTGAATATCTCTACAAAGTGTTCTCCCCAGCTCCGCTCAATGACACGTTCCTGGCCAACATACTGGGGCTAGCTGAAAAGGCGACGATCGACAAAGAGGATATCAGCTGGCAATACCGCAAAGTGTGGAACAGCTACCCATACGAGTACCCGCGAGTGACATTCGAAGAACTTCAGCTGGACGAAGGACTTTGGTATACAGCAGGCATTGAGAGCTTCATAAGTACGATGGAAACGAGCAGTTTGATGGGCAAGAATATTGCCCGGTTGATGGTAGATGGTTGGGAAAGTTGACCAGATTTAGCAGTCTAGAATCAAATGCACACCAGTCTGACACAGTCAAGAGACCAGAAGCATTCTCCAGTATCAGATTGGTCAGCTGAAATGCATGATGGAAACGGTGTGGTGAGAAGTGCAATTGTCGGGTAGAGAGGAGGGCAAGGAGGGGTCAAAGCGGCGGGGCAAGTCGGCGATCGGAGGGCACAGCCGAATGTTTGTTTGCTCTGTTTGGAAGTTGGTCCATAGACAATGATCGCAGACGTCGATTTGCGACAGCAAGAGTACTTGTCCAAGAAGCAAACACAATGTCGGCGAAATCCCCAGCACGCCAAAGCCGACGGGCTGCTGCATCAAGGCGCCGAGTGGTCGATTCCGATGACGACATGGAAATGGACATGGGCGACGACGTGTCTCAGGGAAATGCGAGCGAGACGGCGCATGAGGACGAGCAAGAGGAAGCAGAATACACGCCAGCCCCGGCCCGCTCAAGACGCCATACCAAGTCCGCCATGTCTGACACGCCGGCTACACCACAGACGGCCTCCCGGACCCGTCACGACCATGTCGCCGACGGGTCAGTCATGGAAGAAGCAACCTCGCCTACCAAACCCAAGCGCCGATCCGCCAAAACTGCTCGTACTGTGCGCAAGAATCGCATATCTACGTCCGTCGCCTCTGAGACCGAAGCATCGATACTACCCACTTCCCAGCAATCCGCTTCGCCCACCTCGCAACGACTCAAGCATGCGGCACCTCTCTCAGACATCACCGAGACGGCCGTGAATGATCAGACCCCACGAGCCCAAATCAGACCCCCATCGAGCCAAGTACAAAAGGTTGACATAAACACGACTACACTGGAGAAACCCATGGACATCGTTGTGCGTACCCGAGCTGCTGCCACCATGCCTGCCTCACAAGCTCCCTCGGAGCCTCGTTCCCGGACCGTCATTACCCACCTCGTCCTCAAGAACTTCAAGAGTTATGCAGGCCGTCAGGAGGTGGGCCCTTTCCATGCCTCGTTTTCCTCCGTTGTTGGGCCCAATGGTTCTGGCAAGTCAAACGTCATTGATTCTTTGCTCTTTGTCTTTGGTTTCCGTGCCAGCAAAATGCGCCAGGGCAAGATTTCTGCTCTGATCCACAACTCGGCTGCCTATCCTGATCTGGATCATTGTGAGGTCGAGGTTCATTTCCAGCAGGTCATGGATTTGCCAGCTGGCGGCCACGAGGTTATTGCCGACTCGCAGCTCATCATCTCGAGACGTGCTTTCAAGAACAATGCGAGCAAATACTACATCAACAGCAGAGAGTCGAACTTTACCGCTGTTACCACCTTACTGCGCGATCGTGGTGTCGACCTTGACCACAAGCGTTTTCTGATTCTGCAGGGTGAGGTTGAGTCGATTGCTCAGATGAAACCAAAGGCTGCCAGTGAGCACGACGATGGCCTTCTAGAATATCTTGAAGACATCATTGGCACATCTAAATACAAAACTCCCATCGACGAGGCTGCCGCGGAAACGGAAGCTCTCAATGAAGTTTGCGCCGAGAAGAACACCAGGGTACAACATGTCGAGAAGGAAAAGAACGCTCTTGAGGACAAAAAAGACAAGGCGCTAGCTTTCATCCGCGACGAAAATGAGCTTGCCACAAAGCAATCAGCCCTGTACCAAATCTACACCAACGAGTGCACTGACAACGTCACCGTAACTCAGGAAGTTGTCCAACAACTCCAACAGCAGCTTGACGAAGAACTGGAAAAACACAAGGGCAATCAAGAAGACATCAAGAGGCTGCAGAAGCAGCACAACACAACATCCAAGGAATACGAGCGCATGTCTGAGAGCACCCAGTCGATCTTGAAAGAGATGGCCAAGCTTGACAAAGACACCGTCAAGCATGCAGAGAAAAAGAAATTCCTCGCCAACAAGGCCAAGAAGCTTGCGAAAACTGCAGAGGATAGCAGATTTGGCATCTCCGGAGCTAGCACCCAAGCCACGCAGGCCGAAGATGACATCAACAGGAATGCACAATTGATAGCTGAGCTGGAAACAGAAATGCATCGAGAAGAGGCGCAGTTGACCCAGATCAGAGAAAGCCTCAAGGGCAAGACTCAAGGCATTTCGGATGAGATTGCAGCAAAGCAAAAGACTCTAGAGCCTTGGAAGGCGAAGGTCAACGAAAAGCAATCTTCCATCTCCGTCGCGAAGAGTGAGCTGGAAATCCTCAGAGAGCGAGGCAACGCCGGAGCAAATGCTGTCCAGGACATCGAAAACAAGATCGCATCATTCTACGAAACACGCGAGGCCAAGGTTGTGGAGTACAAGGAATGCAAACGAGAGCGAAAAGCGGTAGAGGGCTCTGTGCAGGAAGCGCAAGCTGAGGTCGATCATCTTGTATCTCAGGAGCCCGCTTTGCGTTCGAAGCTTTCAGGGGCTAGACAAAAGGCCGACGAAGCACGCGCAAGCTTAGCTGCTACTCAAACACAAGGCAACGTTCTTACCGGACTCATGCGTCTCAAGGAGTCTGGAAGAATCGACGGGTTCCATGGGCGTCTTGGTAACCTTGGTGCCATCGATGCAAGGTTTGATGTTGCTATATCGACTGCATGTCCTTCGCTTGACAACTTGGTGGTTGACTCTGTCGAGGTTGGTCAACAATGTATCGAGTACCTTCGCAAGAACGACCTCGGTCGTGCGAACTTCATCCTTCTTGACCGCTTGCCGCAGCGAGACCTATCAGTGATCCAGACACCGGAGAACGTGCCTCGACTTTACGATCTCGTCAAGTCAAAACATGATCGCTATAGACCGGCCTTTTATAGTGTGCTCCAGAACACGCTTGTTGCCAAGGATCTTGAACAAGCAAATCGCATTGCTTATGGTGCCAAACGCTGGAGAGTTGTCACTCTCGACGGTCAATTGATCGACAAATCAGGTACCATGAGCGGTGGCGGTACCAGAGTCGCCAAGGGTGCCATGTCTTCCAAGGTTGTGGCCGACGTGACTAAGGATCAGGTCGTCAAATTGGAGGTAGATCGTGACACACTCGAGGAAACGTTTGGCCAGTTTCAGCAAAGAATGCAGCAACTCGAGGCTCGTCTTAGGCAGCTGCAAGATCGCGTACCAGAACTCGAGACTCAAGCTCAGAAGTTGAGACTGGAAGTTGAGAGCTTAGACCGTAACATTGCCGATGCTGAGAAAAGAGTGGAGGAATTGAAGTCTGAAAGCCAACCTTCACAATCGGACAACAAGCGTGTTGCCGAGCTCGAAAAGACCATCAGAACTCTGGAAAAGGAGACCGAGAAGTTACAATCTGAGACTGCAGGCATCGAAGAAGAGATCAGATCGCTGCAGGACAAGATTATGGAAGTCGGAGGTGTGCAACTCCGGACGCAAAAAGCCAAAGTCGACGGGCTCAAAGAACAGATCGATCACCGCATGGAGGAGATGTCTAACGCGGAGATTAACAAGGCAAAGGCCGACAAACAAAAGTCGAAGCATGAAAAGGCCTTCAATGAAGCACAGTCCGAGCTCGAGAAAGTGACAGCGGACGCAGAGAAGGTCGAGGACGATATCAAAGAGCAGACTAAGAACACTGCAGGATTTCGCAAGGAGGCTGAAGAGGCGCAAGAGGTCTGTTTGAAAGAAACGACTTCTGCACAACACCGCATACTGACCGAATGTAGGCATTGGAGTCCAAGAAAGAAGAGCTCGAAGCACTCAAAACTGAACTCGATACCCAGACGACCATCCTCAACGAAACTCGAGGCATTGAGATTGAGATGCGGAACAAGCTCGAAGAAAACCAGAAAATTATGGCAGAGAATCAGAAGCGTCTTCGGTACTGGCAGGAGAAGCTGACTAAGCTCATCTTCCAGAACATTGGGTGAGAATGCCAGCATCAACTGCCCAAAACAAGTGCTGACAGCTTTGCAGTGACGACGGTGAAGAGCTCGAGCCTCTGCCTATGGCCCAGTACACCAAAGACGAACTCGAAGACATGTCGAAGGATGAACTCAAAGCATCAATAGCGCTGCTCGAGGAGTCAACATCACAAGCAGTTGAGCTTTCCGTTCTGGCCGAGTATCGCCGTCGCGTTTCAGAACATTCGTCTCGCATGTCAGATCTCAACGAGGCTTTGACTGGTCGTGACTCGGCAAAGAAGCGATTGGACGATCTTAGGCGGATGCGTCTCGAAGGTTTCATGGAAGGATTCTCTACCATATCCATGCGACTTAAAGAGATGTATCAGATGATCACCATGGGTGGCAATGCAGAGCTCGAACTCGTAGACAGTCTGGACCCGTTCAGCGAAGGTATCCTCTTTAGTGTGATGCCGCCAAAGAAGAGTTGGAAGAACATCAGCAACTTGTCAGGTGGAGAGAAGACACTCAGTTCTTTGGCTTTGGTGTTTGCTCTGCACCACTACAAGCCGACTCCACTGTATGTCATGGACGAGATTGATGCCGCCCTAGACTTCCGTAACGTTTCGATTGTTGCAAGTTACATCAAGGAAAGAACGAAGAACGCTCAGTTTATCGTCATCTCGTTGAGAAACAACATGTTCGAATTGGCTGCGAGATTGGTCGGTGTTTACAAAGTCAACCACATGGTATGTAACCTTGGTGATCTGAGATAAGATGCGATACTAACGAGTGAACAGACTAAGAGTGTAACTATTGAAAACAAAGACTATATTCAAGCTGCAGCAGCATGATTGTTCTGCAAGATCCCAGAAGATGGTGGATAACAGTATAGGGCAGATCGTATATTCACTGGTGAACATTTGGCGTTTGGAGGATTGGAAACATTATGATACCATGGCTTGTTGTAGCAGGAGCTAGAAATCACGAATTCTCCATTTTGACAGTTTCTCTTTGATATGCGATTGACTAACAGTGCGTCGGACTGGATTGGACATGCGCCAGAACTATCTGTCATAGGGGCTGCAACATTATACGGAAGATATGACGTGCTACTCGAATAAGAACGTTGCTTGTATCTATCGAACGCGTTCGAGATCAAGTCATCAGGAACATCACGACGTGCAAGGAAATGGATCGAACGGTGAGACGGGGTCAAAACAAAGTAAGAATTTTGGTTGTAACTACCAAATGCTTACACAGGAAGGTCCACCCTGATGGCTGACTTCTTCCAACACGGTTCTATCATCCTTTGATGAAACTGCAACAAGTAATGAGACCCAGGTAACGGTGATTGATCGTCCAAGCCGAATCGGCATAATAACGCCCATCAACAAAGAACAGCGGACTTGAGTGCAGTGCGATCAAACCAAGTTGAAGAGGGAGGCGGCGAGGAGTGTCAGAATGACGGTCTTGCCAACCATGCCGGTGACAGTGGCATCGTTGGAAGGGACTGAAGTGACGGTGGCAGAGGCGACGCCGCTTCCGGAGGCAGTAGCAGAGGCCGACTTTGAGGAAGGGCTGGCGGACAAAATCAAAGTAGCGACAGGAGAGACCATCTTGGATGAGGTGGGAGTGGAAGTGATGGCGCCGTTGGAGGTGGACTCGACGGGACTGGCAATGACAACGACAGAAGTGGAGGCGACGCTTTCAACAGCAGGAGTCTCAACGACAAAGGTGGCATGAGTGGTAGAGGCGGTCTCTGTAACGGAGCTGATGGGGATGTTGGTGATGGAGCTGATGGAATCGGATGAGATGCTCTGAGAAGAGATGCTCTCGACGGAAGCAGTGACAGTAGTGCTAACGACGACGACGGGGAGAGTGGCAGTGGTAGGAGTGCATTCAGCAGGGATGACTGTGACGGTGACAGTGTCCTGAGCAGTAGCAATGGCGCCCATGGCTGGAATGTGTGTCAGTAAAATACGCGATAGCAGACAACGAGGGCAGGTACTTACTGGCAGCGGCAACAAAGGCCATGGTAGAGATGAAGAACTGCATGTTGAGCTGAGTTGTTGATAGTAGTGGAGTACTGATGTCGAATTGATAATGTTGTTGTTGATGAAGAAGAGACGCAGCAGCAAGTAAAGCAAGTTGGCCAAGCAAGAATTTGATGCGTTTGCTCGTCGATGTTCCGGAAGGTGCTGTCATGCGCGCAGCCGGACATTTGGTGCTACAGATGCTACGTTCGTCACTCCAGCTGCACCTACCCTCTAGCGGGAGCCTGCCGCAGTGCACAAAGTTCTTGGGATCAGGACAATGCAGAGGATGGAAGTGGAGGAGTCGCTCTCAGTGGACGCTTCCTGTAATTTCAATCCATCGTGTCTTTCAACAGTCGAGGTTGGATGCCGAAGAGAGAAGTCACAAACCTAGCATGATTCACGAATCCATTGAGATAACCGGTGGCCATCGTCGTTCGCGGGAAACTACATGGGACCATGTTGCCTACAAATTCTTGTTGATGACAAAGCGTTTGGTCATGCCCGGAACAAAAATTCGGAAGGAACTGTAGAGAAGCTCAACAAATCCCATTGGGAAACTGCTAGCAACCAGTGGTTGTAACGTTGTAAATGATATGAATTGGCAGTCGCAGAGCTCAACAACGCAACACGCTTAACGTGAACCTCCATCCGGAGTGCGCTCCCGGGACTAGCAACCGCGTTTTGAGCACCTGTAAAAATGCGCAAAGATTTTGTGAATGGCAGAGAGTCCAGTGAGAGTATGAAAATCGTGCACAGCGGGACCATCGAGACCTCCCTGAAGCCCAGTAGCCCCTATTTACACTTGTAAAAATGCACAAAGTTTTCCTAGATGGCTGAAGGTCCAGTGAGAGCGCTGAATTGTCTACAACATTTTGGGCTCTCACTGGACCCAAAGCTCTTTCCGAATACAATCGTGCATTTTTGCAGGCAGTTTGAACGACGCGTCAGAGGTTGGGATGACGAATAGCACCTACCTTTCAAGTATTGTTGAGCGTTGAGTATAGCGACTTCCTTACCTTTCATCGTTCTACACGCAGGCTTCTATATAAACAAGCTGCACAACTCGACTTACCATCAAAACATTCAACTTTCAACTTTCGTTCGAACCCATCACACAACCCGTCACGATGAAGCTCTCCATCACACTCGCTGCCATGGCTGCCATGGCTATCATGGCTCAGAACATCGGAGACCCCGTCACCACCAGTGTGCTCGTCGTCGAGTACGTGCCAGCTGTCTCGACTTCGACCGTGTACCAGACCACTCAGTTCACCGTCTGGAGCTGTGCACCCGATGTCACCAACTGCCCAGCTCGTTCTGCAACATCCATCGCCATGGTCACCGCCATCATCGGCATGTCAACCACAATCTGCCCAGTCACTTTTGTCAGCACTCGTGTCAGCTCCTACACCACACCTGCTTCGACCAGCTACGCCTCATCCACACCCGGTGCTTCCATCAGCTCTGCCTCTGTGATCTCGACTACCTACTCGACTGGCAGTTCCACCATCACCATCGGCTCGTCATCGACCGACTTCAACTACTGGTCGACCATCAGCTACAGTGCATCCTCCACTGAGTCCATCGTCACGAGCCAAGCCACTCTCTACTCTGGCGGGCCTTCTCTTCCAACCGGTGTTACCATCAGCTCGACCACATCAGGTGGCTCAGGTGGCTCAGGTGGCTCAGGCAGCTCAAGCGGTTCGGTCGGCTCATCATCAGTCTCTGCATCAAGCAGCTCATCAGCATCATTGACATCCACAATTTCGACACTCTCATCATCTGGCTCTGTCTCAGCTGGTGCATCAACATCGTCATCGGCAGCCACACTGGCATCAGCAGGATCTTCATCGTCTGGTTCACCGTCTCCAACAAGCACATCGGCAGGCATCATCACATCTTCCGCCAGCGTCGTCGTCTCCACCAGCATTGCTGCCAACGGCAGCTCATACACTATCTCCTACTCGCCATTGGGTACTGGTAGCCTCAGCTCTCAGGTCATCACTGGCCCAGGATCCAGCAACAACATCTCGGTGCCATCTGGACCAACTGGCTCCGGTCCATCGACCACCTACACTGGCATGGCAGGTCGCCAGACTGTCTTGTCTGTCGTGTCTGCTCTTGCCTTGTGCATGGTGGCAGCTCTGATCATGTTTTGAACTTGAGTTGAGATGAAACATTGTTATCATCGGCGGTTGTCATGGGATGAGGATTGTGTGGCTTTGTTGCTTTTGAGCTTTGTTTCTTTTGTTCGCTTCACTGAGCATGGTTAGCGCAAGGACGCAGACAGCAGGGTTATCGCAAGAATGCAGACAGCAGGGTTATCTCAAGAACGCAGACAGCATCGTTAACGCACAAGCGCAGACAGCATGGAGTCCACCTCCTATTACAAGACAGCAGCACATAGAGACAGCTTTTCATATCAAACACAGCGATTTGCATCACACATTTCTTCTTCTTTGCCGTGCAATGTATGTGACTCTGGTTGCAAATGATCGGACAATCACCGTGGACATGTCACGGAGTCATGTTGATGCATGTCACGCAACAATAGACGTCTCAACAGAGCTTCAGTACTTACAGGATCGAGTCTCTCCTGTCTCTCCCTCCATATGCGCCACAGCTCGAAACCAACCTCGATACTGATGAGAAAAATGATGAGCCATTCCAAGCCTGTAGAATGCTTCTCGCTCAGTCTTTCACGTAGCACACTGGCAATCTCTCCGGCATAATCCATCCTCTCATTCAGAACTTTGATACGCACACCGACATCCAAGGCACGTCCGACCTCATCATAGTAAGCACTCAGGCCGAGAGAGGAGGGACTGTCCCAAAAGATGTCTGGCAAGCTGTCAGTAAGTTCAGAATATAGATTCAGCTGTGCGCGGATGGATAGAAGCTCGCCGGTTTTGCGCAAGATGAAGGATCTAGAAAAGCGCAGCGGCGAGCCTCGTGACAAGATGGTAGGGATAGAGCGGGTACTCGAAAAGTAGGAAGACAAGAGGTCCTCGAGTACGGCAAGTTTGGTGGAGCGAGCCAGGCCTGAGGAGAAGGCGATCTTGGCCAAGACTGTGTCGACATCTGACGAAGGAAGAGGGGTCGCAGCTTCAGTGGAGGATTCGGTCGAGGAAGGCTTTGTACCGAGGATGATTGTATCTCCAATGATTTCGCTGGTATGGTGAGACGAGTCTTGGATGTATTCAAGATCTTCAATCTCGATACGGTCGAGATGGGGACTCTCGGCGGCGGGAAGAAGAAGGCGATGCAATAGGTTCAGTTGGACGTGCTCGGGAACATTCCAGCAGACAAGCGTGCCCGAAGGAAAGACAAAGACGTCTCCCGGGGCGGCAGAAGAGTCTTGACCGGAGGCGTCGGTAGTGGAGTAGTCGGGAGTCTGGAAATGAATGACTTGAGGGTACAAGGCAGTGTTCCAAGGATCAAGACAGTAACCCTCTTGTTTGAGCACACGAGTGGCAGTGGGAATGTCGTACTGCTCAGCAGCGCAATAAGCCGTGACCTGGTTGGTGTGAATGTCGGGATCTACGAAGCGATGCTTCCCACTGCGGCGAATCAGAGAGTCGCGAGAGCGCTGTGCTTCGAGGGCGACACGACGAAGAGAGGTTGTGGTGTTTTGCGAGCGAGGAGAGAGACGCTTGATAGGCTTGCGGTCATGTGGCGGAGAGGTGGTATCCGAGTGCTTGAGACGGGTGTTGAGCAGGGCAGCGGGAGGTCGAGGTGGACAGGACAGGCGACATGACAGGATGCGTGAGTGCGAGCGGACGAGTGTGGATGCAGAGTTCAGGGCGTTTGAGGTAGCTGGTGTGGCCATTTCGGTTGTCGGGCAGTGGAAAAGTCGACCGAGGCTTCATGCATATTGCACAGTGGACGAGCTTAGAGCACGGCACCACGAGTTCAGACCAGGCCGGGGGAGGGAGAGGATCGGGGAGAGGATGGTGGACCGTGGACGGTGGACGGGTGGATCATGGATGAGCGCCTTGGCATGGCCGGGGGTTGCTGCAGCTCGTCCAGATCAAGTCGGCGGGCCTCGTGCACCAGCTCTCGAAGCTCATGCCTGCACTATGTCTGCTGGGCCCAAGGCGACTCACAATGAGCCCAAACTTCCTCTGCCCCCGGTAGCCGCTGGCCACGAGAGCCACCGTTCCCCTGCTGCTCCCTCCGACCCCGACCACGACCAACAACATGCTACTCCCGACAACAGCGACCGTGACAGCGACGTGGATGAGGACGCCAGCGACGCTGAAGAGGATGAGCCGCACCTCAAGTACGACAAGTTGACGGCTGCTCTGGTCCCCGTCTACCGCAATGGCGATGCCACCAGCTCGCTGCTCGTCGCCGGCGACAAGATGATCCTCGGCACCCATAACGGAAACATTCACACTCTCGCCCTACCCTCCCTGCAGTCGCTGCGCCTCTACCACGCTCATTCCGCCTCCATTACTGCGATTGACGTCTCTCCTACTCCTCCGCCGCTCCACAACACCCCTCGTCTGGACCGCCTGAACTCGAGTGCCTGGCGAGCCCCTCCACTACCTCTACCCTCGGCGCGCAACCCCAAACAACTCCCGGCCGTGCCCCCGACGCCCTCCAACCTCATCCATATCGCTACCGCTTCTATAGACGGCCATGTTTGTGTCTCGTCACTCGTCGATCCGAAAGATGTCTCTCTCCGTAACTTTGCCCGTCCCGTCAATGCCGTTGCTCTGTCGCCAGACTACAAGAATGACCGTACCTATCTCTCTGGTGGTCTTTCCGGCAACCTGATCTTGACCTCTGGTGCCAAATCTGGTGTTAGTGCCGACGCAAACACGAATAGTGCCGCTGCTGCCGCCTCCGGCTGGCTTGGCTCCATCGGTCTGGGTCAAAACACTGGAAAAGACTCTGTCCTACACTCTGGTGAGGGTGCTATCAGTACCATCAAGTTTTCTAATACTGGTCGCTTTGTTGTCTGGGTAAACGAACATGGTATCAAGATCATGCGCTCACACCTCAAGCTCGAATCTCACGAGTCAGAGTCGGCCTGGAAACGTATCGCTCATATCGACCGCCCTAATCGTAATGCCTGGCCAGATATGGCTGCCGTGTGGAAAGCTCGCGTACAATGGATCGACGATGATGCTCTCGAAGCAGATCTGGATGAACCCAGAGCCCCCAATGGCTCTGCCGCTCAGGATTCAACCAAATCTTCCAGGAAACCTCCTCCGGAGAAGCTGCTTGTCGGTTGGGGCGATACAGCTTGGCTGGTACATGTTTATGCCGCACGCCTCACTACGGGGGAAAATGGTAGTCAGCGATTGCCTGGTCGCGCCGATATCCTCCATAAGTTGACCTTCGATGATTGTGTTGTTTCTGGATTGTCGCTCTATACCCCTTCTCTGCTCGCTGTTCTTGCTTACCGCACGCGTGACGATCAAGACAACCCAATCCCTTCATCCATAGAAGATACCCCAAAGCGAGGCAGACACCACCGGCAAACAGGTCTACAGCCTGAGCTTCGTCTGATCAACTTCTCAACTGGTGAAGAAGTCGACGTCGATACGCTCAACATAAACAGATTCGAAACGCTCTCTGCCGCTGACTACCAGTTGACATCACTATACGTACCTCCGCCACCCCGTCTTGCTCCGACACAAAAGGGTGCCCTGGAAAACTTCGGTGCCGGATTGTGGGATGCAGGTGCAAGCGCCTCGCGGCTTTTCAGTTCGGGCGCCAGCATCAAGAGCCCGCCTCCGAGTGAGGGTGGCAGGACTGCTATCAAGTCTCCAGCAGGGTCTGTCGGCGGTTCACAACTTGCTGCCCCGTCGCGTTCGACTCCTGACGCGAACCCGTTCCTCGCGCGTACAGGCCTCAAACTCTTTGTACATAGTCCTTACGATTGTGTTCTTGCTATCCGACGCGAGCTATCTGACCATCTGGCTTGGCTGCTGGAGCGTAAACAATATGGAAAGGCTTGGGGCTTGATTGACGACCATCCTGGCATAGTCGGCTTGCCGAATGATCGACAGTCTATTCCCTCATCACCTAGCGGGCCTACACGGGCGCAAAACAGTTTGGCAGACTTCTTTGCTGATGAAGACGTCTCCCAAACTACCATGTCTCCTGAGAAGATACAGAATTCCATTGCGACCAAGGAAAAGCAACGGATAGGCGACTTGTGGCTGCAGCAGCTTGTCGCAAACGAAGAATGGTTGGCGGCCGGAAAAGTAGCTGGTCAGGTTCTTGGAACTTCTTCCAGATGGGAGAAATGGGTGTTGGCATTCGCACAGGATGGTCACTTCGACGAAATCACGCCTTACATCCCCAGCACTGACATGAAGCCTGCTTTGCCGTCCTTCGTCTACGAAGTCGTTCTCGGCCACTACATTGGGCACGATCGATTGCGCTTTCGCGAGCTCTTGGATCGTTGGGATCCCGAATTGTTTGACATTACGAGTGTGAAGACGGCCATTCAGAACAAACTCGACTCAAGCGATGTAAACGAGGAGTCTGTCGAGGGTGGTGAGCGAGGAAGAGACTGGCGCATTCTGCTGGACGGATTGGCAAAACTCCACCTCGCAGAAGGTTGCACAACAGACGCTCTGCGCTGCTACGTTCGTCTGCAGAATGGCGATGCGGCCATGTCGTTGATTCGGGAATACCATCTGGCTGACGCAGTTTCTGACGACATTCCTGGCTTGTTAATGCTCCGCATTCCCAAAGAACAAATGAAGACAGCATCATTGGAGGAACTCGAAGAAGCTTCAGCCGAAGTTGTCCGGCTGCTTGTAGATGAAGCGTTTTCAGGAAATGTCCGACCTGAAGTCGTTGTGTCGCAGCTTGAGCGGCACGAATCGACTTACCAGCCGTTCCTGTTCTTCTACCTTCGTGCTCTTTGGACCGGCCGAACAACAGACGACGAAACACCGATAAGCCGAGCGGAGCGCATGAAGTTGCAACAACAGATCGAGGAAGGCAGAATGCTAGTCGAACAATACGGTGATCTGGCAGTGACACTCTTCGCGGCATACAACCGTGAATTGCTGATGGACTTCCTACGTTCTTCGATTTCATACACTTACGAGAAGGCCTCACACATTTGCGAGGAGAAACACTACGTCCCGGAACTTGTATATTTGCTTAGCAAGACAGGACAAACCAAAAGAGCTTTGTTCCTCATTATCGGAGAGCTTGGTGACGTCAGTCAAGCCATCTCGTTCACAAAGGAGAACCCAGATCTCTGGGACGATCTTTTGGATTACAGCATGGATAAACCCAAATTCATCCGCGCGCTCTTAGAAGAGGTCGGCACATCCATCAATCCCATCACGCTAGTGCGGCGGATACCGAACGGACTCGAGATTGAGGGTCTGCGGGAGGGTATCGGTAAGATGATACGTGAATACGAGATTCAGCACAGCATCAGCGATGGTGTTGCCAAAGTCTTGAGGGGTGAAGTGACATCGGGCATGGATGTGCTTCGAGCAGGGCAAAAGAAGGCGGTCAAGTTTGAAGTCAACCATGAAAAGCTCGATGAGGTCGAGGTACACACGGACCCGGTTCCCATTCTCAATGGTAATGGCATGGAGGAGGTTGGTACTGGCCACAGTCCCAAACCGGGACACTGTGTGGGCTGTGAAGAAATGTTCCATCAAGATGGTAAGTTCTGCCAGCAAGCTAGCATGATGGACATTCGATTCGATACTAACACAGGCTTTGTAGAAAGTGAAACTCTGATCGGCTTCAATTGTGGCCATGTCTACCATTTGTCTTGTCTCCTGAACCTTGACACAAAGGCGGACCAAGCAGACATCGAAGTGCTTCAAGGGCGAAGGCCAACTGAAGACGAGGAGCTCGGGGATACCAGCAGAAGCGTGCGGGCAAAGGTCGAGCACGCGCGAAGGATTAAACGAGCTGTGCAAGGTGGATGTCCGGTGTGCGCGCTGCCGGATGAGGCTGACTAGGTCAGGCGCAGGCTGAAGCAGAACAAGGTGGGTTTGGAGAAGAGTCGGCAGGTGGATACAGCCACCACTCGGATGTTTATATATATACCCCATTGTAAGATTATGTGCATTTATCCTCGAGAATTGGAAGTACAGACAGGTCACACGTTTACATGGTTCTATAGGTCTGAAGCGAATGGGTAGCCTTGGATGGCGCATACATAAGTTGAGTTGCCATGGTTTCATGACAATGCTGCCAGTCGGGCTTGACTGCTGGCTCTAGTGGTCGCCGAAGAATGGTCCCTTGGATCTCATGCAGTCCTGGGTGCCGGAACTGCCATTGAGCAGGACCAAAGGCTAGCGTGAGGCTCGTGGCATGGCCGGAGGGACGGTGGTTCGAACGGTAGAAATGGGAGACGGCGTCCTTGCGGCGTGTCTGGGGCAGCGTGGCAGTAGACAATACAGGTAACATGTACCTCGCATGAGCAACGGGCAGTTGGATGTTATTGGAAAGGCTTCAAGCAGCACCCTTTGGCGGGAAAGCGCTCTCCTTGATGCTGCCAGACTTTCCGACTCTCACGTAGGTGAGGGGGCTCAGTGCAATCCATTCCCCCTTCCAGTTGCGTAGCTTTATGAGCGATGCTTCGTTCTGCATGTCGGGAATCCAGAGGCCCGACTCGTACTCCTTCTGCTCCTGGTCCTGTTGCTGCTCGAGTAGAGTCTGTCTGGTGCTTTTGGGGCGTCCTGGGCGGCGCTCGGCTTTGAGCGTGGCCAGTGAATCATCTTCGCGGCGCAGGTATCTCGCAATGGCATCATGCACTTCGGCGTCGGTCAAGGGGCGTAGCGGGTCGGGTATCTCGCCCTGGAGGAAGAGGATACGGTTGACTGGATGAAGGGTCAGTCAGGATTGGGTGTGTCAGGTCGAAGCACGTGAAGGGGCACATACGGTAGACATCGTTTGCTTTCTCTCTCACGGCACCGAGACGTGCAACACGATCGTCTCTTGCGACAGCACTGCGCAGACGAAGAGCGTCGCGACTGTTTTCATGCAAGGCCAGGGCGCCTCCCTTCTTCTTGGACACCTGCTTTTGGACCTTTGCGAACTTGGACGGCATGGCGGTGTGTTTCTTGTATCGATGGATTATTTCTGTTTTTCTTTGCTACAGGGCTACAACAGCGCTAAAGCCGAGAGACCGGACCCTGGCTGCATCGAGCTGAAGGCTGAGAGCACTTCGCGGCAAGAAACTCCATCTCGAGCGGGTCGGCCCGAGGGCACGCCAGGAACGCGTCTGACCGCGCTTGTTCGGCGCCACCTGCATTGCACATGCCTGATCTCGTTCGACACCTCGAGGCCGCCATCGATTGAGATTTCTTCCGCCGTCCCTCCGTACTTGCAGGGCATGGACACCTAGGCCATCATCCTGTCTCCTCAACCGGTGCTGCCATGGGCATCCAAGGTCTTCTTCCGCTGCTCAAGTCAATACATAAGCCATGCTCGCTGAAACACTTCTCCGGCCAAACATTGGCTGTTGACGCCTACGGCTGGCTACACCGTGGCACAATCGCGTGTGCCATTGACCTGGCCCAAGGCAAGCCCACCAGAAAGTGGCTGGACTTTGTAATGCACCGAGTTCGCATGCTTCAACACTTCAACGTTACCCCATATCTTGTCTTTGATGGCGACTACTTGCCTAGCAAATCCGGGACCGAGGTTGATCGCGCTGCACGTCGCAGAGAGAGCAAGATCAAAGGTCTGGAGTTCTTGCGCCTGGGAAAAGGCGCTCAGGCTCAGGCTGAGCTACAGAAGAGCATCGATGTGACTCCCGACATGGCTCGCCAACTTATCGACGAACTGAAGAGACTCAATCTCCCCTACCTCGTCGCTCCCTACGAAGCAGACTCGCAGATGGTTTATTTGGAACGCCGTGGTCTGGTTCATGGCATCGTTTCTGAGGATTCCGACCTCCTGGTTTTCGGCGCGCGCTGTCTACTCACCAAGCTCGATCAGTACGGGGAATGTATCATGATTAACCGGGACGATTTCACCGCGTGTCGCGATATCAGTCTCGTTGGCTGGTCCGATGCCGACTTCAGGCTCATGGCCATATTGAATGGTTGTGATTATCTGGCCGGAATCGAGAAGATGGGCCTCAAGACTGCACATCGCATGATTCGCAAGCACAAGACACTTGATCGCATTATTCGCTCTGCCCAGTTCGAAGGCAAGATCAAGGTACCTCCTGGCTATCTGGACGCTTTTGCTAGAGCAGAAGCCACTTTTTTGTATCAATGGGTCTATTGCCCTCAGTCTCGTGGTTTGGTCAACTTTAGCGAACCCGCTTCCGACATCGACCTCGCTCAATTTCCATGCATTGGCAAGCATGTCGAAGCCAGCATTGCAACTGCTGTGGCTGTTGGTGATCTGCATCCTCACACCAAGCAACCTCTCTGTCCGTCGAGGCTACCACGGAACCCATTCCAGCCTAATTCTCGCAATCGCGCCCAGGTTCTTCAGACGCCGGACCTGAAGAAACACAAGTCCATTGACAGTTTCTTCAAACCCCAGCGTACACCCCTGGCTGAGCTCGATCCAAACAGCTTCACTCCCTCGCCCAGTCAACAATGCCTCTTGCAGCGAAGTCCAGCTTCCTGGTCCGCTGAGCCCACCCGCCGTCCATCACTACTTTCACGCACAGCATCTGCCGTACAGGCTCCACCACAGGCCTTGCGGTCCTTCACCGATGTACTTCAGCCCAGACCCAATTCGCCGAAACGTCAACGACTGTGCTCGGATGGCTTTTACACGCCGCCCGTGTCGACACCCGCCGAGCGTGTAGAATCTGGGACGAGCAAGTTTTTCAAGCCCGGCAAAGCTCGCAAAAGCCCTACGCCTCAAAAAGCAAACAGCAGCACCTCGAAAGATGAATTCAACCTGTGGTCTGACGACTCGGTCGAGCAGGCCATGAATTCCTTGCCGGACACTGCGGTCTCGGGCGCAGCAAGACCATCAAGGAAGCTATCAATTTTTGAGGACACTAAAACATCAGCCCCATACACTGTAAAGGATGAGACGCCTTTCACATCTGGCCTGGCAAGCGAGATGCAGTCGTTACGGACCAGGTTCTCTTACCAGTCTACTGCCGCCAATGATGATGATGCGACAGTCTCGTCTTCGACCCTCAAGGACTCGAAGCGGAAAAGAAGTGTGACAGAAGGCATAGTCCTTTGTTCATCGCCAGTGAGGGAGCTGAACAGCAGCAAAGTCCCGCAATGTGAGGATACGAGTGATGATATCAACGAGGCGGATTGGCTCGCTGCAGAGTCGCAACCCCTGAGTCGTGGCTCGGGAGCCAACACGCAATCCAGTGGCGGAAGCAAGCCACACTTCTCGCAGGGCAGCGAAGATCTGCTAGTGCCGGATAGTGAAGGGGAGGAAGAAGACGAAGAGGAGCAAGGCACACCTCGCAGGCCCAGCTTTCCTCTCAATCTCGAGAGATTTGCATTTGCGGGCTGAGCGTACTTTTGATCGGCGTGTAGTGTTTTGAAGTTTGGTTGGACGGCAAGAGTCAAATTAGCATCTGCATTTGTAGCGTGGTTAGCATTCATTGAGTCACGCATGCATAGCTCGGAGTTATGGTTTCAAAATCTCAAATCACGGACTTGTATGTACATATTCTTGAATGTGACTTGGTACATCACCTAGACGAGCAGCACATACTAATCGCTCGGTTTTTGACTTCCATTGGCAGTGATATGCTGCTGATCGACTGGCATCATCTCATGCTACCAACTGAAAGGTCGAACTATTGCCAGACCAGAGCGAGACAATCCATCATGCTTGTCCCACATGATCCAAGCCTTTCACGTATGCGGACAACCCATTGTGAGAGTCCTACAACAGCAATCTCGCTCAAAATAAGCATCACCGACCTCTGAACGCTCAATCGATACTCGATACATAATAAACGATGATAAACAGCAGTAGGGGCATGATGCAGGAGGACTAATCTCTCAGCACTCTTGTCCGCGGTATGACCCTGACCCTGACCCTGAATTCGATTCCCAATTCCATCATTCATCGCGTGTACGAACGACTCAAACAGCGAGCCTTTCTGGAGGGTTGACGTTGAGAGACTCTGACCTGTATACCCGCTGTGCACACAGATACGGTCAGTGATTTGAGAGTACCGGGGAGCTGGCAATGAGCAGATCCGCATGCACGACGCCGGGACCTAGGACAGCATCTTCTCATCCTGCTTGGAAAACTTTACAGATCTACAACATCAAGTCAAGAGGGTCAAGGACAAATCAAGGACTCGCCGACGCAGCGTTTGTATTCTGGTCCGAAAGTGAAGGCTTACGTCTCAGTACTCCGCATCGAACCCATATTACCAGAAGGGAGAGAGACGGAACGATCGGTTCGCACGAGATTGTAGTTCAAGAGCAATTGACTTCCAGAAGTAACACATCCTGTAGTTGTAAGACTAGAATACACGCGATTTCATTTCTCGTTTCGCACGGCCAAGCTAGAAGAGGTGGTACCTCGTGTATGCATGGGCTCCGCAGCCGATGACAATGGACCAATCACTTGCCAGATTCAAAATAGAACTTTCCAAGGTCGCGGCCAGAACTATGAGAGGGGTCCGGTGATTCAAGACCTTTTTGGCCGCCTTCAGGACCAAGACGTTCGCGAATGATGCGCTCAGCCGTCTCAGCACCGCTGTCAAGGGTTCTACGGTCGACCATTTGGACGCCTTGTTCGTCTGTCTGGGCTTGAGCACTGACGGGAGTGAGGCTGGTGTCTCGCTGGAAAGGGTGAGACAGAGACGAGGCGGTGGGGGTGCTCTTTGATACACTGGGACTTCCAACGGCACTGTAGCGAGCAGGAGTACGAGCACCTTCTCCGAAGCCAACAAGGCTGTTTGTATCGGAAGCAGCACCAACACTAGATGTATCCATGTCCATGTCCTGGCTTTCGCTCATCTTGTCGTGATCAAAGACATCGCCTTCACTGGCCCAGGTGGTTCGGCCGCCGACACTACCAGTCGCTGAAGCCGAGCCCACAGTGCTGCGCTCACGGCCCAAGACAGGGTTTCCTTGGGAATCAAAGTAACCACTGGTGGCACCTGAAGGATGAGCAGCAAGGCCGGGTGTCAGGTTGGAGGTTGGAGTAGGGTTACGAGCAGTCGTCACGCGCTCGAGGCCAGCAAGGCGTGAGATGCGGTCAGCGCGTTCGGCATCTAGAGTGCCAGATGTGGGAGCTTGAGAGTGGTGTGAATGGGGCAGGTGGCCGCGATGACCGTCTTTGATAGCGACACTTGAGCTTGAATTAGCTGCTTGTCTTGAAGGACCATGACGCCTGCCTTCGGACCGGAGCTTAGGGGCAGAGGGAAAACGGCATATACTAACGTGGACAGCTCTGACATGGAAGTCGTGGTAGAATTGGGAGTACCAGGCGCATCCGACGGTGTCATGGGGTCTGTGTTTGGAGGAGGTAGGTTGATGAGAGTTGGATGAGGTGCTGTCGACATGGTGTCGGTGTATGTGTGATGCTGGCAAGGAGTTGTTTGGACAGCACGCAGTTTGAGAAGCAAGATCTGAAGCCGATGCGAGTGACAGGATCTTGCAAGGTCAAATGGAGCAGAAGTCACTCGCAAACTAAGAAGACGGCCAGGGTTCGAACGACCCCACGTTTTCGATTGTTTCAGGGTTTCCCCACACACGTCATGCTTGGCGTAGAAACCTTCAGGCCCTTACGAGTAGGTACTGATCCGCATCCTTTGTACGCGAGGCCTCTATAGCATGAGACTTTACTACAACACATCGCAAGGGCTAGTCCTCACAGCTAGATGAACTATGGTTTGAGTGGAATAGCTGATTTCATTATTTTCGCCTCTTGCAGCACACTTACAACATCTTTCTTGTTCTTGATCTTTCCATAATATACACATCTGAGTCTTCCCACCAGTCACGCTTTACGAGACAAAAGTCTTCATGTCTGCAACTTTGTTAGTGTGCCGTCAACGCTTGACAACAACCGATAGAGACTTACTGTTCAACCACCCAATGTACTCCTTCTGCTCCTTCAGGTCAATGTACTCGGGGATAAAGAGGGCCATCTGTGTGTTGATGCCTCTCTCCTCGAGGAAACGCTCCAGGAGCATCTGAAGGTCCTCGTCAAGCTGGCCGAAGGGAGGTCCGGTGTAAAGGCTTCTTCTTGCCCAATCCTTCTCGGCTGTCTTGGCCTCGGCCAACTCGGCAGTGGGGAAGTGGTAGACATTCTCGATGCTGATCTCCCCGTCCTGGGCGAGACACTCGATGGCGAGTGCTCCCTTGCCCTCACGTGTTACCGTGACCTGGACACGAACAGGGAAGCTGGCCGAGTTGTCCTCCTCATCTTGCAGCTCAGGTCTGTCGGCTGGGGCAATCTCGTCCTCGGGGGCGACACGGATGTTGCCGCCAGACGTGCGGCCCTGGTTCACGGCACCCTTGGTGTTGGCACCTCCGGACTGACCGTCCATGTCGAGGGCACCGTCCTCGTCGCCGTACAGAGCCGGGTCTTCGGCATCGGCTTCCTCGTCGTAGGTGTTGAAGTCGGCGATGGAGAAAGTAACCTTGATGCTGTGCATGAATGTCAGCAAGCTGGCGGCGCATCGTCTATGTTGGAACGACGGACTTCTCGTCTCCGTATGATCTCGTGAGGTGGACCTCTTCTTGGCCTGACTTGTCCTCGATCTTGAATTCGCTGTTGTCGATGTATTCTTGGCAGTTGTAGCGGTAGCTGTCGTCGGCTTGCTGCTCCTTCTCGAGGGCAATCTCGGAGTTCAACTTGGCAGCAAGTTCCTGAGTCGTGGCATCTGCAAGCGAGGTGAGCAGCTGGCGATATGCGATACTGCGACAAGACAAGACGCACCTTGACGACGGGACAGAGAGGTGGAGAAATGGGCAGCGGCTCTGATGGCGGCAAAGGCGGGAGAAGTTTGCTGAGTGGTGCGAATAGACTGGCGAGCAGCAGTGGAGCTCAAGCGAGCAAGACCGCGGGGCAGCTGGCGGGAAAGTTGGCGCAAGGAGAGCATTGTGGCGTGGACGGGCGTTATGGGAAAGTTATGGCAGTCTGGGAGGCAGAGCGGCGTCTTCGAAAAAGCGCTGTCTTGCAGGTTTGGAGCTTCGATCTCTCGGGAGCCGTGCGCCCCGCGTTCGGCGGGCGCAAATGGCAGTGCCCACAGCGGTGATTGCCAATGCTTGCGTCCAGCTTTGAGTCCTCACATCGACTTCCCGAACAAGGCCGGTCCTTCTGCATCATGAGCGCCGCTGCGCCTGTTGAGAAGAAGAAGAAGCCTTCGGCCCTGCGCTCCATCATTGCTGGCTCCAGCGCTGGTGCCGTCGAGATCGCCATCACTTATCCCGCCGAATTCGCAAAGACTCGATCGCAACTCAATCGCCGTCTCGCCGCAGGCAAGAAGCTACCATGGCCGCCGTTCGGTAGTCAATGGTATGCTGGATGTACCACTCTTATCATCGGCAACTCCATCAAGGCTGGCGTCCGTTTCGTCGCTTTCGATGCATACAAGAACATGCTGTCAAATCCCGACGGCACTATCAGCGGCCCTGCTACCGTCATTGCTGGCTTCGGTGCCGGTGTCACCGAGAGTTTGATGGCCGTCACCCCCTTCGAGAGCATCAAGACTCAGTTGATCGACGACCGCAAGGCTGCTCAACCCAGGATGAAGGGCTTCCTACACGGTAGCCGGCTGATCGCCCACGAACAGGGCCTGCGTGGTTTCTTCAAGGGCTTTGTACCTACCACAGCAAGGCAAGCTGCAAACTCGGCCGTCAGATTCAGTAGTTATACCAGTCTGAGGCAGTTGGCTCAGAGCTATGTCGCCCCCGGTGAGAAGCTTGGTGCTCTGAGCACCTTTGGTATTGGTGGTGTCGCTGGAATCATCACAGTGTACGTGCCCAGCACCGCTCATCCTATACAGCAGCTAATCCCTGTTTCAGATACGTTACTATGCCTTTGGACACGGTCAAGACAAGAATGCAATCCATTGAAGCAAAGAGCGAGTACAAGAACAGCTTCAATTGTGCCGCGCGTGTTGTCAGAGAGGAAGGTTTCCTCACCCTCTGGTCTGGTGCTGTGCCCAGACTTGGTCGTCTCATCCTGAGCGGTGGTATAGTCTTTACCATGTACGTTGTTCAACTCGCTTACAGTTTCCTGACGCTGACTCTGCTTGTCTAGGTACGAGAAGACCATGGATTTGCTTGACAGGTTAGACCCAGAGAAGAAATACCTCTAAGCTCAATGATGCATCCGAAGCTTGGAGACATTAGCCTTATACCATGTATAAAAAGATGAATGAGCTATTACGAAACGGCCGCCAGCCTTTTCCTGGCACTTCAATGCACCGCTACACCCATGTGGCAGCAGCCAAGACCGCCCGTTTTCTGTTGCATTTCATCATCCCAACTGTGCTGTAGAGTAGTACTCTGTTGCTGCCAAGTCGTGTCTTTTGAGGCCCGAATGGGTCGAGGGCCAGCCCAACGCCTGGTCGCATGTCGCTACGGTGCGGGCCGTCCGAGGGTCGCAGCTTCGGGTTTTCAGGGATTAGGTTCAATAAAGCACACACAAGACACAAGACGGGTCTCTCACGCACTGCATTTGCACTTGTGGAGGCAAAGAATGGAAAGCAAACAGAGGCGAGGCACTCAGGGCGTCGAACAATATGATCACGGTGTACCAAACACGATCGAGTAAGCAGTAGTGTCGGAGCAGAGGAGAGCCATGAGCGAAGATCGTGGAGGTGGTCAAACATGAGCAGAGCACGCTCCACCATGCAGAGCACCCACGCCGTCTGGACTGGAACCGCCTTAGCTCAAGGAATTATAGTTTGGAAAAAACACCAGGACGTTGAACCGGCCGCCTTCCGTTTGTCACCTGACCCAAGCTAACTCTCTTGTTTCTTTCTCTCCTCTCTACGTTATCTATCAGGGCCCTGTAGTGTGTGCTACCCGCGACTGACAGACCGCAATTGATATCTTGCTATTTCTGCGCATTTGAATATTAGGTGGCGTTAAAGAATGGCCGATGCCATCTATAATCCACCTTCGAAAGCTCCTACGGCCGAAAGAACCCGCCAGCCAAAGAACAGGCCGGCCGACCTCCCGCAAGGACAACAGAAAATCCGCCGTCGCAATAGGACTATCGCATCATGTAAGGGACTGATCGTTTGTGCTTTGAACCCCTCGGTCTGACTCTCTCCAGGCCTAAGTTGTCGCCAGCGCAAATTAAAATGCGACAAACAAGTGCCGTGTGGTAATTGCCAGCGGTTCCAGAGGGATTGTCTGTACATTGCTCCCGCTCTGGATACTGCTGCGCAGCAGAAGTTGGCCGAGATAAAAGACCGCCTTGGTGATCTTGAGGAGACTCTTGAGCGAGATGTCGCTCGTCGCGCGGCTGCCACATCTGGATCCGATCGCTCTTCCGTTATTCCAAAAATTGAAGCTGAAGATGATGATTATGAAGGTCTGTCGGCAGACGATGATCAGGATCCTGAGCCTTCTCCTTTGGGCATGTTTGACCAAGTGTACGACAATGATGCCGATGATGGACTGATGGATCTTGGTATTCAACTGGGCAAGCTGCGAATGTCAGATCGTGTTGGTGGCTTAGGTATGTGGTATTATTTGTTTACTTTGAACACTTAAAGCTTACTCGTCCTTAGTGCGACCCAAGATGTCCGACGAGGTAGGATGAAGACATCTGAGATCATGCTATCATAAATACTGACTGTGTAACCAGCTGAATGCTAAGCTGCGCAGCGCGAACCACAAGAGCCAGAACCTTTACTGCCAGCGTCATGGCTATAGTGACCCGACTGTGCCATGGCAGCCAGGAGCATTATCGCAAGATGATTTCCTCAGCCCTGGACCGGATTTCATCGTTCCCTCATCGAATTTGTTCTTCCCGGATCCTATAACGACTTATTTCCTTCCACCACGACATGTTGCTGATCGTCTTATTACACAGTACCTCAACGCTGTCCACCCAGTTGCTCGTCTTATCCATCAGCCTTCATTTGAGAGGCAGTACACAACCTTCTGGGGCAATATTGGCAATGGCACCATTACACCAGCGCCCATCCAGGCCATCCTCTTCGCCGCAATGTTTTCGGCGGCTGTGAGCTTACCAGACGACTCAGCTGCATCTTTTTCCGAGATGCCTAAGCATTCACTTGTAGACAGACTTCGCGAGATGACCGAGTTCATGCTCTCCAGAGCAAATCTCTTACGCACAACAAAGATCGATACCATGCAAGCTTTTATCATTTACATGGTAAGACAGACTGCTTCGGCCTAGTGGAATATTTTTGCTAACCAAATAAGCTTCCTCTATGTCGGACAGAGATCTCGCGAGCGCATTCAGCTTTAGTTGGCACAGCTATCCGTCTTGCCCAATGCATGGGACTCCACCGGGATGGAACCACTTTCGGCTTGAATGCTGTAGACACGCATGTTCGAAGGTTGATATGGTACCAGATCTGCTTCTTGGATGTACGAACATGCGAGGCCACCGGACCTCGTCCTCAGATTCGCAAAGAGGAATACGATACCAAGCTGCCTCTCAACGTCAACGATACGGATCTCATGTTGGCATCCCCACCAACGGATGATCTTCCTTACTGGACTGATATGACCTTGTCCAAGCTCAAGTTTGAGTGCTACGAGCTTATACGCCAACTTTGGGTGGATATGCAGCGCATGGACCAGAAGAAACTGTCTTTGACATCTGTTTTGAACAGGATCAAGAGATTCAGGGCTACGACCGAAGCCAAATATTCACCCTTGGTTCAAGGCAACACGCCAAAGCAGATTCTCGCAAAGCAAATGTATCGTGCTTCGAGCAACAGAGCTCTGGTTGTCATCTTGCAACGATACGCTGTGGGAACGAACTATCCTATGCCCGAGAGACTTCGCAATTTGCTCATTGAGGCATGTATGGGGACTGTCGAAGCAGGAGTCGCCATGGAAACTCGACCCGAACTGGCAACTTGGTCTTGGTACCGCGGTGCTATTCTGCAGTACCACGCTGCTGTACTACTGGTCTTTGAGGTTTATGCTAGACCTGACATGCCCGAGGCCGCACGCATCTGGAGCAGTCTTGATTACATATTCGAAACACCGTCTCAGTCTTCCATGACGGATAAAGCAGAGGGGATCATTATAACGCTCAGGGATCGCCTAGAGAAATACCACAGCGTGCGGAAGCTGCGTGCAACAGCTGATGTTGAAAGTCAATCCAGCCCAGGACCATCGACGAGCTCACAGTTGAATACGCCAGTCACAGCTCCTCATATAACCCGCTCTGCTCAGACATTCACGACTCCCACAATGGTATACTCACAATTGCCTCATGGCGAACAGGGACCTGCTTCAGATGCCAGTGGTAGCCACACAGGTGTCAATCGTGATTCGTCGGCCGACCCAGGAATGGAGGCCGTGGCCAACATGGATTGGGTGAGTCATCATTCCTTGAAAAGACACAATGATCAACTCGTTTTGCTAACCAGGAACGCCAGAATGAGTGGGACAAATACTTCGCTCCTAATGCGGAATTGGGCACGATCGGAGCGATGGGCGACTTCAGCCTCGGCAACTTCAATCCTCACCAAGCATATTTCTCGCTTCCGAGAGCCGACGGACATCAACGATGAAACCAGGATAGGATATTAGAAATAACAAATCGTATGCATCGAAGCGGCAAAGCAAAGACAGCCTTTTAGCCAGTAGTCTGGAATATTGTGTGGTGTATCTCGGATCCACGCGCCCCTCTCAAGAATTCGAGACCTCTTCGGAAAGCATCAGTCTGTTTGAACGCCAAATGAGCGTCTATGCTGGACCATCCAATGGCAAGGATACACGCCTTGCCCTTGAAGCCTTCGCCGAGGCATTCGTGCTCGACATCCTCAATGCACCAGGAGTAGGAAATGCCCAAGAAACCTTCTGTGTGATCTCTAAGGATATAGGCAAATGACCCCAAGTTATCGTAAAAGGACTGTGTCTTTTCTGTCAGGAAGATAGTCGCCAGCTCAGTCACGGGAGCAGACACTGCTGCGGCCAGGTCATCGGCCGCGCTGTTGAGTTCAAAATGGACAAGTTGAGGTTGTCCTGCCAAAAGCGGGCTCAAAGTGTCTAGGAATGGTTGATATTGCGGTGAATCCATGAAATTCTTGTGTGACTGGACAGAGTCCCACACTACTCGGCTTGCACATCAGTCATCGGCTCTTCGTCGATATGGGTGCTTGATATTGCATACCAACAAGTAGTTGTACTATATTTGGGCTCTCATGTTCTTGCCCCGAGTAGAGAGTCTGACATCCTTTCTGTCTTGAGATGGTGTCCAGCATACCCCGCCAGATACGAGCTGCCTCGCTACCTCTATCGAAAACGTTCGAGCCAGCTTTGATTTTGATCGTCGCAACTTCGACAGCCTGCATTTCTGGGACTGGTAGGTAGATCCCTCTTGCTCTGTACAAACTTGGAGAACCGTACCGAGGCGTGTAGTTGGAAAGCAGGAAAGTGGTGATGAGAATTGATCGACAAGAAAGCGTGGGGTTCTAGCCGTCATGCCCTCGGTTATTTCTGATGATCGTCAATACATACTCGGTTCGAACATCCTTGCACTCAACCCAATCAAGCTCTCAGACAATGTTAGCGGACTCATCCCGTACTCCAAGAGACGACGTTTTGATGCTTCAACACAGTGGAGCCGCACCTTGTGCAGTGGTTTTATGCAATGCCAAGACGAGTTCGTTCCAGCACATCCATGTGAACCCTGCCACCTTGTCTACAGTGTTCTTGATCTTCTAGCAAGACTGTGCAAGTCAAGTCACCCTGTGAAATCGTCCTTCCAGCGTATGAAAGGCCTGGTACGGATGAGCAAGTCAGACGTCTCGAGCTCTTCCGGCTGCTGGTGGGATTCGAAGTGTGCAAGAGGCACTGGACACGAATCATGGCGCTAGCTGCTTTGAGCTAAATCGCTCTCTCATTTGTTCTCGCGCTCTTTATCAAGGGGACGAGTGTTCTGCGAGAGCTCGTGACCCTCCAAAGCTTGATCGTCGGGAGCAAGTTGCAATCACATTTCTTTTCTTGTTGAATCGATTGCATGTGTTTGGGTGTATGGGCGTTCGGACAGCGATTCGATAGGCTCTTGCAGGACAGGCGCGTCGAGATGTCAGCGGAAGCAAGGATTGAGCAGCAGCAGCAGCAGCAGCAGCAGCAGCAGCAGCAGATTCAAGTTGCAGTTGACATTGACATGAACGTGATACTATTAAAGATCACGTACTATAGTGGTAATCATCACACCCTGACAACAAGTAAGACAAGAACCACTGTGCTTGATGTGCGCCATGGGCTTGAGGTGCTTTGAGGTTACCAGAGCATGTCTCAATCATTTGTATCGACAGATGGCGCTCATGGCGGTGACAGCAACCATTGAGTTATTCACTTCTTATTCGTTAGAATGACGCGCAGGTCTTGACATGGTATCACAATTGTCTTCTGGAAATTGTGGTTTTGTTTGATTTTGTGTTCAGGCGAGAAGACGCCCAAGTATGCGCAAGATGATCGTGACCTTGAAAGTAGCATCGAGACTAGTGGGAGACAATGGTGTCTAGAAAGCGTGTAATTACAGAGTGGGTATCATGAATAGGATTTTTGGAGTCCGCAAGGCGAATTGATGATGAAGGCACATGCCAATGTGGGGTGGGTATGCTTCAGCAAAGCGACGAATCTGGCCGGAACTCAGGGCTTGATTCGATTAGGAAGAGTCGGATTGTACAGTTTGCTACCAGGCGCGTTAGTAGATGTGGGAGACAGGGGGCGGTGACAACAAAGCGAAATCGGAATGAGACTTACGACCATCCAGTCCATGCCCTCTGAAACTCCCCTGCCATCAATGGCACTGCAGGCGACGATTGTCCAGTTTCTATCTTTGAGCTCGCCTAAACGCAGAGCTTCACTGATGTCCCCAGCGCCTTTGGCACCCGGTTGATCCTGTTTGTTCGCAAATACTAATAATGCGGCATCACGGAGCTCCTCCTCATTCAACATGGCTGATAGTTCGTCGGCAGCGGTGGAGAGTCGGTCGACGTCAGTCGAGTCAATAACGAAGATGACAGCGGCTGTGTTGGCGTAGTAACATCTCCAGTACGGGCGGATGGACGTCTGACCTCCCAAATCCTAGCTAGTGTGTCAGATGACGAACAGACAGAGAAGGTCGAAGAGCCGTGGTTTCGCATACCCAGACATTGAAGTTGAGGTTCTTGTAGTTGACCGACTCGACGTTGAAGCCTATGGTGGGAATGGTCGTTACGACTTCGCCAATCTGTCGGAAAGAGTCAGTCAGAGCGGTGCATGGGAACGGCATCAGGAGCAAACGCACCTTGAGTCTGTAGAGAAGTGTTGTCTTTCCGGCGTTGTCCTAGCAAGGGGATGCTGTTAGCTTTGCTCTTCCCGTAGTCATGTTGCCATGAATACGTACCAGGCCCAAAATCAATATCCTGATCTCTTTCTTTGCCCATACGAGCCGGGACAATGTTGACAAGTAACCCCCCATGCTGTGCGGTTGTGCGTGCTGCTTCTTGTTGGTGCTCGCCTCCTTGTTGCGCTCGGCGTGCTCTTTTGTCGTCTGCTTCCGGTGTCTGGCGCAAGCTTCCTGAGTTTGTTGCTTTGGCGTGCAAATCGACTGGCTATATTCTAGTAGGTTGCGCAGGCCAAGGGTACCTCGTCGCAAAGGGGTTGATGGGTTGTTGTTTACAGAGGGACAAATGTGCACCAACGTCTCCGTGATCCGAAACGTGAACTAATCTGGCACTGACGTCGCCGCTTCAAACAAAACAAACGCATTTGACTGCTTTATTTCCCAAGGCGATTAATACTACTGTAGAGACAAGTTTTCTCGCTTTGCATATTATCTACATTTCCTCACTTAGGTCGCGTCTCGACACCGGCATACTCTCTGCCCGCAATGTAATCCAGTGTCCGCTGGAAATGTCTTCTTGGGTTGTCGAGACTGGAGCTGTTTTCGTTGGTGTTGAGGTTCGAGTGGATGAGCTCAATCAATCCATTGAGGTATTTCGTCGTTACCTATCATAGTCAGTGTCTGTGTCATCGACTTTTGCTCATTGGCCACTTACAGCATCATTCTCCTGGTCAAAGTAATAGACATAACGGTTGAGAATCTCGACGAATAGTTCTACTGAGACTGCCGTATCCATGCAGGCGTCGGCGACACGCAGGGCACGCTGCAGACATTCGAGCACTCTCTTGCCATCGCGATAGAGCTGCTTCATCGTTAGTCTGAGCTTCAGATCCAATTCGTACCAACCACTTACCTCTTTGCCTTCCTTGTTCTCCTTGCTCTCCTCGCTTTCTTCTGCATTCTTCTCCACAGACCACCAAAGATGACTGGCCAAATATACAGCACGACATTGATCAGGCTTCTTGAGCAATTTACTGCCATGAAGCGCGCACTTTGTAATGAGCGTATCGTAGTTCTCTCTGCTGAAGTTACGCGCGCCACTAAGGCTCTGCGCAATAACGCAAATGGCCTGGAACTGAGCTCTTGAGTCGCTGATGCTCTCTTCATAGACGGTAAAGGCTTGCGCAAAGAACTCGTACGAGACTTCCTCAAACCCACACTGGTCCGCCACGGAACCACACGAAATGAAAAGCCTCAACGCGAGATCTGGAACGCCCGGCGTAGACACTCTTGTGTATAGTGTGGAGATGAGAGTATGACAGAACTTGTAGAGCGCAGAAGACTGACTCGACCAATCGTCTTGGAGATGTTCACGGGCCTTGAAGCGGCGCGCAAGCTTGAGTGATGCGGTAATCAACGCAGGGGTGGTGTACTTGATGCGCTCACTACCTTGAGCATACGCATCGCGTGTGAGCTGGAGCAACTACAAATACTGTTAGTTACCGCGAATGTCAAATCGTGCAGTAGACCTACTTTGAACTGAGTATTGCAATCCTCGCCACGGATGAGATGTACCAGGCGCGCAAGCCATCCTTGCTCTTCCACAGTCTCATCAGTCTCTGCAGCGGCTCTTCGTACAGGCCCACCGGGATATCCAGAAGGTTGTTGCATTCCTTCCTTGATCAAAACCTTGACAATCTCTAGCACTCCCTGCAGGTTTTCGGGGGTCGATATCCTGGTCTCGTTCCTCAACAGGCTCCGTGCAACTTCTCCAGCAACTGATCGGCGGGTGGGATATGGCTGAGCATGGAGAAGAGGTATGAAGCTCGGAATGGCAAGAGCTGTAAAGAGGGAGACATAAGTCTTCACAGGCGCGAGAAGCAAATTCAACAAATTTGCCTGAGAAGCTTGAGAATGGAGATCAGCCGAATTCGCGAACCTCGAGACTTCCTTGTTGGCGTATTGGAAGACCTGGTCGACATACTCTAGTCGATCGGGGTAGATATTCAAAGCAAGATTGATGAGTGAGACCAGAAGCGCAGTGATGTCCTGAATTGGCAGCCTTTGCATGCTGACAAGATGGATGACCTGCTCGTGGAACACCTCAAAGAGACGTACGTTATCCGGGATACCTCGTTGCTTCTTAGATTCACCGTCAATTTCTGCCGGCTCGGTCTTGCTCGCGTCCTCTGCAAGAGTCTCTGGTGCAGCCTCGCTCGAAGCCTCATCTCCAGGTTTCGAATCTCCGTTTTGATGCGTGGTTTGGTCATCGGTCGGGGCCGAAGTGGCGTCTGAGGCGAGTTTCATCTTTTCGAGCAACTTTGCAGTGGCTTCTGTTTCGGCCTTCTCGCGATCTTCGGGGGCATCGGATTCGGATTCGCGAGCGGCATAGGCAGCAAGACGGTCCATCAGGCCAATAACAATGGCCTTGACATTGACATGAGGGTTCAGACGGGCGGTGGCAGAGAGGAACTGATCAAGGGTATGCAGATGAAACTCGTCAGGGAAGACCTGAGTGATGACCTCGAGCAGATACTCTTGAGCAAGCACATCGCGACACTGGACGACCTGCTCAAGCAAGGGCTGGAGGATAGACGACTTGTAGGCTTCAAGGTCAACCAGTTGGCTAAGGCGGACCAAATTGCTACCAACAAGCAATTGCAGCTCTTGACGTTCTTTGGTGCGTTGTTCACGCTCTCTTGAATGGCCCTGGTGTTGCAGCCTGACCCAGAGCTTGTTCATCTCGACAAAGTTGGTAAGGACAAAGTTGACCGAGTCCTGGAGGTTGCCCTCTGGGCCTTGGCCAGGCCCGGTAGGCAAGTAGTCTCTAGCTTGACCACTCAAGTAGTAGCGTAGGAAGAGACCACGGATAGGATGTTGAACACCTCTGCTCATTTCCATCATGTCCTTCATGATCTCCTTGACAGGGGCGTCCTCGATTCCCATGTAGACGGTGCCGACGGTGATCATGAGGTATAGACGCGGGACGATGTTGCCGGCATATTGAACGAGTTCATACAGGTCGGCGAGATGGTTGGTGGGGTGAGAATCGCGCAGGTAGACGGCGAGATGGCGCAGGGCATCGAAGACGGACATGTACAGCTCGTAGTACTGCTTGGGGCCGAGGCTCGAGGTGCGTAGTTCGGAGACGAGGGTTGAGCTACAGCAAGAGTCAGCATCGGCGTGGGCAAGCTGAAGTGCGGTGCGGTACGTGCCTGCATTTGAGAGCATCCATGAGCTTGCCCGGCGTGTCCAGGCAGCGGCGCATCAGAACGGTCTGCTGGCGCACGACGGTCAGAGCATCTTCCAGTAGGCGCGCTTGGTCCTCGACCAGCGGCGGTGATGCCATTTTCAAGTATGGATTGTGAGGTCTGGTTTGAACGGCGGCGCAATCACTTCCACTGTTGTCGCATGACGACGCTATGCCAGACCTCCGCGTCCAACGTGTTGTTGCTCCGCCCGCACGGTCCGCTCTCCTTCCGCCTCGGTCTCCACTGTCCACTGTCCAGCCACTCCACCGCCCAGCTTCGACAGCTTCCCCCGCTGGCAACTGTTTGGAAATCTTTCACCTTCATGAACATTGTTGATTGCAGCAGTACGCAGTACCCTGTACTCGACGTGATCGAATTGATGAATCTTGTCTCATTACTATGTATTATTACTCTACACTATCATATGTTTATCATTATCACCACACGCTTTCCAGAAGTCGTGCGCGCCATGCTCCCTGCTGTCTGTTCCATCTCTTTTCCCTAGAACCTCGATCTAATGCGAGGTACCGTTCCAGTGATGTCCTGCTGCGCTTGGTGCCAGAGTAGGGTAGTTCTTGATCACGTACGACGTATGCCACATTCCATTGTCGTAATATGATTCTGACTTTGTGGATGTTGCTGCTGCAGGAACCACTGTCTGCGTCTGCACCACGACCAATGTCGACACCGGTGCTTCGGACGACGACCATGCCATGCTGGTGCTGCTCGCCGAACTTGTCGTCTGAGCGCCGCCAGATAGAGTCACTGTGACATAATCTGTGCTGAGTGCTCCTCCGGTCACTTCGTACACCACAGAGTTGATCGATACTTGTGGCGTCGCCGTCGTGCTACCTGTCGACAAGACATGGCTCGTTGCTGTGCTGCTCTTGACTGTATGGGTCGCTGAATCTTGTCCAGATGGTAGGGTTGACTTTGTTGAGGACTGAATCTCTGAAGATGTTGACGAAGATGGTGTCGCTGAGGATATCGCTGTTGCTGAAGGCGACGCTTGCGAAGATGGCGAAGATGGAGAAAATGATGATGATGATGATTGTGATGTCGAGGATGGTGGAGAGGATGATAGCGACGAGGCAGATTTCGAAGGTTGTACTGGTGTCGAGGACGCTGTGGAGCGAAGGCTCGATGTTGTGGGAACAGCAGTCGACACTTCAGTCACAGTCTTGACTGACACTGTGGTGGGTGCGAGTGACGACTCGGTCACAGTCTTGTATACAGTCTGCGAGACAGTCGTAGGTGCCTCTGACTCTACAACAGTAGATACTACGGTTGTTTGTGCCGCCGCAGTGCTTGTCGGTGCAGAACCGCCGTCGACGTTGACCACTGCATAACTCACTGCAGGTCTTGGGAGAGCATGGATGCCAGTAGCAAGGCATGCAAAAGCAAGTGCGACCGAACGCATTATTACTCTTTGGGGAGTGTGATGAAGGATGTGATTTGGAGTGAGAGAAGAAAAGCGGAGGGAAGTCTTGAGGGTGGATGGGTTGATCGCGCGGGAGACGACGAAGAGGACAGAAGAGGCAGGGCAGAGATTCAAATCTGAAAACTTAGCTTGGTTGGAGTGTATGATCAAGTGGGTCTGCATGCTAGCCTGCTGATGACTGCTTTAATATGTTGGTGGGCATAGAGATGGCTGGTATCTCGGTGGCTGGGAGGAGGTTGGGTGGCCGTTGGAAACAAATGCCATGGAAACCGAGCAACATTCCAACTGGCTTGGCCTTCAATACGCCGTGGACGTTACACCGTCCGGCATATCGTTCACAGCAAGAGACAAAGACGACATTGTCGTTGCCATGATAAAGGTAGTCATGCTACGTAGTTGAGCGTAGATCGAGTTCTCTTCTTCCACGGTACACACGACGCCAGCGGTGCTTGGGCCGCATGAGCCACTGACCGACTTCCACCAAATTGCATACTGTATTTTGGACGTCGTTTTTCGAGGCTTGGATGATATCGGAATTTCCACGTCTGTCTGCATTTTGGTTCTTTCTACAAATACTGGTATTTACATATCTACTCTCTCACGATCAAACTTGCCATTCCCATGCCAGTTCCAATACACATTGAGATGACGCCGATCTCTTGACCTTGTCTCTCCATCTCTGGCAGAAGAGTAGCAAGTTGTCTGGCTCCTGTAGCACCCAGAGGGTGACCCAAGGCGATTGCGCCTCCCTTGGGGTTCACCTTGTCTTCGGAGATGCCGAGTGTTCGGATACAGTGAATCGCTTGACTGGCGAACGCCTCGTTGATCTCCCAGATACCCACTTCTCCTGTAGAGATTCCAGTGTATTCAAGCAGCTTTGGAATGGCAATGGCGGGTCCAATACCCATCTCGTCGGGCTTGCAACCGACGACCTGCGTACCAGCCCACTTGCCGATGATGTTCTTCTCGAGACCGAGCTGGGTCGCTGTGCTTCTTCTCATCATCAGCGTAGCAGCTGCGCCATCAGATACTTGACTGCTGTTTCCAGCTGTTGCAGCACCATCGGGTTTGAAAGCTGGCTTCATGGCCTGAAGGCTTTCGGGTGTGCTCTTGGGTCGGATGCCATCGTCCTTGCTCACAGTAACCTCCTCCGTAACCTCTGGTGTCTCGGGGTTGGGGTGCGATTGTGTCTTGACAGGGACAATCTCACTGTCGAACAGTCCATCTCTTTGTGCTTTGGCCGCTTTCTGGTGTGAGTTGGCGGCAAAGGCATCCTGATCCGCTCTTGAGACTCCATATCTCTCGGCCACGTTCTCAGCTGTGAGACCCATAGACATGATACAATCCTTGGCGTCCTTGACGGATGTGTTCTTGAGTTCGTCCCAGAGCTGTGTGGGGATGGCTCGGCTGCCGTAGTTCCTCGTCATGCTCTCCATACCTCCTCCAATACCGATATCGATACTTCCAACGGCGATTGAATGGGCAATGCCTGTGATGGCTGCAAGACCACTAGAGCATGCTCTGTTGACCGTCTGGAAAGAAGCCGTCTCGGGAACGCCGACGTGCAATGCGGCCATCCTGCCAGCCTTGCTGCCACCGAGCTCGGAGAGAACATTGCCTATTTGGATGTCCTGAATCTTCGAAGGGTCTAGGTTTGGGTTGGCAGCAAGCGTAGCCTTGAGAACATGGGCGAGTAGTTCATGATCGTATGCATCCTTGAATCCTCCTTTCTTTGCGCGAGTGACTGGGGTTCGTAGTGCTGACAAAAAGACCACATCGTTGGGTTGCTTGGACAGAATGTTTTTGGCGCCTTTCTGGATGAAGCTAGACATGGTGAGGAATGTGTTCCGGACGGATCAAGCGTAGGTCAGAGAAGAAGGAAGGTCGAACAAGGATAACAATCCAGGAAAACCTGATGCCGTCTTTGCCATGGCGTGAGTAGCTACTTGAACCTGGGGCCTCCTTGCGGGGAGAAGACGGATGCGTTCTTCGGCACTGAATCGGCTTCTTCGGCAGTCCTGTACGGCCTGTTGAGCATTGACGTCCCGATGGCTCACGGAGTCGGAACTTCAACTCGTTGGCAGCAAACAAACACAAAGAAATCTACATATCCCCTACGTGCATTGTATCACTCAAAGAACGTGTCTTTAACTTTGAGTCTCTAATAATCAGGACGCGGTTGAGAATCACTACATCTACCATGATTGGAGGTGAACACGACTTCCGTCAAGCAAGCCTTGTTGCCGTTCGACAGGTTCCGAGAGTCGGCTATGAAGCGGGACAGGGCAAGGTAGGACGGTACTTGAACAACGAAAATGAAACGGTCCCTTGATTCCACACTGACAGAGAAAAGCGCTAGGTATATACAATCGACGGTGATTGACTGTCTGCAAATTAAACGCCGAAAGGGAACAATCCGCCCACTACAAAGCCACACCTTTCTGTGCCTTAAATACCAAGAGAGAACTCAACACCGACGTCGATGTCACGGGCTGTTGCATGGATTAGAAATTTGAAGTTTAGCACAGGGAGGATAGCAACTTACCCATCTTGACAACCTTTGAGAACTGGACGGCCTTCTCGGCAGCGTTCTGGAGGTCATCGATGCTGAAAATCTTCAGGCCACTCTCGTTGATGAGCTTGTGGGCTGCTTCCATGTTGGTACCCTGGAGACGGGCAATGATGGGGATTCTAAGGTTCATGGATTGCACAACCTGGATGAGACCAGTGGCAATGGCGTCGCAGCGGACAATACCACCGAAAATGTTGACGAAGATAGCAGTAACCTTGGGGTCGCTAGTAATGAGCTCGAAGGCACTTCTGATGGCAGCGGGGGTAGCACCACCGCCAACGTCGAGGAAGTTGGCGGGCTGGCCTCCGTTGAGCTTGATAATGTCCATGGTGGCCATGGCAAGACCGGCACCGTTGACGAGGCAGCCAATGTCACCGTCAAGCTTGATGAAGTTCAAGCCAGACTCGGCGGCCTTGACCTCGTCGGCGTCCTCCTGGGTGGTGTCGCGCCACTCGAAGACGTCCTTTTGTCTGAAATCGGCGTTGTCGTCGAAGTTGAGCTTGGCATCCATGCAAAGAACCTGGTGGTCCGAGGTCTCGGAAAGAGGGTTAATCTCGATCTGGGTAGCGTCCTTCTCCATGAAGACCTTGTACAGCTTCTGGATGGTCAAGGCAGCGTCGTCGATGCACTGAGGGGAGAAGCCAAGCTGGGTAGCGATGGTCTTGGCCATGTCGTCGGTGACGCCCTGGTGGATGTCGACCTTTGTGGTGATGATGGCATCGGGGTTCTCCTTGGCGACAGCCTCAATGTCCATACCACCCTGCGAGGAAGCGACAATAACGGGGCCCTGGCTGGCTCTGTCCATGAGCACGGCAAGGTAGAACTCGCGGCGAGCGAACTTGCGCTCGACAATGTAGACCGAGTTGCAGATACGGCCCTTCTCGCCAGTCTGCTTTGTGATGAGCTTGTGTCCAATCATCTCGTTGGCGAGGATCGAGGCCTCCTTTGGCGAGTAGACGACTCTGACACCGCCCTTGAAGCCGTTGTCGAAGTGACCCTTGCCTCTACCTCCGGCAAGAACCTGGGCCTTGATGACCATGTCATCGCCAGCTGCGAGTAATCAGTGGGTGGACTTGTGAGTCGAGAGGGATTGTGGTGAAGGATACAGATGCTCTTAGCGACGCTCTCGGCCTCGGCAGCCGAGTGGGCAACATCACCCTTGGGAACGCCGATGCCGTAGGATTCGAGGAGCTTAGCGGAGCGGTACTCGTGGATGGAGAGGTTGCGTCTCTGCTGCATGACAGGCGCATTCTGTGTTGACAATCGGGTCAGTCGCGACGGCCCCCTGGCTGGCGAATCGGGGTCCCGGGACAAACCTTGACGGCCTTGAGCGCAGAGGCGGCTTGCCTGCTGCGGGCGAGCTTGAACATGGCGGATTTGTAGAGGGGAGAGGGCGGGTATAGAGCTTTCGTAAATCAAACCAAGGCTCAGCAAAGAGGCAGATGCAACTCTCTCTCCCGACAATCTTCGCGCCAAGCTTCGACCCCGTTGCTAACCGGCCCTGTCGGTTACTACCGCTTCGAGCGCCGCTGCCAAATCTTGTCGAGGCCCTCTTCAAGCATTTATTTGCCATCCAAGCGTGCCATCCATCATGCCCAAAGCCAATACGCCTAGCGATGCCGATGTCATCTTCAACCGAGCGAATGTCGCGCTAGCCCGTAGCCAGCGTCTGGTCCAATCGTGGCTTCCTCCCAAGCCCGCCCAAGACGTGGTCCAGTCGAAGACAGCACAGGAACTATTGAAGGAGGATGAGGAATTGTTCAAACCCACACCAGAGCTGTGAGCACTCTCGCTTCTTCTGCTGTAGAAAGAGATGGACTGAGAGCGTCTAGCCTTGGACTCGGCGCGTCCGCCCCGGATGCCGACTCGGACCCGCTGTTGAAGAAGAGACCTGGTGCAAACAATGACAGGTTGCTGGAGCAGCTGCTGGGAAAGAAAGCCGCCAGAGGCCATAGAGCTAGCTCGAAGCCCCAACCTGCCCCAAAGACACCCGTCACGCAAAAGACAGGTGCAGATCAGCTTGGAGCCGATGAAGATGATGACGAGGAAGGAAGGGCGAATATGGTTGCATCAAACTCCCTATTGAAGAGGAAAGGCTCCGCTCAATCCTCCACTCGCAAGACCGCTGCGACGTCTAAGAATCCTGACAAGGTGCGGGAGCCACCGTCAGATGAGGACGACGGTCCACCGCCAAACAAGAAGAGACCCGGATCCTATCTGGACCAACTCCTTGCCGAAAAGGCTAGCAAGAAGAACAGAAAACAGCAGAAGAGCTAGTTGGTGAATAGCTGCTAGTACTACCTTGAACGTTGTGTGATTGACTTGCTCCGCTCTGATGCCGTGAAATGGTGTGTTTGATTGTCTTGTGTGATTTGCGGGCAGTTGGTGACAGATGCTGGCGAAATTGACGAAGACCTTGTGTTGAACACTTCTACGTGACCTACCACGCTGCAGCTCGTCGTTGGGATTGGTAGGCAGGGCCGGATAGTCCTTGTTATGCTGTGTGGGACCAAGGGTCCTGGTAATGGGGGTGACCCTGGTAATACCAACTCCGCAACAGCTGGCAGCAGTTGGTCAAGCTTGACACGAGCGCGCAACTGCCCCTTTCTACCTTTACTACACAAATTCCAAAGCAACCAAGATGGCTATTCGCAACAAGTATTCAGTGCTGCTGCCAACGTACAATGAGCGACGCAACCTACCAATCATCGCCTGGTTGCTCAATAGAACCTTCACCGAAAAGTAGTCGCTTCCCAGAAGCCCGGCACAAACAACATGTGATGCTGACTGGAACGCATAGCAACCTGGATTGGGAGCTCATCATCATTGACGACGCCTCGCCCGATGGCACACAAGAAATAGCAAAGCAACTCATCAAGGCTTACTCCCCAGAACGCATCAAGCTGCAACCGCGAGCTGGCAAGCTGGGCCTCGGAACTGCCTATGTTCACGGCTTGCAATACGTTACTGGCAACTTTGTCATAATCATGGACGCCGACTTCAGCCACCACCCAAAGTTCATCCCTCAAATGATCAAGAAACAAAGCGAGAACGGCGCCGACTACGACATTGTCACTGGAACCCGCTACGCGGGAGATGGAGGTGTCTACGGCTGGGATCTGAAGAGAAAGTTCGTCAGCAGAGGCGCCAACTTGTTTGCCGACACTCTGCTCAGACCAGGTGTCAGCGACTTGACTGGCAGTTTCAGACTCTACAAGAAAGCCGTCTTGCAAGAGGTCATTCGCAAGACCGAGAGCAAAGGCTACAGTTTCCAAATGGAGATGATGGTCAGAGCAAAGGCCATGGGCTTCAAGGTTGCCGAAGTACCCATTAGCTTTGTCGACCGCTTGTACGGAGACTCGAAGATCGGTTCCAACGAGATCACGGCATACGCAAAGAGCGTCATCTCGCTGTGGGTCAAGGTCTAAGTGAGTAACAAGGCCAATCTGTATTCAGCTGGCGTTTGGAGCACTTCGAGCTGTATGGAAAATAAGGGTACCAAGTTTCAGCTTCTCTTCAACCTTTTATTTTCTTCAAAGAGGTTTCAGCTTTCACACTAATTTCATTCAAATGAACTTGATCTTTTGGTTCAACAACTGCTAAAGCTTTCCCACTGAACCAAACGCCTTTGATTGCTCTATATGTACCACTTTGGCCGTACATGATGAGTCTGCGCAGCTCGTGGCCCGTGGTAAGTACACTATGAGGCACACGGCAGATCATCAATTGGCGTCTTGACATCCATCTCGAAAACGCAGAGTCCAGTCCGAAATAGGCGTTATCTCTAGTGAGAATCACTTCGTCATGCAAGACACAATGGGCTCTCAATGGATGTTTGCTCCTGCTCGAAGAGGACTCTGCGTTCTGACAAGCGAAGGCCTCCTCCAGCCAACCTTGCAGTGGCACCTTCCATTCCTCAGGAGTTTGTACTAACTACAACAATCTTCTAACTTCGAACCATCTTGTCATTCAACCACACTGCAAACGACCCATCATCAACGCTCGCAGAAAATTGGATGTAACGTGCCATTGCCGCGCTCTTGGGGAACGGGCAATGGACAACCAAAGGCTCAACGTTGCAATTAGCCAGCCCTTTGATAGTCAGGAGACCATCCATCCATTCCATGCCTTCGGTACCCTTGAGGACGTCAAAATGCTCGAGATTCAAAGCAGGAATCATATCCCAGCCGTCTGGACCTGGTCTTCCACAAACAATACCGAGTGACAAGGATTTCAGACCGCCAAGTCGTCCAAGCCACTCCATGGCAATGGCCCATTCCGCTTTCGAATACTCTTTCTCGTAGGGCAAGGCACGCTTGACAAGTCGTACTGATCGTATGCAATTGCGAGCGAATGGCGTCAGGTCGGAGAGGAAAGCCACAAGCGATTCAATGTGCAGATCGAAGTCGAAGACATGGCTTGAAAACAGAAGCTCAGAGGCTTCGGCGTAGATTTGCATGTTCGCTCGCAACAGAGAGGTATGGATGCCGGTATTGCTCAAGGCAAAGTATGTCGTTGGGACACACCCAGGGCGCATGCCACCGGAGCGAACGATAAAGGCACTGCGGACATGTACGGGAGAACGCGACTTGTAGTTGGCTGGATCTTCAGCCCGGATGCAAAGAGTGAGTGCGTCGGGCTCTGGGACGTCTACTGTGTGGTGGCCACCATGATAGTCTATCGAGATAGGGAGGAAAGCGGGCTTGGCGATTGAAAAGGTACAGTGAGGATCGTGAAGTAGTAGTCTGCTGTAGATATCGAGCCTCAATTCTGGAGGCAATCTGAGAAAGGGAGATTTGGGCTCAGAAACTACCATGGTGATTGAGCGAGATCAGGAAACAGAGACAGATTTGCTCAACCGAAGAGACACCAGTCAGTTTAAGTAGTGTCAGGGTACATGGCTAAGCGTATCCGGAGCCCCTAAAAGTAAAGCCCATTGACACAGTGCCAAAGACGCTGAATTGGCGGTCTTTGTAACTACTTCCCCTGCCGAAAGGGAGAAAAAAAATGACGATACCTTGGTGGTAAACGCATCATGCCGACCCTGCGCAAAATGCGGATCGGCCCGGGGATCGGTGCATGCATCCATTATTCACTCTTAGAGATAGCAAGCATGAGTGTTACCCTTCGATTCACCATGATGTTCTGCAAAGGACGCTTAATTGTTACATCGATGTCTCTAGGTCGACATGGCCACAAATCCGTATTGAAGTAATAGCAAGGAAACCGTGCGTTGGTCAAGAGTCATGTCAATCGTGGTACAACACTGACACGAACCACTCGAATTGTTGGGATGCGAGTCAATAACCTTTTTGCGAGAGATAAGAAGACAAGCAACCGAGTAGTTGGCCCACGAGATGTGCGCTGAATACAACAGTCTACGCAATTGTCAGAGGAACAACACTACGGTATAGGTCTTTGCAACAGTGACCTCTGAGGAGAGGAAAGCCAGTCAATCACATCCACCATATCATTACAGGCCGCAAGTCCTACCCTCTCTCTTTTCGTAGTTGTGCTACCCAGCATCTCGGTAAGATGGTGCACCACCAACTCGTGCCTCATGCTACCCTGAACAGCATAGTGTATGAATTGAGATACAGCCTCGATTGGCGTCTTGTCGAAACCTGCAAAGAGGGTCGGGTTCTCCAAGAGTCCGCGAGCTGCCATGACGCCGTCAACGCCAGTCTCCTTGGCTATCCGATGGGCGTCTTCCAGAGAGTATACATCGCCGTTTGCTAGGACTGGCAATGTAGTTTGTGCTCTGAGCATTTTAATGGCCTCGAAGTTTGGTGGTGTACTCGAGCGCTGATTGCGAAGACGTCCGCTAATTCTTGTTAGCAAAGTACAGAAGACGCAAATACGCCAGACACGTACTGAATAGTGATGTAGTCCACGCCTGAGGCCTCTACAACTTTGATGAACTTGATAGTTTCGCTGTGGAATTTGATCAGCCAAAGTCAGACAGATGGTGATGGCCAAAGATACTTTAGATCTTGGTGGATTCGAATTTTGCATGACACAGTCTTCCCAGGTCCGATCCTTTGCTTTGCCTCTTTCATCATTGCAGCGACTTTGTTTGGATTACCCATCATGCTGCAGCCGATTCCTTCTTTCATAGCCCATGATTGTGGGCACCCGCAATTGAGATCAACACCATTGACCCAAGGCCCAATCATCTCTGCAGCGCGTCCAAATTCGATTGGATCGTTCGATGCGAATTGGGCGATTACGGGGCCCTCGGTGGGGTTGGTACTGAAATCTGAAGAACGTGCCACTGGATGACGGATGAACCTGGGTGATGAAATGAGTAATCCATGTCTACAGGATCTTTTTGTCTTTCCTCATAGGTGAATCATAGAGAGGGAAATAACAAGAAGAAGAGAAAGAAACAAGATAGAAAGCACAGGGAGTACCTACTCATGGGCCAGGATCATGGGTGTATACGTAAGGTCAACCTTGTAGTCTTGGACAAGCAGCCTGAAGGGAAGTTTACTATAGCTGTGCAGATAGGCGGATAATTAGTGAAAGACAACAAACTTCACCTATCCGTTCCCTTACCGGACCATAGGACCAGATACTCAGGAGTCCGTGAGCTCAACCCGATGAATGTGTTTCTATTCGGTATGCTTACCATATAGAGGCCTGCCTTCGGCTTTTGCTTTATCGAAAAGACTTAGAGGACTGAGAACCGAGTGGTTAGTCAAACGAACGACATGAACAGTATGACTGCGCTCACTGGATCTCACGAGGCATCTTCATGTTAACGTCGGCCATGATGGAAAATTGTTGGTTGCTCCTTGAGCGTATCCAAATAATATGATGGATGGATGTGAGAGCGGAAAAGATGGTAAAAGATGGCTTACGTAAGCAGAATTTGCATCACATAAAAAGACCAAGATGGATTTCACGTTGTGTGAGGGAAAGTGGAGCGGGGTATCAAATCGTTAATGGTACAAGTATGGGATAATAATCTAAAGTACAGTGCCTTCGTTAAGCAAGGCCCGGAACCACGGTCTCTTACGACCTCAGCAAACCCAAAAACGCCATCGCTTAATGCATGTTCAGTGAAGTCATGATATCGAGGTTGGCCAACTAGCCCTCTACCTCGCCTTCTTCGCTACCATGGCTCTCAACGGTGCGCGAGGGGGCGGCGTGGTTAAGAGCAAGATCGGTGGTTGTAGCAGACTCGGAAGTGCGTCTCTTTTTGACAGCTCGATCGTCTTGAGGCGGATCGAGGTGGTGTATTTTGCTTCCGTGGCTGCTCGTACTGGTATCTTGGTGTAGTATAGGAGCGGAGGGACTGGTGATGGCCTGTTCACTACTCAGCCTCGTGGCATCCCAGTCCGAATCTTGGCCGTCGAGACGTACATAGATAGTTTGCGAGCCCTCATGGCCAGGCTTGATGGGGACGTGTTCGTAGTTTGCAGCCATGTAGTTGCAGGCTTTCAAGATGTCGTCGAGTGAGACGTGTTGTACGTGCCACCACGGGCGGCCGTCTGAAGAATCGGGAAAAGCGACATTGCAGTAGCGGGCAGCGGAATATAGGGCGGCAGCAGCAATGGTATGACTCGAGCACAGCAGACAGAGCTGGGTGATGTTGCTATCGGTGACAAAGGCCCAGGCAGCATTGCGTAATTGCTTGTTGTGGTGAACGTGGTAGTACTTGAGCATTTCGTAGAGCTGTTTGTGAGGAGCTTCGATGGTGAGGTCGAAGCACAGCATCTCGAGCAGGACATCTTCGTTCAGCAGGATAGTATCGCGCCATTTCCAGAAGTCCTTGCTTTGCTCATCAATCAGTAGGTTGGGGTTCTTCTGGGCGACGCGACAGCAGGCGACAACCAGATCCTTCATCTTGCGACAGGACTCTTCGACTTTGGTGGCCAGGAAGAGGGCGGTCGCGCCGAGAGTGTAATGGTGCAGAGCCTTTTGGTTGGGCCGGTCGACGAGGCTCACACGCATGAGGAAGCGATTGAAGAAGATGGCGGCCGTAGACAGGGTGAGTTCGGGCAGCTTGAGCATGATGCCGACCTGGCGGATGAAGTTGATGCCCTTCGCACGTATCTCCTTCTCCTTGTCGGCGGACATGCCATCTTGAACCGACGGCGTGTGCAATAGCTCTCGTTCGCTAAAGAGCCATTGCGCTTCGGCTTCGGCGAGTACACGATCCGGCGACTTTGGGCGCTGGCGAGCGGCGGGCTGATGGGAAGGGAGGTGATCGGTAGACGACGGCTGCGCTGAGGGCGGCATTTGAGCGACGCGATCGACGGACTTCCAGTGTCGAGGCGTGTGCGTGTGCGAGTGCGAGAGCGAGAGTGAGGTCGTGGTCGATGCGACGAGAAAGTACTCTTCCTGCGGCTCTCGTAGCCCTTGCACCTCTGTCGGACACGGCAAACTTGACTTCTCCATCTCCATCCAAACGCGCCCGTCACTCGGCCCGCCCCGCAGTCTGCCTGCCGGCTTGTTGCCAACCCACGTTCTTTATCGAATTCAACGCTTGCTTGTGCCTCGACTCTTGAGTTCAGGGTTGCCATCCGGTCTTTGGCTTCTGGACCCCACAATCTATGAAGTCTCAAGTCTCAAGTCTCTCTGCTTGCCGCGCTGTTTTTCTCCTTCGATTTCATCCCAGCTACCAAACAACCAAATCCGCAATCATGCCCTCAGGTCAAGGCAGTAAGTGCTCCCACTCCCTAACTCTACTAATAGCTAACTCCTTCTCAGACGGCACTAAGCCCATCCACAGTGCGTGCCGCCCTTGCCCCTCCTGCTGACCACCACCCACCCTAACCTCATGCTCAATCTAGACAAGAAGCCCAAGAAGGCTGTCAAGGACGAGGACGAGGATGATGTCGCATTCAAAGCCAAGCAGGCTGCCGGTACCGCTCACTGATCCTCCATACACCAAGCTCGTCACCGCTGACATGTACCAGACAAGAAGGCCCGCGAGGAGATGGCCAAGAAGGCTGGCGGCAAAGGCCCTCTGAACACTGGCGGCCAGGGCATCAAGAAGAGTGGAAAGAAATGAGCACTTCGTCCGCATCTTTCTCCGGCGTTGGAAGGCTCGACACATACCCCTTTGTTACTTTTTTCCCTCAAACGAGCAATGACGACTTTTTTTATCTCATGTCTCCTCGTTTCTTCCCCCCTGTGTGCAAGGCTTTGTCACATTCGCCATCCCCCTGCCAACATTCATCGATACATTAAGGTTACAGAGATGCATAATGGGCTTCCTTCTCTTGTGATCATCTACAGAGACGAGTTATCAATACCCTCTCACCTGACATGGCTCTGATCCGAGGCCAATCGTGCATTTCAACAGCTACAAATCTGCCACAATTCAGCACTTGGGAGGTTATGACATTCGGTCAAGATGAACAGGCTTCAGTCCTTTGTGCATCCTTAGAGGTAGCACTGAGTAGTGGCTAAGCTTCTTCCTGAGCCAGGAAATCCCATGCATCTGGTACCATCTTCGAGTCTCTACCATTACATGCTCCCTTCAATCTGTGACGCGTCGAAGCCATAGCCCCGTACTACCGCCTGCCTCCTCGGCCTTTGCTCTGGCTCTGCTCAACAGTCTTCCAACTTCGAACAACTCCTTTTGTACTTCGTCCTGCCTGGTGTGGACTTCGCCCATCTTCTTGCGGTTCTCGCGCCGCATCTTCTCCGAGACGTCAATTGGGCTAGCCATCTCCACCTTCGCCAACTCCTTCAGCAGCTTTTGCATGTTTGTTTTCTGTAATTCTAGCGACTCCAGGCGTGACATCAGCTCGTCGATGTGGTCTCCTTGATGTCTCGTCTTTGGTGGTTGGGGTAGAGCTTTGTCCCTTGCTGCTTCTGGCAAATCTTGCACGTCGCCCATGCTATCGTGTCTTTTTGGGGGTGCTGCTTCTTTTCCTGGCACAGGACGTCTTCTTGACATGATGGAGCTGGGGTATGTGCGAGGCGGACTAGAAGGGGGGGTTTCTTGTCGATACGTCGTCGCTGTGCTTGCTGTCGTCCAACTGAATCGACTGTCCGGTATTTGTTCGATGTACGACGTGGTAGGTGAAACACTGCGTTCCGTCTCTGCATAGGTCGTCCAGCTGAAGTGACTCGTCGACGGTTCAATAGTCCTTTGAGTGACGGTTCTTGTGCTGTCGGTCGAACTTCGATTGGCTTCTGTGGGGTTGTCTAGATCTCGATGCTGGGGCTTGCTCAATGAAACTTCCGTGAGGGATGTCGTCTCGTCTGCGAGGTCAAAAGGCGGCAGCTGCGGGACCGGCACCTTTTTCACAATCCTCAATGGCGGTATTGTCGACTTCGTTGTCTCTGTTTCGTCGTAGATGCTTGAAGCAACTGAACCACGCACGTTCCGTGTCTCTGCTTGCGACAGAGCCAATGAGCTCATGCTACTGCTGATACTGAGGCTAGATCCATCGCGGCGCAAGCCTGAGCCGTCTTTCACTGCAGTGTATAGAGATGGCCGTCTTGAATCGCAGTGAGCACCAGCTGATGCAGAACGACTCCCAAATGCTTCCCGGCCGAATTTGGCCGCTTTCTCGATCAAAGACGATTTCTTCGGCCTGCCCCCTGATATGGAGACTTGCACGCCGTATCTTGAGTCTCCCCAAGGTCGGTCGAAGGTGTGTAGCGCGCTTTTCACAGACGATGAGTTCGACATCAGAGGCTGCTGCAAGGCACAAATTATTGTGTTGTACGGTTTCAAATCGAGGATATAACGATCGTGGAAGGTGCCAGTGGAATTCTCTGCGTCGCATGTCAGTAATTGTTGACCGTTGTAACGCACAGTGCTTTCCAGAAATAAAGTCAGGACCGAAGAGAGCTGGTAGTACATGTCCGCTCTCTGTGTCTTTTTGCAGCCATATGTCAAGCCATCATGGTGTACAAACCCTGTAAGAACAAGGCTGAAGTATGTTCGAAGATATCACCAGCGATGGATTCTCAGGTAAGAATCCAAGTAAAGGCCGTCGTAGTGCACATTGCGCCAAGGAGGGAGAGCATTCAACTGTAGACCTTTACTTGATATCATGTCGTTGCCCAAAAGGACAATTGCCTCAGTACAGCCACATGTCACAGCCAGCCACGGGAGGCAGACGAGGTACATGGCAGCGAGAACCGAGAGCAGGACGCGCACCTTGTTCGAGGGGTTCTTGCCTCACAGGTAATCAGGTGAAAACGAACTTACTTTAGTAGACAAAAGCGTGAGTCGAGATTGACCGGCCGGCGGCATGTGTGTATGTAAGTTAGGAGGGAATGCGTAGGCGAACAATCTGCAAAGAAAGCACCAACAAATTTCGAGGGCGTGTTGTCGTTTGTTGGTCAAGAATCCTGACGTGAGAGCATGATGTTAAATGGTTCTAAAATCCGACAACCGCCATGTCTGTTGATTGCGCATGTCATGCAGGAGCTTCGTGTTTCATCTCGCCGGCGCGTTTCAGCTTTGACCGGAGAATCCAGACGAGTGGGACGTATTGGACTTGCAATTTCGACTCTCTGCAACACGCTTACCATCCAGATATTGCAGTGCCTGTCACGAATTGCATTCAAGATGGACACTTTGACATCTAAGCTGCTACGCGCGATGGTTTGCATGCTTGAGATTGCAGAAACCCCCGAACATCTATTTGAGTATTCACCAAGTACTGATAGCGGCAGATCATGTACTTGTATGGCCAGACCAAAATAGAGATATTAATCGCAATCTGTTGGCCTTGACCGGCGGCCTGCTAGCCGACGAGCCAAGAATGAATCGGAATGGATCTGGGAAGGATTCTACTTCCGGTACATCGAAGGACGACATGGTTGTTGAAGCTCACAGGTAAGTGGCGTGGATGTGGAGGCACAGAGATGGCACCAGAGTCGAGCCCTCATACCGTAATCAATAGCCGTCAAAAGGCACCAACCACGTTTTGGGTCTTGATGGGGTTTCCATAAGGCGTCGAAAAGAAGTGCCGCCCTCAGTGGACATGTATCTAATCATCAGAAGCATCCTTCAGTTTCATGAGTAGGTCTGAAGGCCTACCCACAAGGTGAGTTTGGTGGAAAGGCAATTCGTTCAGCTGCGTCTACGTTCGGTCGAAGGTCAAAGAAGAAGAGACAAGATGGCGTTGCCTTCTCCACTGCGAACCTCGGAAGTCGTGAAGCGGTTGGTGGAAGCTTTCCCCACAATCAGGTCATCCCGTCAGCTTCACTCTTCCGTCTTTCCACAACGGTTTCAACAGAGCCATCGAATTGACACACGAGACAGAGAGCCATGGCCGACGGTATGTACACTACTTGCGATAGACTCTAGCCAGGATGCTGACACGAGATAGAAGTTTCACCGCCCCCGGCGACCGAAGTGTACGTCCATCACACAGAACCGTCGAACGCAAACTGAGAGCAGATCAGTGCATCAATCGCGACGCCCATCAACCTCATACTCATTGCACTCTTCATGATCCTGGCATACTACCGCCTCACACCAAAGACCGCACCTACTCTACCAACTCCGCCAGCCCCAACAGTCTTCAAGACCTTTACACCACCCGACCTTGAGCCTTACAATGGACGCAATAACATGCCCGTATATCTCGCTGTCCGCGGCAGAGTCTTTGACGTCACCCCTGGACGCAACTTCTATGGGCCGGGGGGTCCTTACGCCAACTTTGCTGGACGCGACGCAAGCAGAGGCCTGGCCTGTGGCAGTTTCGATGAGGACATGCTTACCAAAGACCTCAATGCTCCTCTCGATACTCTGTCAGACTTGGGCGATGAAGAGATGGAGGCACTGAGAGGATGGGAGGAGAGATTTTCCGAGAAGTATCTGGTCGTTGGCAAACTTGTTCCTGTGGATAGTGTCGAAGCCAAGGATGCCACCCTTGTGGAAAAACTCTGATCGACTAAGACACAGTTCATATGCCATACAACAGTGGGGTCTGGATTTCATGGGAATGTGCCGTTTCGCATCATGACCAAATACATGCGAACGGGACCCAAATCCACTTCACTCAAGTCGGCTTTGCGACAGCAATATCGTAATCTTGCTCTATCCTTCACAATCCTAGCTCTGTTCGTGTTCGATCAACAAGCATCATGTTGCAGAGCAAGAATCGAGCAAAGAACACGGGGATCAAGCCAGTGGTAGGGCATCTGTAGATACAAGTCAGACGCGTGGAAGGCAACCTGTGGATGATTCGTAGATGATCTGACAAAGCAAAGTGCCAAAGCAACCCAAGAAAAACGAGGTGTTTGAACTATTGATAGCATTCTGTAGCAGTGCAAAAGTGCATATGTTTGTCCAAAAAGTATTGCCAAGGCGTGCACAGAAGATGGAGCAAGATGCAGCGTCGACGCTACAACATTTCATGAGGAAAGACTTGGGCCTAGAAAAACATTGCACACAACAAGCACCACCTCGACCATGTCCTTCACCATGCGACCGACCCTCTTACCACAATGCACATCATGCCTACGACGCATGAGCAATATCGGCCTCCAAGAATGGCGTAGCGGACAGCAGGTTCGCGGCAAGAAGAAGCTGGCCAACACACCCACCACCGTCACTGTACGCCTCACAAAGGACGTACCGACTTTTGGTCGCAAGGGAACATACGTCCCCATCTCGATTGGACGTATGCGCAACGAGTTTTTCCCAACAAGGACGGCAGAATATGTGTCGAGCGCACAATTGAAGGACATGAAGGCGAAGAATATCAGCGCTGAGAGAGACTTCCAATTCGGCGTACCTGACCCGACCCTTGCTACAGCCGCCGAGATACAACCTCAGCGTCTGTCTAAACGCACTGTTGAAGTTGAGAAACTGGCGGCAAGTCTCGTATGACCTTTGATCTTGAGAGCGATGCTGACCATTTGTTTCGAAATAGCCCAAGCGATCGACCGAGCTACTTGCCATGCTCCTGCCTCCTGTTATGGAGTTCCGTCGCCGAGCCCATGCACCTACTGTTCCCACTACTCCCGAGACACCTGCGCCAGTGAAAAGAGAACGACCCTTCTCAAGCGCCGCTGCCGACCTCCTCGCCGCCCAGACCGCTGCTCCTTCCAAAGCTTCCTCGTCCTCTGCAACATCAATCTACGGTGCCATTTACCCTGCCGATGTCGTCAGCAGGATCACTCACATCCTTTCCGAGAACCAAGAAGCATCGCGAATCGTTCTGGGCACAGACGATGTCAAGTTTGTCAATCTATTGTCACAAGAGGCTGCGGATGCCGACAAGATCAGACATCTGGGAGACTTCAAGATCGAGGTCAGAGTGAAAGGAGGAGAAGTACCAGTCGAGAGACTTGTTAGGGTGCTTCCGACCGAGGGCGAGGACGCTACTGTTTCGTCTAGCTCTTAAGCCTGGACACTCTATCAACTCATTTCACACAACAACTTCAGCCAATCTACAGACTGGACTCGCGGTCTGGCGCTTACCGCAACTGATATCTAGCGCCTGAGATTCTGTTATGAAGCGTATACGACCATTCCCTCAGCGCCCATATGCTGTTGGATATTCAGCTGTAAATACCCAACACTTTGAGAATTAGAGGTGCGTCCGGAGAGAGGATAAATATTTCGAGCTCTGCGGGACCCGTACAAGCTTTCAATGTGTTTGTGCGGTTTGGTCGCTACCAAGTCATAGCAAACCTGCAAGGAAGGAGAGCAGACTCGACATGCGCTCGAAAAGAAAAGCTCAAAGCGCTGGATATCAATGTCCGGAAATACGAGGTCATCACGAGATAAAATACTGATGAGTGAGAACACATGAAAAATTGAGTACCATTACATACTGGCAGTAATAAAATCCGCCAATTTCAGCCTGCTGTGGGCAGCTTTATTCAACTGTCTTCTCGATCCCAGCTGCAGTTAGTACTTGAAGTCTCCGTTGAGCACCATTACCTCCTTTTAGTGCAGTAAACTCGTCTCGGTGAGATATGGCGGTGGTTGGTGATCAAATCGTTGTGAATCTTGTGCAAGAGTGAGTAAAAGCTTCTCTAAAACGAAAGTACGAAAGCTCGTCTCCGTTGGATAGTTAAGGAGAAGAAAGTAATCACCAGTAAGGTCTACGGTCATAGCCCGCATCGTAACCACGCTCACGTCTGGGAGGAGGGCTGGGAGGGCGACCGTAAGGCTCTCTAGGCTCTCTGGGCTCTCTGGGCTCTCTGGGTTCTCTGCCGTGACCATTGGCGTATGGGTCAGCCTCATAGCGACGAGCCGGAGGAGGAGCACCATAACCGTCATCAGCAGGGTAGGCGCGGCTTCTTGGCGGTGCGTAGTCATCAACAGGGGGACCACGGGCGCGAGGTGGGGGGGAGCGAGCGTAGGGATCTCTACGGTCGTCATAGTAGCGAGGAGGCGGGCTTCTGCGGCGGTAGCTGTCATCGCGACGAGGGCTGTAACCACCGGCGCCACGGGGAGGTCCTCTGCGATCTCCGTAGTAGTCGTCCATAGGAGGTGCGCCATAACCGCCACCACCGCCACCACCACGGCGAGGAGGAGGGGAGCGCGAGCGGTAACGGGAGTCGCGAGGAGGTGGGGGTGGCATGCGAGGGATCTCAGACTGAGGCTGCGAAGAAAGTGTAAGTAGGACATCAGTTGGTCACGGCAACGCAACTTACGTCGGAAACACAGCGGACAGTAGCTCCCTTGAATTCCTGTCCGTCGAGTTTCTCTACAGCGGAGGCCAGATCGGCAGCGGTCTCGTACTCGACAAAACTAAGAAAGCGTGGTTAGATTGCAAGATGTCGGGAATGATGGCAAGAGCACTTACCCCTTTCCGTTACCACTGCCATCGCGTTCACGGCCAACTTCGGAGTAGACAACGTCGAGGCCAGGTTGGCGAGCAAAGTCCTTCAGATCCTATAAGGGCCAACGTGAGTCCAGGTCCACGGTAGGCTGAGTGAGAACGTCCAAAGCAAGTAGCAAGATGATCCAACGCCAGGACAATCAGGGCGGGACATCCGCGAGGGGGGACAAAAGACAAGGAAAAGAAACAACGGCCGGGTGCAGGGTACTGTGCAGCGGAGGGATATTGCTAACCTGCCAGCTGGTCTCGAAAGGAAGGCCAGAGATGGACATGCGGTGGACGGTGCGGCGCGGACGAGGAGGCGCGCGCTGCTCAGGGTGGCCGTACTCGCGGGGACGAGTTGAGCCTCGGGCAAACTGCACGACGAGGCGCTCGCCCATGAAGTCGGAGCCATCTAGCAGAGGGTCAGCAGGATGTCGAGGTGGTGGAGTAGAAGGGCTTGTTGGTAGACGTACGGAATGCTGGCAGGTGCACGAGTTAGCGGAGACTTTGAGGGAGTGAGTGGATGCGTACAAGAGACGAGAGACTCACCGGGAACGACGTCGCGCGCGTCCATGGCGTCTTTGTACTCGACGAAGCCGAAGCCGTTCATGAGTTTGATCTCGGTGATCTCACCAGTTCCATGGCTGGCAAAGTGGTTCTCGACGTCGGCCTTGGTGGCTAGAGCACGTATCCGATTAGCGGGGAGCGAACATCCAGGGCGGGCAAGCGCAGAGTGTGAAGGAGTCCAGCAGGTATCCAGATCCTCAATCCTCAGGCCAGCTACACGGGCAGAAGCGTACCGTTGCGCGGGAGATTTCCCAGATAGAGCCGGGTCGAAGACACGTCGCCCATTGTGATGATATGAAGATGATGAAGAAGAAGAAGGGCGAGAGACCAGATCCGTAACAAGGAAGCCCAGTTAGCGAATAGATGGTTCAGGTAGAGGGAACGGGAGCGATGGGGAAGGCGGCGTTGCTTGACACACTTCGCACACAGACTCAGATCTGCCAAGGCGCGCTGCGGGTGACGCTCTCGTGCTGGCGGCAGCCAATCACATGGGCCGAGGTCAGCAGAGCCGGGAGCCGACGTTTTTGAGCGCGGATGCGAATGCTCATCATCGACAGGAAGGTGTCGTCCGAGAGCATTGCACTCAACCGAGGCTCTCCTCCGCATCTGCTCCTCAGCCTGTGCCAAAGTCCGCCTCCAAATACTCAATCCTCCCTTTGTTCTTCTCCAGACTGGTCTTTCGTCTCGCCAACATGCCGTCCGCCAGCCGTCTGCCCTCCGCCGCCACGCTCGGCCGGGCACTGGTCCAGGATGCTCGTCTATGTCGTCCCTCGCCCCTGCGACCCATCACTGCCACTTCCTTTGCCCCTCTGCGCAACACCACATCAGCCTTGCCACGCCCGGCAATCTTCCGCGCGGGCCAGCGCCGTCCTTTCTCCCTCACATCCCGCAGACGCCTTGCCACGCACGATGACTCGTTCAACCCGGCCGACATTGAAAGAGAGAGTGATCAGGTCGATGTCTGTATCGTCGGAGGCGGGCCTGCTGGTCTCAGTGCTGCCATCCGTCTGAAGCAGCTAGCCAATGATGCTGGTAATGAGGACTTCCGCGTACTGCTGCTCGAAAAGGCTGGAGAGCTGGGCGACCACATCGTCTCTGGCAATGTGGTTGAGCCCTCTGCTCTGGATGAATTGCTCCCTAATTGGAACGATCCAGAGAATCCAGACCGCTACGAGCACATTACTCCCGCTACCACGGACCGCATGCGCTTCCTCACAAAGTCTTATTCGATACCCATCCCCGCTCCTCCCCAGATGAACAACCATGGCAACTACATCATTTCTCTCAATCAATTCACCAAGTGGTTGGGGGAAAGAGCAGAAGAAATTGGTGTCGAGATTTATCCTGGTTTTGCCGCTTCCGAAGTTCTCTACAACGCTGACGGTTCGGTAAAGGGTGTTGCCACAAATGATCTTGGTATTTCTCGCAGTGGCAAGCCCAAGGACTCGTTCGAGCGTGGTATGGAATTCCATGCTCGCGTCACACTGCTTGCCGAGGGTTGTCACGGCAGTCTTACTAAGCAAGTCACAAAGAAGTTTGATCTAAGGCGGGACAGCCAGCCTCAAACCTACGGTCTCGGTATCAAGGAAGTCTGGGAGATTGATCCTGCAAAATTCGAAAAGGGCTTGGTCGCCCATTCTCTCGGCTATCCTCTGCCTGCCGATACATATGGCGGTGGTTGGATGTATCACTTTGGCGAGAACTTGGTCAGCATCGGCCTGGTCGTTGGCCTCGATTATCCTAACCCATGGTTGGCTCCTTATGGCGAATTCCAAAAGATGAAGCATCATCCTATGTACGCAAAGTACTTGGAGGGTGGTAAGTGCATCTCGTACGGTGCCCGTACACTGAACGAGGGTGGATTCCAGTCTATCCCCAAGTGTGCGTTTCCTGGAGGTGCACTGATTGGCGACACTGCCGGCTTCCTCAATGTACCCAAAATCAAGGGTACTCATACCGCCATGCGCTCGGGAATGCTCGCTGCCGAGGCCGCCTTCTCTGCGTTGCGCGAGTCAGACGATTCCAGTCCGGTCTTCTTGTATGACTACGAAGACAAACTGCGCTCTTCCTCCATCTGGAAAGAGCTGAAGGAGGTTCGCAACATGCGTCCATCTTTCCACTCTCCACTGAAACTTTACGGTGGAATCATGTACTCTGGACTCGAAGCATATATTCTCAAGGGCAGAGTACCATGGACGATCAAACATGCCGGTACCGACCATGGAGCCACTAAGCTTGCTGCAGACTGCCCCAAGATCGAGTACCCCAAGCCGGATGGCAAGATCAGTTTCGATATCTTGACCAGTGTCAGCAGGACTGGCACTAACCACGAGGAGGACCAGCCTTGCCATCTACACGTAGAGGACTGGGACAAGCACGCTGAACTTGAATACCCTAAATACCAGGGTGTAGAAAACAGATTCTGTCCTGCCGGAGTATATGAATACGTCGAGGATGAGAGCAAACCGCTGGGTGTAAGATTCCAGATCAACTCTCAGAAGTAAGTTGCTTACGAGCCCCTAACCTTGGATGTCGCTAACCTATTGCCAGCTGCGTGCACTGCAAGACCTGTGATATCAAGGTCCCAGACCAGGATATTACCTGGAGAACTCCTCAAGGAGGTGAAGGTCCCAAATACGTGATGACTTGATTGTGAAGGGCATCTGTTCACATATACTTTCTCTTCTTGTACACAATTGCAACTAATCTTGGTTTCGAGCCGTAGCCATAGCCCTCTCACTGGACAAGATTGCATTCACAATTTGTTCGTGCTTTTCGTTAACTAGTCAGAGCGACTGCGATAAGTCTTGAAAGGCATGCGCTGTATAAGTTCCTCCATGCGCTCAATACCAATCCCCTGGTTCCATCAATGCAGCTCTGATCGCCTGAGGCATCACTTTTGTGCTTTTGATGTCAGCGTCTCACGCAAGAAATGGGCTCGCTCGGGATCCTGCGGCAACAAAGAATATTGATGCGAGACTAGCTTGGCGTTGCGGCGATCGTACAGAATGAATAAACATTTTATTGTACTCGAGTACACAACGGAGATCGTTTCCGGACATGCGCAAGTGCGGTTTTGATGACCACAAGGTGGCCACAAGGCAGACCTCGCCGCACTTCTCGTCATTCTGTCACCATTTCCCACTAACCTTGAGCTTGGGGCACACCTACTTGAGATCTCATGGACCAGCCATGGAACAGTCAAGATATGGTTACTCAAATGCATTTGTGTTGTCTTGCTCCATAGCTTGGGAGCTTTCTCCACATTCAGCTTTCTCGAAAAAAACAGCATGTTTTCTCGGAGCTGAAACCCGGCGCATGCGGTAGGGACTGGAAATCCTGGCAAGACTTTTATTCTCAAATGGAAAACGAGAGAACAAGAAAAACGTGCAATCGTATTGGTATCAACAGTAGGTAACTCTTTCATGGAAACATCTCTCCGCATCGCCGGTCTTTGGTAGGACCAGCTACCGATCGCCATAGGTCGAACAAACTTTTGTTGTTTTCGCCAATGAAACTCCGCCTTCCGTCACCAGGACGTCGAAAATTCGATTCGGGTTCAATTGATCCTCGGTCATCAGATCAATCAATTCGCTTACGAGGACTCTTGAGGCCTGTAGCTATACGTCAGAATAAAGATGATCACAGCATGTATCGATACGACTTACCAAACGTCGTAGCCGAAAGTGTCCTTCATGTTCACGAAACGAGTGTGGCGGCCTTCGGCAACCTTGTTGACAGCCTCGAAGTCGGCGTCGGAGAGCTCGATGCTCTTGAAGTTGCTGTCGATTCTTGAGGGGGTGGAGCTCTTGGGGAGAACGACGTAACCTCTTCTCAAGCCCCATGCGATGAGGACTTGGGCAAGGGAGTTTCCACCCTTCTCGGCGATCTCGTTAAGGACGGGGTTGGTGTTGACCTTCTCACCAGTGGAAGGAACTTGGTTCTGGGAACCGAGAGGCGAGTAAGCGGCAGGCATGATGTCCTGGGAGAAGCAGTAATCGACCAACTCGGTGTTGGGCAGGAAGGGGTGAATCTCGATCTGGTTGACGGTGGGCTTGACCTTGGCGAAAGACAGGAGCTGCTTCAAACCATCAACGGTCCAGTTGGATACACCAATGGCCTTGGCCTTGCCAGATGCGTAGATCTCCTCCATGGCTCTCCAGGTGGGCTCGGGGTTCTTGGTCAACTCCTCCTTGATGACATATTGGCCCTTCTCGTTCAGCTTGGGCATGTTCTTGTCATCCTTCTCGGCAGCGATGGGCCAGTGGACAAGGAACAAATCAATGTAGTCGAGGCCGAGGTTGTCCAGCGAGTTCTGGAAAGACCACTTGACCTCCTCAGGCTCATGAAGGTGGTTCCACACCTTTGTGCAGACAAAGATGTCCTCGCGCTTGACACTTGAGTTTTCCTTGAGGAAATCGCGGACGGCTGCGCCAACCTCGTCTTCGTTCTGATAGAACCAGGCGCAGTCAAGGTGTCTGTAGCCAGTCTTCAGTGCGTGAAGTGCAGCCTTGTAAGACTCGCCCTTGGAGCCTTCATTGGCGAAGGTACCGAAACCGACGGCTGTAGCTCATGATTAGCGACTCAAGCTTGATTTTAGTAAGATTGACCAGGACTTACCAGGGATCTTGACGCCGTTGTTGAGAGTACGAGTGAGTCCAGAAGACATGATGATGGTCGATTTGATGTGTATTAATTGGGATACGGAACTGAACAAGATGTACAATATGCAAAAAAGATGGAAAGAAAGACCTCGCCGCAATCCTCGACCATGAGGTACTATTTACTGGCCATCTGTTCCGCCGACATCCTGCCACGACCTCGCTCCGAGCAAAGACGAGACAAACGTCATACAACAAATTTCCAAAGCGGTCAGGGGACTCAAAACAGTTGTTGGGGAGCTCAGTATCCACCACGGTGCTCACCGTGCACCAATCTCTGGAAATTCTCGAGGACTGTGACGTCGACGCCGAGGCCGTCTCGAATCGTCAACAAAACCCTAAACCTTAAACAGCCTCACACCAAGCGTTTCGGCATCAACGTCTTCAAGCCAAAGGGCGTTTTTGCCTCAGAAAGAGGCGCCGCCGGTAGCACCAGGACTTTTGCTGCCTCGTGGTGTCGGAAGCAGGGTCTCTTAGCTTGTTCCAACCTTCGTCATTGCTGAATGCTTCCGAGTAAAAAAATTCGAAACATTTTTGTTGACACCGGCCGATGATGCCACAGGTGGATACCCCCTTGTCAGAGCATCCTCGCTGTTGTGAGGGCTCTGATTCAGCGTAATTTGGTCCGACCCAGAAATATACATAAGTAAACCCAAGGACCCTCCTGGTGACGCAGAACATACGATCATTTCCTCCCTCTCCTGCTGACTGAGCATCTCTATCTATCTTCCTCTCATCCGTCTCATCTTCTCTTGTCGTTCTTGAAACCTATTCTACTTCCCATACTATCTCATACACCCAACATCATGCCCGCTTTCGAAGACTCCGACCTCAATGTTGAGGCTCAGCCCACCCAGCAGCAAAGATCGAACAGCCAGGCTGTTGGTTCTAGCTTCGGTGGCAGCCTGCCCGTCCCTGGCATGGAGCCTGGTACTGACAGATCGGTCGAGGTCCCTGCTACCCGCAGCAGCATGGCTGACCCCTCTCCCTACATGCACCAGCTCTCCCTCTCACCCTCGATGAAGGACCGTAGAGGATCTCGCAACTCTTTCGGTGCATCTCTCCCTATTCCTCGCTCAAAGAGACAGTCCCGTCTGTCATCTGTCCACTACCCTGATGCCAAGGCCGGTCGCCCTGGTATGCCCCCAATCCAGCCCACCCGCGAGATTCTGGCATCCCAGATTCAGGACCTCTCTGGCGAGAAGGTCAAGTCCGCCAAGAACATGGCTTTCGCTTTCGACATTGACGGTGTCCTGGTTCACGGTGATCGTTTGATCCCCGAGGGTAAGCGCGCCCTCGAGATCCTCAACGGCGATAACGAGCTCGGAATCAAGATTCCTCACATCTTCCTTACCAACGGTTCCGGTAAGCGTGAAGATGCTCGTTGCGAGCAGCTTTCCAAGATCCTCGGCAACCCCGTCAGTATCGACCAGTTCATCCAGTCTCACACTCCCATGAGAGCTCTGTCCGAGTACTACAGCACCGTCCTCGTTGTCGGTGGTGAGGGCTACAAGTGTCGTGAAGTCGCCGAGGCCTACGGCTTCAAGGACATCGTTGTCCCTAACGACATCATTGCTTGGGACCCCACTATTGCTCCCTTCCGTGTCTTCACCGACGAGGAGCGTGCCACCTCTCGTCCTCGCGACTTCTCTAAGATCAACATCGACGCCATCATGGTCTTCTCCGACTCTCGCGATTACGCTACCGACATGCAAATCATCGTCGACCTCCTGAAGTCTGAGAACGGTCGTTTCGGCACCGTCGCCAAGGACCCCGTCAGCCAGCGCATCCCCATCTACTTCTCCCAGGGTGATCTGTTGTGCCCCAGCGAGCACCCCTTCCCCCGCATGTCTCAGGGTGCCTTCCGTATCGGTCTCGAGGCCATGTACAAGGCCCTCACCGGTGTCGACCTTGAGCGTGTTGTCTACGGTAAGCCCGAGTTGGCCACCTACAAGTACGCCGATGAGGTTATCACCAGCTGGATGGAGCAGATTCACAACGAGGAGAAGCTCCCCGAGAACATCTACATGGTTGGTGACAACCCCGCCTCCGACATCATTGGTGGTAACATGTACGGCTGGAACACCTGTCTCGTCCGCACTGGTGTTTTCCAGGGTGGTGACAACGACGAGAACAACCCTGCCAGCTTCGGTGTCTTTGTCAACGTACTCGAGGCCGTCAAGACTGCCATGCGCAAGGAGCTCGGCAAGGAGTTCAAGTTCGAGTGGAGCTCCGACAACGTCAACCCCGTCCTCGGTGGTGGCCAGGACTACTCTGCCATTGAGTAAGAGTTTGAAAAGCATACTGGCGTTTTCCAATTTCGTTTGATATCATGTCCACCCGGGAGGTGTTGACTTTGGCTTATGGGTTTCAATTTTTTACATCATCTACACGCAACTAGGAGCATAAACGGCGCTGAAACATAGACGGCGGGAATACCAGCAGTAGACTTTGTCTATGAAAATATATTTATGAATGCTACGAGATTTGGTTATCTACATCCTCGATTTCTGCAAACATGTACGTGACACCTTTTGAACGAAGATGCGAACTGTAGGCTGTCAGCTGTCGTCGAAGCTGGGGGTTTGACAAGCAGGAACAGGTCCTTGAGATCGTCGACATGCAGGTGAACCAGTGCTCCACTCACACGCAAGTGCCATGCACATGCTAATTTGGGATTCTTGATAGCGGTCACCATCCATACAAACGATTCGCTCAAACTAATTATTGGCTTTTCACGTAAACCACCATTCGACTCGGAAGTTGGAACAGATACGGCCTTTGTTTAGCTTGTCAAAGCAAATCCACACTGACGTCGCAAGGATCGAGAGCTCTGATAGACGAGCTCAACAATCAGAGAAAAATAACGCCGCGGACGATGTAAAAGATACGACGGCTTCCTTCGGGACAGTGTGTTTGACGGCAGCAGCCACGTTATCTTTCGCTTCCGTCAATTCGCGAAACGTGCGGAAGGGCGAGTTAATACCGGACCCGGGCATAACGGATCTATGGGATTGTGATTCTGTGAGGTCGGAACGAAAAGACGGAGGTGGATCATTCCACCACCGATGGGACTGCGAGTGATCGTGTTCGAATCGATTGTTTGCTTGCCAACGACGTGCGTGCACTTTTCTGCTACGCCGGACAGTCGACAGCTGAAGCTTGATAAGAGGTCTGACTTGTCGTTACAGCGTGTAGCGCCGACGCATCTCCGAACGTGACTGCGCGAGTCGTAGAACAACGGTGATATCGCGATGAATACTACGCAACACGGTGAGGGTCAGTGGGCCACACATATCTCGGTGGCTCTTCTCGGCCTGCCTTGAACTGCCCAAGTTTCAAGAATACTCAGAGAGCAAGAGGTGCATCTCCACTGGTAGTCTTGAGTCGTGACCTCGTTTAATACATCCTTCATTGACCAGTGCGACAATTTTGAGCACAACCAAGGCGATTGAACGATGCGTCTTCGTTACCGTCTACTCATGGTAATGATAACTATATTGGTGTTCCTGATCTGAACAAGACATACTAAACTACCATCAAAGACTGACACTTGTACTGATGGTGAACGCGATTCAAAGACAGGGTTACCACGGCTGCAATATCAGAGCAGAAGTAACCAGATGTCAGAAGCCGAAATCAGTTGTTCTTGTCAGAAGACTTCTTGCAAACCCGCCATTCATTGTGTCAGGTGGCACTACCCAGTTAGTCTGTCATTGGCGTACAAATTGTTCTCACATCAATTGACGTCAGCAGAACAAGATGTTCATGGCATCACTCGACGAGCTTGTGCAGTAATGAATGCGCATGTGAAAAACGAAAATTCGACGAGCTGTTCCTGTTGTCTGTGGCAATTCCGCACTCGGAAGATTTTTACCCAGGGGTATAACATTCTCCTTCCCAGTGGCCGCCATTGCTGGCTATGGAGATGCACAGCAAATTTTGGAAACTTAAAGAATCTACCGACAGCTCGGCTTTCTGACCCTCCCACCTACTAGACATTCTCAAGTGGTTTGAAATCGTGGTGCAATTTGATAGCTAAGCTCGTTTTGGCAACCGGTGCTTAGAGTTAACTAGTATGCAATCTAAAAATCTCATGCACTTGGTGTCTCCTCCACTATCTGATCATGAACCATGCGAGGGTCATGGCTGGAGTTTTGAGCACTCTGCTTTGCCGTTCTTTCTGGTGAGCCAAATTGGTTCTTCCCGGCTCGACGCGCACTCTGGAACGTGGTCGGGAGGTGCTCAACAGTGTGAGCGGAAACATTGGGTGGTTTTTCAAAGCTGGGAACATGAACCCTAGCCTAACATATACCGGCTGGCTGTTACGTCGCTTGTGCCCATGTCCGAGCCGGTACAACTGGTATAGATGGGATTCGCGACATTTGTCGAAGCTGAGTTTGGAGGGCGGTTCTCTCTCGACCAGGATTCCTCCGTTGTGCTTTGCTCAGACGACTGTTAGCGCCGTATCAGGACGTCGTTCAGCTACATGTATTGCTGCAAATGGCGGTGGCTGAGTGGAATTCAACCAAATTCAGGCACTTTCCACTCCGGGAAAATTGAATGGGAAGAGGCAGTCTCTGCAGATTGAGAGAATGGTTGGGACGCAGTGGATGAATTGGGTGGCATGAACTGCTCCGGGAACTTTTGCTGCATGAATTCCATGACCCACAGAGCATCGTCGAAGCGATTATGCTTTTGCAGAAGTTTGACAGTGTTGAAGAAGAACGAGAAGACAGTAGACTTCTGAGAGTTGGTGGATGGACTCAAGAAGGGATGCGCAGCAAGAGGTTTTAGCTCCCGAATAAAGTCCAGAGCAAAGTCAGCAGATGGCGTTGTGGGGTGATGCAACTTCAGGTTGGCGATTCTGTAAACAGCGCGATCCGGATGCTTTCTGTTCCAACGAGGGATCGCGTCGACAAATTGATCGTATAAGGTGACATCAGATGCGGAGGAGATGGTGAGCTTGACCAGGTTTTGGATCAGGTAACTGCCGGCGTGAGAAGTGGAGGCATGGGACAAGTGAGAGGTATCCAGGGCTCGGAAGAAAGCAGAAAGAGCAGAGGCAAGAGCATGATCGGGAGCAGATAGATGGGTCCTGACCATGGAGTTGAGTAACAAGCCTTTGCGCCTACTCGCTTCTCTGGAGGAAAGATTGGCCGACGTCGGGACAGGGGTGTCAATCAACTCCCACAGAGCACTTTCCCTCCCCTCGTGGATGAGAAAGAAGGCCAGGTGATTGCAGAAACGGGCATCCAACGTGAAGGAGAGAGATGGGGTCGAAGCACTGGTCCAGAGCCATCTCAGAGCGCGGGTGCCAGCAGCATAGCGGCTGATCTGATCCTTTGTCTGTGCAGGAGATAGTACGGAAAGCGAGTTGCGGAAAGCATCGAGGCACAGTCTGGCAGAATTCAAGGTGGCGCGTCCAGCGGCGACTTGGTCCTCGAACAGGGCAACAGGATGCTTTGATTTGGCCTTGAGCTGTTGATGGACGGGCTTTGTAAGCAACGGGTTGGTCAAGATGGAAGCCAGGTGGCGGTCGGTGGCTGAGCTGGACGACAGAAGCTGTTGCTGAGTTGAATGCGAGGGCGAGGGCGAGGGCGAGGGCGAGGGCAAGCACGAGGCAGACGTGGAAGCGGAAACGTCGTGGTGGTCCAGCTGGCTGCGGAATGACGACGTGAGGGCGTTTAGCAAGCGCTGCGACTCGCGCTCCGAGAGTGGCAGCTGGGGGTGTATGCGTGATGTCAGGCTTTTGAAGGCCTGCTGCACTGACGACGCCTTCATGTTGGTGATGCGTATAGTATTCGAGTACTTAGTATACAGAACGCGAGTTGAGAGCGGGCAATTGTCATGACCGAATCGAGGGCGTCGTGCTTGGCATCTTGCTTCAGGCATCCGTATCAGGCCGCGTCGTTCTTTTTGCTTGCCATCCTGTCACACAGCACAATGATATTGGAGGATAGGAGTGACTAATTCAAGCTTTATTTGAGAATATACATACACAGCTGTGTGTGTTCGAAGAGATAATCGAACGGCGATAGCTTAGAAGGGCAGGACTGTGGTTTGCCATGTCTAGACTTGAGGTGCATGCAAGAGCCATAGGGCAGTCGCGACCACAGCAGCCACACTCGCACCGTAAAACTTCGATCGCCTACAGTACCTAGATGGTCACTTTTGGCGCCATCTAAATGTCAAATCTCACCATAGCCTCCGTGTATTCAACAATAAGCTAACTGAGAGTGAGATGGATGTGTGATTCACACGTGACTCGGCCAGAAATGACGAACTGCCAAGACCGCTGCTTCACTCGTCCTGTCACTCGTCCTGCACATGGATAGCGACCTAGCACTCCAAAGCTGTCAAGACAACCCCCTTCCAACTTCCATCTTGCTCTCTCCGTCCTTGCCATCCGCCGCAACGTCCTCCCTCTCCCTCCACTTATCTCGCCTCACTTACACTTTTCTGCCTGTCCGGACAGGACAGTCGCTCCCATACCATGTCGGAATTCGACTCCAGACCCGTGGCATCACGGGGCAGAAGCTCTACCAGAGGCGGTCGTGCCTCGCATCCCAGAGGCCCTCCTCGCCAATCCCAGACTTCCTCAACTGGCCCTTCGTCGTCGGTGCAATTCGACGACTCGTTCGACGACCAGGGTGAATTGGGCAACATGAAGAAAACTTACTCGACCCAATTGAGCTTTATGCGCGACATGTTCCCGGACTGGACTGACGACGATCTCGTCTTTGCCATTGCAGAGGCAGACGGCGACGTTCAGATTGTCATTGACAGAATCACCCAGGGTGCGTCGCTGCTGTTGCTTGAGCCCTTTGCTCCTTGCTAACCACAACTACCCCACAGGCAACGTCTCGCAGTTCGCCCAGGTCCCCAAGAAGGGCAAGGATAGAGCGCGTTCAAAGGCCAAAGACGCTCCAGCTACTGCCGGCGCAGACCAGTCTTCGATTCCCCTTCGTGCTGGCCGTGGAAGAGGTGGTTTTGAGAGCTCCAGAGGTGGCAGAGGTCGCGGCACCGATCGCGGTCGTGGAGGCTTCCGTGGCGCCCGTGGTGGCCATGCTGCCGTCTCCGACTCGTTCCCCAAAGACACCCCCGCCGTTTCAGTTCCTACCACAGAGTCCCCCGCTTGGGACAACGTCGCTGCCGAACCTGCTGCCGCCCCACTCGCATGGGATACCCCAGCTGTTACTGAACAGGGCGCATGGGGCAATGCCACCACCACATCCGACGCGACCCCAACCGCTGTCCCCGAAATCTCAAAGAGCGCCGCGCTTCATGAAAGCTCGGCCAAGAAGACATGGGCCAGTATGTTCGCTAAGCCCAAGCCTCCACCCGTTCCCGTTGTTCCGAAGCAACCCATCCAGGCTGCAGCCCCAATCGCCGCCGTCGAGCCCTCCCCTGCTCCTGCAGAGCTGCCTGAACAAAGCGAACCTTCATCTATCGCCCCTCAGGAACCCATTCCCGAGCAAGTTCAGCAACTCGAGCCCGAGGTTGCACCTGCAGTCGCCGAGGAGAAGCCCACAGAAGTCGAACAAACCGAGACAGCTCCCATTGCATCTGAACCTTCACCTGCAGCTGTTGAGTCCTCTACTTTGAGCCCCGAGGCAGACCTCGCATCCTCCCACGCTCCGTTGACCGAGGACAATCTTGAACACCTTCCGGATACTTCGATCAAGCCCGCAACTCAAACTGTCGCCAGCACTGTTGGTTCGGTAGATCCCCGCGTGGCCACTCCCGCCACCTCTCAACAAGCGCCCATTGGCCGTCCTCCTATGGGTGGCTACGCAGCCAGCGCATACAGAGCAGCTGGCACACCCGGCCGTAACTCAAGCTACCAGCGTAGAGTGCTCGAGCAACAAGAGGCTGTCGTCATGCCGGGCCACAACGCAGTCGACAGAGCCGCTGTGCAGTTCGGCAGCATGGGCTTGAACGGCGAACCCGACAGCCTTGATGTTGATGAAGAGAGAGAAGAGCCCGAGACACGCACTCAGCCTCCCCAGCAATCTCCCCCCTCTCAACCCAGAGCTTCGCTGCCTCCTGCCCCCAGACAGCCCGCTATCTCTCAAGAGTCTTCGATCCACGACAGCATTCCCACCCCCAAGCAGGCTCCTGGACTTCCCCCTGTTCCTCAGCAATCATTCGGTGGTCACCAGGATGCTTCGCCTATCGGATCTGTGCCTCAAGAGCACTCGCAGTCTCAGGGCTATGGCCAGTACAGCCGTTATGGCCAGAGTGGCATGCAACAGCCCGACATGAGTGCACAGTCCCAGAAGTCGTTTGACCCCTTCAGTCACCAGGCTCCTTCTACTGCCTACGACCACTACGCCTCTCAACATTCGGCTCAACAACACCAGCCATTTGGCGCATTCTCCTCTGCTCCTTCTGACTACTCTCAATACTACACCGCCGACCAGCAGAGAAACGCTTACCAAAGCTACTACGGCGGCTCCTACGGCCAGCAGGCTTCTCAGTCTCAGGACAATACTGCCAACCAGCAGCGTTCGAGCAGTGGCTTCGGTTCTGCTCCCAGCGAGTCGGCCTTCTCCGCCACCCAAGCCCCTCAACAGGTTAGTAACGTCCCATCTTTGTACTCTGCACAACAAGATCCTTACAAGCTGTCCCAGTCTCGCTACGGCGAAGCTCCCGGATCAGGCCAAAATACCCCTGCTCCTTCCAATAGCCAGGTTCCTGCTGCTGCTGCTCCTAGTGCAGCAATGCACCAGCAGCCTCACTCGCAGTACAACCCTGCTTACCCTTACGGACATCCTTACTACCAGAGCCCTTATCACGCAGCTTACCAAAACCAGTTTGGATACCAACAGCCCGCCTATGGCAGTCCCTTTGGCGGCAAGGGTGCCATGTACGGCCAGCCCCACGGCTATGGCATGAACTCGGCTTCGTCTTATGACCACTCAGCATCACCTGCTAATGCTGGTGGATTTGGCGCACAACCCTCGATGCAATCTCGTGACACCGGCATCAGCAGCGGCCTTGGTGACTATGGTCGCACCTCTGCTCAGCCTTCGAACCTCAGCAGCGGTTTTGGTGGTATGTCAGAGCCTTTTGGCCGTAGCCAGTCTGGCTATCAGGGCCAAACTCAGGGCTACGGCCAGCAGCAGAGCAGCGGCCAGGCCGATGACCTGAAGCCCTTCGGAGAGTCAAAGGCTAGTGGCCCATCACCTGGTCTTGGCCAACCCGGCAGACCCAGCTCGGCTGCAAACAGCGTCGGTGGACAGACTCCTTCGACCACATTGCCCCCTCCTCAGAGCCACCAGGCAGGCTTTGGCGGATACCCCGGCTTTAATAGCCAATACGGACTCGGTGGACTCGGCGGACAGAGCCACCAGCAACAACAGCAGCAGCAGCAGCAGCAGCAGCAAGGCGGATACGGCGGATATGGTAGCGGATTTGGAAACTCATACTACGGAGCACGTGGTGGCTGGGGTGGAAACTACGGCGGTCACTAAACCAAGGCGTTTATTCATGAGCGGCAGGTTTGCCGGAGGGGAACATTGTACTCTATGACAAGATTTTTCTTTCTGTTCTATGGCCTGTTCATCTCTCGTCCATCGCAGTTCAAGCGATTATGCGGCATCATCGGAAAAGAATTGAAATCTCTGGCACGATTGGCTTCGATGATATACCTGATTTAGCCCCTTTTTCTTTCGACTTCTCGGTCTATATGTCCAATTGTTCCTATGATTGTTTGTGTTGATGTGATTGATCTTTGGCCAAGTGAATGGCCGAACGATGTGACCCTGAATGTGCCTGGATGTGGAAGGGAAGTTTAGTGGGGCCTCTGTAATTTAGTCAGCCATCACACATTCGCAGTCCCTCTAGTATCCACACACCTGCCACGTCAACTACACAAAGGCAGCATTTCAACATGGCTCGAGCAACATCGAAAAAGGCTACCAAGCCCCTACAGGATCCGAGATTACCACCGCCGCCCTTTACAAAAGCACCTGAGGCTCTGGAAGCTTTTGTCGAAAGTCTGGACAAAGCCCACGTCTACATTGTCCATGTCGACCGATTCCCTGCAGCGTTCAAGAAGCGCATCTTCACCGTTCCCGTCCTCCTCAACATTGCCATCGCCGCACTGCTCGCATGGCGACTCTATGCCATCCTTCCTACATACTTGGCAATCTTCACCTCGGTGATTGGCCTCGAATCGCCTGCAACCGTTGACACAGCCGGCCAGACCAAGTCACATCTGGCATGGGTCTTGACAAAGCGCGTGGCCATGTTCATGTTCGACTTTGTCCTCTGCCGCTTCATTCTACCCTGGCCCATCACCTTTTTCCTCGAGGCGCCTGCCAACCCATGTTACTGGCGCATCAAGGTCGGTTTCGGCGATCAAGAAGTCGCTGTACGCATCAGCCGCGATTGGGGCACTGAAGAGCTATTGGATGGCGTAAAGACTGGAGCAGATAGCCCGTTCTTCACAACGCGCATTTTGCCGGCAATCGAACGCAACTACATGCGCCAGAAGACGGCATACCTTATGATGGGCAAGGATTGGGACCTGGACTTTGGTGCCATGGTGAAGGCGCATCGCTTGATCGACGACAAGGAGAACAGTCTCAAGGACTTTGAAAAGAGTGTACTCGCGTACAGTGAACAACATGGATGGCTGTACTGGGCTGTGCACAAATTGGACGAAGAGGGCGAGGAAGAGGAGAACAGGAAAAAGATTGTCGCGCTCAAGGACCGCTTGACCGTCATGGGCAAGGAGAGTTTGTTCTTCCGCTGGATCGAAATCGTGCAGTACGAGAGCAGTCGTCCTGGCGATTTCACTCCTGAGCGTCAAGTCGAGACATACAAGAAGGTGCAGCAGGAGTTTGAAAAGCATGGCGTTGATTTCAGGGAGCTGCTCGAGAAGGTCGGCGGCTTCGACGGAATGCCAGGTCTTCCTGCTTCGCAAGCTCCCATGTGAGATAGAACAGCAGCAGTTGCACAGTCACGCGACCGCATGGAAAATGAGAATGCTTGAAAGTTTCTTCTATAATATTCTATACACAAGGAAGCAAAATCGCAGCAATGGTATCGAGCTCGTGCTTGTCGTCCGTCGTCCCAAATCTACAGACTCTCCCTGCCGGCGACCTGGAAGAGAGTGCTTCCACTGCCGGGCTTGCTGACGACAATGGCATCTTGCAGTTTTTCAGCATCCATGTCGGGGAAATGCTTCTTGTAGTACTTTTCTTCCCATGCCTTCTTGACGGCCTCGACCTTGGCCTGGGGCACAAGATGCACACTGCAGCCACCCCATCCAGCACCAGTCAATCTGCTGCCGTATGCGCCAGCCGAACGAGCGAGCTTACACAACTCATCGAGCTCGGGACATGAGCACTCGTAGACGTCGCGGCATGATTCCTGTGTGTCGTTCAAGAGACCACCTAGACCCTTCAGAAGCTCCTCGCTCTCCTGCTCGTTGGATGGGGTAGGCGACTGAAGCAGGTCCATGAACTTGAGGACACGCACAGCCTCACCAAAGACGTGCATAGCTCTTTGTCTAAGCTTGAAGGTGTCTGCGCGTACAGGGAACTTGGTCATGTATCTCTTCTCCAGCTCGTCGACAGAGGTACCAATGAGGTCCGAAATTTGTTGGCGAGTGTAACCTTCTTCTTGAGGCAGGTAGTTGTCGACAATGTGCACGAGCTGATCGAGCTGAGAACGGAAGTCCTTGACATCATCTCCGACAGCACCCTTTTTCTTGAAGTAGCTGTCGTGGAAAGAGCGCAGACTGAAACCCAGAGGAGAGGAGTCATCTGGGAGGTCCTTCAGGCCACAGATGTTGGCCAGGACGCGAGCAGCCAGAGTGCATTCGACAACACGGAGGTTGTAGCAGACGGGGGCGGTGACGTGCTTGTCGGCAGCAACAAAGGATTGAGCAATGACAAAGGTCAAAGGGGTGTGGGTCTGAGGGAACTCGATGGTGCGAGCAGAGAGCTCGGGCTGGAAACCGACATAGAGGGCAGAGCCTCTCTGGGAGAAGACCGAGGCAGCCTGGTCCATACCGCCGGAGTTGACACCGACGGCTCTCTCGGAAACAACAGCCAGCTCGACCAGCTCTTTCTTGTCGACCGTCTCTTGGCCGTGGGCTCTCATGACAGCCAAAGCACTGGCGCAGACAAAGGCGGCACTGCTAGACAGACCGCCTCCGGCAGGGACGGTACCGTCGGCCAGGATGTCGATGTTCAGTTGGCCAATGCCCTTGACGGCGTGTTTCTTGAGCAGCTCAGTAGCACCGCGCAGGCCCGACTTGAAGTAGTTGGTCCACTCATGCGACTTTGCGTCAATGTCGACGCCTCCGTCTTGGGCAAGGGTGAAGGAGCGGGTAGCGAACTTGTCAGACTGAACGTTGGCAATGCGGACGGTGGGAGTGCCATCGGCGGGAGACACGGCGACGGCGAGCAAGACATCGGCTGTCACGGCCATGGGGATGACCTCGTACAGCGAGTAGTCGATGTGTTCACCGATCAGGTTGACGCGACCGGGACTGCGTGACACGAACTCGGCGGGGCGGCCATAGGCGTCCTTGAACGATGACAGCAGCTTGCTCCATCTCTTGCGCTGGATGTCGAGGGCGTCCTGAGGGTAGATGTCGTCGAGCGACTGTGTGACGGGCACGTTTCCTGCCATTGCTGCGTGAGGTGAGAAAAGTCGACGTCAGACGAGCAGTCTTGATGTGGATGTGTGCATGTGGGTGCCGGAGAATATATACGACTACGTCCCGCTCTAATTATCCAGCCTGGGGTTTCTTCTTGTCACTTGTGGAGCTCTGCGGGGTCCTTCCAAGCAGCTTCTTGTTTCACTCGCGTGCTTGCCCTCGCTCTGCTCTTGTCACTTTGGATTCCTCACCATCATCCGAGCCACGCTCTTCCCCTCGACAAGCTTTCTTTTCGTGATTCGAATGGCAATCTAGGAACATGCTGCTGCCAGAGGCACTGCTGAAATCACTCCACGTTCGGGAAAATCCCCCCACCAAACCCTACATGCTGCGTCTGTGCGCTCCTTTCGTCATTTCCACCACACTTGCTTAACAACCCACTTAGGTACCCAACTATGCTTCACTTACTATTCAAGTCTATGAAGATGCACAATGTTCTTGGGAACGATAGAGGGGTCCGAAGGGTGTTTGAGGGCCATCTCAGGGGTATTTCACAGGTCTTCATCTACTTTCACTGAACTCCACTTCGCAAAATACTTGTAAAAATGCACAGTGTTTTTGAAACTTATCAATTGGTCCAGAGAGAGTAGAAATGCACGAAGGAAATGGTCTTTGGCACGTTTATTTCAGGGTGAAAAAAAAAAGTTCTTATTGTTTGTAACTAAAAGCAACCCTAACCGCCATCCCAAAAATGCAGTATTAATTGGCATGTGCAAAAATGTATCCAAGAACGCCGATGAAAATCTATTCCAATCTGCTTCTAAGACGCGAGTGTATAGTTTAGGGAGGGAGGGGGCAAAGGAAAAAGGGGGTAGGGGTACAAAGTAACCGGTGAGAATAACCAAAGCGAGAACATGCTGACCCTTTAACGACCCCAGACCTTGTTGTCTCTAGTGATGAGAGCGTAAACATTGAGAAGGCCGTGGAAGTAGCTGAAGGCAATCATTGCAGGGATGAACTTGATGTCTTGAGGGAACTCACAGAAGTGAGGGATGATCTTGACAATCTTGGTGAAGAGAATCCAGGAGACAAGGGCAATGAGAGCAGCGTTGCGAGTGTAGCTGTCGTAGGTAGACATACCGTTGTAGAGGAGAGTCAAGAGACCGCCGTCGATGAGGAAGGCAGGAGTCTGGAACTGACCAATGTAGATGGCGTAGAGAGACCAGATGTGAGTGTCGTACCAGTAAGTTGTAGTCTGCATGACACGGAAGTTACCTCTCCAGTGACCACGAGCCCAGCGCATGCACTGGTTCAAGAACATCTTAGGCTTAGTCTCGAGGGTGGTCATGATGCGGGCGTTGGGGTCGAATTGAAGAGTGATCTGGAGGCCCTGGTCATAAACCCATCTAGTGAGGTTCTTGTCGTCATCATGGTTGGCAGCGTTGAGGAAGAATGAATAAAAGTCATCGTTCTGAAGGAGGCTGGCACGGTAGAAGCTGGTGCGACCAGAAAGAGTTGAAACGGCACCGTCAATGGAGTTGGTAGCACCTGTGTTGAAGTTGCGGCGCTCCAAATAGCAGATACCAAGGAAATTTGTGAAGGATGTGGGCTTGTCAAGGTCAGTGGAGCGGCAAACTCTTTGAGATGGTCCACAAGCACCAACTTTCGAATCTTCAAAACAGGCAACCATGGTATCGATGAAGGTATTCTTAGGCCAGAAAACATCGTCATCAGCGAAGGCGACGATTGAACCAGTGACAGCTTGTTGAAGAGCTGCAACCATTTGAGTTCTCTTGTTGAGCTTGTCAACACCGACGACCTGGACAATGTCGAGCTTTTCACTCTCGGTTTCGGCAGAAGCAGTGACTTCAGCGCAGGCGGCAAGAACACTCTCGACGAGAGCATTGCTGGTGACAACAATGAGCTGGTGAGGGTTGCAGACACGAATGCGTTGGAGGCAAGAGATGACCTCAGCCTTGTCGGCAAAGACGGTAGGAACAACAACAGAGACGTCACTGGAGGTGAAGGTTGGTTCGGACTTGATAGGATGACCCTTGAGGTTGGCAAAGGCAATGATGTTGACGATCAGGCGCAAGTAGCGGAACACACTAAGCAGGAAGAAGGTTAGCATGTATGGGTTGGAGAACTTGCCCGAGACGCAGTAAACCGACAAGGCGATGGAGAAGGCGATCAGGGAGTAAGCCATTTTGGGGTACTTCTTCAAGAAGGGCTTGGTGTAAGGCTTGACAAGGTTGAGGAGGAAGCTAGGGCCGGAAGTCAGCAGGATGTAAGTAAGGTCGAGAAGCTTGAACATCATGAAGATGATAGGAATGATGGTGAGGATGAGCATTTTTGTTTTGGGGAGAACGAGCCAGTCGTTCTGTTGTTTTGGGGTGGGCTGGGTAGATTGCTCTTGTTTTGTTTTTGTGTTTGTGTTTTGATCTGGAGAGAGGAAAGGAGAGGGCATCGAATGTGCATTAAGTATTGGATTTAGGTCCGAGAGAGAGCGATACCTTTGTCAGTGGGCACAAAGAGTTATGTGCTTTGATGGCCTTGGATCTCTTTCATGGATTGCGGTATGGACAATGGAGGGAACCCGCGATTGAAAGGGCTTAGAGACCGCGCACAAAGGAGAGATAGTGGAGATTGAGAAGAGGCGCGAGAACCAAAGAAGCAGGAAGTTGTGAACGACGAGAGAACGAGCGACAATGAGATGTGTGACACGAACGTGGAGATGTGGTGAAGGATGGTGGAAGCCACTTGAACAGGTTGTGAATGAAACGTGAGATTAGCTGAAAGAAATTCAGCTCAACAAAGGGTCGGTAATTTGTAATGGCTCCCTGCGCTTTCACGATGCTTTGAAGGCTGTGCCTGTCTGTGTCTGTTGCTGGAGACATCGAAGAGTGCAGCAGTAGGGGAGGCACACACTTTCGGGACATGACCATTTCTGACCTCAGGTCTATGTCTGCCGACAGACAGATCTGTTAGTTAGGGTGAGGTTGTGGAAAGCCAGACTTGTTTCTTATGTGGAGGATACCTGGAATATGAGGATGTTGCATCCATGAGAGCGACCGAAATGCTCTCTTCAAGCAATCGAGAAGGACAGGTTACCTTTCTGTGAACCGGAAGCTAAGCGAAGCATCGCGCTATCCCCACCCCTGAGTCTGAGTACTGATGTTTGCTCGGTATCAGGCGGATTCTGCTCGAGGGAAAGCTAAGAGACTGTTGAGAGGTTACAGAGTATACGTGAGAGAGAACATAAAGCGTCCTGGATTGAGTTGGCTGATTCTGATCATCTCCGTTTTCTGATCCTTTTTTGATCTCCTGAGTTCTCAGTGTTTCTTGCGGCGGATAGTGACAAGGTCCAGACATCGAGATCGAGACCTATAGGGCAGTAAGAAGTCCTGCAGAGGCACCTCTTGTTTGTAGAGTTTTATTGCAATTCCATAGATTGATGCACAGTCGCTTGCCCATGGGAAGAGCGCCTTACGTGTCGATGAGCATCGCTTTAGACTCACATCGAACTGCGGTGTAGGACCCAAGACTGACCAACTTTCCAGATACATAATTCCAGAAGCTATACACATGCAGGGTCCACTTGACGATGTTGTCGACAGGATAGGAGAGACGCTGGGTAGATCTGAAACCAGTGGTTGCTGATTTCTGCCAAGTCCATCGAAGTTTGCCGCATGTTTGTCGAATGGACCAAGTGGAGTTGGAACACAACCAGAACAAAATGCAATTCCGCTGAGATATTCATCTTTACGTCCGCGACTTTCTTTGTCAACACAGCTCCACGGGAATTCAATGGTGGCACTTGCGAGCTGGGAGAAGTTGTTAGCCGCTCGAGCAAACACTGCAAGCTCGGTCTTGTTGAACTGCGGTATAACATGTCTAGAGATGGTCATGTCTCTGCCCACCACCTTGCATGATACTCGGGGTATCAGACATTGACTGCGTTGACAGCGGAGTCCGGACGGCGGAAACACGCAGATACCGGAGCCATGGTATGTATTCAGCGGGGCGAGAGACAATTCCTTGGTGCGGAAATCGTTCACCAATCATCCCAAGCCATTTCAAGCGGTGTAGCGCTCAATAGGTGCGGTGTGAGCCCGACTGTTGTAAGCCTGCTCAATCATCAGGTGTCTCAGCGACTCTGATTGGAGTGACTACATGCGCTGTCGGTGCGGCGCGCAGCCCGCAATTTGTTTGGTTGGCCATGACCGGTCGAATTCAGAGGAAATCCATGGGAATTTATGGGTCGACTTCCGAGCCTGCTTGCATGTCCTTCTAAGGTAAATGCTTTGTTACAATACAAGACAGGACAGCCATGGACAGGCCACCTCTCTAGATTGCAACATCGCTTGGAGCCGTGGTTTGTATGACTTAAAGACTGAGCCGGCGCCCAGGATCCAAGAACTGTCCTGCTTGATTCTTTGTCTGACTAGTGCTGCTCCTGGCCGAAAAGAGCATCTCTGCAATAAATAGCGTTCTCTGGCCCGTATCTGGTTTCCGCTTCATGCCTGTCAAATCCGTCTCTAGTTGACAGTAAAACACTCTGCCCACATCCGAACGGGTACTGGCATCCAAACCTGAAGACGGGAAGCGGCATATCATCTCGGCTGTATCTAAGCGAGCAGGTCACGAACGCCAAATGTCTCCAAACTCGTTGGCCGTTCGCGTTCTACACTGGATCACACCCATCGCGATCGGCACGACCTTCAGTGTCGCACGGCTCGTTGCATTCTGCGCACTTCAGAAACCATCCAGGTGCTCTCGTAGCTTGGCCAAAACTAGACAGATTGTGACCGCGATCCTGTCCGCAGCTGTTCTGCTGCTTTTCGTATGTTACTTGGCATCTTCTTGGAAACCTTCACTGACACCCTTGAGATTGGACAAGCTGTGAGATATGCCTTCCAACAGTTTCAAGGGCTCGAGCAGCGAAATATATCGCAGGATTTCCAAGTAAGCAGCCATCAAGGCTAGTCAAAATCCTCGTTCTAACTTGATTGAACAGGTTTATATTGGTGGATCCATATTCATCTGGGGCACTGTGACCGTAAACCTGTTGGGCAAGTCCAGACGGGTTTGGTATCCCTACGCTGCAATATGGATTCTAGGTGCTTTGCTTGAGACCTGCGTTCTCCTATTCAATGATTCGCTTAAATCTGGCGAGCTCTATTCAAGTCTTGATCCTGCTCTGCAGATTAGTCGCATCGTCTGCTTGTTGATTCTTGCTGGAAGTGGGTTCTGCTTCTCCATAACCTGCAGGTTGTTTCGGCAAAGCGTCGATGAAGAGAACCAGCCTCTGCTCAGTGCCCACGGTAGAGCAGATGCGGACTACGCTTCAGTTGCATCAGATGACGACCAGGACCGCTTGATTATGGATGATGAAGATGATGGACCGAATAGGACAAAAGAGTTGAAGGAGAAGCAAAGGAAGCGTTTGCAGGAATGTGGAAGTTGGATGGCATATCTGAGGGACTTCAAGCTGCTCGCAAAGCTTGCCTGGCCCTCTGGAAACCGATCAGCCAAGATCTGTCTGGCTATTCTGATTGTCGTGATCCTTGCCGATAGAGCTCTGAACCTTTTGGTTCCAAGACAACTCGGAATCATCACCGACAAGCTCTCTGCTGTGCACGAAACCGGTACTGTTTTGCCTCATCATCGTTATTGGACCTTCTGAAGTTAGGGACTAACAGCCACCAGGCGAGATACCTATCCGAGAAATCGGACTCTGGATGTTATATGTATGGCTCAGCTCTTACGCCGGGCTCCATGCGATCACTCAGTTTTGCCAACTTCCCATCGAGCAGCACGCCTACCGAAAGATCGGCACAACTGCATTTGGTCACATTATGAATCTGTCGATGGACTTCCACAGCAACAAGCATTCAGGAGAGTTGATGGCGGCCATTGGTCAAGGTCAGCATCTGTATCGGCTGTGTGATTTCATCTTTCTCGACGTAGGCCCGATGATATTCGACCTGATAATCGCACTGATCTACGTCACACTTCTCTTCGATGCAAGCATAACCTTGATCATGATCTTGGTCGGAGTTGGGTATACCTGTATCGGAACCAAATCTACTTCGTGGGCCATGCAACGACGCAGACGTTACAATCAGGCTCAACGGAATGAATCCAAGGTGCAGAACGAAAGCATTGGAAATTGGCAGACGGTCGCACACTTTAACATGGCCGAATACGAGTGTGACCAGTATTCCAAGGCTGTCGAAGAGCATAATATTGCAAGAGGTCGCTACTACATGGTTCACTATGCAGGATATGCCGCGCAAAATCTGATCCTATTACTTGGTCAGCTCTCCGCTGCTCTACTCGCAGCGTACCGTGTCTCTCGCGGTGATGCGCCAGTCGGCAACTTCATCACTTTGGTGACCTACTGGCACACGATCGAGGCTCCCCTGACAAGTGTCTCGTTCTCGGTTAGACAATTGTCGCAGATGCTCATTGACTCGGAACGACTATTGGAACTTTTGCGCACCCAGCCAAGTGTCGCCGATCGTTCCGGAGCAAAACCTCTTCTCCTCACCCAAGGCAGGATCGAATTCGACAATGTCAGGTTCTCGTACGATGTGCGCAAAGCTTCACTCGACGACGTCTCTTTTGTTGCTGAAGCAGGCAAGACCATTGCACTTGTTGGAGAGACTGGTGGTGGCAAGTCGACGATCCTCAAGCTCCTTTTCAGATACTACGATGTGTCGAGTGGTGGCATCAAAATCGATGGCCAAGACGTTCGAAATGTCACGTTAAGCAGTCTTCGTGCAGCCTTTGGCATGGTTCCTCAAGATCCATCTTTGTTCAACACTAGCATCATGGAAAATGTTCGCTACGCTAGAATGGAAGCAACAGACGAGGAGGTGAAAGAGGCTTGTCGCGCAGCAGCAGTTCACGACCGCGTCGTGTCTTTCCCCGATGGCTATCAATCCACAGTGGGTGAACGTGGCGTCAAGCTCAGTGGTGGTGAACTTCAACGCATTGCCATCGCCCGAGCAATTCTACGTGACCCGCGTATCGTGCTGTTGGATGAAGCTACAAGCATGATCGATGCCGAGACGGAAGCCGCAATTCAGAAGGCTTTCAAACGACTAACAAAGGGAAGAACGACATTCGTCGTGGCTCACCGGCTATCCACGATTCAGGATGCAGACCTTATTCTTGTTGTACAGAATGGGCAGATCGTGGAAAGAGGCACCCATGAGCAGCTCTACGCTCTAAACGGTAAGTACACTCGACTCTGGTCAAAACAGCTTTCGAAACAGTCAACGCAGACATGATCTGGTATTTGTGGCGGGGTTTACGGTTCAGAGTATTAGTTTTCGGACAAGTCTCGCTGGTGGTATTCGTTGAGCAAGCGCATGATACCCGGTGGTCGTAATCGTGTGAGGTGAACCTAATTATTAAAAGTTGTTTCAGCAGGGGCCGTATCCTAATAAAACAAGAGTGTATTTATCGTTCCTCGCTCGAGCAGAGCTCTTCGCCAAACTCGCAAAATCGTTCTGTTGTTTGTGATTGCTATCCTGAATTGATTGAAAGAGTGAGATAAAGCTCTGCAGTAGCGTAGACACAGCTGCATCAATCTTGTCCTGGCAGCGGACTCCACCGCTCCCTCCTTAGACTCTTGTCTAGCTCTACCTACAAGAAGCCATAATGCTCTTGAGGATTAGGCAAACGTCCAATGAGAGCAGCACTGCTTCGGGTTCTCCTTGGATGATCATGTCAACATAGAAGACATTGTATTATGCCTTTTGGCGACTGTAGTAGGCCCCTTCTCGGAGCCCTTACAGTGCAGTTTCTCTGCCTCTGGAGCCAAGCCGGTGATCTACTGGGGGCCTTGCAAGATCACTGCGAAACGACAATTCCGAGTGATGACGAACGTGTTTGACGATCAAAGTCTGGCAAGACAGTAGTTGCCTGTGCCAGGTAGTTTTTTTTTGTATTTAAGGAATCAAGCAAAAAGAATGAACATCCCAGTAACAGGCATCAAGCGAGTAAAATAAAGAAAGTGAAACGGGCGATGAGGCCAGGAGAAGATGGATCAGAGCGACAACATGTCGCCGAATCGGAACTTCGTACCTGTTGGACCACATGATTCGCAAACGTAGGAGGTAAAGAACATCAAGAAAAAGAAGAGAGGCGTTAAGTGTGCGACACTGCAGGATGTCCCGCCAACAAAGCAATGGAACCATAACGCCATGCGAATAGACCGCATACCAAGTGCGACCCCAAAACCCGAGATTGTCTAGAGGTGTAAAGAAATCCATAGAAAGCGCAATGAAGAAAATCTAGCCGCGCATATTATGGCTGCGCTGATAATAGGGAAAAGAAAGAAATGAGGAGCATCGTAACGGAAAGCTGTGCTGTCTGTCCCAGGCTCGACAGACTTGGAAAGGAAATATGAACAGTTGAAGAGGCGCTAAACGGAGAAAGATTTTTTTGTGGCGATGTGAGCGTGTGATCAAAAACTTTTTTGGTGGTCCGGGGTACGCTGGAAGACGCGGCAAGAAGTAAAACTTTTTTTAGCAATGCTGAATCAAGACGCAGTAAGCTGCTGGTACCGTGGAGCTTTTGTAATTCTGGGATCGAATTCGAGGTGTCATTCGTGTTGAATGTGGTCGACTAACCGACAGCAGTCTGGGCAGGATATCCGGAAGCACCCATGAAAGACATGTATTGACGAGAACATGCCATGCAGTTGCAGCCAGGAGGGTGAGAGCCTCCCCAGGTGGGCTGGTTCCAAGGGGAGTAGTAGTTTGAAGCCAGAGCGGGTGGGAGGGGCAAGGCGCAGCCACCGTATGCAGTAGAACGGCGAGCCTGCTCCAAGGCAGCAAGGCTGTTAGAGTGATCAAGCTCCTCCAACGTAGGGTAGCGGTGCTGGGAGTTGTAGAATGCCTCTACCGAGTTGGTGGGCTCGGGACGGTTCCAGGGATCGGCTGAAGTGTAGGGAGTGCCAGAGTATGTAGAGGATGGTCTTGAAGACTGCGGGGTGAAGTCGGCGAAGCTACCCTTGTACTGCGGCTGGAAAGGAGAACGCGAAGCTCGGGGCGACTGGCGCTGAACGTTAGTGTTGAGCGGAGACAGGCGAGCAGTGCGCGAACGGCTGACGGCCTGAGCATCGTAGTCGGTCCAGGCGCGCAGCCAGCTGGCCAGACCAGCAGGGTCAGTGGGATCGCAGTGCAGGTCGAAGGAAATGAGGGCAAGCCACTCCATCTCGAGGTTGTTCAGCTCGGAGACTCTGATGCCAGTAACGTCAGACCAGGAGCGATTGATGAACGTGTTGTCGTCAAGGAACTTGCTACCCAGGATCAGGGCGACGGCGAGAAGACGGTAGATGTGGTTCTCGGACGAGGGGTTGGACTTGGTGGGATGGTAGTCTCGGAGACGGACGGTCAAGTAGTGCAGACTGAGGAGAATGGTTGCCGAGGGCAGCCTGGTGGCCGACAGGACTTGCGAGACCCACTTGCGGAACGAGGGTTGGATGGGGACACTAGGCTGGATGCTTCGACAGATGTCAATATCTGCAAGGCAGATGGGGGACAGATGGAGAGCATACATTCCCGACGCCGACTCTGCCACAAAATTCGTCATACGTTCCATGTCGTAATCGAGCTTCGCCGATACTCCGCCTGTTGCCTTGTCCTCCTTCTGCGTCGACTGCTGCGCTTGTTGTTGCTGCTGTTGCTGTTGCTGTTGTTGAGCGGCTTGGCTACGTTGCTCCTCCTGTAAGCGAAGGCGGTAATCGTCCTCCAGAGACAGACGCTCCTGCATTCTCAAAGGAGGCAGGATGGGGGCGCCTGATGACTCATAATAATTGTTGATGGGAGGAAGAATCGGGTTACGCTGGAAAGCAGACTGCGAATATCCTCTTGAGTAGTCATAGGCGACATCCTGGCGAGAGTCGCAGGTGCGGTATGAGTCTTGAGGGTACTGCATGCGCTGACAGCTGGAAGGGAAGAACTCTGGCGGGGTAGGTGGGAGTTGGCGGGGGTAGAAAGACGGCATGATTTCGAAAGAGGTCGACAATCGAGTGTGGCTTCACACCCTGGCGTATATCAGCACGAAGAGACGACGAGCGAGGGAAGTCGGTGAAGCGAACCGATTACTTCGCGCCGGCGGCGAAGCGCAAAGAGCTCTGGGCCCACGCTTCTTTACAGGCTCAGTTGCATGCGCGACAGGACAGGCCTAAGTGCAAGACTGACGAAGCGGACAACGGCAGACGCGGGCAGTGTGCAAGGTGGTCGGGTGTAGATATTCGGATACCAGGCAGCGAGAGGCGTAGGTGGTCGGCGGCGACGGATGGATGGGGGCAGAGGAAGCGAAGAGACGAGTGCTGGAGTGAACGGACGATAAACTAATATGTCCTCCGAGCGATGATGATGGGTGTCGTCGTGGCTATCTGTCTGGCGTGGACGAAGGCTTCACTCGAAGTGAGGTTTGCGTCGAGCGAGTTCACAGGCTGCGAGAGCGGCGGTGCAGGGAGATTCGTCCGAGAGACGAGAGAATTCCAAGCTACCTGCGAGCCAGTCGAGAGCAAAGAGACGCTCCTCACGAGATGCGCCCAACGAGAAGGGTGAGAGAAGTTGGTGGAGAGTTGACAAAGGACGACGCAGCCTTCGGACCCTCAGGGATTGATTGATTCACAGAGTGTGTGGCCGTGGCCTTGGCACCAATCAGACTTTGGACACGGCAAAACCAATTCATCATGACGAACAGCTCCTCTCGCCCTCGCGCTACTCAAGTACCCTTCGCTTGTGCCTGTTTCGCTCATGTCTGTTTGCACTACTTTGTCCAGCGCATGCTCTTCCTCTGCGCTGCCTCGCACACCCCTATCCTCACCTCATCTGTACGCGCAAACCTGAGTTTAACTGTACACGCCCAAAAGTACCCAGCCACGTTTTTAGTGCTTTTCAACCATCCTGATGACCCATACGAGTACTCGTGTCCGGTTGCGCTCGGCTCCTCTGCACTTCCTCATCGCCGCCCGGTCTCCGCCGTCTTTGCCCAACTCTTTGTCTCGATCGCTCTTTCTTTTCGTCGAGTCATCGCTCCACCTCATGCTCACCACCAACGGCCTCGGCATTATGTGGCTTTCCATCCTAAAACATAACCGATTGTGAATTGTCGTATAAAAGGCTGCACAAAACCCTATGCCCCCCAGCCTTGCCGAATTGTAAGTTGTTAGCATGCTTTGTGGACACTCCACCAACACGTCCGATGCATGTCACATGTTCGAATCGACCACCTGTCCGGTTGCGTTACAACAACTAGGCAGAATGCTATTTGGTTGCTCCACGTAAGCTTATACAGCCGGTCTGCTTTAAACATCCGCGAAGAATGCAAAGAAGATGCACTCTCATTGCGTGCCCGGCATGTTTACCAAGAAGCACAAGATGTTGATATGATACTAGTAGAGTTTGACCAGCAGAACAATCATGCCGTTTGCATACACTGAACATACTACATCCTTTTTTGAAATTTCGTTTTCTCCGACCTTCGAGTCCTACCAGGTCATGAGCCGAGAGGTACCATTCAAACAACCCGATTTTAAATTCGTCGTCTTCTTCAGTTTCTGCTCCAGCGACAGGTTCTAGTCTGAGGTGTGTACATTGGTCGACAAGAAGAGAGCGAAAAGCGATCCGTTCCCGACATCATGATTGTGTCCCAACACAAAGGGTGGACATAGAACGCATAACGCATGTGCTTTCCTTGCGCAGTGCGTTCAATGTTCGAATCCTTCATTTTCCAGGAGGTGTATATACGTCGGCTGGTGGTGTCTCTGTTGATTGCTACGTCATTTACAACACCCGCTGCTCATGACACACTTGCTAGCCATCATCCAGAGAGAATCCGAGGCCTCATCGCCCTAGACTCTTTTTGCTCGCGATCTTTGCAACCTAGAAGCACTTTGCATGGTTTCAGCTTGTCCTCAGAGCTTGCAGTCATGAAAGAATTCCTCTCCGGCTGTACTCGGGTCAGTTTTGGCACCTGCTAAAAGAGTTCAAAACGTAGTTTGGCACTTTCCATATATCTGCTTCTCTTATATACTTGTAACACAAGAGTATATAGCATCTAATGACCCAAAGGTCAAGTGCTAGCTATGATGGTATGTTTGGACAGTTGTATGCCTTTATCTTGCTTGTTCTTCGTTACCTGAATGTGTACATATGTGCATCTATACATAGATTATGTACTCGAACATAGTCGTCCTGCAAGTGTTTGCCTACTGCAACTCTGTGCTTATCTAAATGATCAACGCCGCTACATTATATTCATGTGATACAACACAGCAAAAACAATTGGAAGCAAAAGGCTATATCTATCCAGAGGATGTGCTAAAAAGCAATCGGCAACGACGGGGATCCTCTTATTGCTCATCGGACGGCTAAAAGTTGGGCAGCCGGAAGGGGGGGGAAAATGCGAGATATTGTCCTTGCGTATACCACTACGCCAGTGTAGAAGAGCAAAAGCAAGCGACCCAGGCCAGGCTCGAACTGACGACCTCAAGTGTACCATGGCATCATTTCTCCCTGTGACAGGAGAAAGTGATCATCGGAAACTCACTTGATTGGGTTAGTAAATTTGTGCTAGTGCGCTAATGGGACTCGTCTTACCACGCTACCACTGCGCCACAGGGCCAAATGTGGTAGACACACCTGACCAGTCTACTATATTGAATTGGACAAGCCAGTATCAAACAAGAATCGGGACTCGCGGTTTGTTGTCGTGCTCTGTTTGTTGCTCTCGCTTCTACCATCCTCACAGCATTTTCTTCCACTGGGCTCCGAATATCGACTAAAAGAACTTTCTGTGACTGACTAGGAACACCCTAGAAACTTTAGCACATACCACAAAGCTTGTTGCTCTACTCGAGTCTACAATCGCCAAAGTGTCACGAAATATAGTGCAAGGTGTACACCTTGCCATCATTGATATAAGAAGAAGGCCAATAAGTACGTTTACATCTGTTCTTCGAGACTCTAATCCGTATTCCTCCGCTTGTCAGCCTCCGAAGTTTATTGCCCTCTCGTCGCTCGTTTCGGTTTCACGACACGATGCGATTTCTTTCGCTTTAACTTAGCCGAAACCGTATTACTTCCTGAGAGGCCGAATTGGGGGGCTTCCTTATGCTTCGAAGAGTGCTTCGTTGAGGCACCCACGTCTGAAGGCGTTAGCGGGCGCGTGTCTAGAGGCGATGCGTCGAGACCGTTCCTCTTAATGACCAGACAGGCCACCAAGAGGGTTGGCGAAGAAGAGATGGGGAGAGAAGGCAGACGGGAGAGAGGAGGGAGGGAGTTGTTTTGAGAGTTGAAAACACTCTGGTAGGTGCAACATAGAAAGGGAGCTTTGCAAGTGGGCGAACGGGTTACGAGTTGCAACGCGTGGAAGATGCGCAAACAAAAACCGAAACTAGTCCAAAAAATGTTGGTGAAGTCGCGCAAAGTTTCTCAGTGCATTTGTACAGCTATCAATACACCTTAGGGAGTATCTTATCGATATATAGCTACTAACACACCCCAGGGGGTATCTCACTATAAACAGCTACTAACACACCCTAGGGAGTATCTTATTACATAAAACCACTAACACACCCTAGGGAGTAAAGGATGTTCGTTATAGTACTACTATAGTTTGTTTCTTTTCGATTTTTCTTTGAATTTGTTCAAACTGTTTATTCCCTAAAATTTGACCAAAATGATCAAATTCCTAGTTCGATTTTACCTACTTCTATTTACTCTAGTTTACCTATACTACGTTTATTTGCCCTTTACTTCTTAATTGAACATATCGCAAGGTAACTGTTGTAATTAGCACGAGTTGTTGGCAATTCTTTGGGTTGTGGCTGGGGAGAATTTGGAGAACACGAAGTGGTTTCCTCGGCTTCAAGTTGCCGAACAACCATCAGCCATTGAGCCGACTCGACCACCCATTCACAACACATTCTGTAGGAACCTCCGTATGGCTATGATCAGACTCTCCGGTCTCGTTGCTTCAGGAGGCCTTAAGGTCTTTAACACAGCCACCACAACCAGGCACGGCATACGTGTAATTGCACGATCATTCTCCGATGCACGCATCCTGGCCCAGGCAGATGTCACGACACCAAGCCATGGATTCTCGAATGGTCAAAATCTTGGAAGTATCTCGCTGAAAAGAAACGGTATCTACCTTGACACGAGACTACGTATCGTAAGTTTGATGATCAAAACTCAGGCATCGATGCTCAAGACTGACGAACCAGACGCCTTTTACAGATCTCGAGGTCAAAGAACGCCCAAACAGTGAATCTCTGCGCTGGGATGGAGACAGGCTATATTTTGAAAACGCCGAAGGTGAAGAACGCACATATGTGTAAGCATTGGGATCTTGAAGCATTATCGACGTAATATACTGACCACGACTGCTTAGCTCGAACATGTGGTTAAGGTCACAATCACCTTGAGATGATGATAGTTCCAAGTACTTACTAGCAACAGAGACCAGTGCCCATGTCACGAGTGTGTGCATCCTGTGACTCGACAGAGGCAGCTTGATACTTTCTCGGTCCTATTCCTATCCTTTCTTGGTCGTCGTGTCATATGCTAATGAAAAGACAGATTGATCCCAACGTTAAGCCTTCGAGCCTGAACATTCAGACTCAAGCCAAACAGACTATACAAATTGGATGTGGGTACATGCATCCTTCGACGATACTGCAGTTCTAATCGCCGACCAGGGCAAGATGGACATCAGAGCGAATACCCGCTAAAGCTGCTCCGTAAGGGCAGACCAACTCATACCACTGTGAAGCGAAGAGGTCTTGTTGAGTAAGTAGTCGTTGGATTGACGAGTCCAGCAGAGGCTGATACGTTTCAGGCAAATCATGTTTGACGAGACCATCGCAGCCACTCCACCAACAGTCGATTACAAAGACATCATGGAAGCAGATGGTATCGCCGAATGGACTCGTCAGATTGTATGTATGCCAATCTCAGCGATGTGTATGGGAGCTGAACTTGAAAGAACGTGCATGGACTGTCATTCGTGAAGAACTGCCCAATTGATCCTGATGCAACACGGAAGTTGTTGGAAAAGATTGGGCCCATCCGCGAAACTCATTACGGTCAGAGTGAAAGAATTTTATACTGCAGGAACAAATCTGACATTCGCAGGTGGTTTCTACGATTTCACATCAAACATGGCAAGCAAAGATACCGCTTACACATCTCTGGCACTCGAGTCGCATACAGACACTACATACTTCTCAGAGCCGGCAGGACTCCAGATGTTCCATATGCTTTCTCACACGGGTGGATCCGGTGGTGAGTCCCTGCTTGTTGACGGGTTTGCAGCAGCGAGACAGCTTTACGCCGAAGACAAGGAGGCATACAAGATACTCAGCACAATCGGCATCTGGGCGCACGCAAGCGGAAACGAGGACGTCAGTATCCAGCCATACGTATGCTTCCCTGTACTTTCTCATGATCCCATCATGGGACACTTGATACAAGTGCGTTGGAATAATTCAGACCGAGCTGCGATTGAAGCGCCAAGCGACATGATAGATAAGTGGTATGAGGCTGCCAGGTAAGAGACATCCGAAGCCCGATGAGTAGTCGGCATGCTGAGATGAAACAGAAAGTTCAACGGTATCCTAAATGATGCGCAAAACCAGTATTGGACACAGCTAGAGCCAGGAATGCCATTGAGTAAGTGTATATGTACTCGGCGACATAGAGGTACTAACAGATGCGGACAGTTTTCGATAACTGGCGAGTATTGCATGGAAGAAGCGTCTTCAGCGGCAAGAGACGAATGGCCGGAGGTTACAGTGAGTGAAGCATGCTGCAGGTCGAGGAGCAATACTGACCTGGACAGTCAATCGGGATGATTTCATCTCCAAGTACAAGTTGACAAATGCAGGCAGAGAAGAAGTTCTCGAAGCAACTGTCACAGGTTGAATGCTGAGTGTCGTTTGTTTTGTCAAAACAATGAGGGACCAAGATGGGTTCTGGTTGGAAACATGTCTAGCCTCCTGAGCTTGGCGATACAGGGTACATTGTAGCATATGGACAAACCATTACATGGTCGAATTGAATCTTATGGCAACTGAGAGGCAAGACATATGCCTGGTCCGAGAAGTGAAGATAAATCATCAGTCAATGTGAAGAGGGAAAGAGATGGGGGAGGGAGAGAGTGTTGTTGGTGCTCCGGAGCGGCAAAAGCCGAAGTTCGAACGATGTCATCGGAACTGGGAAGCTCCACGCTCCCTTGTTAGAAGCGTCTCCCGGCGGACTTAGCAGTGTGCTCAGAACAAACGATTCCTTCCATCTCCATCTCGGTCCTATCGCCACACGCATCGGTTTCATCTCCTGCACATACTCACACAAGGCACAAACATGTCGACACTTGAGGATCTCGACGCCCTGGAGCACCAGGACAAGAAGGAAGGCGAGGAGAAGAGAGACGGCGATGACCAAGATCCCAAGAAGCCCAACCAGGGCGGCGATGCCGACATGAAGGACGCCGACGGTGACAAGAAGGAAGAGGAGGAGGAAGAGGTGCTCGACTCAGACATCCTCAACTCAAGCACAAGGGACATTGTCACAAGGCGGCGACTGCTGGAAAACGACACGCGCATCATGCGCTCAGAGTTCCAGCGCCTGACACACGAGAAGCAAGCCATGCTGGAGAAGATCAAGGACAATGTTGACAAGATCGACAACAACCGGTGCGCCGCCTCGTTCCCCGTGCGACCCCGACTTCGCTCGAAGCTCTGCTGACACGATCCCAGTCAACTCCCATACCTTGTCGGCAACGTTGTCGAAATCCTCGATCTCGATGTCGACGAAGACGCTGCCGAGGAGGGTGCCAACGTCGACCTGGATGCAACCCGCGTGGGCAAGTCTGCCGTCATCAAGACATCGACCCGCCAAACCATCTTCCTGCCCTTGATCGGCCTGGTCGACCACGAGAAGCTCAAGCCCGGTGACCTGATCGGTGTCAACAAGGACTCATATCTCATTCTCGACACACTGCCCGCCGAATACGACAGCAGAGTCAAGGCCATGGAGGTCGATGAAAAGCCCACAGAGAAATACACCGATGTTGGAGGTCTGGACAAGCAGATTGAAGAACTGGTTGAGGCCGTCGTCTGGCCCATGAAGGAGGCTGAGCGCTTCAAGAAGATCGGCATCAAGGCCCCCAAAGGTACACACCCTCTCTGTCGCTGCACGTCCATGTTCAGCACTAACTCGATTCCATAGGTGCCCTCATGTACGGCCCTCCCGGTACCGGAAAGACGCTCCTCGCCCGTGCTTGCGCCGCCCAAACAGAAGCCACTTTCCTCAAGCTTGCCGGTCCTCAGCTTGTTCAAATGTTCATTGGTGACGGTGCCAAGCTGGTCCGCGACTGCTTTGCTCTGGCTAAAGAGAAGGCTCCCTCGATCATCTTCATCGACGAGCTTGATGCCGTCGGTACCAAGCGTTTCGACAGTGACAAGAGTGGTGACCGTGAAGTCCAGCGCACTATGCTTGAGTTGCTGAACCAGCTCGACGGCTTTGCCAGTGACGACAGAATCAAGGTTCTTGCCGCAACAAACAGAGTCGATGTTCTCGATCCTGCCCTGCTTCGTTCTGGTCGTCTTGACCGCAAGATCGAATTCCCCTTGCCCAACGAGGAGTCGCGCGCTCAGATTCTGCGCATTCACAGCAGAAAGATGACCGTGGATGAGGGTGTCAACTGGCCTGAGTTGGCAAGAAGTACTGATGAATTCGGCGGTGCCATGCTCAAGGCCGTCTGTGTCGAAGCTGGAATGATTGCGCTACGTTCGGGACAGTCCAAGATCATCCACGAACACTACGTCGATGCCATTGCCGAGGTGCAATCAAAGAAGAAGGAGTCGTATGTTTGCTCCCATTCTACCTCGTTCCCACTCTTGCTAACTGCATCTCAGCATTTCAATCTACGCCTAAGACGTTTCGACTTTTGTTGCATTGGCGGGGTTGGAGGCGCTTTCAGTGAACGACACATACCCGGGTTTGTAATTATAGCCTCAGCTAGACACGATTCATTATGGACTCATTTGATACGATTCCACCCTGCTGCCACACGTTGTCAAAATCTAGGTTCTTCGTGACTAGACTTCACGGTACTGATACTGTACTACAGCTTACTCTTCTGTCCAGAAATCTTCATCTTTGCACGACCGTTGCTCAGACATACTTTGCCACCCTTCACACTGGTCACAAATCTAACATCTTCCCAGCCCTCATCGTCAATGTTACCGATGCGCCAAATCTGTGTGACAAGAGTGTCTCCTGCCTTGACGGGACTCGCGAATCGTGCGGCGAACTCCTTAATGTTGGCTGGATCCGAGTTTCCAAGAAGCTTCAAGAGTCCGTGAGCAGTAGTATTCCAACTGAACAGACCATGAAGGATGGCGCCGCCTGTAAGATATCAGACATCTTCATACTATTTTCGGGATCAAGGGTGGTCTTACCAAAGCCCATTTGCTGACCGGGTTCCGGAGTGGCATGCAGAGGATTGTAGTCGCCGCAGAGTCTGTATCGAATTAGTGATGTTGTAATTCAGATCGAGATAGAAATCGAGATATCATCGTCTTACCTGTATAGATGTGCTGACTCGGCATTTGTCTGATACACGTATTCGGCGTCTGGCTTCTTGCCCTCTGGAGGAGGATAGTTGACTGTCTTCGGTCCTGCTCCCCGTCAGCATCGATCTGTCCTTCCAGCGATTGGCCTTGATTTCTCACCCTTGGGTCCATTCCAGTTTCCTTGACCAACAAAGAATGACATGCCCACAGCTCTACTGTACACCTCTCCAGTGGCCTTGTCTACGATCAAGTTCTCGGTCTCGACTACTGAGCCAGGCTTGCCCTTGTCATATACACCGAGAACTTTCGCTCTCATCTCAAACTCGCGCCCTTCACTGGTTGTGGGCAGAGGCTTGAGGAAAGCAATGGCTTGCTCTCCGTGAACCACTTTGCGGCTGTCGAATTTTGGTACATCAGGAATTGAAGCTCGCTTGGAGTTTTGGGATGCGTAGAAGTCGATAACCTCTGCAGATGTTCCCTTGAAGGGAAGCAAGATGCTAAAATTTGGAAAGACCGAAAACTTCGGGTGTAGCTCCTGTCGATGGTACTTCAGCACTGTTGACGTTTGATCAAGACTCAGCTGATTTTCATACGTACATATAAGAAGTGAAGCTCATCTTTAGCATCACAGCCAATTGCATTCGCAAACAGAAGAACATCTCGCTTGTACCACGACACTGGCACTGAGGGGTATTCGAAACCAACACCGGGACCAGTCATGGTTGCTACTTGTTTGGTTCTTGACTAAAAGTGGTTTTCGAGCGGAAAGTAGTTGTCTACGTCGATGCCACCCCTTGAAGGTTGTCCCTCTTTTGATAGATATAAATGCGACCCGAGGGCATACAAGAGCGGGGAAGCGACTTGCCGAGGCGGTGCCTCAGGATCCTGCCTTCATCCTGTTTACATGAGACCGTAGCTGCAGTCGGCCTATGGATGACAAAGGAGAACATATCAAGACTTGTAGAACCTTCTCAGATATCATATATCCAAACTTGAGGAGGCTTGTGGGTTGGACATATGTACTCGAATGGACAGCCGCCTAAACGCTGCTTTTGCTCAAAACTCGCGAAGTCCGATTTCTATTCATCTGCTCTTGTGCCTATTCTATTTTCGACAATAAAACCTTGAGTAGGAGAGCCAAAAGAGGCGACTTTCTCATGCAAAAAGGCATGCATTTGATCGTGGCGCTTCTGCTTGGTGTGCGAACCATGAAGACTGGTTTGTGTTTGTCTATTCGTATGATGATCGATCATACAAGATGGTTTTTCCCAACAATAAATGTCCCTTTTTCTCTTTTCTTTGCTCAACCCCTAAACTGACATACTTTCTCCAGAATTCGAGCATAATGTAGTAGATGGTATGGCGGATATACCTGTTGATATGAATATCTTCTCTTATAATATATGGCAAAATGACAGTGTATTGAAGCGAATTAGTCGTTTGAGAAAGCTTGCTTGCTGGCATGCTCAGCTCCCATCCACCTCGCAACACAGAGCCACCATAACCACAACAACACCTTTCTGCAATCGGATTCTTGTGCTTCCACGAGATAGAGCTCTCCCGCTTCAGAAGGTCTTGTCAAATAATCCAGTTGATCACGGGAATAGGCGCAATACTTTCCTTCTTCTTCGTTGAGTCCGCCACCCTGCCGTAGCCTCACAGCAACCCTCTGGCCCCGAATACATCACCATATGTTACCAGCTGATCGCAAGTCCCGACTGGAACTATGGGAACAGTTCGCAAGGTCTCTACAGTCCACATTATATCGAACCAGGGGTGTTAGGGGACCTTCGATATCTCGTCCAAATCGAGCGGTCACGGCCCGTAAACTTTACACTAACTCTTCTGGGCCAAGTCACGCTTCTCTCGCGAGAAGCGTGTGAGGGCCATCCTGCGAGAGCAAGAACTCTCGAAGAACACTTTCTCACAAAACTTGCGATTCATCGTGTCCTCCCTCCCTAATCGGCCTCAAACAATGGCTACAACCCTATTTGTGCCTGAGTGGTACACATCCGTGGTGCAGTGGTCGCCGAGCTGCTATAATGACTAGAAGTGTACATCTTGAATCTAAATAGTTCGACTGAAAGATCTAAAGGGTTGGCAACGAGGTCTGCTCTATTTAGAGTTAGGTGAAGCTAGAGTGGAATACAGGAAACTGGTTTCATTAGCAGTTGCTGTGATCGAGCAGCCAGAAGGAACATTATCAACGTCCTGCGCTATGGATCATTTGCAACAAGGACTTTATCAGTAAGACAGGCTAAGGGCACACTATATCTGAGGACGCTGTCTTGGATCCGGCATAATGATGCGGTCAGATCTAGATTGTGTGTATCCAAGTTCCCATGTCGATGTTGGAAGGATTTCGTGTTTGTAAAAGACAGAACAAACCATATTGCCTACGAGCAAAGTAGGGTGAAGAAGAACATCAGACACGTGACGAGAAGCGTCCTTTTGCTTGGTGCAGGGAGGAATGACTAAATGAGGTCGATTTGGCAGAAGGATCATCACCATATACAAGTTTGAACCCAGTCCGGGTGGGATTCCTGAGTCAGACGGTGAGTATTGACGGCGGAGACTCTGTGTTGACCGTGCAAACTGAGGGGGACATGCCTCGTGAAGATTTTCGTGGCAGAAATGAATACTGCGAGCAATTCAGACCTTTCTGATGCCACACACCTGTGAAGCTGTGGGACTAAAGGCTATACGAAGGAACACATTTGTTCTGTTGACTTGTTGTCATGTAGATAGACTGTTGATTGATAGTGTAAAATATGCAAACATTCATGCTACAAAGCTCTACCGGGTGGAGACTTTTCCGACATCTGCTTCTCCTGAAACTCATCAGCATGCTCGATGAACATCGAGGCCCTCCCCTGTTGACGTGCTGATGCGTCAGAATCTAATCTGTGTTGGATCGTGGATCCACCGCCAAGCGAGTCGCTGTATCGATGGTGGTTTGATTCAGGTCCTCGGCCGGGGAAGAACTCTGACGCTGGACTGTCAAGAGGCGATATATCGTTCTTGTTCGTTTCGGACTCCAGAGGTTGATCAAATGTGATGCGACGTGGCTCGGCGTTGAGAAAGTCTTCGCTGTCTCTTCTCCTTCTGCTACCGCGGATCAACTCCCACCATGCAACTAAAGTGCCCCACCGCATGAGTAATGCAAAAGTATTGAGGCCGGTAAGCTGTGAGACAGCTGTCAGTGATCAAACTGGAATGGGGACACGGGCACGACTTACTGCACAAACTATCAAACTTGCCGAGACAGCAGCCTCTGTGATTCCAAGCTGTTTGGCCAATGGCAGACACTTATTCTTGTCCTGAGTGATGACAAGACAAGCAGCCCAACCTGCAATTTCCTTTGCGCGGAAACCACGCGCCTTGTCTCTTGCCAGAGATGTGTTGAGATCCACAAATACACCTGAAAGCATAGCAACAACTGCAATAGAGAACAGACAGAGCGAGATGTTACGCCATTGCAGAATAAATATTCTGCGGACTCGAGCCCATGCCTGTTGGCGATTAGCCTTCCAAGGCTTGTCCCACGTGCTCTTAGCGGTGGTTGCGCTGGTAGGAAGTTCGCTCGAAGTGCCTGTGTTACGCGATGCTGATGACGAGCTGGTCTTCCACAAGTTCATCAGGTAGATGTAAAGACAGTAGAAGCTGGTTATTATCTGCAGAGCGAAAGCCAGACTGGCAAAGGCAATCATCCACCCGAAATATGTTGTGAAGGTGTGTTTGTCATTGGGTAGACAAATGATCGTTAGGCGGTATGAGACACCGGTGTATTTCATGCAGACCGCAGTAAGTATTGTAGGGACACCCCAGCAGAAGATTTGAGAAGCAACTAGGAAGGCTCGAGTATCCGGTATATTCCAGCACACTCTCAGGTTGGTCCAGAGCGAACGTGACAGGACCCAGCAGACACATGCCATGCCGCCCCATAAGAGAAAGGCTCCAGAAAAGGCGCACGGCAAATCCGAATACATGTCGTTAGGTGTAATGTCATCGTAGCACATGGAGGGTTTCGCTCCTAGTGGAACGATGATGGCCAACTATCGTGGTGTCAGTCCAAAAGTTATGAGTCTCGAATATTGATCAAGCACCTACCTGTAGGATGACGTTTGCGATGGTAAGGCCTACACTGAGATAGTGACGATGACTCTTCTCAGGGGCTAGGACCGCAAAAGTCAAGAGCAGAAATACACTGGCGATTAAGCTGACAACGCTGAGCCAGCCGGCGACTAGTTCATGGGTAGGAAAGTCTGATTGAAACACGTTAGCTTGCTCATAGACGACCATGTCCGCACACTTACTATCAGAGTAAATCAGTTCCGTCAGAGGACAAGGTAAACAACATTCATCGCTGCAAAAGCGGCCTCCGAGGTCTGGCAATTCGTCAGCATTTGGCCTTTATCATTGCCATCATCTTGAGACATACATCCCCCTCCCGAGGTGTAGTTATCTCTACTCAAGAACGGTAGTGGGCATGATGTTCCCATGAACGACATGTTGCCCGCCATACTTTGCGGTTCCTAAAATGCGTTGCAAGAGTTTTGAAGTTTGTGGTGGCGGCGTTGGCAAAAAGTGGTGTTGTTAGTGATTAGCAGCTTTATCGACAAGAACAAAGACCCGAAACCGGCGAACCTCTCGATTAACAGACTTCAGATCGGGCGTTACTACTACTCCTTTGTACGGAAGCGCTGGCGGGATAGGGCTGGACTGGTGGAGGAATGCAACAATGCGGAATGCATCCCCTGCCACATCACTTTGAAACCATGTGGAGAGCGTGGTCAGCCATTCAAAGAAACAAAAGGTTCAGAATAACATTGACCTATGCTTGGGTATTCCGTGTCAACTAATTTTGCCATCGCCATATTGGTCGAGGAACAACGCCTGTACTCCAGAAACTCCTTGATGATTTGCGCCTCCTTCATTGATAGCATGCATTCGTCGACGGCTCTTAGACTGGGAAGCCGTTGAAGCCGATGCGCAGCTTGCCACGGGCACCATCGGTGTGCTCATCGCGCCACTTGGCCTTCCACTCGAGTTCAGCGTCCCTAGCTTCATGGAAGGCAGTTCTGCAATCCTCCGGAAGCTCGTCCAGGACGCCTTGAGAGATGCTTGACAGGCCGTTAGTCGACAGATCGTCGACATCGCCATCAGGACCGGGAACGCCCAGGTTTGCTCTGGAGGCGTTCTCGAAGTAAGTGTCGGTGATGAGATAGTTTCTGGAGATGTGCTCAGGGACAGGTGTGAAGATGGTGGGCTCCCCTTTGTCTTGGACAGGGTTAGCACGCTCCCACTTGATGTGGGTCGGCTGCATGATTTTGGGGTAGAACATGAGGTTGGTGTTGATGTCGTAGACGCCATCAAGGTTTGCACGGCGTGCGGCAGTGAGAGTAGAGTTAAATCGGCTGATGAAAGTTAGCGGGGGTCATGGTCAAAGGATGGCGTGGAATAATACCTTGCTTCTCTGGCGTGTTCAAACTGCCAGTTGACCGTGGTGATGTTGGTCTTCTTCTTTCCGGGAGCAGGCTTGCCTGTCTGCAGAGGGACACTGGGGGCGTTGTTGTGGTAGACTTGGCTGGCTCCGTGCCAGGCGACGTACTGGTTCTTGTTGTATGCCTCGCCGGGAGGAGGAAGACGATCGTTGGGATCGGCCAGTTCGCCTTCAATGTCACCTCTTTCCTTGGCTGCTTGCACTTGATAGTCGTCGATGATCTTGCGGCCTCCGATGACAATGCGTGCGCCAAACTCGCGGAAGACGGAGCGGGCAGTGACGACGCCGATTGCGCGACCTTTGTACGAGTGCGGGATGATGTCGCGGGAGATCAGGTCCTTCTTCTCCTCCTCGCCGATGATGATCTTGTAGAGCTGCAGGTGCTTTGTGAAGAAGAGGTAGCTGTCGCGGAATCCGGTACAGCGGGCTGGCTCGGTCGACAACATGTACAGTCTGTTGCCGCGGCCCAGGATGGTGAAGACGCGGACGCGGTAGTCACGGCCCCCTTGCAAATGGCCGTCCTTGTTGACCTTTGTCTCTCCTTCGGCATCCTCGGGAAGCGCGACCTCGTCGTTGATCACGTCCATCATGTTGCCCTCCTTGTCGATCGGGACGCGTGTGGCATGCGATGGGCCTCCTCTAGGTCTGCCTCTGAAGCCACCACGGGTTCCTCCAACACCTGACGGGCGTCCTCTCTTTCTGCGCGGGGTGCCAGATTCCGAGCCATTGCCGGTTCCGGGCTCCGGCGTGTCCCAATCGGGGCGTGGACGGGTTGGAGGACGGCCTCTACCACGCTTGCGCGGGATGGTTTCGACGACTGGCGGGCTGCTGCGCCCGCCGGCGTCTTGCTCTTCATCGGC
>JGI24891J29808_1000055_pt1 | contig 156931 bp, 167 predicted proteins | sample FreactcultuFSWF8_FD_29808 | JGI IMG/M metagenome (IMG submission 29808) | reverse complement strand
GTCTTAACACGTGCGCAGTCATTCGTTGTTACTCAACGCCGTGTCAGTCTAGATCCGAGGAGGTCGGGGGTTCGATTCCTTCCCATGGTGCTTTTCTTTTTGGATTGCCTTTCTTTTCTCTTTTGGATGAAGTTTTGTTCTTTTCTTTTGTATCCTCGATAGTGGCGGTGATCCTTTTCTTCTATCCTTGACTCTCATGATATGCTTCTGCTACTACTCGACCAGAGTCTTGAACGGAGAGTGAGGAATGTATTGAATATATTACCATACCGTGTTGATCATTGTGGCATCAGGTCGAGGGTCGCGTGGCGTGTGTGTAACTAACCCGACAAGCCCGTTGGGAGCTGTGAAGCAGTCTGCAATATTCGACGCAGAGTAGACGATGCAAACGTCGCATGCGCCACCTAACGACTCACGATTCAGTCGTCGAAACCACCCCATTCCTCATCCTCCTCTTCTTCGTCTTCGTCTTCGACTCCGACAGCCTCTGTAGCTGCTTCTGTGATGACCGCGTCAGGATCTCTGACGAACCCGGCAACGAAGAAGCCCATAGTACCCTCATCAGTGCCTCTTTCGCATCTGATACACGCGTCCGCGAGAACAGTCGCGTCCTCGAGGCCTGCATGACCTTTGAGAGCCTCTCTTGAAGCTTCCGGGTCGCCTCTTCTGCTCCACTTCTTCATGCCCTCAACCTGATCTTCGCGCCTCATAACCTTCCAGCCGCGCTCTCTGGCAATCTTTGAGGACAGAGCCCTGACAACTACGTTCTCGTTCTCCTCTGCGTGTATCGAACAGGTGGAGTAGGTGACTTTGGTCGCAGCTGGGAAGGCGAAAGCATGAAGCACGATCTTGAGCTGGAATCCAGCAAGGTTGTTCAATCTCGTCTTCAGCTTTTCCGCATCGTCCTCGACTGCTTGTGGGGTTTCTTCGCTGAGTTCATCGTTGGTCTCAGCAACCACCGGCACTTCGACAACTGCGGTAGCCTTTCTCTTACGCTTCTTGCTCGGAGGTGCTGGAACAGTTGAAGGTAGCGATGGTAGGTGCAATACCGCAGTGTCATCGCGACCGATGATACCACTACCCGAACAACTGGGATCAAGGAGAAGAGCACCAACATCGGCAAATTCTTGAGAGCGAGGATCCAACTTGGTGAAGTCTTGCGAAGCTTTGACAGAAATAATCTTTCCAGCACCAGCCAGTTTGACCATCTTTTCCAGCGTCTGCGCTCGGATGGGATTGCGCTCACAAGCAGTAACTGAAGCTTTCAGGCCGAATGACTTTTGAGATGATAGGATTGCAGCCAGATGAGTGGTCTTATTGCCTGGAGCCGCACAAGCATCTATGACCTGACCGTCGTTGGGCTGAGGATCCAGTAGATAGGCAGGGAAGCAGGATGCTTTGTCTTGGAATATGATCTCACCAGCATGGTAAGCAGCATGTTTGGAGAGATCGATCGCAGGGGGGATTGCGACAAGACCGGGGATATGCTCGTCGAAGTAGATACCTCGAGGAGTAGTGCTAAGTTCCTTGAGTGATGAGACTGTCGTGAAATCGGCGAAGAAGGTGCTTTTTGCCTTTGCTAGGGACGTACGCACAGCATTGACACGAACCCATCTCGGATGGAATGCTTTGGTACCATTGGCAGCAGCCTCGGCACTCTCGTCTGCAGCGGCGGCATTGATATGGGTTCTGAATGCATCTAGTGTAGCAAATCTCCCCTTGATTCGACACTTGGTGAATTCAGCACCGAGTCTTGCCTTGTGGCGGGAGATGGCAAGATTTAGAGGGTGCGATTTGGGAGCAGCGACTCCCTTCTTAGCTAGAATGAGGTCATGAGCTAGAAGCAACGCAAGAGTCGGTGTCAACTAGCAAGATGTCAACATTTGATTGTCAAGGTATACCACAAGAAAGAAGTCCTCTGTTCTTGTCTGCTGTCAGAAGCGGAGCGGTCCAGACACAGAGCAAGGCACAAAGAGTTGCAAGCCAACCCTACCTTTTTCTCGAGTTTCAGAATATCACTCTTCTCGATGACCTCTTTCAATACAGAACTCCATTTCGTGGTTTCTGCTACCAAAGCGAAAATAGCGCCAGGTGAGCTTTTCAGGTCTTTCTTGCCGAAGATCCGATTCTTTAATGATCCGCCTTTCGCCTCTGCATTGGCTAGTATGTCGGAGGCTTCATAGTATAGTGACATTGTTGATGAGTTTGTGATGGCCTAAGGGCAAAATTTGATCGAAGAAAGAGCGTATTTGGATCGTATTGGCGTCGGCGTATCTTGAAACTCGACGGCGTATTCCTTACGACTTTAGATGGGGCGCAACGGCCATTGACGAGTCGTATGATAGGCGGTATGCAGACTATGATTATTGAACAATCTCCTATTGAAGCTAACACGACACCTGATCAGCATGTTTGGTATGCACATTTACAAATATGATATTCATCAGTCGGTGATTCCATTGCCAAGGCTTCTACTCCGCCACGACGAACAGACTTTCACAACGCTCTCGGACGTTTCTGTGATGGCATCCGGCCGGTTCGGTCGGAAGTTCAGCGATGGGTCAGATGGGGCTCTTCTCTCACAGGTCATCGAGGCGCACCATGGAGCTGATCAGGCTGACTGTTGTAGCTAATAGAAGGCCGATCCAAGCGAGCAGAGGCTGACCTGAGCCTCATGTTCTCTTTCTCAATCCATCCTTAGATATCCACTCCTTCCTACCATTCATTGCCTACCATTGCTGCCGTCATCCTATTCGTCAGTCCTTCCATTGTCCTATACCAGCCCGAAGCGACCAATGTATATATGAAGCACCATGTCGAGCATTCAACACAGTCCCGAACGCCGGCCACGAGCACTAGCCGACATACACTACAACAACCTCATCAATGACAATGCGACGTCGTCAGAAGATGAAGGTCCCGAGATTCGAGCCATTGCACCCGCCGAAGCACAATCCCTTGTCGGAGTCAGTCTTGGACGAGCGCAAACACGCCTGATATTGCCGCAGACACCAGCAGCAGAGAAGCACGCAGCCATTGACGAGCAGGGAGGCTTCTTTGGCGGTCCTCAGATCCAAGACGACGTAGACCTCGACGAAGATGACGACAAAGCGCCCACCCCACCAGCTCTCGAGCAAGAACGTTTGCCCAGACCAGTCACGCGGGAAAGACAAGTGATACAGGAGAGACCAACAACAGAACACAGAGCACCGGCGACAACAACAGGGGAGACGACGGTGCGTCTACCTTCACCATGGCGCGCTGGACCTAAGAAGTTCAAGAGGACGGATGAGAGTCGTTCTGTGCTGAAGGACGGTTTCCGTCGACGAGCCTCCTCGGGGAGTCCACCAGGAGCAGGTGCGGGCATGGTCGAAGGATGGCGGGATGCGCTCAAGACTAGCATACACAACTTCACCTCTCCCTTCTCGAGCACTCACACGACTGCCCATGCCCCTGAATCCGAGCGCAAGACGCGTCCGACCAACCGACAGAGACGTAGTGGCTCTCTCTTTGCCTCGCTCGCTTCTCTGTCCTCATCTTCGACCACCAACATCCTGCCTCCGCGCCCTCGCAGAACCAATAGCATTGGTAACACCCTTGCTGATTCGCATCCTCAACCTCCCTCGACCGCTCCAGCCTCGACCGCAAAAGAGCCCGCTCCTCAGCATCTGTTACAACATCCTAAAACTATGCCCCTCTCGAGGGATCCACCATCCAACGAATCCACTACGAGCAATGGCAACCCCCAGTTCATGCCCATCCGCCCAGCCACCTCCAAAACAGCGAACGGCCAACCAGAAAACACCCTCAGCCCTATGGCTAGAGTCAATAGCGGCAGAAGCCACAGGAGTTTGCGCCGCTCTGCTTCAGAATCTTCCCTACACACCTTCCGCACTCTGTCGCGTGTTCCGTCTCTTGGGGATGATAGTCGCTTCGAACACGTTCAAGCACAGGTCAACAGCAGAATGAAGGCAATCAGAGATAGCTGGCAGGATACTAACATTAGACTGCCACTTCTTCCCTCATTCTCCTCCCTGTCTGACCTGTCTCTCAATCGCGCCAATTCTTTTTCCAAGAAGAATCAAACGTCAAATCCATCTGTATCTTCTTCTGCTCTTCCATCTGCAACTTCTAGACCGAACGGTCAATTGCCCAGAGCATCAACAGCTGGCCCTCAAGCAAGCAAAACTGCCCAACAGCATCCACACTTCTCGAGAGCACTAGATGAGCTGACCGGTGACGTGGTGATTCTTGGAGGCTACCGTGGCTCTATATTGAGGTCTGCGGAGCCGCCCCACAGGCAACTATGGGCACCCATCAAGGTTGGCTTGAACGTGAGAAAGGTAGATTTGGAAGTCGGCCTCGATGCTGATGCCGATGAGAGAGCTCATGAGAAGATCATTCCTGGCGGCATGCTTACTCACATTGGCCCCGTTGACATTTCTAGACGTTTGTTCAAACGCATGCGTGCCTGTGAAAATGCCAAAAGTGGCAAGTTGCGAGTCCACGATTATGGCTATGATTGGCGTTTAGATCCAAACTTCCTCAGCAAGCAACTCATCCAGTTCTTGGAAAAGCTGGAGTGCAACAAACCCGGTACACCGAAAGACAAGCGGGGTGCCACAGTCATCGCACATTCGTTGGGTGGCCTGATCACAAGACATGCTGTGAACAAACGACCAGACCTCTTTGCAGGAGTGGTATATGCTGGTGTGCCTAGAACCTGCGTCAATATCCTCGGCCCTTTCCGCAACGGCGACGATGTACTCCTGAGTAGTCGCGTTTTGACAGCCCAAGTCAACTTTACGATCCGAACGAGTTTCGCCCTCTTACCACTCGATGGTCGGTGTTTCTTCAACAAAGAAACCAAGGAGGAATACCCCGTCGATTTCTTCGACCCACAAACCTGGATCGATTGGCGTCTGTCCCCTTGCATCGCTCGCCCTCTGCCTTCACTCAACGAACCCCCTCAACCTACTGGCCTGGCTGGTGTTATGAACAGCATGGCAGGTGTTATGAACAGCATGGTGCCCGGTCGCAAGAACAGTGTAAGCAATCGCGTAAAACAAGCCATCCAACACCCCGCCGCCCACGCCATCGACGGTCTAGCCAATCCGCCCGAGATGGACGGCTCTGCCGCCGCCGGCAGTAGCGAAAAAGCTGAAGCAAAAGGCAATATCGACTACAACGGCACCGACAACCTTTCCCCTCAAATGGATGGCTCCACTGGGTCGAAGACTATGGCATCAGGGGATGCAAGCAACGATCCAAACACCTCCATCGCCACCACCGTAACCATCCCCAGAGAAGCAGCCATCGCCTATCTCACCCGCATCCTCGCCTCGGTCAAAAAATTCAAAACGGAATTGTTCTTCCACCCACCCCACGCGGAAGCGAATTTATACCCACCCGCAGCGGTCATCTACGGCAAAACCACACCCACCGTTTACGGCGCCAAAGTGGTCAGCAGAGAAGCAATCAAACATGCCTCCGCATATGACAATCTGGCGTTCGCGTCTGGAGATGGTGTCGTGCTTGCTAAAGCTGCCATGCTGCCTGATGGGTATTCGGTTGCTAGGGGTGGGTTGATTTCTAGTGAGAGGGGGCATGTGACGTTGTTGGGGGATTTGGAGGCTGTGGGGAGGTGTTTGAGGGCGGTTGGGGCGGCGAGGAGGAAAGGTGTGGGTATGGGTTGATGAGGTGAGCTTAAGATATGTACAGTGTATGATTTTGTACGGTAGTGGTGAAAAGCATAGCATAGCAAACAAGCATTAGCGTTGTCGATTCTTTTACTTTGGGTTCGAAGTTTCCCATCATCGGTGTGGTTTGCAAATGCGGTTAGAGGAAGCTAAGGTGGTTGTCTCGAATCAGAGGTTTATTCACTGAAAGTGCTCACTCTTGATTGCTCTCAGCGGACAATCGCATCAACACCAAAAAAACGATCTTGCATTGACACAGCTATTCAGTCCACTAGTCTGCACATCTAGGAGTCCACCCAGCCAGCAAACTAGTACATTCAACACCAACATACGTTTTTACAGCTTGGATCTCGATAATATCACATCATCATAAAAACAGTCGCATCTCTCACAATAAAACCCTTTTCCTTCCTTTACATCTTCTTTCACACATTCCATCTCGCAAAGTATCTTACAAGGCGGTGAAACAACGTCCCTTTTTCTTTACTCGAGTGGCAATCTTTTTTGCACAATCTTACTTTCGTTCCTCAGCGCCCTCTTCTATTCTGGGAAGTGGACGTGTTTGTTTGTCATTGTATATCTGTCTCAAGACTGCCGTGAGGTACGACGACGAACGAGGTTAATGTCGATCCTATTCGTGCCTTCTCGCTCCGATCATCGTACCATGTACTTAGACGTCGGTCGTGCCACGACGCGATAATTCGAGAAGAATTAGCATAGAGGATCGGTAGGGGAGCTATAGGAGAAGTGATATTTGTACCCGGTCTTCGTCGCGTGGTCGGTCTTGTTGTCCTAGCTCGATCTATGGTAATGTTGGGTCACGCGAGAATCGGGGGTGATGTTGATTGAAGGCATATTTTGAGAGTTGGATTGCGTTCCGAGATGTATTTGAGATATACCATTTTGTGAGGTCTTAGGATGAGTAAAGGGTGCCGTGCTGGATTTATTGAGAAGAGAAAAGAAAAGAAAGGCTTGGTTAGGTGTGGAGATAATATTTCAGATTGTGCTGAGTGATAATTCTTCAGCTGACTTGGATTTACAATTTCCGTGAAAATTAGGAGTCTCTTCACTAGCTTTCCTTTTGATCTCTCTGTGTTTTATATTAGCTCTTCCTCAAAATGGAGGTGGATTAAGATCCAATCCATCTACAGTAAGATGGAAAGCATCGTTTCTTGAGTAAGAGCCCGCAACATCAATGTCCAGTCTTCCCCTCTCGTAGTCCTCAAAGTCGACATCGACGGCGATGAATCCGTCTTCGACCTCCCAAAGACTGCCTGCCAGCACGTTACCCATAGGACCAATGATGCAAGAACCACCACGACAGACGAATTCGTCTGCAGAGTTGTCTTCGGCAATAGCGCTCTTGTCACTACCCTTGTCGTCGGAAGGGTCGGGAAGAACAAGTTCGTGGGTTCCTTCCATGACGACTGATTTTCTACGTCTGGAAGGGGATGTCGAGGATGTAGAAGTCCTAGTCAAAGCTTTGGGTTCTTCGACTTTTTTGCCGACCGAGATCCAGGCGGGCAAATGACTCTTTCTAACGCATTGGTTGGCGCTGAGCACGAAGGCCCTACTCTCCGATGCCACGGTCCTCATCAATGGTTCCCAAGTATCTCTCGCGTCAGCCGTAGGCGCAAGATACAAATTCACGTTCTGTGAGTACAAGCTGTATCTCAACAACGGCATATAGTTCTCCCAGCAAATGGCCGCCGCGAGGCAGAGTTGTACACCTTTGATTTCAGTGGTGACGGCACGTAATGAGGAAGCCTGTCCTTGGGCCCACACCAGGCGTTCAGATCCAGTAGGCATGAGCTTTCTGCGTTTGCCGATACATCCGTATCGAGGACAGACATAAACGACACCGCAGTAGAGACTTCCTCCACAGCGTTCGACCAGTCCAGTCACGATGAACACGCCAGTCTCGCGAGCCACGCGTTCGAGAAACTCTCTAGTGCCATCGCCACGGTACTCACGCCCTTTGGCAGTGGGGAGTTTACGGTCGACCCAGTCATCGCCGGCACCGAGAGGTGTATCGCCAAGGTCAACAGCGGCGTGGAAGTATTCGAGAAACTGATCGCGGCCATGAGGGGCACGAGCTCCAACTGAGGCGCCAAAATCGCAGGTGCGTGGGTAGCCGCCTAGATAGGCTTCAGGGAAGAGAACGAGGTCGACATTTTGACTTGCTGCTTTGCGAGTTGTAGCTGCTAGAGCATCCAAGGTTTGCTGTAGAGTGTCCAAGGTCCTGCTTTGGGAAACAGCGAGCTTGAGTTTCTTGGGCATGTTGGAAGGTGGTCTGAAGGTTGTTCGAGGCGATGAAGCTGTAGCCTAGGAACTTGAATGATCTGGTTAATGTGTGATGGTAATGGCAGTTTTTATACAGGTGTTTCCCGGGGGACAGAAAGGACTGTGAGTCAATATATGACCGGACGTTAGACAAGGTTCGAAATATGATGAGCAAGCGGGGCAAGCTTGCCCGAGGCAGGTGGTGGAAGTCCCGCCGGAACCATGAGCAAAGCCCGGGTCAAATCCCGATAGTCATAAATAAACAGTCAGTATGGCTGACTGTCGATACTAAGCTCAAGAAATCGTTGATGTTCAATAGTATGGCCAAAGGTTGTTGGTGGGTGAAAGTTGTCTTGTCTTTCTTGTTCTACGTGCAATGGGGGTATGAAACCGATGCGTCTTGCAAACTCAGCCGCCACTCTCAATGCTCGTGATAATCATGAAATTCATGCATATTGTCTTCTTCTTCTCTTCTTCTCCTCAAACGAATAGCTTGTAGACTCTATTCTCTTCCTTTACATCTTCTTGGCGGCCTTGGCGAGGTCGGCGAGAGCCTCACGGCGCTTGAACTTGGCGTCCTCGATGACACCTGGGGAGTCATGTTAGTGGCTGATCTGATAGATTAGAGGAAACAAGACATACCGGCATCAGCGTCAGAGGAGAAGTTGCCGGTCCACTGGACGAAAGTGCTGTTCTCGTTCTCGCCAGAGGTGACGGCGAAGCAGCGGATGGTGCTGACAACAGAGGTGTAGCTGAGGGCGGGGTTGGCGGTGATGACAGAGTAGGTAATGTAGTGGTTGAGGGAAGAGTGCTCCTCCTGCTTGACCTCAATCACGGTGCCGTCCTTGAACTGCCACTTGACAATGTCGGTCTCCTCAGAGGTACCCTTGGAGTACTCGGCCTTGTCAAGAGCGGACCAGAACTTGTTGAAGTCCTGGAGCTTGATGAAGTGCCAGACGTGGGAGAGAGGGGCTGGTCAATCGCATGTCAGCCATTGCATCTTGCGACAATGCAATCATGTTTGCGATAACACACCGTTGATGACGGCCGACTCGGTAACCGAGGTGGAGGTGGGGATAGCGCCAGACATGTTGAAGGTGATTAGATTTGGGATTGAATTTGTGTTTGAGTGAATTGACAGTGGAGTTGTTCTGATCGATGGATTTTTTTGAGAAAGAGGAAAAACGAAGCCAACGCGGGGTTGCCTGTTTGCCTTGACATCACCACCAGAGCGAAGGAAGGAGCTATGACCACTTAAGGAGCCCCTTCCTTCTGTTTGCATCCGCATCCATCAATGATGAGCATGGTGTCGGAAGTCGCGATTGACAGTCTCGCGAGTTGACTGCTGAGAGGTGATACGCCATGGAAAATGTTGGACTTTACTGTACTTTTCGAAAATCATACCGCCATGTATATTGCAAACATAACCATCCAGCATATCCCTATATTGCCATCCCAGTTTTTTCTACAGCCATGAAGACGCCTTGATCATCCAAACTTCAACTAGTCATACATGGACAGAAATTCTTGTCTAGTTGAAAACAACAGTCTTGGTACCGTTAAGGAAGACCTTCTCCTCTGACCACCACTTGACGGCAGCAGCCAGAACCTGAGCTTCGACGTTGGCACCCTCCTCGACCAAGTCCTTGGGAGACATGGCGTGGTTGACACGAGCAATTCTCTGCTCAATAATCGGGCCCTCGTCAAGGTCGGCAGTGACGAAGTGAGCGGTAGCACCGGTGATCTTGACACCACGCTCGTAGGCCTGATGGTAAGGCTTGGCACCCTTGAAGGAAGGCAAGAAACTGTGGTGGATGTTGATGATTTTTCCAGACATGGCTTCGCAAAGCCCGGGGGTCAAGACTTGCATGTAGCGGGCCAGGACAATGAGGTCGATGTTGTTCTCCCTGACAAGATCCAGAATCTGCTTCTCCTGCTCCAACTTGGTGTCCTTGTTGACGGGAAGATGGTGGAAAGGAATGTCATAGTTCTTAGCCAGAGGTGCAAAGTCAGGGTGGTTAGAGACGATCAGAGGGATCTCGACTTGCAATTGCTTGTTCTTTTGACGGAACAACAAGTCGTTGAGGCAGTGACCAATCTTGGAGACCATGATCAAAACACGAGGCTTAGCAGAAACAGGACGGATGTTGTAGTCCATCTTCATTTGCTCAGCCAACTCGGTGAGAGAAGGCTTCAAGTGTTCGGTGTTGTCGGCATGGCCGAAGTGGACACGCATGAAGAACTTCTCCGAAGTAGGGTCTGAGAATTGTTGCAAGTCAAGAATGTTCAATTCATGCTTGGCCAGAAGTCCAGTAACAGCGTGCACGATACCAGGCTTGTCCGGGCAGGAAAGAGTCAGGTAGTGGTCGTTTGCCTTGGCTGCCATGGTTGAAGAGAAGGATGCGGTCTGATTTGATGATGATGATACAACTCCGAAGCGGACAGGTGTAGTTATCCTTGAGATTATTCCAAAGGGTCTTGCGGCTCTGAACAATGAAGCCATTCAGGAAGTGAATTGATACTGTATGGGCTCGCCTCGTGACTGGGATTGGCCGTCGGCGGTGTCTTGTCGAAAATTTGGTGCACGGGCCGAATCGAATTCACGGCCCGGCAGTTGCGTAGAGGGGGGGCCCTTCCGTACTTCTGGAGTTGGCCCTTAATAGAGAGATTCTCAACAACCGTGGGCAACAAGTGACCACAACAACACGAACATCAAATTTCGGGGCGATCTTTCAGCTCCTCAATGATACATGAACCGCTGTCTGCTGCATACACCATCACGATAGGCACGATTGTCGACGGACATGTCCGCTATTCCAAAATGCATACGACGACTCTCTCTGTCACGAGATTGCCATCGTCATCACACTACCAGCCGGCAGAAAGGTCTCGGATGACTGGAGTTCTTCCTATGCGAGCGTTGCTCAACAACACCCTCATGTTCCATGTTCACAGGGCTGAGTCGGACTAACTCTCCTGCGCGGTCTGTTTAGACGAACCCCAGGCTCTGATTCACATGTTTCGACAAGCTTTCTGCACGTGTGCGGCTGGATTTCCAACGACATCCTCTGTTTCGGGAAATCCTCCAACGGTATGCCGTTTATTTTCTCGATGCTATCGAAACAGCAAACCATGTGGAAGGTAGGCTCTGTAATTACTCGCCTTCAGCTATTGTATACGAAGGTATAAGATCAGCCAGCCATCGCAATTGAACGTCTTGCTGGGCACACATTCCACAGTACCTGTACAAAAGAAAGCTTGCCGGCCTTGCATCTTTTGTCGAGAGTATTGTAAGAGTGACTTTCATCTCATCATAATGTTTTCTCTTCTCCCTCTTCTATCTGTTATCGCAACGTCAACCTTGCTGGTTCAAGGTCTTCCCGTCAGCGACATCACAACATCCACCTCCTCATTCGACAACACATTGGAATCACGCGACGTATGCGAGGGTGATGAGGATCCTCTCCGAGGTGTCAACATTGGCGGCTGGCTCGTCCTTGAACCCTGGATGAACTGGGAGCTCACCGCAGGCACTGATGCTGTTGATCAATGGTCATTCGACCAAACCGATGGTGCAGCAGCCAAACTGCAATCTCACTGGGCATCTTGGTTCAGCGAAGCAGACATGGCACAAATTGCCGCATGGGGACTCAATACGTACGTTTGTTCCGAAGCCGTTGTGGCTCGACTCAATCGACCCTTATCAGCCTTAACCGTCCAGGCACAAACTGTATGACATCTTTAGCTAACGTTTCTGAAACACAGTATCCGCATACCTATTGGATTCTGGGCCTTCAACAATACTGGCAGTCCATACATTTCCGGTGCAGATGCATATCTCGAACAAGCATTGGGATGGGCACGCAAGTACAACATTCAAGCGTTGATCTGCATGCACGGCTTGCCAGGTTCGCAAAACGGTTTCGACAACTCTGGACACAGGGGTAATGCCGACTGGGCGGAGAACCAGGAGAACCTTGCTGCTTCCACATCCGTTCTCGAGATGATGGCTGCCAAGTACGGTACTTCTTCCTACAGCGACGTAGTCTGGGGCCTCGAACTGGTCAACGAACCTATCGTGTGGGATGAAACCAGCGCCAGATCAGCTCAAACATGGGCCGTCGACACAGTAAAAGCTATGCGCAGTCATATCACCAACCCTGACTTGAAGTTGGTTATGCACGACGCCTTCTTGGGAGCGAAAGCTTGGGTACCCGTCGCTCAATATTACAATGCTGAGGCAGAAAACTTTGTCCTGGATGTTCATCTTTACCAGAACCAAGGTGGTGACACTTCATCTATGAACCAGGATCAACACATCAACACCGTGTGCCAGTACCCCTCTACGCAATTCCTCCCCGACTCTGATCAGACGCCAGTCCTAGTTGGCGAGTTCAGCGATCAAACCAACATTTGCGTCGATGCTTCTGGCAATGTCACTGCTGGTACTTCCTGCTCAACAGCCGGATGCCAGTGCTCAGCTCAACTCGATCCCTCCCAATGGAACAGCTACTTGGTCGCAGCGACAAGAAAGTTTATGGAGGCCCAACTGGACATATTCGAGGAGTACTCAATGGGTTGGTTCCTGTGGAGTTATACTGGACCCGGTGCTTGGGGCCTCGGCAACCTGTTCAAAGCAGGTGTTGTTGGTCCTAACAAGATTACAGACAGACAGTTCCCTGCTCAATGTACGAGCAGCTGAACGGAGAGTTTCTCGACATCTAATAACGAAGTAACGTAACATGCATATCATGGCCATAGAACACAGCATACGGCACAGGATAATAGAATTAAATATAATGTATTTTTTCCACAATCACTATCGGACTTCCCATCACCAGCTCACTTGATCAACATAAAAACTTGTACTTCAAACAAAACATCCGAGTAATAATCTCTGAGTCCGCTCCAATCAATTCTCGTTTGAATCTCCAAAGCCGATCTATCGTCTTTTGGACCCCAAACCGCCAGCCATCTACGCATCCAGAAAGCCATGTCTCGGATATTCCAACGCCAATTGTCAACGACCAATACACCACCGCTGTCCGAAAAAAAAAATCCCAATGACGATCCGGCAACCTTCTGTTCTCCTTCATACCGAGATTTGTAAATGCTTGTCATGATGCTTTTACATCAGAGTTTCACCATGTATTAACATCTCCATCCACTTTTCTCGACCACATGACTACTTTTGCATCTGGGCCTTGCAGATCTTTGTGTTTTGGATTTCAATTTCAATTTCGAACACATCACGGCCGTAAGGATATATGTCTTGTTTCCTGAGGTAGACAGATATATACGGACGTAGGTTGTTCGCTCTTGTTGACGTATGGTGACGAAGAGATCATTTTCATCCATGTCATCACTACATCGACCTCCCAGACGTGAGAAAGGTGTTTCAAAAGCTATCTGTCAAAACGCAAAAGCGCTTTCAGATCAACATGATTGTCTTAAAGAGAGCATCCCTTCCGCAATTCGCGAGATGATACTGAGAACCTTCCTCACCTACCATGCTAGCAGCTATATAAACAACTTTTTCTACACTGCAGAACATACTCTTCGAATAACGCCGAATCTCCCACTTCATGTGGCAGAAGAATCCGGGAGGACTAGATGTCTGTTCCGCAGACCTTTTTTGCTTTTTGTATAAGGAAGGTTACGGTAAGGACGACAATGGCGTCAATGTATGTGCGTTCTAGCATTGGAGATTCCAAGGAGCGGACCAAGGTATTGTGTATATTTGTGACTTAATCCAAGGGAGTTAAAGTATGGAGTCGAAGATAGTGCGATATAGTCTGGAGCTATGAGCCCGTGGGAAAAAAAAACCCCCTATAGCTAGCCAGGAGTGGAGAGAAGTAAAGCGTTATCCCTTGATCAAATATGCGGAAAGTGGATATGGCTGTCGAAATGCAAGATGTTTTTTGTCTGCACACTCTGTGTCCGCTGAGACGTGAAATCTTGTCAGGGGAGCGTGTGTTTTGCATCCTTGAATACCTGATCGCCGTGGTGCTTTGGATGGATATCTCAACCACAATTCGTGGTCTCCAAACCATCTATCAAAATGCAAGATGTTTTTCACATCGCAACATCCTCCAAAAAGAGAGTTTGTAAAAGGTACAAAAAAGTTTGTGATTCGGAGAAAGAAGAGAAACGAAATGCGGTCGATGCCGCTTGCGTCCATGGGACATGATAGTTATGCTAGAAAAAGAAACCACAATGATCTGGGAATATCCTCTTCCCTAAACTCCTAAGAGAACGAACCAAAAGAAACTGTAACTGTAAAATCATGGGAACCAAAAGTAAAGGGCATCAAAGGGCATGATAAGAGAAGAGATCAAAGAGCCCAATCAATGCTTAGGAGCTCCACCCATACGCTCGATGTTGCTCATCATCTTGCTCTTGGAAGCGATTCCTGAAGCCCTAGGCACACCCCTGCCGATTCTGCTTTGTACTGGGGCAGGCTTCTCCTCCCTCTCTCTGAACGCAGGAATACTAGCATGCGGCGGAGGAGCAGGCCTACTAATACTGCGTCTGAAGTCCTCGATAACAGCAGCACTGTTTCCCTCTGGAGCCGAAGTCTGCAACATGAGCATTTCATCCACAGCAGCAACAAGTTCACCCTTTTCAACTCTTTCTTTTTCAAGTTCCTGGATCAGGGAGGTTTGCTCGTGTTGCATGACTTGAAGTTGTCGGTCTAGGTTTGCGAGAGCGGCGCGCTGTTCTTCGATTGTGGAGTTTGCTTCTTCCATCACCCTGCGGTCGTCTGCTGTGAACATCATGGAATTCTCGATGTTGTTGTTTGCTGCATTGGCTGCGAGTTCTTCGTTTTGTTTGGCGAGATGGTCGAGGCGGGCTTGGAGTTCGGCGCATTTCTTCTCGCCGCGTGCTTCGTATGACTTCTTGAGGGTTGCGACCTTTGTCTCATGTTTCTTCTTGTAGACGGAATGGAGTTCGCGCGAGACTGCTTCGACCTTTGCATCAATCTGTTGTTGGACGAGGTGTTGGATTTGTGCCTCGTCGATCATGTTACCAGAGCCGTCGTTCTTAGGGATGGCAGCGCGAGCGGTTGCGAGTTGGGCTTCCAGATCGAGGACTTTTGACTCTGCCTCATCTGCACGGGTTTGTTGCCTTTCGGTTTGGCGGTCGCTCTCTTCGGCGCGGCGGATCAGGGATTCCTTCTCTTCGTCACTGCGCATAACCTCTTCTCTGACGTTCTTGAGGAGTTGTTCAAACTCAACACCCCGCTGCTCCCATTGGTTCTTCTCAAATTCGATCTGCTCGCGTTGGCCCTTTTCTTCACGCAGATTCTCAAGAGCCTCGCCGACACGTCTTTCGGCATCTCCCACTGCCTTCTTCAAAGAGTCGACTTCGGCTTCTCTGCCAGAGAGAGTTGCCTTGAGTGACGAGATTTGTGATTGGTATTGCGACTTCATCGATTCGAGCTCGCGCACGGTGATTGTAGGGATCGATCTAGGTGTGGGAGCTGGAGGCAGTTCGAAGTCGAGCAGGTTGAGCAGGCTGGTAGACTTGGCAGGAGTGCTCATACGGGCGCCCTTGTTTGGTGAACGCTGCTGGTTTAGGTATGATAGGAGGTTGGGTTCTGTAGCAGACTTCTGAGGAGATCTGCGCGACGGAGTCTGCTGGACATCGGGGCGGTTGGAGGCATGCGCAAAGCGTTCGATTTGTTGAGTGAAGTCTATGAGGTTGGTTGTGTTCGACTGGGCGGTGCCAGGGGTTCTGGGTCTGCGCGGTGTGGGAGAAGGAGATCGCTCGTCCGAGGGACGTCTTCGAGGTCTGGGTGTGGCTTGCTCGCTTTGAGGTGTTTGTTGCTAGAAGAGTGATCAGTCCGAGTCTCGGAAGTTGAAAGAAGAGAGGCTTACGATAGATTGCTTGAGGGGGCTTCTGCGATCGCCCAGTTTGGCAAACATGGTCATGTCTGGGACAGCAGAGAAAGTGCTGAAGCAAGTATCATCAACACCAGTCTCGTCGACATCGTTTATCATGATAGAGTCGTCCACATTGTCATCATACTTCTCGAAAGAGGCTTCGCGGCTGTGAGGGAGAGGTGTCTTGGAAGCAAAGTCGAGCTGCTTGGTAGGCGATTTAGTCTTGAGAGGAGAGTTGAAGCGCAAAGTCTTTCTGGTCGAAGGTGGAGGCATGGCGGTTGTGTCCTCTTCGAAAGTGCTGCTGCGTCTCTTCTTGACGGTCGATCTTGCTTTTAGAGGCGACATCGACTTCCTCGTGGCTTCTGGTGTGGCAGCCTTCTCTGGCGTCTTGTGTGTCTCCTCTTGGTCTGGCTGTGGGCTCTTGATGCCTGACTCGACAGCACCAGTGTTCTCCTTGTCGCCAATGGAGGATATAGAGAAGACGGAAGCCTTCTTGTCGTCAGTCTCGAAGAACTGTGTTTCCGATGGGTCTGATGGGTCTTCGAAGATAGCGTCAACTTCGGGGTCGATCTGAACTTGGTCGAAGTTGTTGCTCGCGACGCGACTCTCAGCCTCTGCGACAAAAGGAGAGCTTCCAGTGTCCTCGTCGTCCCAGTTGATGACATCGTCTTCGTGCGATTTGTTGTTTGGTGTTGATGTTCTGCAAGGAGTGCCGGCAATGCTGTTGTTGCTCATCTTGGCTTCGCGCACCACGGTCGCTGGCGTGCGAGAATTGAGTTGTTGTGAATTGAGAGGCGACAAAGGGCTTGCCATGGTAGACAGTCAGTTGCGATGGATTGTTCAGATGAGAGAAAGATGCTGTGCAGGTAAACAAAACAAAAAGCATAGGCCACGCTTTCCCCGCGTCACGAAAATCATCCTTCCAGCAGCAGCAGCAGCAGCAGCAACATCAACGAGCATACCAAATCGCCAGCCACCAACTGCTCTCGTCTTTTTGTGATCGAGAAGATTATCAGCTACCTGATCACCTAGATGGAGGCTCGAACAATTCCCCCGACGCTCAGCGGTTTGAGGTTCGGTTAGGCTTCACGAAGGACTTGCTGCCCGAGACAACATCACGATGGTTCTTTATCAGAATCCTTCATCATTCAACATGTGCTTGAAGCGACCGCTTTTCAATCCGAGGGCTCACTGAGCGCTAGAGCGATGCAATATACAATCAATATCTGCAAATGACGCGGAGTTGAGACGGCCTGTCTCTGCCGAACGAGAGCTCCGTGTGATTGTGGGGACTGCGGGGATGTCCTTGTTGCAAATCATCCACCTCGTTATTGGTCAAGTCATCTCTCTTGCTTCTTCCTCTCTGTACTATTCTCTGAACCATTACGCACTCATCACACAACAGCCATGGACCCTTCACAAGTTGACGTCCCTCCGCTCAAGGATCTTACCATCGACAACATCACCGAGAACGTGAACTTGATCAACTCACAATGCGAAGACCCGAGAATGAAGTACCTGCTGGAGAGACTCGTCTCACATGTCCACGACTTTGCCCGTGAGACCAGGCTCAGCACCAACGAGTGGATGGCTGCCATCCAATTCTTGACAAAGGTTGGCCAGATCAGCAGCGACGTACGACAGGAGTTCATCCTACTCTCCGATGTCATTGGTCTGTCCCTGCTCGTTGACAGTATCGATCATCCGAAACCTGCTGCTAGTACTGAGGGCACTGTCCTCGGCCCCTTCCATACCCACGAAGCTCAACTCGAAGGCAACGGCGGTAGCATTTCACACGATCCTGATGGCGAGCCTTGCCTTGTTCTGTGTACCGTCAAAGACACTGCCGGAAAGCCAATCGACAACGTCAAGATTGATATCTGGGAGACAGACAGCAAGGGCTTCTACGATGTCCAGTATGCAGAAAGGGATGGTCCTGATGGCAGAGCTGTCATGAAGAGTGACAATGAGGGTGTCTTCTGGTTCAAGGCCATTGTGCCAGTGCCATACCCCATCCCTCACGATGGACCGGTCGGTCAGCTCCTCAAGAAGCTCAAGCGTCACCCGTATCGTCCCAGCCACATGCATTTCATGTTCGAGAAGCCTGGCTACGACAACCTGATCACGTATGTCTTTCGCCTTCATCGCTCTACACACAACTGCTGACCATGACACAGTGCTCTATATCTTCGAGGCGACCCATATGAAACATCAGATGCCGTCTTTGGTGTCAAAGAATCCCTGCTCATCGACCTAGGCACCGTGTCAGGCGAACAGGCCAAAGAGTACGGCGTGAAAGAGGGCGACAAGCTCATCACATATGACTTCGTCCTTGTTAGCGATGACGAGTCACGCAAGTTACGAGAAGAGAAGGCTATGGAGGCCATGCAAAAGCTTGGGAGGAGAATGAAGTTATACCAGGGCTTGCCCGTGCCTGATCTGGATTAGACGAGAAATCGCAATGCATTGAGCACATCATGACCCTCGGTCAAGCTTCTTCCATCGGCCCCAAGATCCTTTCCTTGCCGCTCTCAGATCGTCGACATTCAAGATACTCGTCCCCTGCTGCAGCAAAACCTGCCAGATCTGATCTCGCAAAGTACGCGGCCATCGCGGGGTCCCCCAGTACCTAGATTTCAATCCTCGCATCTCGGCCAATCTCACATGCCTCGCTAAATTCTCAATCTGAGGATCAGTGATCGAGAAGAACGACGAGATGCTACCAGCGGCTTTAATGTTGCTGGATGCGTACCATGAGTTGCTCGGGTTGTACTTGTAGCGCAGCAGCCTGGCATCTCCCTCGAATGCCAGAGTCGGGGATACATCATCAAACTCAACACGATCTTCTTCGGACGCCAACGCGGTCAGAGGGGCATCGAAGAAAATGGTATCGTTGGCGGTGATCATATCGAATGGCGCGTTACCGGACACTACGACTGTAATCGGCCTTTCCGAGCGGTGTGTGCCATTCCAACGCGTAAGCCATCCGGCATTGCGCAGGGTCTCCAGCTGCTCACGTAGCTTCACAAAGGTTTCGGCGCCGGACGTTTTCAAATCGACAAGTAAAACAAGGGTCTGCTCTGGTTCCATGCTGAAGATACCCTGGTTACCATCCGTGCTCAGGTTGCCGATTTGTGAGTTGGTGTTGGCAGTACGCAACATTTTTTCCAATGGTTCGAGATACATGGACTTGAGCGTCGCATTCTTGGTCAGGCTCCCGGCGTCGTGACCGACAAAAAGATCGTCTTCGAGGAGCCACACATCCGCTTCGACGCTGATGCAACCGGACGCTATAGCAGCATACAGTGGCGTACGTCGCCAATAGTCGTTATGCGAGTGGCATGGAACAGGCAACACGTTACGCATGAAAGCATATCTCTGCGGATCAAAAGATGTCGATATTGAATTGAACGGGTCTGAGAAGATTTTGTCGAAATCGTCTTTTGGTTTCGACATCGGACCGGTCGAAGGTATACTCTGTATGAGAATCCTGACGGGGGATCAGCTCACCTATGTCTGAGCACGAAGTTGGAACGAGTGACTAACATGATCATGAACAAGATTGTGGTGGAGAAAACGATCAGTCGTTGGACTCTTCGATAAACACCACGAGGGAGTCCGAGTCGTCGACGCGATGTAGAGCCAATGGTAGAGTTCTGGACATCTCCATCCAGGTCACAGGTGTCCAGAAACCGTCTTGTCTCGCCGTCTTCCGACTTTTCGATATCAAGTGGAAGATCAGCCATTTGGTCCAATCTGTATTGAGGCAGTGCTGTCATGATGGCAAAGCACCAGGTTCCGCAGGTTCTCCAGCTACGGAGTCGCGAAGCAAGCAGTGGTATATACTCCTCGACCCCTTCCGTATTCGCTGAGGTACTACAACGCGTCACCTCCTCATGATCTGTCTCTCGTCTCTTTCGGGCAGGTGAATTGAACAGACCCTTTCACACCACTCAATCCCGCCTATCCCACGAACTATGTTCCTACCCCAACCTTCGTTGCTTGTATGTATGCAGCAACGGCTTTCCGCTGACGCGGCCTGGGGTGGACGAATGGGCGAATGTGGGGATGTCACTTCACGAAAATGTCACTCTTCGGCTTACAACGAAACTCTCCCTGGCATCTCGAAACATTGTTCTGGAAATAAAACTTGCATACATCATAAATCCTCGAAGGCTGTAATTAAATGCCTCTCCGACACTGCATACGAATGAAAAAATATGCCTCTCCGGCTCGTATTTGCTTGCGTACTCTCTTATAAAGCTTATTCAACGACACACCAGTTTTGGTTGTTGCAGTTTGTTGTTCTCTGCCTCACATGCCCACTACCTAAGATATCACTATTTCGATCCTTTCTCAGACGAAGCTTTTCGCGTAGTCCTTTTTCCAACAAGCAAGTCGCCTCGCACTCACCAAGGCCCTATCATCACCGAGTATGATCACTATCGTTACAGTATCCTACCAGGACGCATTCGAAGCCGCAGTTGCACGCCTTCTTCCATAAGCATATGCGCACTACATCGAAAGGTAGCCAGATCTTCCTGAACGTGACCTTGAAGATATCCTGACAGCTTGTAAAGATTGCACGTTTTGATTTCATTTGAACCCTCAACAGTACACCTCCACGATGCGCCGCTTCATCCACTTTGTCAACTCAATTGGGGCTAGGCCTTCAATCAGCGAAGGTGCACCATCTTACTCCGCTGTTGACAAGGACAGATCGCATGAGTCAACCGTTACACTTCTGAAGATCGACACGACCAAACCAAAGAGACTTGACAGATGGCTAGACAAGGTCGTCGCTTTTTCGGGCTCAAACTTTGTCTTGTTCCTGACAATCATTGTTTTGTTGGCCTGGGCATTCCTTGGAATAGAATTCGCCAGCAATACCGGTTGGCAGGTCGGTATCTCGGATGCTCAAGCCATCATCAACATGGTGTTTGACTCTTTCCTCGTCCGTCAACAGTTGAACGCACATACTCAAGCTATGGTCGTTGCTTGTCATCTTGACTCTCGCGCAACAAGTCACAAGAGAATGCTGCAGAATCTTGCAAGGATGGAAAAGCCGGCACAGAGTCAGTCGAGAATTGCAGTACCCGCCGTAGAGTTTCCACAAGAAGACCTACTCGGTCGTATCTGTAACGCTGTGTCTGCATCCATGGGTCATGTTTTGACAGTCATCGGTTACTGGATTTGCATCGGCGTTTGGCTCGCCTTTGGCCATCACCTTGGCTGGTCAGACTCCTGGTTCTTTTTCATCAATTCTGCCACTTCTGCTCTCATGATCTTTATGCTTGCAGTCTTGGCTAACAACCGCGAGCGACATGAGAAATATCTTCAAGAGTGCACAAATCTTGTCATGGCTGCTGATACATCGCTCGAGCGCCTACTTCGAGAAGTCACCGGCGATACGCTCGAAAACGAGGTAGCGACCATTTCGGCGCCCGAGGTCGGCAAAGTACAGCGTGCGATCAACTTCTACGCTGACCTTGTTGGTACTCTGCTTGGAATATGTCTTCTAACGGTTGTCTTGGTCGCTTGGATTGTCATTGGTCCAATCATGTTGTTCGACGCCAACTGGTGGCTTCTCATCGGCACTTATGCCGGTTTGATCGGAATGAACGACGGCTTTGTCCTCCGTAACCTGTGCAATATCTGCAACCGACAGGAAGATACTCAGTACGACCGACGCATCCTCGAGGACAAGGGCTTAGCGGCTATCATCGGAGGCGACAGCGGCGACGAGGAAACCGCTCAGACGACTTGTCTGGATGTCCGATTCTCGATCGCCATGGGCAACTTCTGCTCGCACGAGTACACCGTAGTGGCAGGTGTGGTAGTGATCATCGCTCTCATACTCACGGCTAGCTTGATGCATTGGAGCGAGCTAGGCCAGATTATCTGTAATGTCCCGCCGAGCATTATCGAGTCTTTCTTCACGCTCATCCTCATCACCGGTCACAACATTGGAGACGAGCAGAGGAGAGCGAATTTGCAGATTATCTATCGGTCTAGATTGGAGTTGATCTCTCGTGTTGAGAGTTGGCGAGCATGATGCTGGTTTCGTGGTTGCTATGGCTGTCCAAGGCAATCATTGAGCGATAAATGCTCCCAGTGGACACGCTCCCAAACTAGCAAAACACCTTGCGTTTGGATAGCCAGATAGGTAGTCGGCCTGTGTCCGGAAAAGTTGGCCTGTATTCACGGTGTTCTGGCGCACGCATACAGGAGGCAGGCGCAAGTGTCTGGGCCGCCTTTTGCGAACTGCTCTTCCTTCCTGATCACTTTTCAACTTCTGTCATCTCTTGAAGTGATCATACTTACAGCTCGAGGAACAATACTTCGCCCCCAGCTATGAATTGTAACTACTCGTTCCAGTCCAGATTCGGCGGTAAGCGATGCAATGCGATGCTTCCAGAAAGTTTAGGCGGCGGTCGATGACACCGCCTTCCAGTTTCAGGATTTCGGATATGACTCAGCGGCTCTCTCAATGTGCTTCAAAACCAAAAGATCTTCTCGATGCGTCCAGCATCCGACAAACCAACATGAGAATCGCAACGGAGAAAGACACCGTCGCTACGAAACCCACTTTTCCGGGCTTACCGACTGAGATTCATCGTCTCATCTACGAGGAGCTATTTTCTGATAAGAAAGAGCAACGCATGGATCACCCAGTACTGAGGGTTTCGAAAGACATCTACGCTATGTGCAGGCCCATCCTGCTATCTCGACTGCAACTGCTCATAACCTTTCATTCTGGTTTCGAAGATGAACAAAATTGGGGGATGACGCTGAGATTTATCTTCAACAACCCATGGACAGAGGGCGATTTTTGGTCCCGAGAGTACGAACGTCACAAACTACACGAAAAGCCAGAGCTGATTGCGCTCCTGTCTGGTGTGAGGACTATCCTGATTGGGGGCTGGGCTGACTGGACATCTGCGTGCTACCATACTGAGTACTGGTCGACAGTCCAATTGAGAAGCAACAAATCGTCAGGACAAGCGATAGTTGAGCATGGCAAGTCTATCCTGAAAGATCAGGATATCCCCGAGCATGATGAGCAGATGATACGTCGAGAGAGGGCAGTGGCTCGCGCATCTGAGGCTAGCGTCTGCACTATGGAGTTGCTGAAGGAGATAGAAGATGTCGTGTGCGAATACGGGTACTTGAATCGATGAGCTTTCTGAGGAGAACGAAACTATCGGCCTCCCATCCATCCTCAGGCCGATACCACTCTACCATCCGAGACTGTTTGTCAACATACCTAAGCGGCTCGAATAACTTCAGGCAGCAGTCTATTCAAGGCAGTCACCACGTGTTTCAGGCCACCAGGCATGCATGACTCGGCCATCATGCTACATATTCAATGCGTGCGTATGTCAATGCGAAAGCACATACAGAGTAACATATCATGTCTATATCAACAGCAACAAGGCATCTAGAGCTGATAAGTTCTACTTCTGTGGCCATATACCAGATGACGATATACAAGAGAGTTACAAGAAGGACGTTGAGAAGCTTATTAGTCCATCCGACGTGTGTTCAAAGGAGCTACTGCAGGGACTTATAGATATTGCGCAAGTTCAGAACGATCTCTAAGAACCGATACTCGCTGCTGCCGGCGCGGCACGTATGTTCAGCTAGGAGAGCCACGTGGCTTATGTACTCATGCGAGAATGTTCGCTCGCAGTAATTTCATCAAGACTCATATACACACCACTATCTCCTTCTCTCACCATCCATCCTGAAAATCCGTCGCCATCACCGACCTCGTCGCACAACATCTATAACCTATTGTTCTTAAGACTTACCATGAAGCTCGACTTCCTGGCACTCCCGCCTGAGCTCCGTTGCATGGTTTACTTAGCTCTCTTCGCTGACAAGGATGAGCAACGTTTTCCGCATTCTGTACTTAACACGTCCCGAGAAATGCGCTCAGAGGCTGCGCCTTTCTTGTTCTCAACTCTCGAACTGGCTCTCGTGCGTCGATTGGTCTGTGGAGTCTGGCTGATAGCCCTTTACTCTCTAGAAAATAATTCCTGTTCCAAGGTGTTGGATTCTCAACCTCTGGAAAGCTTACGCGACATGGAATCTCTGAAGGCGTTGTTGCCACATATAAAAACCCTTGAGATAAGTTACGTTGTCTCCCACAGCACCAGGTGGTGGATACCTCGCACTCTCGTCCGATTCAACAAAAAGCATTCTGTGGCATCACCGAACGAGATCGAGTTTATCGACTCTCGTCGGAGAGTAAAAGAGATAAAGGAACACTATTTGAAAGGCCTCAACATTGCTGACCCTCATGCGAGTGCGATCAACTTGATGGAAGAATACTTGGAAGACATCAAAAACATACTCGGAGCCTCTAGCGCATGCTCGATGGAACTTCTGGACAGCCTCACGTGCAATCTGGAGGCTAGGGATTTTGGTCGCGCGGCATGTACAGCCTCACTCTGATGGCTCCAGAATTATGAGATTAAGTCACATATGAGAGCTTTTAGGACAACGAGATCCAAAGGTCTCAGAGATGATCCTTCTTTTCTTCCAAGTCAACTACAACTGCCCGATTCCATCCATCGCCCAGATACTGCTTTCCTCAAAGAAAGGCAAAGAACTAACATCACGATTCGACATGACCGTTTCACGCTTTTCCATTCCCAGGGTTCAGGACGTCCTCCGCCGTGTGTCACGACCATCTGAGCTCGTTAACACATATCGAAGCCACACGACCAGTATCAAGACTTTCCTTACAAGACTACCTCCAGAGCTTCATATTATGGTCTACGAGTTCGTCTTCGTCGACATGGAAGAGCGACGATGTCCGCATCCGTTGCTCAAAGTCTCGAGACTCGTACGCCACGAGTCTATACCTGTGCTACTCAAACATTTCCAACTAGACATTGAGTCGTGGACATGGTTTTCGCCCGCAATGTGGATCACAACTTTACGTCCTCTTGGTTATTACTCAACTTCTAAATCCCATCATCTGCGACACGTTTACATTGAAGGAATCTTGGAAAACCTGCTACCGCATACACGAAGCTACAGTATTCGTCACACTACTCGTCGAACATTCATGGCAGCTTGTGCGATGGTCTATTTTGACAGGAATTCGCGGGTGCAACCGAATAACTTCAAGGTCCTGCTGAACAAGATCGAGTATGACTCTACCGTTCGCGGCCATTCTGATGGCAGTGGAGTGGAGGAATACTCGAAGAAGTTCAAGGACGCGTTAGGAGTATCTGATGAATGTTCGGTAGAATTGCTGGATAATCTTTTGCGCCGACTGAATGATTGAGTCGAAAGAGATACTAGCGTCGTGCGATTCATTCTTTGCGCTTTATACAAACGGAATGGCCTATCTTCTTGGTCTTTCTCCTGATGCACGATGTCCTCCTTCCTTCCACTCCACTTCAAGTCCATGAACACGTCTTAAAAACTCTCAATCTCGGCATCACATCATGAACTCTCACACTTTCTTCACGGTATTTCCCCCAGAGCTTCGACTGATGATCTACAGGTTCGTCTTCGAAAGCTCGGAAGAGCAACGCTTCCCTCATCTTTTACTCCAAACATCGCAACAGCTACGAGAGGAGTGTAAACCTATCCTACTTCCTCACCTCGGATTGCAAATCACCAAGGGCTACTACTGTGACACTAATAGCCCGTGGATCTTGGCATTGGTACCTCGTCTCAATATCAAGTACTGCCGTGAACGGAACTACACTTGGCATGCGTTCTGCAATAACCCATATCTGCTGGACCTCTTGCCCTACATCACGAAACTGGGAGTTTTTCTCAGAACCCCTGGCACATCATGTTCGCCTATCGCGAGTGTGGAATCAGAGGTCGCTAGAGACAATCAATACTGGAGTTATGAGAAGATCAACACTTGGTATATCACCAATGACCCTGCCGATGGCCCTCAAGATTGGAAGCGCGTAGGAATGGATCGGCAGCAATTTCAGGAGGTCCTTTGAGCAGAGAAGGTGTGCTCCAAAGAGATGATTGCGACGTGCATGTTTCTCATGGAGGAGGCACATCAGGAGTAATCTTCGTCGCATCTTGACGTGAGCGAGTCAAGCAAGGGACAAGACCAATAAGGAAAAGGAGGAAGCCTTTTCGACATACGTATTAATAGACTTGCTTTCTAACTTAATTACCGTGCCCTTTTTAATGCATCGATCACTGCAACGTTAATATCCAAATAACGACTATAGACATCATCTTGCACTCGTCTTCGCCATGTCCACCGCTTAACAGGCCACGACTTTTTCCTAAAATGACTCGTCACTGCGCAACAAACTCAAAAAGTACCCTGAGTCATCAATACGACTTCTTCTTCCACTTCCACAGCGCCCAAACTTCTCTGTTCCACTCCATTTCCAAAATCAAACACACCTTCATCATAAAAAAATGGCAATAAAGACCGCCTCCAAGACGCTGCCGCTCACACTACCTCCCGAGATCCGCCTAATCATCTACGAGTTTTTCTTCGCCGATGTCCAACAACAACACTTCCCTCACCCTCTCCTCCGCGTATCATCGACGATCAGAAATGAATGCATACCCATCCTCTTCACTCTTATACAGTTGGAGATCCAAGACCAAGTCGACGTCAGCGGTCCTTGGCTTTTTGGATTTCAGTCATCACGGTATGCAACCCGGTCCTTGGGGGTCACTAAAGGGTATACTTGGGATACGATTTACGAATTACCGTTGGTGCTGGATCTACTGCCTTTGGTCAGGACACTGGATGTCACACATGTGACTTGTTGTTTTGCGGAAGATCACGAGGCATCTACGACGATCAAGTTTCATGGGGGCAGAGATGCTGCTGGAAGGCCTAATGAGGTTGATTTTTTTTCTTGGTTCCATGGGTTTGATTGGAATGGGAATTGTGTTATTAATGAGTATGAGAAGGAGTTAGATGACTTGGTTGGAGAGGAGAAAGTATGTTCGAAGGAATTGGTGGAGAGGTTATTGGAGATTCTAGAGGATGCGCATGAAGATCCGCATGTGTTTTGATAGACATCTCTAAGCAACCAATGCCCGAATCTCTAGAGGTAGTCTTCATAATCTCCGGGTTGTACGCCATGTTCCTTCTCCCAAGCTGCCCACTCTTTGTACACCTCTTCGTCTGCTTCCTTTCTCGTTTTGCCCACTTTACTGCGTCGGAAGCAGAATCTCACGACGTCGTTATAATCGTTTTCCGCGTACCCACTGCAAGCTTCCATGAGGCGCTCTAGTAGATTCATTGGACAGGTTTTTGCATCTCCGACTTCTTTGGCCATCTTGCTTTTGTGAGAATCCAGACACCTGACATCCGGGCTAAAGTATTCACGGTTAAGGGCATATGTGATGGTGTTTAATTTGGAGGTTGCCTTCGGTCCGTGAAAGGTGATGCGAGTTTCAATACCCTCGACGTCCAAGCATGAGGCTGGTTCAAAGTGTATTGTTCTGACATGAGGTATGAGTCGTTGCATCTCTGGATCCTGGCGGAAGACCTCCCAAGCCACTGAGTTGGGAGTTCTGTGCCACGAGTTGTAATCTTGACGGGCGAACGAGAGGTACCATTCTTCATCATCGCCTTCGATGTAGAGTTTGAGGTGACGGAGAAGGATGGGAGCGGACAGTGAGAGCGTCTTGCGAGATACTTCCAGAACGGCATGTGGGTACTTCTGTTCTTCGGGGTCGAGAAAGAGATACTCGTAGATGATCAAATGGAGTTCCGGTGGAAGCGTCGCGAATGTGGGCTTTATTGCCATGATTTCTGTGTGTTGAGCCATCGCTTTTGGATTGGCTTTGTGGTGGGAATCAGGACAAGTCGCTTCGTCCGAGACCCAAATATCACTGGAAGAAAATGGGTTGAGTCACACCTTCCCGTAGAAAATTCGAATAGCTGGGCACGCTGCAGACGCACGTGGAAGATGGAAACTACTTCCATATCTTGCTCGCAGGCTTTCCAAAGTCATGACTCACTTTCAAATTCATCTGGGCACGATTGGACATTCTCAGCAAGACTCCAGGTACATTTCTCAGCCATTGCATCATCAGCTTTTCCATCAGCTGAAACAGGCCATTATGACACCTACCGTATGCTTCCAGTCACTGCCAACAGAGCTTCGTCTGGAGATCTATGACTTCCTCTTCGCCGACAAAGATGAACAACACTATCCACACCCACTGCTGGAGGTGACCACACAAGTCAAGAACGAATGTGTTCCTGTCCTCTTTCCAAAGCTACAGATGTATATCGATGGCCACGAAGATAAAAACGACGCTTGGTGGTTCATTACATTCAGAGCCCAGGGAACAGAGCCTCCACGACAATGGCGAGAAGACAAATCACACCGGTATACTTGGGAAGACATCCGCGACGACCCCGAGATTGCGACACTTCTCCCGTGTCTCGGAAGCCTGTACTTTGGTGAAGATACTTGTTGGACTGCTCCAGATGTATCGACTACTGTGCGTTTCAACCGGCACATATCATCCAGCCCTCCGAATGAGGTTTCATGTTCCAGCTACTGCGGTAACAAACTCACAAAAGACGAAAAAGCACACAGTACAGACTTCCGCACCTTGATCGATGGCTCTGCCTTCTGCAACATAAATATTTTCGGCAAATTGATGTACTACATACGCGGTGAAACACTTGAATACGGGCATTTTCGCAGGAGTCATGAAGGCACGGAAGAAGAAGTGGAAAAGCAACTTTGGCCTGATGGCAGAGTGCAAGTTGAGTTGACTTGCAGGTTGGCGAATGGAGAAGAGGTGGACTTGATTCCACCAGCTAAGGGCGAGAATGTGGTGAAATGGCTGGAGCCATATCCTGAATGGCTGCAAAAAGTGCAAAACGAAGAATTGGGTCAAGCGCTGGATTCGAACCGTTGACTATCAGTGATGTTTCGATGACTCGGCGAGCAGATCAACCGCAGAAAAGCAAAGATTGTGGATTGTGGAATTCGCAATGAGCCATTGGCATGGAAGGAACCAATTGATCTCGTTTACCGTTCATGCAACCTAAAATCGATGCTTGCTCAGGAGGCATAACATTCGCTCCTCCCTAGAACGCGGAGGTGTCAGTCCGTGTACACTATGACTCGAAAGATCGCAATCTCTACCTACATAGTTGCCTTACTGTCTCGTCTTCCTGTTTTTCCGTCCTAAAACTGAAGCACTATAACCTACTCCATACGTTTACGCCTGTGTGCTCGTGAGAAGTGTGGAATAGCAAGGGTGCATTTGTTTTTCGGAGGCATGCAATTCTCGTCATTGGCATTTTAAAGTTGTTTGAAACATGGCAGTCGCAACAGGAAGTGGCAAGGCGGCTGGGCGTTTCTACTTTGCAGTTGCGTGTCGTCATCATGCTGTTGAGGCACAGATGGAGTGGCCAGGAGGTCGGTGTTTCATGATGAGCGTGAGGGATTCCACACTGATAGTCGTTACATCGCAAGGAGTGGTAGATAGATGCAATAGTTGTGTGGGAATCTGGACGATGGCCGAATCGAGCAAGCGGGAGCCAGTCATGTCCAACATATTCGTCTCGTCCCTGTTCACGTTCTGGAGAAGATGGTGTAAGAGCCAAAAACGCCTTTTCTTTGCCCATTCATAAAAAGCAGCAAAAGTTTGTGTGTAATGTACAAGTGTGTTTCCTTTTTCTGCTCTTTTATCGTTTCCCAGATATTCCTACAATCGCGCGTTCGTCTTCATGACTGATGGCGATACGTTTAAAGACTGGTGGGGATGTGTAAGCTTTGTGAGACGTCGAAAGCGCATGGTGTCAAGTCCGAGCCGTGGGTGGTTGGTCGATCGATTCAAGACGCGGAAGAGAGGTGAGCACTTACGGAGGGAGCAGGATCTCGCTCCAGCTGCTGTGCAAGAAAGCGACACCGGCCTGTTCAAACATGTCAGTCTTTGTTGTTCAAATCCCTTGTCGGGTCCCAGATCACAGCGCATAGCGCATGCTTATCTTCTCTGGCCATTCATCTCCTCCTCTTGACTGTTGCGTTGTCCTTCCTCGGATTATGCAGCGGATAGGCGAAAAGAACTTACGGCGAAAAAGGCGACGGCGGTGACGACGGAGCGGTTGTCGGGCGAGGCCAGGGAGGTGTACATCTGGCTGATGGCGCCTTGAGACTGTGCGCGCTTGGGTGCCATTGTGTATGTGATTTGTGGGATGGAAAAGAGGTTGTGGTGGAATGAAATGTTCTTGTGTCGTTGCTCAGCGCGGCGGAATTGTTGGAAGCCCTTCGTCACTGGACGACCATGCAACGTGCACGGGCCTACGAGGCTGCTGAGCGTACTAAGGGAAGGTGCTTTGCATTTCTGTTGTCCAAGACATTCCAGACTGATATTGGAGTTCGATCTAGGAAGGGAATCTCATGGTTTCGCTCATTTAATCGTAGTAGTACATAATGCCTTTCTCGCCAATGTCTTTTCAAGCCTGGTCATGCAGAAACCAACACTCAAGAACCTATCTCAAACCCATCCAAAAAGTCATCCGCTCTTTCGCAGAATGCAAATCCAAACGCCGGAAAATACCCAACAGAACGCCTCATAACTTATGCTGAGATCATTCCAGCCGCACGATACTACTATGGGTTGGTAGGACGCTGATCACGCTGTACATCATTAGTCTCAACGACTGCTGAAGTCTCTGCGGCAGCTTCCTCAGGAACAGCAGCTGTAGGTGCTTGAACATCCGACTGTCCTCTGCGTCTCGTGCGGACACCAAAGCGCTCTCGTAGTCTACGGCGTTGACGACCTTCTTCACCCTGCTCCTGCTGTTGCGGGTCGGGACCCTCTGCATTGTTGGGACGCATCTCACGCAATTCGCGCGCAGCGGCCATTCTTTGCCCCTGGTCAATGTGTCCTCGGTCGAGTCCCAGACCAATGAGCAAGCTACGACGCATGCTCACGCGGTAAGGCTGTCCGTTGTAGCCGTTGATGGGAGGAGGCAAATCCGTGTTGTCGCCTGTTGCCGTGGTAGCCGCCTCTGCTTCAGCAGATCCCTCAGGTCGAAGATCGATACGGCAGAGTGGGCAAGTTGATGATACATTCAGAAGCCATGGGTCAATGCATGCAGGATGGAACTTGTGATCGCAAGGTAGCACGCGAAGGTCTTGACCAGTCTCGAAGTCATCAGTACAGATTGAGCATCCTAGTGCTTCCGCTGATTCGGGTGCGGCCGATCCGGAAATTACGTCGGGGTTGGTATGACCCGTTGCTGCTCCAATCCCTGAACGAGCGGATGCCATGGACTGTCTGGGGGCGGCTTCGTCGAGTGTTGTCTCCTGAGTTCCGTCATTCTCCACTGAGCGTCGAATTACAGGTGTATCCGTGTCTGCCAACTCAACATCCGTAGGTTTGGCCTCTGGCTTAGGCTGTTCGCCGAACTTGACGACAGGAATGGTGTCCAGCATAGCACGTGCAATACCTCTGGCTCTAGTCTGTCGCGGCCTTCCGAGAACGTTTCTTGGACCATAACGTTCCGGGTGACGATGTGCTCGAATAGCGCCAGTGATGATAATAATGAGGAACAATGCCGTGATGATACCAGTAACGCTGTATAGAATGATCATGGCAACTGCAGTTGTAGGCGAAGATCCATAGGATGGCGATGTGGTCTGTGGGTTGCTGCTGCTGCCGTTGTTGTGCAGTGCTGTCGAGTCAGAATGCAGGATAGTTGCCTTCAAAGCATCGTTATTGCCAATGTGCTCGAGTAATTCATTGGATCTCGTTCGATTCGACATGGAGTATAACTTTGAGAATGCTGACTCCATGCCAGTAATGTTGCATTGCTCGGCCGTCAGACTGTACAGAATGATCGCTGTGGCGTTGACTCCAAGGGCTGTCTGGAACACATTATTCAAAGAGAGGAAGCCAGAATAATCTCCAGGATCGCAGGAGATATAAGCAACGTCCTGGTCAGTGAGATTGTTCTGGTTCGATGTTGTAACATGGTACAACGTGTCAGAAATACCCATCTGTGTGTCGCGTGTCAGCGTAGCTCTACCGATAAGCTTATCTCGAAGGAATTCTTACTCCTAGCTGGTCTGCAGTCGGGGTCAGGGGTTCCAATGTGCCAAATATCGCAATAGTGTTTCCTGAAGGCAGCGCAAGATCCACGCCGGTGCCATTTTGTGTGTTATTCGTTGGTTGGATTGTTAGACCAGCTGCTCTGCTGGCCAACAAGCCTGCCGGTAATAGCCACTGGCTAAGCATGGTGATTCACGTGGTACGATGAGCTTGATATCGAAGAGCCAAGGAGAGAAGATTATAGGACAATGAAAGACAATGACGAGGTCATGCTCTTGCAAAAAGGTATGGATGCAAACTCGCTGAGGCTGGCAGGGACAATGGGACAGTTATGGAAGACGGCGGAGAGTTTGTGGAGGATACCAAGAAACGGCAGAGAAGATATCCGCGGCCGGTTTAGCGCCACACTCACTCCCTTTAAGCTTGACTTGACGATCCTGCATGCCCAGCGCGTGCGCCCAGATGCCCGGATGGCCCGCCGAGATGTCTTGCAAGACTCGATGACGCTACTAGGGGTTCTTTCTCAGATCAAGTGTGCTACCTTCGCCACGTCCGCGGTCATCGACCATGATACAACTGATATCATCTCAAGTTTGAGCGAATCGAAGCAAGTGTTTGACGCCGCGGTTTAAGCCGGCGATTGACACTTCTTCCATTCCGTCGGCCTTTTATCGCCGAGCGTGCGGGGGGACTGATACGGTAGGAACGAGATACGAACGGCATCTCAGCTCCTTGCAACTGCTTTGCGCAAACCCACCGCACCCTATCTTGCTATTTGCCGACTCCAGCCGCATTATTATCTCGCCATCTCCCAACTTGCCAAGCCCTCGTGCGTTCGAGGCTATGCAAATCAAGGCAGTACATCAGAGTGAGCACCAGGTCAGTTGAAAGCGAGCCGATTTCAATCAAGCTTCAGATCTGGAGTCGCACTCGAAATGTCTCACACATCACGAAATCATTTGACATGCGACAATCATGCTATGCACACGCGTCCCCGCATCCATTACTGTAACAAGAAGTTCTTCCGGGGTCTCCGCAAGGTGAAGACTCGGCGAGGTTGGCACTCCTCTGTCTCTCTTTTGCCCTGCCACCACTGCCAAGCTGACAAGTCCCTTTGTACTGAAACAAGGCCTTCGCTAAGAAACAGTTGGAAGACATGCCAAAGTAGCTCAACACGTGGGGATGTTTCCTCCAGATCTAGACAAATGGCAGATGCAGATCCGACTTGGAAGGAACAAGGGAAACGCAGTGTTTCTAGAATCGACATGCGGTTCTTTGTTTATCCCTCGTCCATAATTAATCTCATGGGTAACTATCTCTGCCAACTGCGATCCTTTGTTAATATTGGTGTTACTAACAACAAGTCACTTTGTGTGGCTTCCTCGCTCTGTCCTCTTACCATCAACGCCGACTAGTAGCTGGCCTCATGGACAGGGTGAGGCGTCTCCGTGGCTAATACATCGGTACTCCCATCTCGAGGAGTTTCATTGACCAGGCGCTGGGTGACTCTACCACAGAACCATTCCCCAAACATGCATGCTCAAGATGATGGAGTTCTCGCCGAAGAAAGTGATGGATAAATGCGGAGGATGGGGCACGGCACGGCACGGCATTCTGCCCCGCCATCTCTTACATCATCCAACAAGATGCCGACTTTAACAACTTTGGAGCTCGCTCACCGGTTCTTCTTTTGTACTCCCAAGAAATATTGCAAGACCAATTAGCACAACATGTCCAAATTCACACTACGCTGGGGCATTCTCGCCACTGGAGGCATCGCTGAGGTAGACGATTGAGGCCTAGCTTGCGATTGAGTCGACTGACAAGTATCACAGAGCTTCTCGAGAGACTTGACTGTCAACCCCGAGACTCGCAATGTCAACGACATCAAGCACGAGATTGTTGCTGCTGCCAGTTCAAGCAGTGCCGACCGTGCTAGTCAATTCTTGAAGAAGGTCGGCGCACCCTCTTCAGCGAAGGGCTACGGATCTTATGAAGAGCTGGTTGCCGACAAGGACGTTGACATAATCTACGTCGCTACACCTCACTCGCACCACTACCAGAATGCCATGCTCTGTCTTGAGGGTGGAAAGAATGTCCTCTGCGAGAAGGCTTTCACCGTCAACGCTGCGCAGGCAAAGAAGCTGGCAGAGAAGGCCAAGGAGAAGAACTTGTTCTTGATGGAGGCTGTTTGGACAAGATACTTCCCCTTGTCCATCTACGTCCGCGACATCATCACTTCCGGCAAGGTAAGTACATCCGCTGCCATCCTCGAACTGCAATCGCTAACCTGCACAGATTGGAAAGGTCCACCGTACCTTCGCCGACCTGTCCATTGGCACTCTGCCTGAAGACGCCTTCGATAACTCCCACCGCATGGTCAACCCCGACTTGGCTGGAGGTGCTCTCCTCGACCTGGGCATCTACGCCTTGACCTGGGTCTTCCAGACTCTCTACCACACCCAGCCCGAATCTGCACGTAAAGCACCTACCGTCGTTTCATCCCTCAAGAAATACCCCACCGGCGCCGACGAGATGACCACCATGCTTCTCACCTTCCCTCGTTCTGAAGAGCTTGGTGGAGACGCTCACGGTATCGCCACCACCGCTTTCCGCACCACTCCTGACCCAGACGGCAAGGGCAGCGCTGGTCCCGCCATCCGTGTACAAGGTGACAAGGGTGAAATTCAAGTCTTCCACCCCGCTTTCCGCCCCTCCAAGACCAAGCTCGTTCTCTTCGACGGCACTGTAGAGGAAAAGACCTTCACTCAACCCGGACCTGGCAAGGGCTCTGGCTTCTACAACGGCTTCGGCGACGACAAGAACCCCGAGGGCGAGGGTCACGGTATGTTCTGGGAAGCCGATGAGTGCGCTTTTGCTCTCAAGGAGGGTAGAAAAGAGGGCAAGTACGAGGGTCTGCAGGAGAGTATTGTCATCATGGAGACCATGGATGAGGTGCGCAAGCAGAACGGTATGACCTACCCTGAGAAGATCGAGACGACCAAATTCCCTACTCAGCTGTAAACTGGTTGACTCACGTAATATATGATGATATATGAAGGCTCAAAAGTACGCCTCAATCTGGAGGCTCATTCTATCATACCTGCTACATCTTCGTCTGTTTGTGCTTTCGCTTCCTTTTCTGTGTCATTGTATCTCCGTGTTGTTGTATCTCCCTTCACGGTTCGCTCGGGTGGTTCGCCGTGCTCGACTTCGCCTTCGCCCTTTACTTTGATCGATCACGAGATAATATCTCTATCAAATGTCGTTCACCGCGACGTTTACAAGTCTACACTGCACTTGGGAACTCTCGTCCTAAGCCATCCTATGCTGTCTTTGTTGGGTATCCCATTCGGGGAAGCAAAGTTGACGGGTGAATTTGGCGAGTTCAATCCGACATCGACAACACTCCGACTACAACGACTGCGAGGTCTAAATTACTTGAAACTCGCTCAGCTCATTGGAGAGATACAGACTTTGCTGATTGAATACTGATATGTACTTCATTGAAGCCATAGCCTCTTTCTACCTGGGGATATAATCATGTTGCGCGAAGACCAGGGTGATACCCTTGGCTAAAAGACTTGCTTGAAGATAGAGCATGAAAGAAGAATTCAAGGTCTCTTGATATGCTCATCCGATAGGTACAGCAATGCTTCTCCTGAGACCCATATCTGCATCCAGCAAAGAGTGCAGAAAATTGACCCCAACCCACGTCATCCATCCCCTTGACCTTGAATGAAAATCGTTAATCTCATTCCATGCCATCTTCAATTCCCCACTCCCACTTCCACCCACCCAACCATCCATATTCCATCCCTCCAACCTTCATTCTGCTGTCCACTATAAAGCCCTGCATCTCCTCCTCGTGGATCTCTTACTTTGTGGGATCAATCTTCCTCTGTCTCAAGCTTTCCTCAATGGTCTTGATCATCTCATTACCCACACGAGTGGCTTCGGGGAAGCGAGGAGCAAAGTAGCTCTGGATCTTTTCGAACTTTTCGCGGTAGCCGTCCATGTTGCCAAAGGAGACGCGTTCGGACCAGTCCTGGTGAAAGAAAGATGATGAGCATGATTCTGGAGAGATAATAATGGATAAAGAAAACAGGGGGTGTATACTTACTCTGGCGGCGAATGTGAATTCGAGATCGTCACGGCGGAAAGTGTTGTCGTTGATGGCGGTGTCGATGACTTCCTCCAATAGTTCTGTGTTGCGGAAGAGGTATTCGGTGATACCGAGCCAGAGACGGAAGAGCTGTTATCACCATATATCAACACTGCTGTTCCGACAGTACCTTCAACCTAATTGTCTGGTGGACTTACCGGTGTGGAGCAAATCATATGATCATAAGGCACGATTCCCAACTTCCACCAACAATCCACCATGGCCAATAGACTCAAATGATTGTTCTTCACCCTCTCGCTGGCAGCAGGTTTCTCTCCCAGACTGAATTGATCAAGCAGATCATCCTGCAAGAGCAATTCATGCCCATTGTTGCTTGTCTTGTCCATGTTTCCAAACACGGCTTTACGTGCAGATTCGATGCGTTGGCGTAACTCTTCTTTATGACCTCCCAACATCAACTTGAACAGATCGGTTACCGATTCAGCATATTGCTTGATCTGGCGTTTGGCAGCCGGGTTCAGGATGGCCAGGCCGGCGTAAACGTGCCATTTGTTCGCATAGATGCGGAGAGTGATGTTGATCTTCACATTCTCAATACCACCCACATATCTAGGCATTTCCCAGGGGAACTGGTTGTTGGCCGCCCACGCCGTGCCCATGGAGAGGAAAGCTGCATGGGTGACTGCCTGTGTGTCTGCGGTGATGCGGTCGTGAGCTTCGGCTGTGAGTTTGACGTGCTTGCTCTCGAAGCAAGACAGGATTTTGGAGACGAGATTGTAGCTGGCGTCGGTGGCGCGGTGTTGGATGAGGACTAAGGGTTGGCCTTTGGGGTTTACGCCCGGGCCGTGGAGGGAGTGGCAGGAGACGATTTCGACGTCGGTGGGGAGGTGCTTTTCAAATGCTGCCATCTCGGGGGCTTTGCAGGAGGTCTGGCCGCCGACGATGGCGCCCATCTTGGTTGCTGTCAGGCAGACATGTTAGTCGGAGTGCAACATGATGAGAGGGCCCGAAGGTGTGAGAAAGGTAGGACAGACATGGACCATAGGCGGCGACGACGGCGTCAATGTTCTTTGCTTCAACAGAGTAGATGATATAGTCACTGCTACGAGAGACGTGGTGGCCGTTCTTGAAAACCGTTACGTTTTCCTGCTGAAAGCCTCAGCAAGATGTTTGTGCATTACACGGACTATATACAGTATAGGCAAGAAGGTATTTCGTACGCTGTCCTTGAATTCTTCAACCAACAGATCATACTTGTCTGGAAGATCACAGGCGTGCACTCTGCGGGAGTGTATGCGTCAGTCTGGTTCTGACGAAAAGGTCACGGATTACGGAAAGAGATAACTGTTGATCCAAAGTCAGCGGCAAGGTCTTGAAAGGGATAATTCCTTTTGTGAAGAACAGTGGATGTGTGAAGCGTTTCAGACAAAAAATATAAGGTAGCTGAGATTTTACATCATCGACGACTGCCGGATCCTACCACCGGAACGGTGATAGGGTGTCCAACAGCCATACTCGAGCCAAATGCACTCAAGTCATCATTTAACGCGGGGTGGATGGATGTGAAGAGGGGAGTGAGGAGGAGAGAGAACGTACCATAGTCAAAAGTCACAAGGACTGGGTGTTGTTGCGCGCAAGAGCATACCTCCAACCGGCTTCACTGAGCCGACGGGCGTACATCTTGCCCATGTCGCCCATGCCAATCAAGCCCACCACTGCTTCACCCATGTTTGCGATTGTCGAATTGCGTCAACTGCGAGATGCCGTCCAGCTCTTGAATTTGAAGCCGTTCTGATGCGCGCACAGTAGATGCAATCGATGTTGTCGAGAAGGTGAATGATGGGAGAGGAAGCAGAAGCTGCAGCGTCGCAAGAAAATAAATAGAGGAAGCTGCGCTGGCTGCGAGCTTTGACCGGCAACTGCCGCAGTCCTTGCGCCGGAAATTGCTTGGCAGACCCACGGCCAAATTCTCAAGCAAGCCGCGCGATTCGAGATTTCCTCTCTTCGTTTGTTCAGTGCACACATTTCGACCACCACCAACTAACATCAGCAAAAATGGCACCCAAGGCTAAGCCCGCCCGCGTCCAGGAGAACGTCCAGTTGGGCCCTCAAACCCGTGAGGGTGAGCTCGTTTTCGGCGTTGCTCGCATCTTCGCTTCCTTCAACGACACCTTCGTTCACGTTACCGATCTTTCGTAGGTGCTTTCCCTGAATTGCATCTGTTCTTGATGCGCCTGCTCCGATGGACTGCTTGGTGCTTCTCTCTTGTTGCGACACAATTCTGGCTTTCTCGATGCGCGTTGGAAGATGCTCGATATATGCGACGAGCAAGACACCATACGGACAAGAAAAGAGAAAGAAAGAATTGAAAGAGCAAAGGAAGAGAACACAAGAGACCCGGACGAGTAGCGCAAGTGGGAACAGATGCAATAAACACAAGACATGAGAGAGGACACAAGGCTAATTCTGGGTGATTTCCAGCGGCCGTGAGACCATCTCCCGTGTTACTGGTGGTATGAAGGTCAAGGCCGACCGTGACGAGTCCTCCCCCTACGCCGCCATGTTGGCTGCCCAGGACGTCGCTGCCCGCTGCAAGGAGCTCGGCATCACTGCCCTCCACGTCAAGATCCGCGCCACCGGTGGTATGTTTCCCCTTCTCCTTCACGTCTCAACATTGCACATCTCTAACACCTATCCACAGGTAACGGCACTAAGACCCCCGGCCCCGGTGCCCAGTCTGCTCTCCGTGCTCTGGCCCGTGCCGGCATGAAGATCGGCCGTATCGAGGACGTCACCCCCACCCCCTCGGACTCTACCCGCAGAAAGGGTGGTCGCCGTGGTCGTCGTCTGTAGATTGTTGGCGCATCTTGTTGTCAGCTATCTGCTCTCGATGTTTCAGGCAAGACAATGGTTCATGGCGAAATGTGGCACTGTCGCGCAGAACGGCTTTATCGCCTGGTCTGCAATATATTACGCTTAGCTCTTGTCTTCTGAAATTATGGAGAAACCAAAACATCCAAAAAGTTTTCACGACCCCAAGTTATCTGTTCCTCTTGTGTATCCTGTGCATTTGTGATTCGTTCCTTCCATGTTCGTGCTTCTCATCAGCCTTAACAGATGCCCTCAAACATCGTGCGCGAAGTCACAGGAATATGATTTGTATGTCTGATGGTTCGGAATGGCTACCCCCAACACTCGAGCGTGTCCAGGCGTATATCGCTTCACAAGGCTCACGACGGCTAGCTAGATCTGCAAGGAGAGTCGTAGAGCAGAAAGCTGGAAGTGGCTCGAAGGTCGCGAGGGAGTATGAGAGGGATATCATGAAAGTTAATCTGAAGGTTTCAAAACAAAGGGGACAATAAGGGAATTCGTAGGGTGTCAAATTGCATATGTGGCGGGAAGAATGGTGATAAAGATTCGAAATGTGATTATGACAGTTTAGAGAACAGAGCTGGTTGGCGCCATGACTCCTAGCTGCAACCCTTTTACTGGAATATACTCGTGAAAATGCAAGATGCCTTTTGCTTACTCTCGGATGTGCGTTGAGGGAAGATCCACAACATCGCCTTCAGCGGACGACACCGCAGATGATTATAAGAGAAAAAGAGGAAGGCGGCACGGGTTGACGTTCACAGTGAAGCCAAGCATTCCTTCCCTCAACGGAATCATTTCCGCTGCCGGTTTGCGACGAATTCAGCTCACCCATTAGACAGCAATGACTTGCGCATCATTGTGTGACTGTAGTGTCATTATGCGCACATGATGTACTTAGAGAATACAGATATCGCGAGTTCGTGATGACCTCGGTATGCTGCGCTGCAGGCGAACAACGGCCGTAATCATCGACTCGCGCCCGACCGTCACCTTCTCCGCCAGCACCCACCGGACAAGACTGCGGCAGCTGACCTGACGACCATTCAGCCTGTCTGGCAGAGTTGCATGCAGGAACTAACTATCTCTCGAATGTTCAACAACGAGCACATCACTCCGAAGGCTCCGCGGCATCTTCCTCCATTACCATCGGAACCGTTTCGCCTGCGGACTTCTCGTCAACGGCCGATATAGACTGCATATTCGGCCACATTACATTCGTCCGCGGACGCTATACAGAAAGAGCTTGGGCGAAGGAAGAGACACTTGTTCTATCGAAAGCGAAATACACAAGATTTTTACTGCTTGAGCACCACCGAATTCAACGCTACATCGGTCCATGGACTGGGTGTCAACGCATCATAGGCACACTTTCCAATAGAAGGCACTCCTTGGGCAGTAGAATCACTTGGCAAATAGTCCGCCTCTCACTACTAACATTCGCCTCGCGATTGCTGTATCGAAAGCTTGTGATCCGGCCGCAACGATGAGGATTTAGGCAAGACCAAAGGTCAGATGCCCGTCAAGGTGCTAGCGACACCGTCAACTGGCTAGACGAAGCGACATCGACTGAGCTGTTTCTGGACGGAAAATTGCATCGCCATCATCAAAGTACGTAGCTTTTAGCATTCCTATGGATTCGTCTAGTTGCATTGAATTTGAAAGCCAGACGCGAGAGATCTGCAAGGATTTGAACACCTGTCAGACCCCTGAACACATCCTATCGACAAGCATCTTCGCTAGGTTCACAAGCAGTGGAGGAACTCATGATCGAATTCATGGCTGACGTGACAGACGAAGATGAACTCCTTGCGATCCGACCGAGTGCAATTTCATGATCCATAAATAATCAACACGACGATAATCGCTTAACAACAATCTTTAACAGATCGCGGGAGATCAAAGCTGAAGCGTTGATCATTTCCAGAAACTTTAACAAATCACTTTTACCCGAACGCCGAACACTTCGAACCTACAACGTTCAAGATCTTCAACAACCCCTCTTCGAATCTTCCTTCCAGATGACTATCCTTTCTTCCACAAGAACTTCCACAAATCGCATCTTCCAGTCCATGTCACTTCGCTTGGAAGTTGTTGCTTGTCCAAGCCACAGCCGATGTCATTCGTCGGAAGAAATCGCGGGGAACCCATGCTTAGCTCCCTGCAGATGAAACAAGCCACGGGTCGAAAGCTTTTTTGACGAAACCACTTTGCCTCGTCCTCTATTAATTTATCCTACACTTACGGGCAGGGCTACGATAGGGCTTTGCTATTGTATGGCTCTGGAAGTGGTCTTGAAACGCGATGCCCTGTAGGCTGTCGGCTGGAAAGCACGTTTTCGCTTCTAGCAGGGTTCATGTCTTCCGTCAACTCCGTTCATGGTGACAAGGTAAGTCTGCTCATATATAAGCAAGACCCAGGTATTGCTGAGAGGGGCTCCTTTTCTTTGCATCTGCAACTTCAACTTCATCTTCTTCTCTATTCCGAACCAAAGTCAGACTGGTGCTGTCTTTGCATTACATACTCTCTTTCAACTTCAAGCCAACTCTCCTTCACACCCAATCTTTACATCCTCCGACAATATGAAGTTCCTTACTGCTGCTGCCGTCATGCTGGGCGTTGCCTCGGCTGCCCCTACTGCCACCATTGAGAAGCGCGCCCAGCAGTGCGGTCAGTGGGACAGCAAGGTCACTGGCGCCTACACCCTGTACCAGGACCTCTGGGGTATCTCCGGCTACACTGGCTCCCAGTGCTCCGACATCAACTCCCTCAGCGGCACTACTCTGAACTGGTGGACGTAAGTTGACGATTCTGCTTTTAACAGCAAGTAATACAATCCCACTAACATTCTTCACAGCACCTGGTCATGGGCCGGCGGCTCAAGCCAAGTCAAGTCCTACGCCAACGTCGTCACCAAGACAAATGCCGTCCAGATCAGCAAGATCAAGTCCCTCGCCACCAGCTGGAAGTGGGTCCAAACCGGCAGCAACGTCGTCGCCGACGTCGCGTACGACATCTTCACCTCCTCGACCGCAGGCGGCAAAAACGAATACGAAATCATGGTCTGGCTGGCCGCACTCGGCGGCGCCGGCCCCATCTCCGCCACCGGCTCTCCCATCGCCACTGTCACCGTCGCCGGCCACTCTTGGAAGCTGTGGTATGGCAACAACGGTGTCAATGAGGTTTACTCCTTCACCCCCAACGGCAGCAATGTCAGCAGCTTCAATGGCGATTTGATGGATTTCTTTGCATACTTGATCAAGAGTCAGGGATTCAAGGATAGCCAGTACCTTATCTCTGTTGGTGCTGGTACTGAGCCTTTCACTGGTTCTAACGCCAAGCTCACCTCTGCTTACAGCTTGGTTCCTGCTTACAAGTAAGTGGTGTGCTAAGATTGGACTCTTCGCTGTTAGAGAGTGTCATACAACAAAGCTGTCGAAATATAACATGTCTTCAATGGCGGCAGATATGTCCATCGGAGTCGCTACCTAAATCTCTTTCTTTGGACATGATTCAAATACATACCGTTATACCTTGTCCCAGCCTAGTTGCATGTCAGCATTTGAACTGAGGATCGTCTATAGCATAAGGAGTGAAGATTAACAACTATCTCAAGTAGGAAATTCTCTTCTCTTCTCATACCCTGTATATACCTATCTCGACACAAACTGTACTATTCTCTTTGACGCAGCTCCACACCCTGCCCTACTCATCACTGTGTCTAGCCCCAGCACATCGCCGGACTCAATAGTCAGATCGATATCGGTGTGACATTGTATCTCTATTCATCCACAGAGTCGTAGATTGAGAGTAGGAAAGGCATGATCAACGTATAGCAGCCCGGCTTTCGTCATGCAAATCAACATCAACATCGACATCGGCGAACTTCCATATCTGTAGAACTACAAGGCAGCCTGAAAAATCAGGGTACTTGTGCTGTATCTTGTGGCTCGAGAAGGGTGCAACTCGAGAACAAGAATGCTGTTTCTAACTATATCAGCCCAACTCTTATAACGCATTGTCGACATCGAGGATTGCTGTTTCCGCTGTGCGTAATGGCTGTATAGTTCACGACAAGTACAAGGAGATAGGAATAACCGAGTAAAGTATATCGTACAAACTCAACATGGATAGTTTTGTGTATTCTATTCTATTTCACTTGCAAGAAATGTGAGAGTCGAGGTTTATACTATTCAAACAAATCCCCCTACATTCGAATATAGATGTTCTAGCCTTTACAAGATCAACGACCATTATCAAGAAATCCAGGCTGGGCAACAGAGAGAGCCTAGAACTTGACCTGCCGCGCCTTCTCATTGGAAAGATTCTGATGTCTAGATGGCTGTGCCGTTTTTGATGACCTATCAAACTACATTTGACCTGAAAAGCTTGGATTAAGAAAGTAGTGAATCTTACCTCTTCCTCTGGCGTAGCAGAGGCAGTATAGTATGCTTTCCATACTGAGGTCCCTCACATCTAGCCACGATAAGTTCTAGACCCGGCCACCTCTGACTAAATCAGCACCGATATGCAAATACCATCCTCTTCACCTACGCCTCCCTATCACACTCCATCAAGAAGGTAGCTAGAACAAGAAAATCACACCATAACAAGTTACCCTATAATTCTATTTCAAGAGTCGAGATCCCTTCCTCCTTAAATCCCTCCGCAAAATCTACAATCTTCGCTACAAGCGAGAGTTGGAAAGAAACCGTTTTTTGGGGGCTGTTTGGGGCTGTTTTGGGCTTAATCCGTCAATCATCCATCGTACGATGAGGATATGTTCTTTTACGCCCTCCTTTTACGCCTCACGGACAATCTAGGTTCCTTCGCCACGTCGTTTTTGGCTTGAGAGTGCTGCGTACTGAGGGTGTTCTGGGCTTTGTCTTGTGCAGAGGTGGTCACTTGGTGGTCATTTGGTTGTTTTGGTGTGTTATACAAGGTTTTTGAAGTAGAGAGGAGGGTTTGAGTCAGACATCCCGAGTGAGAATGGCTGGATCTTGGAGGCCGCGTGTTGCGTGCGGTGAGGTTCGCAGGGGAAAAAAAAACTGGAAGGGTAGAATGGAAATGTAAGTTGTGGTTATGTATGTGCAACTGAGAGCCCAGGAAGAGGCGTGGAATTTGAGGATTGTGGCTGTAAAGCCATGATATGTACAAACAAGCCTTGAAGACAGGCATGATTTGAGAGTGTGGCTATACAGCCCTAGTATGTACAATTGAGCCTAACAAGGGCCGAATAAAAAAGGTCTATGATCGTAGTATGGGGGGGTATCAGAGAAACAAGAAAAGAAGTAGAAAAGAATAGATCGCTCGCTGATTAAAAATGAATGCAAAAAGGTAAGACTATATCGTGTGGTTCTGTAACCTCACAGATGTCCTTACGTGCACTTCTTTTGGGTAATTCGCTTCCAAGTCCCTCAATGCGACTTCTTCCCACTCGCGGTTGTTGCTCGTCAAGCAGAAAGAGTCGGATTGAGAGACTGGCTTTTCCAGGCGTGTAGCGATGGTTGTGGTGTATGATTTCTTCCTGCTGCCCCAGAGGTGGGAGGCCGAGTGGAATGATGAGGTGCCATCGAAGATGACATCCTTGTCAAAGTCGTGCCATGACATTGTTGCTGGAACGTGAAGGTCGCCAGCGGAGTGGCGTGAAGAGTCGTTGGAGTGGACACAGGCCTTGCAGGATGAGAACCAAGATCTCACTTTAGGCCACAGGGGACGAAGGGAGGGAACACAAGCACAAAGCTATTGGTTCGATGTCAGTATTGGTAGGTTCTGAAGGGTAGTCAGGGGTTGTAATACCAGACCAACGTAGATTTCGACGTCCGCACAGATCCACAAAGGCAATGCACCCCAGGTCGAGTCTTTGGTACCGATGAATGCTCGGTAAACATAAACCTCTCGAACGACACCAGCAGCGGTTGCGATGGTACCCAGAGAAAGGAGTACAGTGGCAGCGATTCTTTGCTTGAAAGCAACATTCAAACGGGCCACAATTGGAAGTGGAAGAATGTTGACAATGAAGTCAAGGACCGATAGCAAGGCGCCAATGGTAGTGATCGAGACACCTTCGTTCAAGCAACGGGCATCATCTTTGATCTCCCATGTCCAAGCTGCACGAATGGGCCTGAGAGCTGTCAGGGTTGTGGAAGTAACATGAGCTCTGACTTGACTTACCAGCATTGGAATATAGAGACGAGCACACCTGCCAAGCATAGCGCGAAGTTCAGTGCCATCACTGCATAGATGATTTGTCTGAGCCTTCTCTCGGCAAGATCTTTGATCAGCCATAGATAGAACAGCAACAATGCCATCCGCACACATGTGCCGCTGAGGACAAACAGGATTTTAGTGGCCGTGTATGCTTTGACGGACGTCGATAGTACTGCGGCGGGAATAGTCCAGATGTGTCGATCCCATCCATAGTGTCCCATCGCTACGTTGACTGTAGCTCCAAATCCCACGGCGAAAATCTATCCAGCTTGGTAAGCCAAAGATGAACATGTCTCACGCATTGAGCATGACCCACGTACGAATGAAAGCATTATGAACAAGTCATCCCACCAGAGGCCTCGCTTGGATCCCATTCGCATCCGGCAATAGAAGCGAGTCGCGACAACCACAAACGCAAAGCCCATCAAGAGATCATTGCCGTAAATGTAGCCCTTGGCTCGATCTGATAGGCCGCCAGACTCCATGACAGGATGAAGGCACCCGATCCACCAGGTACACGGCCGTAAAGTCGAAGATCCAGCGATGTGATGCGTCTGTGCACTGCAAAGGAGGCTGGGTGGTGGTGGTGTAGCCGGAAGGTAGTGTCGAAAGTCGCGTCGCGCGTCGTAAACCTAGGAGGGAGCTACTGCACGAGGAATGCAGGCAGGGAGTTTATTATACTTGAATGATCTTGACGTTTAAGGTGTATCGAATCCCTCCAGCTGTCTCAGTATTAGAAGCTCGGCTCCAGGATAAAGTGCGTAGCTATAACGTGGATTGTCGCTGCGATGCCTCTTTTAGCAGACACATCACTCAGCTCTGCAGCGATATAACGACTCTTCGGGCCAGTTCTGTCTCGGTCAGAACGCCTGTTGCAACCTGTAGGCTGCCCGTCAGGGCCGCCATCACGTTGATTTGCTCGGCATTTCGAACTGTCCAACGGTTGTATTGAGCGGGATGCCGTCTTTTGCGTGTCCGGTGATGAAGCGCCCAGGGCAAGATCAAACGGCCACAAGAACTAGCAGATGCGATACTCGAGGCGCAGAAATAGATCGCCCTCACCAAAGGTAAATGGACTCGTGGTGGGAGGAAGCCTCTGTCAAGTTCGTCGCTTGCGGAAACGGGCACGGCATCCCCGTGCAAATGTGTCTACCAGTGGGTCTTGCTTTATCAATGTCTCGCAGGACACGTACTGCCGTCATCTCAAACAATAGTGCCTTCGTGTGAGGCCTCAGGCTTGAAAGAGGCTTGAGAGAGTGTGAACACATTTCTCGTGTATACTTGCAGTCTGAAGACTGCCAGCAAATTGGTTAAGCATAGCATACGGCGGCGTTGTGCCATGAGTAGTCTCCCAGTGATGGAGAAATCCTTCAAGCGTCGACTAGAAAATTCGAGTGCAACGGCAATGCGATGTCTTGAATCTCGAAGTGCAGGCAGGTCGAAGAAGTTCAATGCCAAGTCACGCTCTTCCAGATGCGACTTCATGTCAACAGAAGCGGCAGGAGCCGATCCGGGTAGTCCGTGCGCGCCCAGAGTACGTCCGTATCGACAACGTCTTCTCATGTCAATCAAGGCATATTCTTTGATGATCACTGATGGCATCTTTATCGACAACGTAGAGCGCCGCTGGAGTCATCGCTCGTCCTCGTGGAAAATGAGACTGTCTTGTGAGAGGCATGCATGATGATATCCGCCAGATTGGAAGACCGGTGATGCGTCTCGGCCGGCATTGTGATTTCCTTCTCAACGGCCACACGCGGTCGGCTCCTGCTGATTTTCCACGAGGAGGACCCAGAACGTGATGTTCGTTTAGAAGCAGCAGTTTCCCTGAGCAAGCCGACCTCCCAAGAAGGCGTCGCTACACGATTGTGGCTTCTAGGCCCAAGCTCCTGAGGCAACCGTTTACACCTAACGAACCCGTCGCAAATATTGTGAATCACTCTGTGACAATGGACTGAGAGAAATTCCTGTTGAAGTCTCAGTTGCTGCTGGCATAAGCAAGCCTTGACATGTCGCTTGTTCCTCTCTGCGAAAAGCCTCCGTCTTTCCTTCATCCTCGCTTGTCTTTTGAGACGAACGACAGACACAAGCCTGATGAATACCCAGCACCCGATGGCGCCTAGCGCACGGTGCTCTGTCCCTGCAGACGGTTGATTGCAAGCCTCTCTCGCAACCGGCCGCTCTCCCAGGCTCGTGGATTCAAGGCTCCGGGAGTGCAGGACCGCCCCAGAACTATCCGGACTCTTAGTGAAGGCCGGTGTTGTATCCCACCCATGGCTGGATAAGCTTGTATCCACATCTTCCCTCCTGACTCTTGAGTCATTGGGCCTCGGTCGTAAGTATTCCTTGGTAGGTGCCATCAAAGACGCGCGACGCGACCAAGATTTCACGTCCGGTGGATCTTGAGATAGAGGCACGATGACGTTATCACAGGATATACGAGTCCTCAGGCAACACTTTCCTCGCAATCGAACATGCTTTCAAGCAATCTCTGGCCCTGATCCATCTATCTTATCATCGTATGGATACTCGGAAACCTTCAAACGCTTGGTCATGCGGTATGATCGCTGGAAATTACTCGGAGCATAACAAAATGTGGTGATGAAGCAAATTGTTCATTGGTCCGGAACATAGCAACTACGTACGAGGGGGAACGCTAAGCCGCAACCCGAACCAAACGGCTGCAACCTCACCTTGAAACTTCACGCCTTTCATGCAAGCAAAGGAGCTACTCATGCATGTCACGCCCTGGCCAAGTGCTATTCGTACACCATCTCATCAAAACTTCTCGGTATACCATCACCCCTGCGCCACCGCAGAGACTGCCCTATGCAAAGAGAATCTAGGTTGCCGCATCGTCCGGCTCTATCGCGCCCTCGATGCTGCAATGACGGTACACTATCTGGCTCGGTTTTGGTCTTCGCCATGAACCTAGGAGAACTCCCGGAGGGTGTCGTCGCCATGGTCAGTATATAATGAGCTTGTCCGGGAGGTTGGTGCTCAGGAGAGCAATCACAGAGATCATCACTTTTGAGTTTGAGCACCACTCGTTCTTCCCGCAAAGATGCCTATCCTCCTCACATCTCTCCTGGGCACTGCAGTGGGCTCTGCGGTAGTCTACTTAACATCACCTACCCTTGCTGCTGTTCTTGCCGGATCGACACTTGACTGGGTCGCACTACACTCCTTAGCGATCGACGCTCTCTTTGCTATTTTGATCTGCTTCTTCATCCTTTGCTATCTGGAGACGAAGTGGATCGCTGTCAACCAATCATTCCCTTACACCTTCCACTTGAAGAACAACCTTGGCAAGTCCTCGTTTGACTTCCAACTGGTGGTCTTCGAGCTCTGGCACACCAACAAGCTCAACAGATATGGTCACATGGTGTGTTTGTTCTGTGAACAGCTTCTCTGGCTATACATCATCAGAATAACATTCGGTGTCTCTGGTCTGGCATTGACCAACATTGCCCTAGGCATGCAGGCCTTTTCATTCGGAGACCTTAGACTCGCCTTTGGTACCACGATCTTCAACGCTGCTTACTCGCTTCTCGGCTTGTGGGCCTTGGATGGTTACTCGCCGGTAGCCGCGATCGACATTTGCAAGATAACTCTTTTCTGGGTCGTGGTCGTGCGCACTGCCGTCCATGCCGCCGAGCCCTTGCCTCCAGTTTACGACAGCGAGACCGATTCTTTCGGCGAGACCTGGGGCGACGACGGCTACAAGTTGATCTCGAAGAACCCTCTTGGAGCCCTATGGCTCTTCATCCTTGGCATCGTTTCCGAACTCGCATCCGGTGTGCCCGGACGTCTTTTCGGTACTGCACTTTACAAGGCCTTGTACAGAGCTGGCGGCTTCCGTAGCAGCACTCTTAAGGGTGTTGACACCGCCAGAGAAGAGGCCTTGTCGACACTGAAGAATGGCTGGGCATCAAACGAGATGCTCGCACCTTACTTCCTCAAGTCTTCTTCCGTCGCCATCATCGAGAAGCTGCCTCTCGAGTGTTGATCGCTCGATCTCGACATCTTGCGTGGAGACTTTTCCTTTTCTTATTTCCTTGCTTCCTATTCCCTGCTTAGATTTCCCTTTTTCTTCAAAATTCAGCGTGGAGCCTAAACTTAGATGGTGGTTGTTTTTGTTTCGGCGTGGTGTTCTTCTTTCTACCGTCCTCTTTATCTCGTTCTATCTATTCATATACCCAGGTGCGATTTATAGAAGAGTTTGGTGTTATAATCTCAATTTTTCATATTTTTCATATATCTCATCCTCTCATATTTCCAGTTCCTTTTCCAACCCTGTCTTTGAGAATAGTCACCGGACCGTCGTCGATACTACCTTCCGACTTCTAAACATCGATCGCCTAACATCGCCAAACACCTTGCTGTCGCCGTGCAGACGAGGTCCACGGGCCGACTCCGCGGTCCGTCCCGCAAGCCTTCCGCATCTTGCAGATTCTCAGCTCCTGTCTGCAAACTGTATCCCGCCCACATGAGCTATACATAGCAAGGACCTTACTCCGCCGAACTGACCACCTAGCAAGCATCGACCAAGCGTTCGGAATACCACATTTGTACCGCGGTACACCGAACCGGATCTCCCAACTCATGACAAGTGGGTACGCGCTTTCGGCCGGACCATTTTTTCTCGCTGATATAGCTTGATCTCAGGGGTTCGATGGATGTGACCGCTGTGAAAGCTTCATGTTGATGATAAAACCACAAGAGGCAAATACCAGGTTTCGTTAATTCTCTTTCCACGACGACCGCACTTGTTACCTCCAACAGCGATGTTTTCTGCGATATCTATATGCCACTCTCCACCAAAATCAAAGTCATGACTACTCGGTAATTCATGACTTACATCTACTACTCATATACGAAGTCAATTCCTCTCAAAGTTGTATACATGATGGGGACGTGAAGGATTTGATGCATCACCTTTGCCTTTTTGTTGGCTGCGTTCTACTGCATCTGCTTGTGATAGTTTCGGGCTCATATTTACTTTGCTCTCCCCACCTCATCTTGACATGGCTTGTTGCATAGCAATGTATGGTCAGGAAAGTTTCTTGTGTGTTTTCGTATCTTGTTCCGAGGTGGAAGATATTGGCAAGAAGCGAAGAACTTGCGTCATAAGAAGGAAGCGGCGTCTTTTGTACAGGTGGAAAGTTTCTTGTGTGGGTTTTCTCATGGATTCCTGTTTGATAAGTTCACCTGCGAGACATGTTCAGTCTGCATGGACGTCACTCCTTCCATCAAGACATATATCACTGAAACATGGCACGAGGAACATTCAAGAATGGGGAGAAGCAAGACTTTCGATTCATAAACTAAACTTAAGCAAACGTTGTGCAAAGTGCAAGAGTGGAATTGGGGTGCGGTGCAAAAATCAAGAAAATCAACGCTCGTCATCAAAAACATACTTCTCCTCGACTTCAACGTAAGGGCCCTTCTCATCTCTGTACTCCTTGACTGTCACATATCTGGTCCATTCGCGGTCACTTTGTTTGGCTGGATCAGGTGCCTTCTGGCGAGTGGGCGGTGCTTCATGACGAGGAGGGGGTACATCGTGACGACCAGGAGGTGCAGGTTTGCGCATTGCGTACTCCTTGTCAACAACAAAGTCGTAATTGTCAACGTGAACTTCCATGCTAGGGGTAGGGGAGTTCTCAGCTCTGTAAGGACCATGGGCGTGGGACTCTTCAACAAGCGGAAGTTCGCGTGCAGGTGATTCGCTGAGGGGAGCCCACTTGGGTTCGGGGACGTAAGGTCTGTCGGTGGGATCGATGTAGGTGCGTGTACGCTGCTTCTCGTATTCGTAGTCGTCTTGAGGTCTGTACATTCCGGAAAGGTTGGGAGGCTTGAGACGCATACGAGAGAGACCTTGCATGGATTGGTCGTCTTGGTCGGAAGACAAGGATGGTGGAAGAGTGGCCACTTCGTCATCACGAGAGAAAGAGACGCGGCGTTTAGCAGGTTTGACGTTGGTGAGAGGTGCAGGACGGTCTCTGGCTGGAAGTGGATAGTCTCTGGCTGGTGCTTGGTACTCTCTTGTAGGGGCGGGACGATCTCTGACGGGCGGAGGATAATCTCTGAAAGGTGCAGGGTAGTCTGTCGTGGGCGGAAGGTATTCTCTGGCAGACGCAGGGTAGTCTCTGACGGACGATTGATGGTCATTGGGAGAGGCAGAGTGGTAGTCTCTCAGCGGCGCAGGATAGTCTCTGGTGGAAGATTGCGACCATCTGCGGTCGTTCTCCCTCTTGATAAAGAGGTACTCTTCGTAGGATGGACCACGAGGAGGCATGATTTCGATGGTGGGAATAGATGCAATCTTAGGTTCAACAGTCGAAGTAGGTGGAGGCGGAAGATCAACGTGCTGCAGCTCCGGGGCAAAAGGCTTGACGTGACGGAAAGGGATAATGCGCGGAGTAGGTTCAGGTGTTGGGCTGGATGGTGCTGAGACGGGTTGTACAGGAACTGAGAGGACTGAAACCGAAGGCGCAGGAATGGGCGAAGGCAGGGTCAATTGCAATGGCAACGAAGAAGATCTGTGTTTGTCGTCAGAACATATGGCGCAGAGTGTATGTGCAATGACACTGACTTGGATGCGCAGCGACGACAAATGGATTGAGGTGGTGAGCCTGCGAAGTTGGCGTCAATGGGATGCTCGGAATGATAACGAGCAGATCTTGGTTGTTGGCAGATGATGCAGACATGCCACACGGTGAAAGGCGAGCCATCGCGTGTCTGCGCCTCGAACGGAACAGAGGGCGGGCGCCAACTGAAGTTTGACATGATTGTTTGATCCAAAGGATGGAAGGGAAGGAAGGTGGGATGGACGAGATGGAAGAGTGAATCAGTGAAAGGAAAAGCATGTGACAAACGCACCCTTGAACGTCTAAAGACGCGCCGGCTCTTCATAAACAATCACCACGTAAGTGAACTCTGGATCAGCCCCATTGATGGTAATGTGTTGGCCAGTGATTTCAGACGTCATCATGTCGCTGCCGTCCGACTTGCGGATTTTCTTCAACGCTGTCTTGGTGCCGGCTCTGGTTGAGCCAACGATCGTGACAGATGGGCTTGCAGGCACAGCTGCCGATTGCCCGGCCGAGACAACTGTCGATGTGCTGTCTCCAGATGGCGATATTGCTGTGATGACTGCTTCTCCGGTGGCTGCTCCACCAGCACCAGCTATCAGTCCACCGGCTGCTGGCTCTGCTGCAATCTCTCTTGCTGCTGCGCGCTGACGCTTGTGACGTTTGTGAACTCTCCAGATTCCAAGACCGATCAAGTTGGCTACGACGATGGGAACAACGAGACTCGGGACGAGGATGACAGCCAACGACGCGCGAGTGACTCCCAGTCCTGGACAAACCATCTTGGCGGCTAAGGGATGAAGGTTTGAAAGATAAAGGGGGGATCAGACGAATAGAAGTATGGATGAAATGCTGCTTGATGTAATGGGGGTGGATAGAATGGTAATGTTGATGGAGAGAGGACGACAGCCCAAGAAGACGTTCGAGGCTTCGCGTCTCGATCCCCTGTAGGAAGCAGCGAGTATCGTTCCTGCTGAACAGCAGGATACTTACGTCAGACTTTCGACGAATGCCCAGCATCAAGCAGTCAGGGTCTACTGATGTCTCGGAAACTTGGACAACTTTCGCAGACGATAATGTCTGGAACATGAGACAATGGGATGCTCCTCAATGCGAATCAGCAATCCTAGAATTGTTCATGTTCTAAAAGCGACAGTCGGGTTGCAGGTTAGCGGTATGTGAGTAGTGCAGTACTACTCCGAACATCCTGTTTCTCTTGCATGGTCAGCGCTGTCACTGAAGACAACAGGATGGGAGGCTTTTCGTTTCATTGTGGTAGCAAACTTACATATATTTTGGCCCGCCCTCCGTCTCTCCCCTAAGACCATTTCACATCTCTGGTCTTCAAGCATGATCAAAACGCAATACATAGTCAAGACACAATACTAGAAGAAACAATTGAGTGAGGAAGCCTGAAAGGATACGTAAAAAGCATTAATTAGTGTACGATGCATCTATCAATTCGTAACGGTGACAACAAAAACACATAGAGCGTTCGAGACGTAAAAGGAAAAACAAGAAGAAAAGGTGGTATCGCTGCTGTTGCTGCCGTGTCATGTCCATATATTGTCCATCCATCGTACAAATGTTCAAAGAAAGAGCAGTGGGTATATTCAACTCCCTTGTCTCTAATTGTTGCCGTCATCGGTGTCCTCGAAGAAAGTCAAGATTGCCTTGACACCTCCGGGTCCAAGACCGTGTGGTGGGTAGCACACGTAGATGGGGTCGTCTTGGGCACCAAGCTTCTCTCTGAACTCAGACTTGGCTGTGAGCTTGAGTTCGGTTGCGATAGCGTGGTAGGCCTTGCTAAGGACCTTGATACGAGTACCCTTCAGATTGTGACCAGGCGTCAGCTTTGAGCTGGCACCACCACCGAAGGTAACTGATTGGGCACCGCCAGCGGCGACCTGCGAGAGCGCGTGCATAACGAGCAACTCGATAGCACCTGAGGGTGCGCCAGGGAAATCAAGCGAGAACTTGACTTGCCATCCGTGATCGGGCGACAGCTGAGCCATGATGACGAAGCCAGAAATTTGACCATCCTTGTCGGTGGTGTAGTGGTACTGACGATGGGCCTCGTCCTGCCAAGGGTGAATATCTGTGAGATGAACCTGCTTGCCCTTACGGTTGGCCAGCCAATCCTTGATGCGACCATCAATCTTCTTCTTGATCTCGGCAGGCACCGGTGTGCCGAGAGGGTAGTCGTGTACCTTGACACCCTCCTTACTGGCGTGGCGGATCTTGCGCTGGATGTCGTGATCGTGAACAGCGGGGTTGTTGCCAGGATCTAAACGTTGCTCAGCAGCGACAGAGAATGTGCGCCAGTCGAACTTGTGGGAAGAAAGGACTTCTTCGACATCGCCGCCACAAAGGAGCCACAATGGCTTGATTCCACGCTCTTTCTTGATGTAGTGAAGGTATCCTTGGATAGTACGGGCGTATTGGCTCTTGTGACAAAGCGGGTCACCGACAGTGATGGCGTATCCTTGGTGGGGCACGAACCCGACGGCAGCACCGGTGACGTCGTCTCTCCAGATCTCGGTACGAGGCTCGAGCCACGAGGTGTTGGAGGCATCTCCGTAGTTGGCGATGAGCTGCTCGACGGGCGGAAGCTCCATGCCTGCGGCGTGGCGATCTTGACCCTCCCATGGAGGGTGCAATGTGCTGGCCTCGGGATGTCTGAGCTGCTTGACGACGGGCTTGGTGGGGAAGGACTTGGGGTCGCGGGGGAAGAGAGTAGCGTGACGAATATCGCCGAGAGACAGCAACAACATCAGCATACGCTCCAAGCCAATACCACCGCCACCATGAGGAGGAGCTCCCCAGGCGAAGCCTTGCATGTACTCGTCCAAAGTGCTTGGGTCCATCTTCAGGCGCTCCATCTGCTTGATCAGCATCTTCTCGTCGTGAATACGCTGACCACCAGAGAGAATTTCTTGACCGCGGAGGAAGATATCGAACGAGTTTGTGACCTTTGAGTTTTCGGGGTCGGGCATGGCGTAGAAGGGTCTGGCGGTAGCAGGGAACTTGTCGAGGACGTAGTAATCCGTACCGTATACTTGCTTGATGACCTTGCCGAGTTGGATCTCGTCACGAGTACCCAGATCCTCGTCTTCGGGAAGAGGGTTGCCATGTTCGTCTCTCCAGCCAGAGTCGTTCAGTAGACGAATGCCCTCGGAAAAGGGAATGATGGGCGTCTTGTCGAGCCAGACGAGATCCTCGTGAGGGAAGTGCTTCTTCAAAGTGTCAATCTCGTGACGGTAGTTTTCGTAGACCTTCTTGAACATGAATTTGAAGAGACCGTCGAGGGTGCGGAGGACTTCGTGGTAGTGCTCGTCGATAGCCATCTCCAAATCCAGACCGGTGTACTCGGTCATGTGTCTATGTGTGTTACTGTTCTCGGCACGGAAGACAGCACCGATTTCAAAGACCTTGCCAAAGTCTGCCGAGATACACATCTGCTTAGCCAGTTGAGGTGACTGAGCCAGGAAAGCAGGTCTGCCGAAGTAATCGACCTTGAACACACTAGCACCTGATTCGGTAGCACCGCCTTGTAGCTTTGGGGTGTGGATCTCAATGAAGCCTTGGCCACGCAGGTACTCGCGGAAGAAGGACGAGACACCGGATTGAACGCGGAAAATGCTCTGGGAGGTGTTGGAACGAAGATCAACGATACGGTTGGCGAGACGAGTTCGGTCGGAAATGTGGTGACGGGCGTTCTTGGTCAGCTCAGCTTCTTCACGAGTGACCTCGGCTTCGGCGACGTTGAAGGGGAGAGGCATGGTTCTAGAACCCTCGACGTGCAACTCATGGATGGAGACTTCGAGGTTCTCGATGGAACAGCCAGTAATTTTGCCTTGCTTGGCCTTGGGCTCCTGGACCACGGCACGAACGCGAACGACCGACTCGAGCTTGAGATGCTTGGTCCAGTACACCATGCCTAGCGAGACACCAGCGTGCTCGTGCAAGACACCCTGAATTGAGGCAGTCTGCTGACGAAGCTGGATGAAGACGCGGCGAGAACTCATCTGGCGGATCATGTGGACACGAGCGCGGAAAGTAACCCACGAGCCGACGTCCCTCTCAGACAGCTCGAGCAGGTTGACTCTCTTCTCGTTTGGCGGTTGCTGGGGGGCGTAGTAGTTGAGGGGCAGGATACCGTACTTGCTCTTCATGTCACCAGTCTCTTCTGCCTCAGCACGTGCCTGTGTCTGTTGTTGCAGCTGGCGGTCTGCTGCAGCATGCTCTTCGGCCTTTCTGTGTCTCTCCTCCTTCTGTTGCAGCTTTGTACGCTTGCGGAGCTGTGCCTTGGACATGGGCTCGCCAAGGGCATTAAGGGGACGTCCATCGTCGGATGAAGACGAAGAAGAGCCACGGCGAAGCTTGTGTCTGAAAGCGCCCAATGGGCTGTGTGTAGCTCTGTGATGCGAGGTAGAGCGGGACTGGCGGCGGTGGCTCATGTCAGTTGAGGCGCGGCTGACATCGAGGGATTTTCGTGTGTCGATAGAGGTCGAGTTGCGTGGTGAGGCAAAGCGAGCCTTTGAGCCGGGACGAGCAGACGAGTCCAACGACTGGCGAGATCTGTCGGGGATATCTGTGCTGGCTCTGCTGACAGATGTGGGAGTGCCGCTGTCCGAGTTGCTGTGGTTGCCGCTGGCGCTGGTGCTCCGACGGTGGTGGCCGGGCACGAGCTTGTGCAATGCCTTCTTCATGACTGAAAGCACGGGGCCGGATCAGCCGGATTGTAGTGGTATAGAGGGTCTAGGGAGAGGGGAGAGGGTTTTGCAGGAGCCAAAGAAGGAGATGCAGAATGAATAGAAGAGCCTCTGTCGAGGGTTCAGCGAAGAGATTACCGTCTTTCCCCCACGCTCACCCATTAACCAACATACGTATGCCAAGCTTTCGTCTCCCAAGCCTGCTGCTCAAGGCTTTTTACAAGCATTTGCTTCGACCTGCATAACAATTCCCTTTTAACACGTACTTATTACCGGCTGATGCTGATCTTATTGTGAGAACCTGTAAATTCGTAGTCCCTCCGTCATTCTTATCTATTGACACCGCCATTCCTGCCGGCTCGTGGCAGCTACAAGCTGTCTTGTCTGCTCGTCCTGCGCCAAAAGCCGGAGTTTCGCGGCTCTAACGCGGCTACCCACGAAACCATCGATTCCAATTTCCAGCCTCCTCTCCGCATGCCATTTCCCTTCTTGTCCATGGTCCAAAACGCCTGCTAAACACTCTGGATGACCCTTTTGTAATTTCCGTTTCCTATATTTTCATTCGCTTAACCTGCAGTAACTTGCCACGTTGATTGCAATCCTGCTTTGCAAAGTGGTGGTCGGCCTCGTGGCCACATCAATCGACAACACTGACTCTGCTGCTGCTGCTTGTTCGCCCCACGATCGCGATTGTTTTTAAATTGATCTCCCCCAAACCACCGTGCATCCAAGCATCGACGTCATTTTCTGCTTCCTCCCGAGGCTCCTCGGTCTTTTCTTGTGACTCTCCATCATCATCGCAAGCAGTAAAAAGATGAGAATATCATCAGTCACACCGAGCAGGACGTTTGGTCGATAAAGTATGGTACAGTATACACAATACGGGTTACGAAATACGTTTGCTGCCGACCGGTTCCGTCCGCATATTTATAGGCGGATGGCTTGTTACCCGCCATCCGACAAAAGCCAATGTCCCGATAGATCTTCTCTCGAAATATCGACACTTGCGCCTTCAAATTTCACATCAGAGACTATCTCGCTCGAACTGAACATTGAGGTCTTAGAGCAATCATTGCGAGACAGCTTCATATGCACGGCTTGTAGACAAGTATGACCAAAAGCAGAAACAAAATCTCGTTATGATGTTACCGCTGAAGAACAAGAATCATCTGTCAATGGCATGTAGCACTTTCACCTCATACTCAGATGGGCCCCTGGGTGGCTGGCTTACGATAAGCTGCCTTGATCTGCTGCTCCAACTGCCACTCTTGCATCCATTCTTGCACGAACTGTATCTCCTGTCTCTGGGTGTCGGCGACTGGCAAGGGAGGTAGGGAGGCCGTAGTCTCGTTGGGGAACAAGCCATTCTCGTCCCAGTGGTGAACAGCTCCGTCAATCAAGATGAAGGGCTCACTGGAAGTAGATTTGCGCTCCTTAGCACCCTGGGCGTATGCGTGAGGAGTAGCTGGACGCCAGGGGTCGGCAGATCCATCGACAAAAGCAAGACGTGGGTAACTGATGTCGTAGCCACCGTACTTGTTCACCGCATCAACGTTCGCCGGAGTCGTGATGTTGAAGGCATCAACGCACACAATGCTTTCGTATTCTAAGTCAAGGAGAGACGAGACGATGGGCAATTGGCCTGGAGGTGCATATCCAGTCTGGAGGTATCCCCATTCGGAGCAATATTGGTAAGCCCATGAGCGCCAGGTGTATGAAGCCAAGTCGTCCTGCTGGTAAGTGGATGAGTTGTGGTTACTGAAACACTCGTCCTGTGTGCTCCCACCAGAGCAAGAGGCCACAGAAGTACGGTTCACGTAGCCAATGAAGTTGAGCATGCGGTTGACCAAGGTCTCCTCGACAGTGTAGTTGGTGTTCTTGATCAGAGACTCCACAACAGGCCGGAGCGAGGATGCAGCGGGGTAAAGCATTGCATCAGATGAAATGTTATTGCAGTATCTGTCGAAGCCGAGACTACCGACCTTGGGATCCCAGTTACGGCTCTGCCAGCCTTCAATGCCGCTAGACAAAGTGCTGGCAAAGTCATCGTCGTAAGTAAGGTTTCCGAGACCAAATGCCGTCTTGAGTTGATGTGTGAGCTCGGACTGGTTCTTCAAAAGAATGGTGTCAACAATGTGGATAAGAGTCTTTTGAGTAGAGATACACTTCGGAGGTCCGTTCTCGGCGATTGGGGTGAAATAATCGTAATAGTTGTAGATGGCCTTGGTCACACCAGAGCTCGAGATTGTTCCCCAAAAGACATCTGGATAGACGACACGGAGGAAGGCGTTGAAAGCACCTGCATACGATCCGCCATATCCGAGGTATGCAGCAGATTTACTCGTCAGATCCAGATGCTCGAGTCCAGGGAAGACAATGTTTCTTGCAAAATATGCCTCATCCGCAAGTGCTTGTTCGGTGGTCAAGAATCGAAGGTTCTTGGTGGACAGATCAGGAGTCGGGAATGATGTTCCATAGTAGCGATGTTCGAGCACAACACCAATACCGTGAGTTGCTTGGGCCAGTTGTGCCAGAATACCCTTCTGTAGATAGGGCAGACGACCAGAAGCATCGGTTTCACCGGACTGTAGCACAATGACGGGACCTCCTGGTTGGTAGTGCGAAGCATCAAACCAATACCTCAAATCGAAAGTGGCATTGCTGTGAGGTTCGTACAGAGTAGAGTTGTGGAAGTGGTCTACAGGCACTGAGATGTTGTATTCAGGATACAAGAGCTCAGGGTTGATGTCACGCTGAGAGGTTCATTAGCACCATGGCCACCTCTGCCCCTAAATTATTCTGGTAGGTAAGTCCTCCAGATGAGCATACCTTCTCCAAACTCAAGGTCTCCACGTCGCGCTTGTGCTGTCTGCTGCCAATGGCAGATACCAATGGAATTGCGTATAAGAATGGTAGAACCTTCATGGTAACGCGTCACTGTCTGCTGATGGTCGAAAGATGTGTATGAGAAGAAGAGGTCAAGAGATTGAGCGAATGGTCAATTGAATCTCAGTCGGTCGCGTCATTTGACGTTCCCCTCGTCTGCTTGCATATTGTTTGTAAAAGAGGAAGGCGGGTTGCACTTGCCGATAAGGTCACCTTCCTCAAGCGGTGATAGGCCGGCGATCCCATGTGCCAAGCTCCGTTCATCACGACAGCAACGACGTTCAGTTCAGCGACGTTGAAGACGACGTGGAGAGCCAGATGAGAACATGAGGTAAGATGCTAATAAAGTCTTTCGCGATTTCACCGCTAGGCAGGCAGGCGCTCTGCTCTTTCAACAGTGGGAGGTTCGCTTCATCTCGCTCACGTCTGTGCTTTCGCCAGGGTGATGCTCTTGACGCGATTTTCGAAACTGAAAACTGCATTTTCATTCGTACTCCCAACACAACTTGTCTTCTTGGGGTTAAAGAGCCCTCATTTGATGCTCATAGATGGTTACGAATGTCGATTAGCCCTACGACACCGCTTGATCACCATTCCATCTTCTTTCTCAAGCTTCCAGTTTATCCGGGCGTCAAGGTTGAAAAACATAACAAAGCACAAAGGAAGCAGACACGCCTAGACCGGTCGAGGAAGACAACAAGTGGTCGACGTGAGAGCTACCCCAAGAGCTCTACCCTTGGTCGAGGCTGAAACTGGATTATCAATCGAGTTATTCCAAACACACGGAATGTTATACATCGATGCGTGCTCACCATTAGTTAAGATTGAGGGTGATATATTATGCTATTTTGCTATCTCACATCTATACGCCGCTTTAGCTCATCTGGGAGAGCGCCAGACTGAAGTCAACTTCTGTCCTTCTTGCACCAGCAAGAGTTTTCTGGAGGCACTGTGTTCGATCCACAGAAGCGGCATTGCTTTTGTCCCGTGGAGATACGCCGTATATTTTTGGATCTTCGCGTGTCTACGTCTTTTTTCCCCCTGTCGACCAAGCAGAGTAACACTCGAATACTCGTCGAACGTCAATACGGTATAAGGACTTTACCCGAGGCTTTGATTTTGCACAAAATCCTTTGTCGGAGCAGCGGGTCCGATGCTGGCGGAGAGGAGCCTATCTGGTCGAATGCCGCCCGATCCTGTCGGCAGAGTACGTTTTGGGACATGCCGACGCGATGACCATCTTACCATAACTACAACCTCGTCGGCAAGTCAGACAGCTTTTATAAGCTCGTGTGCTGCTTGAGGATAACGAACATCCATCCATTTCCCATTCTTCAAACACTCTTCATTCGCACAGTTTCCTGTACCTGACGCTAGTCACGGCTGACAACCTCATCGTTACATTACCCTGTTACACTGCCCTTTTATCGTTCCATTGCTTATTCGATATTCGTAAGATCATCTTACGACATTGCACGAGGAAAACATTAAAACCGAAAGGAAGCACATTACTTGGTTAAAATGCTGCGAACCATTCAAACCCTCCGTGCACCACACCGGTTATCGAATTTGTCAAACCAACTGCGTACAGCTGCAACGACTACAAGCGGCAAGGCCGAGGGAACCATTGCGGACTCGTTCGCTTCTCTATCTGGTCAACAATTTGAAGCATTGGAGCCTCGATTTGCCACTGTCAAGGAAAACCTCATCAAAGGTAATGAGCAAGCAGTCAAAGCATCTTGGGAGAGATTGCTCTCGACTTTGAAAAATGAGGTCAAAGAGATCAAGCGAATGGGCTCATCCATCGTGCCTCAAATCGACTTCGAAGACATCGACAACCCGTCCGAACGTTTCAACAGCGAATACAGAAAGCGAGGTGTTGCAGTCATCAAAGGAGCCATTCCCGAGGCCGAAGCCCTGCAGATGAAGGAAGACCTGAAAGAGTACATCACAGCAAATCCTCAAACCAAGAGTGAGTGATTTTATTGGTCAATTCCAGCAGACATAAGCAAGCTGACACCTCTTCAAGGCTTCTCATCACAAGTCTACGAGCTGTACTGGTCAAAATCGCAGATTCGGGCAAGAGGTCATCCCAATCTTCTCAAAGCACAACAGTTCTTGCTGAGCTACTGGCACTCGAAGGACCCGAATGCATTGTTCTCTGACCTACCAATCTCATACTGCGATAGGCTTCGCATGCGTGAGCCTGGAGATGCGAAGTTTGCCCTCGGCGTACGTTATCAGACACCAGAGTCAAGATATTGGAATCATGCTGACCTGATGATAGCCCCACGTCGACGGAGGTAGCTGTGAGAGATGGGAAGAGACCGGCTACGGTAAGGGTCAAGTGTACAAGGACATCTGGCAAGGTGACTGGGAGAAGTACGACCCCTGGGAGTCCAGCAGCCGTCTGCCAGTCGAGTCAGATCTGTATCAAGGAGCTGGGGCGTGCAGTGCCTTCAGAGCAGCTCAAGGTTGGTTGAGCATGTCGCACACCAGTGCTTTCGAAGGCACTCTGCTTGTCAACCCACTTCTTCAGCTTGCCACGGCGTACTTCCTGCTACGCCCGTTTTTCACTCCAAGAACCGGCCCATCTACTCAGGTCTCCGTCAACGGAGCACTTGAGCAAGCAAATACCGAAGAGTACCTTTCGCTGGAAAACTGGAAGCTTGAGGACAAGCCAAGCTCGTGGTTGCAGGGAGCCAATCTCGGACGTGGTCAGGAGCTCAACGCACTACTTCATCCCCACCTCAACCTGCCTGAGACTATGGTCCACATCCCTAAAGTGCAACCCGGCGACTATGTTGTATGGCACTGCGACGGTATCCATGCAGTCGATAAAACACACGCCGGCAAGAGCGACTCAAGCGTGCTCTACATCCCTGCCTGCCCGCTTACCGAGCGCAACGCCGAGTACCTGGTCCGTCAGAGAGATTGCTTCTTGAGAGGTAAGATACAGCTCAAGCCGTGACCAGAACCAATGATGCTAACAGAAGACAAACAGGCACTCCTTCACCAGACTTCCCTGGCGGCGTCGGCGAAGGCCAGCATGTCGGTCGCGCGTTTCAAGAAGACATTGCCGCGGTCTCGGGAGTCGATGGGCTTCGCGCCATGGGATTGGAGAGGTTCGACGAAGGTGCGGGCCGCACACCGGGAGAGAAGCAGGTCATGGCAAGCGCGAACCGCATCCTTGGTTTCAACTGAAGCGGCGTTGTGTTGCGCGTCTTGCATGCGGGACGTATGCCTTTGCGTAGACAATGCAATTTTACTCTACTCTTCTTTGCTGCCCAACGTTAATATTTGGAAGCAGCTACTCATGCCAAAGAAGCCAATATCCTTGCTTGGTGGTTGCGACGACACCCTTGTTCAAGACTGTCATGCGACCGAAGAAATGGGGGCCGAAATGGCTTGCGTTGGTGGTTTTGAATGAGGGTCGCCGATGTGCCAAGAGAAGAGCTCTCTGCCGACCCTCCTCGGCAACAACTTCCGGTCTCTCTTCCTCAGGACTCGGTCTTGTCTTTCTCGACGGCGAGTTGTGCTGTTCTCATGCTTTCCCCTCAATATGTCACCAGAGTACGTACCTCGAGGGAGATGCAATTTATAGACGCGGGAGTGGTAAGCATCCAATGCGCACCGCCCCCGGAGTTGTACATTACATGCACAGTGCGACACAACAACACCGTTCCTCTTCCAGCATCTCTAAGCCATGTCCTCCGGGCCTGTTAACCCTGTCCTGGATCTTGGAACCCATGACGAGCAAATTGGGCGGTGTTCCCGATTGCACCGCCGTGATCCTTCGCTCAGCCTTCGATGCAAGAACAGCACGGCCCCCTGATGTGCATGCGCATGCACATGCTGCAACCTGAGGAAGCCATCAGCAACGTTCCGATACCTTGGAACAGCACTTTCGACTTTGCTCAGCGAGATACGCGATAACTATGTGTATGCATGGTTATTGGATAGACCAACTGTCCTGCCACTCTGCCCTCTTCCTAATCTGCGGGGCTTTTTTGTGTAGACCGGTCAGCAGGATCGACGGTACCCTGCTTGGTGGACTATTTGCAGTTTCCACGGATCTTTTCTGGCAGTAAAGGTACTGTACTCAACCAGAGCCCCGAAACGGATGGCGTTCTCTGTTGCGAAAAAGCTCGTTGTTGGCCAGAGGAATGAGGGCAGGTGGGTTGGTTCCGTTTGATTGGTTCTCACTGCCCCGGTTTCTCTTTCCCTACCCACCTCCATTCTATATATGCTCCTCCCAGTCATGTCAACATCTCCTTTCGATCTTCTTCTCTTGTATCTACACTCTATTTGGTGATCTGCTTCACAATTGACTACACCATAACAGCTGCTTTATTGAGCTTTCGACTCAACACTTCAGACCCTCAAATCCTTGTACTACTCCAGTTGGCAGGAGATTTCGTTCTAAGAAGCACCGCAAGCATACTTTGAAGAGTCAACAAGAATCGTTACTTCCGTTGTCACTCCTCGTCACTGCACATTGTCCGACACAATGAACAACATCATGGACGCCGAGTTCATCGATGTCCCGGTCGAGGATGCATACTACTCTACATTCGTTGTCAACAAATACTCAAGCACTCCTTCCATACAAGACTCTGCGTACTCGTCTCCTCGGCCTTCGCCGCCATGGCCGTCTTCAGAGAGTATCAGCGATAGCTGCAGCGGCACATGGTCTTCGCCAACACCGAGTATTGCATATTCGCCATCACCGAAACCAACACACTACCGCAATATCTATCCCACTTGGTCCTCTCAAGAAGGTACTCATTACAGTCTCCAGCCTTTCACGTCCCTCAACCAGGTTCAATTCCAGGCCGATGCTTCTACATACACCCAGGGAGAACCTGCTGGTCTACCGTACTACCAAGACCAATATCCTCACACTCACATTCTTGATGCCCAAGCACTTAGCTTCGCCGGTCTTGGTGATTGGACGACGGTAGAGTACCCTCGTTCATCATCCGAGCAGATCCTGGAGTCGTCACCGGCCCCTTCCTCAACGACAGCTGCCATTGTCATTTCTCGCCACCACTCTCCAGAACGCAACATCCATCCTCAGATCAAACAAGAAGAGCCAGAAGAACACCATCATCATACCTGTCTGGAGTCATCAATCAGTAAGAAACATACCGCCAAAGCAACAACAGCTTATCCATGTCCTTTCCTCCCATACGGCTGTCCAGCAACCTTTTCTTCCAAGAACGAGTGGAAGCGTCATCTCAACACTCAACACCTATCTCTTAGCACATACCGCTGCGACCTTTGCATCCCTAGACCATCGTCTCCCTCTTCCTCATCGCCGACGCAATCCAACGACTTCAATCGCAAAGACCTGTTCATACAACATCTGCGCCGTATGCATTGCGATGCCACAATCGATTCTGCATCTTCAGTATCGATTCCAACACATACCGCTCTCAGGGCACAAAGATATCATTGTGCATCCATACCAAACACGCCTGCCGCTCTCGCCGAGCAAGCACGTCGCTGCCACATACCTCCTCCTTCTCCACCGTCGTCCACAAGCTGTGTGTTTTGCTGTTGCTCCTTCTCCGGTCCACAAGCGTGGGTCCAACGCACCGAACACATCTCCCGCCACTTGGAGATCCTCCGTCGCGATGGCAAAGAAGTACCCACAATACAAGACTGGAGGAGAGATATCGAGTTAGAGCAATGGTGCTTGAAATATAAAGTACTGTTTCTCCACCGTAGCAGGGGTGGCAAGGAAACAGTCAGAGTTAAGAGTGGAAGAGGAAGATCATGATTATGATTATAATTCTGTTCTTCCATTTTTCTTGTGTTTGTTGCTTGTAAATGATCGTATGCGGTATTATGATTTGTGGATATGATATGATATGACGGGGATGGGATAGATGACATTTTATGATTATTACGAAATAGATACCCCCTTTTTTTTCTTGAGCCTCCTCCTTTGGATATTTGTGTAAAGCAAAAGGGGTATCTTGCTATTGATATTGACGCCTTTGTAGCCGTCTCAGTGGACGATCGCATAAAAATCGATGACTTTGTGCCTTTTGATAGGATGAAGAAAAGCTCCACCATGCCGATGAAATAGACCACCCCAAAGAAGATTTGTATCGCCAGTAATCTTCCCTCGACTCGCCCCATATCACTGTTACTCCAAAACCTCGCCCTTCTCGACACTGATGTGAGGCATTACAGGCTCATTATCACCCTCCCGGCTACGTAGATACTCGACATAAGAAGGCCCGTCAACAACCGGAGCATTGCCCTGAGAAGAACCGCTAGATTCAGGGCGAACAGGCTCGTCAGAGAATCTGCTAGCAGTAGGGTGCTGTGCGATCTTCTGATCGAGTGCACGGAGTCGTTCCTTGCGGAGCTCGTCGTGGTCGAGAGCTTGCTTGTAGCGGTCGTGATGTCTTTGAGAAGTGTACGGGTTGCGAGGAGCCGAAGGCTGGTTGTTGTTATAGAGGGTAGGGCGTCGGGGACCTGAAGGTCGGTAGGTGTCGTAGACTCTGCGTTTCTCGGGGCTCTCCGTCTTGCCCCTGAACTTCTTGGAAGGTGGAGTAGAGCACGAGTACGCGGCTTCGGCCGGAGCCTTGCGCTTGGTTGAGAAAGAAGGGCGGTTGGGGATAGGTGCCCGATAGTGATGGTCGACGGGACCCGAGTGGGTAGGGTAGTAGCCTTTAGTGTTGATGTTGTTGGCGTTATACTTTGCGCCCATCAAATCGGGGGCCGAGCTGTCGTTGCTAGAGACGAAGGCGGGAGCAACGTGACGAGAAGGCAAGTGACCAAGGGTCACAATTGCCATGAGATGGCGGGAGGCGGTTTCCTCGGCCCATCTTCTGAGTTCTGGAGCAGCCTTGTCCTTGAAGGCAAGGACATTGTTGCTCAGCTGGTTCGAGATTGCTTGAGCATGAGCGATGATGAGTGCAAATTGGCCTGCTTGTAGGTGCTTGTTGTTGAACTCTTTGCTCCAGCGGTACCAGGTAGCAGCATAGATGTCGTGAGTGACGGTAGTGAAGATGATCAGAGCATCCGAGCCATCGCGTTCGAGAAGGTAGTGTCTAGCCTCCTCCGTGAACAAGTCGGCGATAACGCGCTTGTTGTCAACTTCCAGGGTAAGGAACTCCATAAGATCGTTGCCCTGATCGGCCAGGGTGCGCAAGACTCTGCCAGAGACTTTCCAATGGATGCGGAGGGCGTTGAGGAGTAGGTTCACGCAGATTGCATCTGGAAAGACGGACTCACCGTTGCACTCGAGAAAGGTTAGATGAGCACAATGGTAGGTGGCACCCCCAACAAGATCACTCTTAGACATGCGCGCCAGATCGAGTCTCTCCTGACGCGGGAGGTGGAGGCCAATAGGTGTCTTGGAAGAGGCGTGGGATAGGGTCTGGTGAGACATCTTGGATGTGTTGCGTGGTATTGTTGATGACATGAGTTGAGTAGTGGTCGAGGTTGTAAGGAAAAGAGTGGAGTAGAAAAGGGTTGGAGGATCGTAGAGGGTAGGAGTGCGGATTTGATGAAGGTCGAAAGTGTGAAAGACGAATTCGACGAAGACAGTCCAAATGTATGAGCGAATTGGAACGTACGAATGACGAAGTCGACGACAGCAATCAATGAATGTCGATGGTCGAGAGTCGACGAAGGACGATAAAGTCGAAGGACGTCGACGAAAGGTTATTAGTGTGAACGTCGAAGCTTAACGACGCAAGGTCAATCGTGTTAGAGTCAAAAGTCGACGTTAGAAGGTCAAGCGTGTAGAAGTCAAAGCGGACGACAGGGGTTAGGTCGAATGTATAAACACGAAAGCAGACGACAGGTTGGGTCGAATGTATAGATACACAAAGACGAATTCGACAAAGGATGATCAAACGTGTGAAGACTTAATCGACGGCGAGAGGTTAAACTTATATATGACAAGTTCGACGAAAAGGTCGACCGTATTAAAGATGTCGACGATGGTGCGGCTAGTGAATGTAAACGACCAGAGGTTGAACCTATATATGATAAGTTCGACGGAAAGGTCGACCGTATTAAAGATGTCGACGATGGTATAGTAAGTGAATGTAAGTCGAAAGTCGACGACGGAAGGTCGAACGTATAAGGCTCCAAGCCCGTCAATGGAGGGGTAAGCGAACCAAAGCTAGAAATCGACGACGGAAGGCTATGTCGAAAGCTGACGACGAAGGGTTAGATGAATGAAAGTTGAGCTGAAAATGTAGGTCTCGACCATGTTCGAGCAGTCGACAGAGCAGTCGACGCAACAGTCGACAGCACGCAGCTACCCGATTGTCCGTTTGTTCTCTCTTTGTCTTTCCATTCTTGCCATACTTCCGTTTCTTGTTTGCTCTCATAACTTCTAATGACACTTCTTTACCATATGCGTTGTGTCAATGTTCTTACAGTGATTATACTTCTGCTTCGTCTGGGTTGATATGCGGCTTAGCGATAGATAAGTCTGACGAGCAAGCATCCATTTCTGGACAAGGAACTCATAGTAGTTGTATGTTAACCACACTACGCTAATTGTCACATGAAGTGACCTTAGGTGATGTCCTGCGTCCCTTGCATCAAAAGTCCTACGCCCCTTGCATCAAAAGTTCTGCTTAACGGCGTAGCAATGACGGTTTCATTCGGGTTTGATGTCCGAATGGCTCTTTCAAACATCCATAAATGTGGCCAGTTTGCGTAGGCAATCGCCTGGATCCGTGTGCCGGACTTGTTATTGTCATGCATCGCTTTCAAATGTTCGAGCGAAAGACTGCATGTTTGGACAATTAGACCAGTAACCAGTCACTCTTGAGAACTCCGAGGGTGAAAGGATCTTTGAGGGATTCGGTAGACCGAATAGCCCAAGGTACTTTCAGGTGTCGCAAAAGCACTCAGCGGCATGGCTGGCTTTCATGTCGTTGTCGCTGTTGTCCAGATGAAGCATTTTCAGGCTCCGTAACAAGGCCGCTAGGGAGCAGCACAGATCTCAGTTGGAAATCGTAATTTGATGGTATATCACATAATTCCCGTTATTCGATCACTGCATCGAACAGAGAACACGATCGTAGAAGACATCAGAAGTGCAGTGAAGAGGGTCTGATGGTCTGGTGTGGGGAAATGTCATCACTTACTTTTTGGAAGGAGCATGACGCCTTCCAACGTCACTGAGCATGAAGCTCTAGAGCTTCGTTCAAAAGAGCTTGAGAGCTCGATGCAGGAACACCTTCTTCTCTTCTTCATCTACAAATCAATCTGCACAAAGTCACACGACAACTTCAATCTTCTCCAAAACCAATCACCTTTATACCAACAATCACAATGGCCTCCCGCAACGCTGAAGCTGCTTCCAACTCCAACCCTGATGGCTTCCACGCCTCAGCTCCCAGAGATGAGCCTTTGATGTCTTCTGGCCACCAGCCTGGAAAGATGGTCGGCAACGACGCCGCTCCCGAGTTCCACGCCGAGATCCTTCCCGCTGGCACCGCTCCTCCCGAGCAGTAAGTTCACCTCAACTGACACATCAATTCAAGCCTCCTCATACTAACCTCTCACAGCACCTTCCAGCCTGACTACCACGCTGAGAACATCGCTCAAGGCGGCAAGGCCTCCGACACCATTGGCGGTGCCACCTCTGCTCAGGTCCACCAGGGTCTCGGTCAGCCCATCCAAGGCCAAACCTCTTCCGAGTTGAGACACGACGGCCAGTCCCACAACAAGAACCCCGGCACTGGTCTTGACGGCCTCAAGTCCGGCGCTCAGGGCAAGACCGTCGACTCTCGCCTTCCCGAGCACGCCGGCCAGCGCAACCTCGAGAGCGACAAGGCTCAGGGCGGCACCCGCAGCAACGTCCCTTCCGCCGAGGAGAGAATCCCCGACTCTGCTTAAATGCGGAGTTGCTTTCTTTGCCCCTTTTTTCCTTGAACAGACCTGTTTCAACGATCAATGATACCAATGCCTCCGATTATGTACAATTAGTTTAGCATCCACACAGAATGTGGCTACTCGGTCTTGATGGCCATGAGGAATGTGAAATACACCTTCCAAACCTCACACTGCTTTCCACTGTCATCGTAACAATGCCTCTTCTTTATTCATCATCGCGAACATATTTGCCCATAAAAAGTAAACACATGTCGTGCTTTTCAGCCTCAAAGCGGGGCAGATCTATATCATCGGAAGCAAGCACTGACTTAATTTGCAGCTCCATCGTGGAGTTCGATCGCGGCTTAAAAACCATAGTGGTCTGTGCTTTGACTTGCTGCTAAACAGCCAACCCTGGCGATGGCATTGTGATCATTTCTGCAAGATGAGGAAGTGATTGAAAATGTGTGTAAGAGAGGGATTGATAAGGTGGTTACGATATAGATTTATGGTATAGTTAATATAGAGTCAGGAATATGGGGGTTTCGCTGTTGGCGGATCGATCAAGTACGAATATTGCTTTGCGGTGAGAAACAGAAGATCAGCTCAGATCAAGTTGTAGCCATCACCTGCAAGTCAAGTCAGCACACGCCTCCAGTCTTGCTTCCACAGTAGACAAAACCATTGCCAAACTGTCCAAATTCACCAAGGGAAATATGATCAGGAAACACAAAGTCACACAAATCAAATGATGTCCAAGATGAAGCAGGGAAAGGAAAAGAACGAAAAAAGAAGAAAAGAAAAAACTCGCAATGAATCTCTAAAGCTCTAGACTTGGTATCTTTCAAGGAACAGACGAACAAAACTTTGAGGAAAAAGGACACAGCGGGATGTTCTCCTTTCTCTTACTCAGCTCCCATCATGGTCGTAAAAGACTCACCAGACTCCTTCTCAATCCTCTCAATGGACTTCTTGTACCCCTCCATGTTATCCAACTTGTTGACGAAATCATTCAACTTGGGGTAATCGGTGGCGTTGATGATCTTCAGTCTTTTCTGACCAGCTTGGAGAGGGAAAGACATCAAGATATCAGCGGCGGTGAGGGTGTTGCCGCAGAGGAAACCACCACCGTTGGGAGCGGAGGCGAGCTGGGATTCCAGGAAGTCGAAGTGGGTTTTGAAGTTTGGTTTGAAGTACATGTTGTCCACTCTGCCAACGATCTGGTTTGTGATTGGGCGGATGAAGAAGGGAATTCTGTCGCCTTTAAGGACTGTAATGATGTGCGGTTAGTTTGGCTGTGAGGAATAGAAGTGTGGGTGGAAACGCACAGCTGAAAATGAGGTTGGTGACCATCAGTGCCATAAGAGAGCCCTCAGCGTAATGCAAGAAAAAGTGGTAACGGATCCACTCTTCAGTCTCGAGACCAGGTCCTTCCTTGCCATCCTCGTATCTCTTGGGTGCGAGGTGAGGAGCAAAGTGCTCAGTCAGGTATTCAGTGATGAAACCAGATTCGGCAAGGATCAAAGGGGTTGTTCTACCAGGAGCAGTAATGCCAACAACAGGAGATTTGCCCAGAGGATGCACCTTCTTCAGCTCGGGAGGTGCGAGCATTTCAGGTGTACGCTTGAAGATTTCGATGTTGTAGTCGACATTGCATTCCTCGAGAAGCCAGATGAAGCGCTGGGCTCTGGACTTGTCGAGCCTGGGAGTTTGTTGGATCTTAAATTTGGCAATTATAGATATGCATGTCTACCTACCAGTACAAAGTGACCTTGGGAGCTTCGGTTGCCATGATGGATGTGCTAAATGACTCGTACAATTAGTTCTCGATAACAGATGCAGACAACTTTAGCACGGTGTATGGGCGCGACTATATTATGATCTGAGGCTTCTCACAACCTCTACGATAAGAAGAAATCGAGAAATGCGATGAGAAGAGGGGTGACATGTTCATGAAGTTCGTGGAGGGAGGAATCATCTGATCTGATCCTTCATCCCAGACAATTGGTGTGCCCAGTCATGCAGGTGAGCTCAACTTACCAGGTATGTGATTGATTGAAATATTGTCGATGTTACACAGGGAAAATTGGCATCTTGTAGAAGACGAAATGTTCACAGGAAAATTGGGTTGCTCGTTTAATGAGACCGAGGCGATAAGCCATCCTGTTTCCTCTGCAAGCCGAGGCGTCACGATCACAAGCAAAAAGAGATCATGATCGCCGAAGCAGTTTGCACAGTTTGCTCTCTCAAGCTCTTGGCATCACCGAACCGACAGCGTCAGCGACAGGCATTGAAGGTGTGAACGATACAACTCTCCCAATACCCACCTTTAAATCACAGCTACACATCAATTCAAGATGGCTGGCGGTGGTCACAACAGTGCGCAAATCTACAAAACTGAGAATGACCGACGCGCAGTGAACTGACCTCTCTACAGGTCTCGCCTTTGATCCGGCGCTGGTCAAGTACAACCGTACGCCATCAACCTGAGAGGATACGCCGACCTTGCTCAAATTCTGACTGCGATTCCAGAGATGTCCGTGGATCGTTACAAGCACTTCAAGTGGACTCCCCGTACTGCCTGGCTCTCGATCATCTTCGCTGTCGCTATCCCTAGCTCGCTCTACTACGTCGCAAACAAGACCGATGTAAGTCTACGAATTCCATACTTTCAACACCTTCTGGAGCTGCGAAAATTGTATGTCAAGTGCTGGAGTGAAGGAGAATATGCAAGAGGAGGGACGTGAGGGAAAGGCACATGGAATCGAACATGGAAGGCTGCGGAACAGCGCATGCACACGGCGGACACAACAGGACTCTGCAAAAGACGGACTCGTAGGGTTGGTGCCTGAGATGCAGTTTGGCAGACACCCGCAAGCACAAGGCGCCCACCATCACAACTTGAGACCTTAGCTCCAAGGGCGCAGTCTATACCTCGAATGACGGACGCTAATTACATCAATCATAGGGCAAGTACGAGTTCCGCGGCAAGAGAAGAGGAGACACCATGAAGGAGTTCTAAACTCAATGACGAATGCGAGGTCATGAACAAATGCGACGTTGAAGTTGGGGAAGATACACCAATTATACCACCATGTCAATACCAACCCACAAGAACTACTCCATCCCCTTGGTGCCGGCCACCATGACTTGTATCGTTAATGCAGGAGCAGGCAGTCTCTTCAACATCCTATGCAACTACTCAGGTGCACGCCGGAAGAGACTCGGGTTGTACTCTGAAACCGTGATGGCTGTGTGAACCTTGTGCCTGATGTTCTTTTTTTCAACATGTCAAGATTGACGGCTGGTCGGCCTAATCGTTCTCGAGTCAAAGTTTTGTAGCCGCATAGGACTCGCTCAACCTCGTGAAAGCCGCAAAGTATCTCGCTGTTGGACTGTAGATACGAAATGCAGTACACAAGAATAGTAATGACCACCTCTGCACGCGAGAGGAGAACTCCACCTCTCTGTGCCTGGCAGGGATCGTCGTTGTGTTTGTGCTGTGCATGGGGTTGCCCGGGACAAAATTCCTTGATACGAGACGGCGCAAGGACCCGCGAACGTCACAACACTGTATGTGCTTTGCAGAATCCTCAACAACTTCGACCAAACTCCGTATCTGCTTGTCGCAGCCCGCAGTACCAGGGTAGGATAGCTGTTACTCCAGACGAAAGGCCCACAAATATCTCTGCGGGCTCGTCTGTCTGCAGTGCTTCCCACCGACGCGTCAACTGTGGGCACGATTCAGACTCGGATCCTCGTTTTAGAACACATCAAGCATCCAATGGGACCCTTGTACATGATCGTCTGGTTCTTGTCACTGAGGTGACTTTTACGAGTAGGTGTGATGATCTGTTAGCATGTCGTGACTTATCTACTCGCTCTGCCCTGGTAGTGGTTGTATCTTTCGCTCCTGCTCTGCTTTTGCGACCGCTGTTGACTTTCGTTCCTGGCCGCTTCGTCTCTGTGTCACCTTTCCTGACTTTCGTACCCATCGCTCTTTCTATACGAAACTCGCTCGTCCGACGTCTCGCAACGATGCAAGAAAACAAAGCTTTCCTGCCAGACGGCACTTCACCAGAAACCGCTTATCAAGGCGCACCAATGGACAATATGGATATGTCGCCTACTACATCAAAATGGAACCCTAAGGGCTGGCAAAAGAAGTGGAAAATCACTGCAGTCATCGCCGCCGTCATCCTCATCATTGTTATTATCGTTGCTGCAGTAGAGGGCAGCAAGAACAGCAAATCCAAGCCCGACTACCCTGATTACCATGCTCTCAACTACACACTCGAAGATAGATGGCAAGGAACAAACTTCTTCGACAACTTCGACTACCACTCCTCGCCAGACCCTGCCAACGGTTTTGTCAAGTTCGCACCCCATCTACAAGCAATTCCGAGGACATTGGCTAACATGAATGCAGCTACGTGGACCAAGCCACTGCCATATCCACCAACCTGACCTATGCTGGCGACTCGTCGGCATTCCTCAGAGCAGACTCCAAGGACACCGATGCAAAGAACGGCCGCAACTCTGTGCGCATCACCTCCAAGAAGCAGTTCCACTCTGGTCTCTTCGTCTTCGATATCAAGCATACCCCTTATGGCTGCGGAACCTGGCCCGCTGTCTGGATGGCCGACCCTAGTGACTGGCCCGGCAACGGAGAGATCGATGTCGTTGAAACAGTCAACCAAGGCAACACCGGCAACCAAATGGCTCTGCACACTTCAAAAAACTGCCAGATGAAGAGCAGACGTGCCCAGACTGGCACTGTCCACGGCACCAACTGCTACAATGGCACAAATGACAACGCTGGCTGTGCAGTCATGGGAGCCTCTAGCTCATATGGTGCCGAAGCCAACGACGATGGTGGTGCAGTAAGTGTTTTCCGTACCATCGTTGACACAATTCTCCTTTGCTTACATGTACCAGGTCTATGCAATGGAGCTCCGTGATGCAGGCATTCGCATGTGGATCTTCAACCGCGATTCTCCTCCTGGAGATCTCAGAGCCAACAACGACACCACCCCCGACCCTTCGACTTGGGGTCTTCCTATCGCCGACTTCCCTAGCACCGACTGCGACATTGGCTCTCACTTCAAGAACCAGTCCATCATTGCGAATATCGACTTCTGCGGCTCCTGGGCCAACAGTGTCTACACCTCGCAGTTCAAATGTCCTGGAAAGTGCGAAGACTTTGTCGCAAAGAACGCAACGGCATTCGAGAAGGCTTACTGGGAGTTTGCAAGCTTCAGGATCTACTCGACGAACGAGTAGAGATAACGAGATCATCGTCCAGCCCGCTGGAACCGCTTTTGATTGTTACGCTGATATGATACCCTTTCCTTTTGATGATTATTTGGCGTTGTAACGGGAATAGATTATACTGGCTGGATTTCTGTGGATCGATGCAGAGACATGTCCGGCATAATGACATGGTTAGATAGAATATGAATAGAGTTGACGAATTCCTTGACAATGATTGTCAGCGAGTTTATCTTTGTTAAGTCGCTTGTAGATCGGATCAGCTGTGATTCGGTTTGTTTGTCCTTTGCAGAGTAGTTTTAATGTGCATCTCTACTCGTAGCATAAACATGCATGGGTGTTGCCATCCGTCACCTTCATGTGGAAACACTGTTGGTGACATCACCCCGCTGCCGATCGCGGCTATTTTTCGTCGCATCGATGCCTGCAACTGCCAGCAGCTCGAGCACACCTCGATGCTTACTTGTATACACCCTATTGCACATACAACATCGTTTGAATATACTACAAGCTGTGAATCCTGTGAGAACATACCTGTATTACCCGCGCCGCCACGAGGCTGGCTGTTACAAACGAAAACAACTTGTTTTGTCCGAAACACCTGGTCGCACATGCGTAGCTCTGGAGTCATCAAAGGGAGATATAACCAGGCCGGGTTACCAGTTTTCTGTTTGTATGATCACAGTCAAGTCTGAATCCATCTCTCAGCTTGAAAAATAAGATTTGGAAGGCCATGTCCCAGTCACGCCGAGAGGCACGTCGCGAAGTACGTCGAGCAGAGTCTCCACCAAACCCTCGAGACCGTCGTCGTCGTCGATTAAATTCTACACCTGACCAGACACGTCCGACTGGACCTGTTTTCTCTTGGCTTGATCAACAAGAATTTACTCGGCCGACTCTGCCTGCGCAAACAACAAATTCTGTTTCACAACTCCCTCGTTTTCAGACATTACTGCACAACATCAATCAGTTCCATAATTCGAACTCAGGCATTGGTCAAACAGCGAGTCACAGTCTTTTCAGCATGCAAGATCAAGACACGTTGATGGAGGGTCAGACTGCTGGCCCGTCTTCGACCTACCATCCATCAGCCGTTGTTGATCCCGATGACCAGCCACTCTCTATCCTTCATCATGGCCGTTCACTGAACTCTCGCCGTGATGGACCCCTCTTGGCTCTCGATCAGATCGTCTCCAAGGATCAGCCTGTATCTGCAGGCGCCGAGCTACCGAGTCCGTACGCCATAGCTGACAGTGATGATGTTCAATCCGACAGCACCGAAGACTCATACCAGGGCTATCCTTCTACCTTAGTCTCATTGGGTCACTCGTCGAGCGCACGCAATGCTTCCCGCTCTGGGCCACAGATCTTCTACAGCACTCCCAGAAACATGCAGCTAACCTTCAACGGGTGGGGCGAGGAGAGAGAGAGGGAGACTGACCGACCAGCAAAGCGCTCAGCATGTCCCGAGAGTCCTACCATCCTTCTTCCCTACCAGATGGATCGCAACAGCCCTCACCCCACCTTGCGTTTCTTGCCATTCATTCCAGTGTCAGAGAAGAAGAACAGCAAGAACAAGAACAAGCGTTTCATGATCCAGCCCTCACACAAGCAACGTATCGATGCTACTCAGCTCACAGCAAGAAGAGCCCAATGGGTGCCTGGAAAGCTGCCTGTCGAACTCTTCGAACTCGTCACTCAGCACCTTTCTCGCGATGACATCAAGTCAATGCGTCTGGTCAACAAGGAGTTTGAGCTCGGCGTATCTCACTCTTTGTTCGACACCGTCGTGGTACCATTCAACACAGAGCTGTACGAGATGATCGAGCAGAAGGTCGTCAAGCGCGACCTCAAGGGCAAGCGCAGAGCTGATGATCCCGTCAACAACTTCATTGATCTAGAGCCCGGCTCACTGCTCTGGAAGAACGCTTTGGCTGACACGGAAGACAAGGTCTATCGCGGTCACGGACTCAAGGTCTTCGAAGGCTTCGGCGGTCATATTCGGCGTTTTGGTATGAGCTTCGAGATCAAGGAAGAAGCACTTCAGAACCCACCTCAGAAGAACCAACTTGACCGCCATGAGAGCTACTTCGGTTGGTACGAGTGGCCATCACAAGAATACACACGCTACGAACAGCTTGCCGGGCTCGAACGTACAGCAGATGAGACGTCTCAAATGAAGTTGGCATTCTCACACTTGTCAAAAGTCCAGCAGCTCGCGTTGTCCATGGACAGCGGTCTCGGTTGGATGACTGGTCCTGACAAGTCTCTGCGCAGTCTGATCCTGCAGCGACCTTCACCTCTCTTCGGTTGTTCGCACGGCATAGTAGACGCGCAACAACAGGAGCGCATCAGATTGTGGGAGTCCCTCGAAACTGCCCATGACAGACTAGACGCTTTAGAGGACTTGAAGGAAGGCCACCTCGAGCGTGTGAACATGGAGGACAACTTCTTCCACCGACTCCCTTTCTCAACCACCCCTTATGCCAGTCCCGCCTTGTGGGCTACTGCTCCTGCCGACGCGGTCGCCATCTCAGCCGCCGGTATTCTCGACGGTGACGATCACGAAGTCCCTGAGACTGGAGTTCTCTACGTCACTGCTTCTGATGCTCATGATCACTCGTCTAGCTCAGTTGACGCCCAGAGATCGGAAGTGGTCAGAAAGATTGACAAGTTCAACCCGAATGGCTTGGGTAACCACCAAAAGGAGTGGCTCTTGGAGGCCGAGTGGGCTCAGAGAGCTTTCCTCACGACATACATGCTCGGCGTCGTTGACAATAGTCCTGTTTTCGATAATGTCTCTGTGCTCAACTTCCGCATCTCTAGCCACCTCGCACCTTTGCTTTCTCGTCACGACTTTTGGACCTCTCTTCCCAAATTGCAGGAAGTCACGCTAGCTGTCATTCCTGACTGGCGCACAGTTGAGAGAGATGATGCTGGTGTCGTTGAGACAAAGGATGTTGACCCATCTCTCGCCGCTGAGAAGACCTACGCTTTACTCCAGGACTTCATCGGTGTTCGACCCAACATCACCAAGCTGAGCTTCTCCTGGGCTGCTGGCGGCGAGCACGCCGAGGGTATCTTCGCCCGCAATCATCATATCTTGCCTGCTCCCATCACAAGCGTTGCTCGCTCTACAACCATCATGCAGAATGATGATCACCTGATCAATTTTCCGCACATCAAGGACCTCGCCTTTTCCAACTGTTGGTTCACGCCCATCTCCATTGTCGCCATGGTCAAGAAATTGCGCAGGGAATCCCTCAGGAAGATCAAATTTGACTCAGTCTCACTCACTGCCATGCCACGCCCAAACACCAACGCAGCCGGCGGGCCCGGAAACCCTTTCATGATTGCGAACGCTGGAAACAACCAAGCTCCCGCACCTCCGGCTCCAGTCGGTGGCAATGTTGCCGCCCTGTTCGGTGCTCAAGTATGGCAAGGTCCGCCGACCGGTACTCCCGTTCAGCAATGGGCTCAGACTATGTTGCAGAACATGAATTTGCTGACACAACATGGAATTGTACTACAGCAGATTCCCCAAGTCATGATCAACCATCCCATGGGAATGACAATGCAGCAGATCATGGGTATGTTGACTGTACTCTCTACTGGAAATGGCCAAGGCACACACCCCATGGCCCAGCCCGGAACGCTTTATCAACAGCCTCAGCAGCAAGGCGGCGCCGCGCAATCTCTGGCCATCCCGGCTGTGCCTGCTGCACCACCACCACCTGTTGGTTGGCCTATGCCTCCTCAGCCCGGACTCCAAGCCCCACCACCACCTGCCAACACACTCTGGTATGAAGGACACCGCTCAGGCTCATGGGTCAAGGTGATCGATAAGATAAGCCCAGGACCTACACTCGAGATGTACCAGCCTCGCGATGAGTTTGAGCCGGAGCCCGAGAGACGCAAGAAGGGCCTGGCGTCGCTTGAGTTCAATTCTTGCGGCTACGTACAGCTTCGCTCGACGACCTTCGACCAGAACAATGTCGAGGCACCTATTCCACACCGCATGAGCCGCCACTTCACACGCCGCCAGACACTCCTCTCATCAGCCATGCTCTCTACCACGGACAAGCTTGTTGGAACGATTGTACAGTACATGTCTGAGCATGAGTCGGATGCTCTCCACCACGCATGGGGCATGCGCATGGGCTGGGATGACGCAAAGCTCGCCGAAGAGGCCGAGTACGACGGCTACCTCGCCGGAGGTACTGGTCGCTTCTCAGGTAGTGTAACCAAGGATACACCGATTCAAGAGGCTTATGCCGCCGGACATGCTTGAGCAACTTCACAATTTTCATGAGGTTACCATTGGGCAGGTGTTGGTTTCTGAGATTTTGTTGACGATTACCATGAATTGTTTTTTTTTTTGTTCCTTGTTTCTTGTTTCTTGGACGCTTTTCTCATCACTGCGAGTCGAAAGGCGAAGAAAACGAAGGGAATGAAGCCGACAGTGAAGGCTGATACTGAAAATGTGCAAAGAGGAGTTTTACGGCGTACGATTGAGAGAACAGCCTCAGGAACAGGCAGGCAGGATGAAGCATGAAGACGAAGAAAATGGCGAAAATAGAATAGAGACCTAATGAAAATGTAGCGAGTATTGTAAACCACTGGGTGCACAAGATAGCGGTGATGTGGAAAAAGGTAGAAATGGTTGCGACGGCGCGTTGACGGAGATAGATGGCAGTGATAACCGGATAGGAAATTGTCGCGGAGGACGGCGGAAGGAGCAAGGGTCCGATTGCTGCCAAGCCAAGTGATTTCTAGGAGCTTTCTCAAGATGATGGTCCAAAGTTTGAGAAGCATCCCCTGAACATCAGCCTTTGTGATTTCGACAAATCGCGACTTAGCAGGAGCTGTGTCCAAACACCTTCACTAGCAGCTTTCCTCGAAATCTCAATTAATCTGGTTGATTCGTCTTATCGGCAGCAGGAGCGACCAAGGCTTCAGCCCACCAACGCAGCCAACACCTGAAACGAGCACGACTTATTCGACAAGACACGACACACTGCGCTCGAGCGCTGCAGACCAATCCGTCTTTGTGAACTCGATCCTTCAGTACCCAACACCATCACAATCACAATGTCAGCCAGAACAGCTGCTCAGGCTCCTATCCAGGATGCCCAAGTGCCCACCACAAGCACAGCAGGAGATACGCCAAAGGAGAACATCTTCATGTTCGTGCCAAACTTGATCGGTATGCTTCACTGACACCAGAGATGGTCGTCATAAAAAGCTGACAATCTTCCCAAAGGATACGCTCGCGTCGTCCTCGCAATCGTATCACTGAATTACATGCCCCTCCACCCACGTACATGCGCTCTGCTGTACAGCATATCCTGCCTCCTCGACGCTCTCGATGGCTATGCCGCCCGTAGCTTCAACCAATCCACCAAGTTTGGAGCCGTCTTGGACATGGTGACGGATCGCTGCACCACCACCTGCCTGCTCGTCTTCCTCTCGACAGCCATGCCTCGCTGGAGCATGGTCTTCCAACTCCTCATCTCTCTCGACTTCACATCCCACTACATGCACATGTACGCCACCCTCGCCATGGGCGGAAGCGGAAGCAGCCACAAGAACATCGACGCCAAAAGAAGCAAGATCATGCACTTGTACTACACCAACCGCAATGTGCTGTTTGTGTGTTGCGCATTGAACGAGTTGTTCTTCATCGCCTTGTATCTGTTGGCCTTCTCGAGCCCCTACTTGAGCCCGAGTCTGCTGCAACCGGCTGGAGAGGGTGCCTCTTTGCAGCCTGGTTCGCCTGCTACACCTCCCAAGCCCTCGACTATCTTTTCCAGCCCTTGGTCCGCTGGTGCCATGGAGATGGCTAGGTAAGCTTTCTTTTCTCGAATTCTTCATTCTTACTTTTGGACAATTGCTGACTTTTGACCCAACAGAGCAAACAAGATGGATAGCACCCTTCCTTGGATCCTCGTAGTCGTCTCCGCCCCCGTCATGCTCTTCAAACAATGGGTTAACATCATCCAAATCGTCAAGGCCAGTCAATGGCTCGCTCAGGGCGATCTCGCCGATCGCGCAAAAGCCGGTCTTCCCAAGAAGACGCAATAGATTTGCAGTTACCACAAAAAGGAAATGGAATGGAGGGTTCAACAAAGAGGACGTGGATTTGGTTGTGTGATTTGTTAAAGAGCACGATGGAGGGAGAGAAGGGAGAGACGATGTGGAGGAAGGGGTCTTGCATGGGGAGGCGTGCGGAGGCGTTCAAGGCGCACAAAGACACAGAGAACACCTCGAGGCTCTGAGGTTGTGAAGCTCAAGACTTCATTCGATTGCTGCTCGCAAGTTTTCAATGGCTTCCATCGACATTGCTGCAATACTCGAAGTTGCTGCGATACCGACTTACCACTGGAATGAGCTAGGGGAAAGCAAGTGGGGAGGAAACAACATATTTTCCCATATTTTACTCTTTTTTGCTACTCATAGCTACGAGAGAGCACGGCAATTTTTTCTTTCTTTCTTGTATCTATTATTTTAGCTTCTTCTCCTTTTTATTCTTTCCGTTGCCATGGCTATATCACCAACGAGCAATGACTCGGTCAAGCAAAGGAGGCTAGACTCTTTTTTCCCCTCGCTATTTCTGCACGTGGGTATGCTGATATATCACATTATGCCCTTGCAGAATGATGGAATTTGAAACAATTAAACATGAAACTTGAAACACATTGAGTCTAATGGCTTGTGATTGCATGCGTGTATGCATATATGTATGCAAGGCTTCCTGCATACTCCAGTGATACGGAAATGGTTACAGTACACAAAGATGGAGAAAAAAAAACTTTAGGGCTGGGTTGTGGGCTAGCTAGTAGATATTCTGCAGATGCAGAGGTTTACAACACGGGACTCGGGGTCAAGGGAGGTCTGACATCCCAAAAGACATATGGAGATTAGAGAAACACACTTACATAAGCGAGACAATGGAGAAAGTTGAAAAGAGGCTCTGGAACGATAGAGCTTGGTAGTTCGATGAGTAATGTTCGAGAGGGAAGAGAAATCCAAATTTGACTACAGTCGACCGAACTGCGGCGGATACTGTTAGCAACCCCAGGGCGAGACTTTGCTGTATAGTTGATGAAGAGAGGTTCATGGCTTGGGGATTCAATGGTCGAGATCTACCTTGCGTCGCTGTGTCTCGGATGTCGAGATTGATATGGTTACACAGGATCGGGTCGGGCGGCTGCTATCCAGGTTCGAAACATGAAGAGCAATATCCAGAAGGTGAGACAAAGATTAGAGCCGCATGGTTTAGGACGGCGACGGCATCTGGCAGTATACCATTCCGAATTTGAAATACGACGTCCGTACGAGTGTCCTGCAGGCAGTGCTTGAGGTTGATTGTTCATCATGCTCGACCGTTGAGCTGTGCCTCTTGCCATCACATCCGACCGTTGTTGTTCAGTACAGTACCTCAAAGTCTCTGTGCCTCTTTGCATACGGTTCCATCATGCCCGACCGTTGACTGCGTGCCTCAGGTAAGGACTTGATGGCTGGCTGGGCATACGCATGTCTTCCGATCCCAGAAAATCGGGACAGCGGCTATACCAGGTGGCTGGGAAAAGTCGTAAAGCCAAGACGTGGTTTGTTTATTCGTCATCGCGAGAGATATATTGGGCTTGTCAAAAAAGCAGAGGCCAATGACATGGTTGACAGCTTGAGCCATGAGGCTTTTACGGGTTGCCTTATTTTTGGACATGATGAACATCCTCGTACGAGTCGTGTATGGCTGTGTTGAGAAAGCAGAGACGAAGGGAGTGTCTCCGATACGTGATACGTGCTGGATTAGGTTGTGTTCTGAGACGAAGTGCTCGAAGATCAGTGAGTGATGCAAGGTATATGTATGCATAAAACATGATCTTCAGTGCCGCCGCCGTCTTAGGGCTTGTACGGATGAGATGCGGATGAGTACACTCTGCGTTGTCTGGTTAACAAAGCTGCCTCCGCAAGGGATAATGCCCTTTTCGGTTCATGCAAATAGTTGATCAATGGTTAAGGATTGATGAAGAAAGATGGACAATATGGTGATTGCTAGTGAGCAAAGCACAAACAAACGGTCAACTTGCATATACCCTCGTGGCAGCAACAGGTCTGAAATGCCGACATAAAACTAGCATCTCAATGGAGCGAAATCCTGTTATAGCTAGGGTGAGAACAATGCGTCCATGCGATCGTAGATGTAGGGATTCCCTGCTTTGTGAATTTTGGATGATTGGATGTGGAAGCTTGGGAGGATGGTGACATGCATGTTGATCTGAGACACGAACGAGATGGCTGAAAGCTGTGCGGAGTTGAGAAAAAGAGGCACGGCAAGTGAAGGCGTAAGCATCCCGCATCGTTCACCTTCCCTGTACGGCGACTACGCGTACGGACAAGAGCCAAGGGCAAAATACAAGCAGAAAATCAAGGAAGGCGCGTATTTTCCAAGGCCACCCAAAAACGCGACAGAAGCGTGTTCTGTGCCTTGGAAAGAGGCCCAAAACCACTTTGACCATGGCTTTGCGTTTTCGATAGCCATTGTGAAAATCGATAGCTAGCTTCACGATCGAAATCCTTCGAGATGGGCATTTGTCAAACAATAGATTGCTTGCGCATCCTTCCAAGAGTGTTGCTTCCCTGGTTTTGCTGCTGTGCTGCGGCATGGCATGAGCTGAGAAGGTGAGCGGACCTTGCTTAGTGCTGGCTTCGCGGCAACGTGCTCCGCTTTTTGGCGTTCAATTTGTCTGCTGGTCGATCATGGGGGATCGTACAGTGTGGCGGAGGATCATTGGATATTGGATAATCGCTAAGCATACCAACCTTCCTTGATAGTGTACAAGGGTTACGACCAATAGAGGAACATTGATAGCAGAGAAGTGGCAGCTGTCATGAGGTCTCGCAGGAGAGGACCGGTTCGACAGGTCGTCCACGAACGCATGCTGAGCCATGGTACTTGCGTAGGGTCAGCGGCTAGTCCAAACCCGAAACAGGGTGGATCTCATCGATTTGCTGCCATCCGGGAAACCTTATGCTTCGGTCTTCTCGGCTCCAGCCCCCTCGTGAAGTAAGATGGCGAATATGTCATTTCAAGGCAGTCCGACCATTGCTCATTTAGGAGAAGGGGAGGAGATGATTTTAACCAAGAACGGTGTGAAAATGGGAGAGCTCATATTAAAATGTCGCACACGAACCTGTAATCTAATCTTTTTTTCTTCTTCCTCTCATGCCCCTCTATCCGGAGTGATTTGCGACAGATCAAAGAATATTCAGCTACGACCAAGCAACACAGACGACCGCGCAGCCATTCGACCCGGCGTTGGGGAATACAGCATTAGCCTTGTGGAGCAAAGCAAAGCATCTACGCCTCTGCGCTCTTGCCGTGCGTGTCCCATCGCATCGCGAAAAACGTCCCGCTTGCATAAACCCACGACACATCAAGGATTCACGCAAGCAACCCTGGTCATCCTCTTGCCGAATCTAGCATACGGCGCTTCGGGTCCACCAAGAAAAGGGCAGGGTAGTTGCTAGCTGAAGAGAGAAAGCATCCACTGCCAGCCCCAGAGCCGTCGAGTTTGAGAGATCGCCTGTGCAGAAAGGCACTATACTAAGTGCGGGAACACTGCAGGCATAAGAGCCTTGTTTCCTTGTCAGCAGCCAGCCTCATACAACAACCACTCCGCCCGCTGCTCTTTCTCTCCATTATCTTTTTTTGTTTCTCGAAGGACCCTTGCATAACAATCGTTCATTGTCCTCGAAACTTGTCTCACCTTTTCTCGAAGAACTCAAACCAATCTCCTATACGAGAGTCAACGTCCTTTAACTAGGCCCGTTGAAACCCTGAACCACAACGATGGACTCTACTACTCTCGTTACTTTTCTCTAGTAAGTACCGGACTCGATTCCGAAAAGTCGAGGAAACATCAAGCTGACCGTTTGCTCTTCAGTAAATCAAGACCGGATGTTCGCTCAGTCGAGCTCTTCGGCTCCTGGGACAACTTCTCAACGCCGTATCGTATGCAATGCGATGGACACAGAGGTCGTGGTGTCTGGACTGGATGTCACTCATTCGCCAACATCATCTGCGATGGCGAACGCATCAACCCCCTGAGGACTAGAAATGGTGCCTTGAAACAAGGCGGAACATACTGGTACTACTACAAGCTTGACGACGACGAAGAAGTCTGCGACCCTACCACATCGACAACGTATGCTTGCCCATTACTACCTGGTCAAATGGTCAACATTCTGGATGTTCCAATCGAAGTCATCGAGGCCCCTCAAAGAGTCTGCAGCGCCTCGGCCGATCTACCAACCACAATTGAAATTCCTATGACCACCAACCCCGAAGACAGATACAAGAAGATTTACAGCAAGCCGCCGACCAAACTTCCCCGCTTCTACTGCTCTAGTGACGCATTGCGGGAAAGATTTGCGGCAGACAGCAGACTTCCAAGAGACCTGAGATCAAGAGACAGACCCGTTTCTCGTGGCTTGCGTTCAATCAAGCGTGTTCGTCGTGATGAGCCTGAATATCAGAGACCTGGTGCCTGTCAGATTGATGTTTCTCCCGAGGACATCTCGATGCTTGCCAACATTCCCGATCTGGACCAGAGCATGAACGACTTGCCCGAACTTCGTCCTTTTGCTCCTTGTCCTATCTCGTCTCCTGACGAGCGTCCAGTGACCCGAGGAGGACTACTCAACGACTTCACAAAAGGTTTGGGCTTCTCTTTCTTCGGCTCGCTCAGACAACCGAAGAAGAACACACACCGTCTCAGCGAGGATGTCACCATGGAGTTCGAAAACTCACCAGAACAAATCCCTCAATACGATGGCACCTTCGACGAACCTCAAATCTCTCAATGGCCTCTCAGCCCTCCAATGTCCGAACTCGCCGATGAAGAAAGCTGGCCTTTACCACCATCAAACACCTTCAGACCCACCTCATCTCACACACCTCTTCACGGCCCTTCAACTCCAACCTCTGCAATCCCGATCTTGAGCCTCAACAACCAGTCGCAAACCAGAAGTCACTTTTCACAACCCCTGACATCACCAGCATTCTCCTCATCACTCACATCAGAAGATGACTATCATCCCGGTTTCGGTCCTAGCAAGAGCATCCCTGGTAGCTTTGACATGGCTTCCCCCACCTTCACAGCCGACACCCTCGAATCATCATCCGGTCTCACAACACCCGACCGCTTCCGTCTAAGTCTCGACCCCACCACCTTATCCTCCACAGCAAATCCAGAAATCACAACTTCAAATTTCAACACCGGTCTCGAAGATCTAAGCCACCGTCTTTCCGCCCTATACACTTCCCCCTCATCATCCACCTACGACGATTTCAGCGACATCGATTCCGAATACGAGGAAGCAGAAGCAAAGCAAATCGACTTCTTGTCATTCTTGCCACAGCGGGCTGCACCGTTGTACATGCAAAATGTGCAAGCTCGCAGAAGCAAGAGCAGTGGCAATGATTATGAGAAATCTAATTCTTCTTGTTTGACGTTGAAACCGGTGAAGACGGCGGAAAGACCTCTTTCGTTGTTTTTGCCTGGTACGGGTGGAGAATGGGAGGCGGAAGATGGATTCAGTTCTGATGTTTTGGGGGCTTTGGGGATGGTTTGATGGGTATAGCTGGGAAGATGGAAAGAATGGTGTTGGGTTGCTCGAGGGAAGAAGATGTTTACTTTTTCTGTATATATTACTTCATCACTTTCTGAGATTAGACGTTTCAATGGACATGCGCTTGATTCTGAAAATGACTGTGTATTTTTGGACGTGTGAATCTATGCACCCACTTGAGATGGAGATACACGTAAGGGATGAGATGTCCTCTTCATCGCCTACCTATAAAACCCCACTCCCTGATCCGATTCCCAACTATACACTCCAAGACCTCCCAGAGCCTATCTGAGTAACCGAGGTTCATGCACTGTGTCCGAACGGCACAGAGTAGTCGTCCCAGGTCGACGACAAAAAGTCTACACTTCTTCGCTTTGTAGAGCAGGTGAGATCTGGCAGAAACATTGCATGATAGCAGTGTAGTGGATTAGTAAAGAGTACGAGAGATCGAATATAAGATCGAAGTGCTATATGTAGGACGTTGTGGTCGACTTCGGCGAAGTAGGGTTATGTTGCGTCTATCTCGAGGGATGTTAGGGATGATTGTTAACTTGTCGAGATGCAGGACGGCTTTCGAGAGAGAGAGTAAAAGATTATCTGACTGTGAACCGAAGAATATATTTGCCCTATTGAAAATGGCCCAAAACGCCACGCTCGCTATAAAAGAGAGAGATATATAACCAAGATCCCGAATGCTAAATGCTAAATGCTCGATGCTGGAAAAAAAAAAGGTATACAACATCCCTCATACGCACCATTATATCGCCCAACTTCATGTACACTTTTCAGATCATTTCATGATTCTGGCATTCAAGCCAACAGTCTGCGCTGTTCGTCGGCTTCGAGTTCCTGATCTTCCTCATCTTGCACGACAATGTGCACGATTTCCTGTCTGTGTTCCTCGGGAGGCATGAAGCGGCAGGGTGCGCGAGCGCGGACTTGATGCCATTCACTGCTCTTCTTGCGGTTGATGAAGAAGACTTGGATGGCGCCGAGGATTGCGACTGCACCGCTGACCCACCACGCAAGAGCGGTAAAATCGATCTCGATACCAATGCCGTAAAGAATACCTGCAATAGGGGATGCGAGAGTACGGCACGCAGCACCAGTACTAGCAGCCAATCCGTTGATCTTACCCAGGCACGAGGGTGCGGGCGCCGCTTCCTTGAGCAGAATCAAAATGACAGGATAGACGAGAATGGCAAAAATGTTGCGGATAGTCAAGCAAGCGTAGATGCCTGGGTAGAGCCACTCTTCGGGAAGAAGGACCAGGTAAGGGACCACAACGTAGGCAATGGGGTGCAAAACAGTGGTGACGATGAACAGTTTCCACACACCCAGCCATGCAGCAGCTAGAGGGAAGATGATTGCTTGGACACCCAGAGCAATTAAGCCATTCACGCTCATCACAACGCCTACATCTTGAATGCTCAGACCAAGGCCTCCTGCCATTGAATTCATCTTGTTTCCGTGAGCTCTGCTTTCCACGCGCGAGTCCTGGAAAAAGATTGGCAACAAGTGGTCGTAGGACATTGAGTGATAAGTAAAGATGCCGAGAGCGATGATCAGCATGACTACACGCTTCGTGAAGACGACTTGGTTTTGGGGCTCGGCTTCCTTGGGCGCATCTGTACCGTCGGGCAAAACGTTCCACTCCTGATCTTGGACGACCTTGTTGAAGGTGCCGTAAGATTCATTACGCAAATCGACCGCGGCCGTGGTGGTACCAGCCTGAGCAGCGAAAAGTGGAGTTTCGGCTTCAGTGTGCTGGAGATCGTCTTCAGTACTCCAAGGCTGCATGTCAGGGTGAGTCTCCTCAAGGAAAAAGAATCCGCAGACAATTGAGAACAGCATCAAAGCTGCACAGATGAGGTTAGGAAGCAGGTAGGGAAACTTCGCAAACACTCCATGGGGTGAGAACACATCGGGGAAGTTGTCTGCAGGTGCTGAGAAGATGCCACCAATCGAAGGACCAATGATTGTACCGATCGACCACACGAAAGGCATAACAGAGTATGCACGAGGTTCGTGCTTGGGGTTGACAGTGAGCTCTCCAACCATTGTCTAGAGTCCGAGTTAGTGCGGCTCTTGTAAAAACATCATGATTATGTTGCCTTTGCAGCTCATTTCAAGATGCTGTTCGAGGTGTGTTTACTCACCTGGATAACTCCAATGTTGCCGTTCAGGAAGCCTCCAATTGCGCGCCCAGCCAATGCCATCCAGAAATTAGTGGAAACACCAACTAAGAGCAGAGAGAGCATTGTGCCGGCACTTCCCAGAAGCAAAACAGGCTTACGCCCGATGCGGTCTGAGAGACCTCCCCAGTATCTGCGAGGTTGTTAATTTGCGAAGAACTCAAGGTTCTCAAGGCTACTCACAATCCTGTCAAAGATTCAGCAAGGGCAAAAGCTGAGATCAGCAAGCCGGCATAGAAGGATGCATTTGCGCGATCAGTTACATTGAAGTCGAGCACAAGTTTCCAGGCATACGGAAAGATGGAGGTAAGAGCGATCGGCTCGGCAACTCGTACGAGGGCTAACAGATTGTCAGAACTCTACCGTAGAGCTTGAGAAGGCAGCTCACTCACCCAAGAAGAAAAGCTGAGTAGTGGGAAATTTGTTGAAGTCCCGACGTTGTCTCTGAGGAGGAGACATGAGGCCGGAAAAATGTCTTACAGTCTTCTGGAGGCTTCGAAAAGATGGCTAGGGTTTTCAAGATGACGGTTCTCTGGTCTAATGCGAGCGTTCGGCAATCAGTCCTCAACTGAAGGCAAACGGTATAAAGATGCTGTCGCTGTCGAGTGGTTGGAGAGAGGCGACGTGGGAGAGATGTTGGCAAAGGAGAAAGATATTTTGTACTGTAGCGCTGATCGGCTCGAGACGACCAGAAAAAAACCCCTGTGATTGGTCCAAGGCGACGCTATCTTTCGGGCACAACGGACGGAAGCCGCGCTTGCGCTAAAGAAACACCCCGATTTCGCCTCTAAAAAGGTATAATTTTGCGGAGGCGAGTTTTTGTTACTTGATGCTTCATTTCCATGCCCGTTCGGCTTCATCGATCGGGAGAATTCAAGAGTTCTCGATTGCTATGAGAGAAATCGGCTTGAGTCTTTATATTAGGGCTTGTGTGTAGTACAAATGTGAGAGTCTACATCCTGGTTTCAAGCTTCTTCTTCGGCGTGAGAGAATTATTGATGATCGCACATCGTTAGATTCTGCCGGGAAAGGGCGTTGAACTCGTCTTGTGATTGACTGGATGCTTCCAGACGCGGCATAGCTTCAGGCGCGGCTATGCCGGAGTACATGCGGGGGAACGTGAATGCTGGTCGTGTCGCGTGAGTGGTTGAGACGGTCACCGAGAGTGTTTCGCTGCTTCTCATCACAATACAATTGAGACAGAAGGTGAGATACTATTGGAACAGAGGTGCTTCGAATATTCCACCACTGTGATCGCGATGTTTGCTTTGGATGGCGACATTGTGCTGTATGTCCAGTGATGAGGAGACATCAAAGTCTAGCCTTGTCATTGTCGTGGAAAGTAGCAATCAAACCCAATCCGCTCTCAGCTGTGCGAACTGCCTTCTACGCACCACCACGCTCACCGGTAGCCAGCCTGGCGCAGGCCCAAGTACCGTACCGTTTGGTGGTTTGTTGATAGTATCAACAAACACGAGTCTCACCCGTTGAAAGTCTGTTGAGAATAGCCGGATTGTGGAGGTTCAGCGAGTCGTCTGCCGAGAGTGAGGTTTGATATATGACTCGAGAGAGATGCAGAAATACAGGTTTTGACTGAGAGTTTCGAATAAACATCACAAAGGGAGCGGTTCAGATAGAAGAGGTCCGAGCGAAATTGAATAGCGGCATGGTAGACTTGCAACCGAATACATTGTTTTCCGGTCTTCGTCTTCGACTTCTCCGTTGTTTTTAGCCAGTCTGAAGACTCGCTCTAGGGTGAATAACAAGGAAATAGTACTCACGAAGCTTGGTGTACAGATCGTTTTTAGTGGTAACTCACCATGATCGAGACTGGAGCAGTAAGTCTTTTGCTGAATCTTACAAGCAGGCCTCTTTCTTGAGGAAGTCAGAAACCATGATGCTGCAGGTCTGCTTTTCTCCAGCGCCATCGCAAGTGCTGAAACTATAGCGGAGAGACCAGACTCTGTGAATACTAGACCAGGTATTGTCTTTGGCGAGTAGCCACATATTTTTGTCCTGGGAGACGGTTGATGAGAGAGAAAATGAGTTGGTCATCGACGTCGAGTTTCACATGCCAGCTGAGGAAGTTGGTCTGCGCCGCATGACGTACGCTTCATGAAGCTTCTCGCCGCCCTGAGGGGTTGTCGCTTCCTACTAAATCACTCCGTCTGCACCAAACGTCTTCCTCTATCATCCACAACATCACCTCAATTCTATACAATCACATCAAATACTTAATCAATCATGTCGACTGTTCACGTTCAAAACATCTCTGCTCAGACCTCTGAGAAGGAAGTCCGCGACTTCTTCTCCTTCTGGTGAGTCGTGGCCTTTCAGCTCACCAAACACGCATCCACTGACGTACCATCTACAGCGGCAAGATCTCCAACATCTCCGTCACCCCCGAGTCGAACGAGGCCGACAGCGTCAAGTCTGCTTCGGTCACCTTCGAGAAGGAGTCCGCTGCTAAGACTGCCCTCCTCCTTGACAACACTCAGCTTGGTGCCAACCAGGTTCACGTTGCCGCTACTGCCTCTCTCGACGAGCTTTCCGGCGGCAAGCTCTCTGCTGCCGACAACGACACTTCAGACAAGGACAACCTATCTCAAGAGGACAAGCCCCGCTCTCGCATCGTTGCAGAGTACCTTGCTCACGGCTACACCATCAGCGACAAGGCCATCGAGCGCGCTCTTGCTCTCGACCAGCAGCACGGTGTCAGCGCTCGCTTCACCTCCACTCTTCAGCAGTTCGATGCCAAGTACCAGGCCACCGCAAAGGCTCAGGGTATCGACCAGAAGCTTGGTGTCACCGACAAGGGCGCTGCTGCCTGGTCCGGCCTGAACTCATACTTCGAGAAGGCTCTCGGTACCCCTACCGGTCAGCGTCTCAGAGGCTTCTACAACCAGGGCAGCAAGCAGGTTCTTGATGTCCACAACGAGGCCCGTCACCTCGCCAACCTGAAGACTGGCAAGAACGACGTCCACTCTGTCGGAAACGACAAGACTCAGTGTAAGTCATACTGCTTCTGATACAATCTTTCCGTCCACTTACAAGAAACAGGCTCTTGCGCTAGCGATGCCGGTGCTTGCCCTTGCGCTCCTGGTCATTGTGCCTGCTCCGGATGTGCCAAGAACTCCGACAAGTCTACTGGCGCTACTGCCGAATCCGCCAACATGAAGGTCGTCTCCGAGGAGCCCAGAAAGACCAAGTGCAACTGCGGTGGTGCTGAGGGCTCTTGCCCCTGCCCTGCCGGCCAGTGCACTTGCAATGGCTGCGCCAAGGCCTCGTAAATGCTTAAGGCTATGATGGAGTCGCTACAGAAGAAAAAATTGGCTTGGATGGCACAGGTGTTTACTTGCTTGCTCTTTTTGGTGGTGATTGATACCAGCACGTATTATCGTGCACCGTCGACGACTTTATGCTATGAATGAAAAACAGTCTTCAACTATTACTTGACTTATTGCTTTACTTAGTTAATTTTTGTCCTTAAATAACTCACTTCTATATTGCTGATGTGTTGCTAACAACAGAACTGCAAATACGTTTCTTACATTCCTGTGAAATCTGCAGGTACTCTTGCTCTTCAATTGATGTCGTGCAAAAAGAAGAATAAATCAAACAAAGAAAGAACAATGCTCGACGCCGCAAAACGCCCAACGGCAAAAAAATTCTAGTTCGGGCCAAAAAGTGGCAAGACTTTACGAAACAGAGATGTCAAAAGCTGGAGAAGGAGTCATACCCATATATGGTCTAGATCGCTTACACATGATCATCTCAATTCTCTTCCAACCTCTCAACTCATAGTGATTGCACTTTCTCACATCGTTCTGGTTTTCTCCACCTCTTCCAGTCTTCGGCTTCTATTCCCAGAGCCGGTTTTTCCACGATGGTCAACCAGGCACGCAAGGAAGCACATGCCAATGTTACTGATGAGGAGAAAGGTCTTCCTGGACCCGGGAAAGACGCAGATGTCGAGATTGCTCAATCATGGTCGTTGAAGAAATTCGCATCTTTGGGGGTGGAAACTGGAGGTATTGTTCCTATTCCAGTTTCTGAAAGGACGAACACAAGAGTGCATGGTATCTTTACGTTATGGCTTACTATGAGTGTCAATCTGCTACCGTAAGTTTGAGTTGGACAAGAACACGAAAGCAAGAGCACGACACTAACGAATGATAGGATTGTCACTGGTATGACTGGACCGCTGGGCTATGGATTGGGTCTTAGAGATTGTTCTTTGATCATCCTTTTCTTCAGTATCTTGTGTACAATACCTGTGGGATATCTAGCGACGTTGGGGCCTAAGACTGGTATGCGACAGATGATTCAGGCAAGATTCTCCTTTGGGTAAGTCACGACTAGATGCTTCTGCATTGCCTCCCACTGACAAACATTTTCCAGCTACTATCTCGTTTCGGTACCGGTCATTCTCAATCTTGCAACTCTCACTGGCTTCTGCGTCATCGACAGTGTTATTGGAGGTCAATCTCTGTCTGCAATCACTCATGGTCACCTCACGCCTGATGTGGGTATCGTGGTCATTGCTATTCTGGCTATGCTGGTCTGCTTCTGTGGCTTCAAGATTTTACATCGCTACGAACGTTTTGCCTGGATTCCTGCTTTAATTGCCATTGTCATCGCTACTGGCACTGGTGGCAAGCATCTCAGCAACCAGGCTGCCTTTGAGACTCCTGAAGCATCTACTATCCTCTCTTTCTCTGCTCTGATTGCTGGATTCCTCATCCCCTGGGCGGCATTGGCTGGAGATTTTGCTGTTTACATGGTCCCTGAGGCTTCGAGTACCAAGGTCTTTGCCTACACTTACGGTGGATTATTCTTGCCTACCGTACCACTGATGGTTCTTGGGGCTGCCATCGGAGGCGCCTGCCCCAATGTTCCTTCCTGGCAAGCCGGCTACGAGTCGACATCAGTGGGAGGTGTGTTAGCCGCCATGCTCGAACCCGCAGGCGGCTTTGGCAAGTTTGTCGTGGTCTTGCTCGCCTTCTCCTTGCTAGGAAACATTGCTGCGACCATGTACAGCATCACGCTCAACTTCCAGCTGCTGCTTCCCTGGATGGTCAGAGTCCCTCGCTTCTTATTCGCCATCGTCATTACAGCAATCGTCATCCCTGTCGCCATTCGCGCCGCCACCAGTTTCTTCGACAACCTCGAAAACTTTATCGGTGTGATTGGCTACTGGGCTTCTGCTTTCGTGGCTGTCGTCGTTATCGAGCATGCTTGGTTCAGGAAGTCAGATTGCTCGGCTTATGATCACGAGAAATGGGACAAGAGTAATATGCTGCCGAGCGGCCTCGCTGCTTTGGGCGCTAGTTTATTGTCTTTTGCCTTGGTGGTTCCTTCGATGGCGCAGGTGTGGTATACCGGACCTATTGCGAAGACGACTGGTGACATTGGATTTGAGTTGGCTTTTGTGGTCACTGGATTGCTTTATGTGCCGCTCCGATACTTGGAGATCAGGATACAAAAGCGTGTGTAGATTAGTCTTGGTGGTGATAGATATTTACCAAATCAATACTGATATATATTGAGAAGGAACGTCCTCCTCACTTTTCGGTCCAGAGAGCAGCATACAGTCAATGGTACTGGTTATCTGTGGACAAGCGATTCTGTTTAGCCTCGAAATCCATGCCAGACACAAGTCTTGTTGAAGCCGCTCATTGACTAGGGAAAAGTAATGCAAACAGACTTCAAAGCACCATGAGTGATGTGATAGTGAAAGGAGAATTGATGGCAAACTAGAGATAGAAGCGTTGTGTTATAGAAGGCATAAAGGTGCATAAATTATGCTTCCAAGCTCCGACCTCCGTGCTTCCGTCGTCATGAGCAGCAGTCGCCATCTCCAACTCTACAACAAGACCATCACCCATCATCACAATACGCCGTCGCTCGCTGGTCGACACATTTGCATCTGTCCATCTCGTCCATTCAGCGCCTCACATCACCATACCGCCCGCCATGGCGCTCGACACTTTCTTCCACAACAAGATCGAGAGCATGAAGCTCGAGATCATCCAGCGTCAAGCCGTCCTCCGCAGATTGGAAGCGCAAAGGAATGACTACAACTCAAGAGTGCGCCTGCTGCGTGAAGAGTTGGGCCTGCTCCAACAGCCCGGCTCCTACGTTGGTGAGGTCGTCAAGGTCATGAGCACAAAGAAGGTCTTGGTCAAGGTGCATCCCGAAGGCAAATACGGTAGGTTCAAACGAGCTCGTTATCACCATCTATACCATACTGACTTCTCGCGCCAGTTGTTGATGTCGCCGATGACATCGACATGTCCAAGCTCACCGCCGGCAAGCGTGTCACTCTCCTCTCCGATTCATACAAGCTCTCATCCATGCTTCCCTCATCCGTCGACCCTCTCGTCTCGCTCATGATGGTCGAGAAGGTGCCCGACAGTACCTACGACATGATCGGTGGTCTCGATGAACAGATCAAGCAAATCAAGGAAGTCATCGAGCTTGGTCTCAAGCACCCCGAACTCTTCGAATCGCTCGGTATCGCACAACCCAAGGGCGTCCTTCTCTACGGTCCTCCCGGAACAGGAAAGACATTGCTGGCAAGAGCTGTTGCCCATCACACCGACTGCAAATTCATCAGAGTTTCTGGTTCCGAGTTGGTGCAAAAGTACATTGGAGAGGGTTCGCGAATGGTGCGTGAGCTGTTCATCATGGCCAGAGAGCACGCTCCTAGTATCATCTTCATGGACGAGATTGACAGTATTGGTTCCTCGCGTGTCGAGGGTTCGAGCGGAGGAGACAGTGAAGTCCAGCGCACTATGCTGGAACTGCTCAACCAGCTTGATGGTTTCGAGCCCACCAAGAACATCAAGATCATCATGGCCACCAACCGTCTCGACATCCTGGATCCTGCCCTCCTCAGACCTGGTCGCATCGACAGAAAGATCGAGTTCCCCCCACCAACTGTCGAGGCTCGTGCCGACATTCTCCGCATTCACAGTCGCTCCATGAACCTGACTAGAGGTATTAACCTGACAAAGGTCGCCGAGAAGATGAACGGATGCTCAGGAGCCGAGCTCAAGGGTGTTTGCACAGAGGCCGGCATGTTCGCTCTCAGAGAAAGAAGAGTTCACGTCACCCAGGAGGACTTTGATCTTGCCACGGCAAAGGTTCTCAACAGACACAACGACCAACAGGTTTCGCTCACCAAGCTATGGAAGTAGATGGGGTTACACGCATGCAATGAAGGAACTGCGGCCAAAACGCGGCAGGGAGTACGGAGTTTGGGGATCTACTCTAGTAATTCAAAGAGAAGCATGGCGTGGAATTTGTACCATAGAAAGCAAGCGGCAACTGCTGCAAGCATACTTCATGAACCAGTTTACCTTAAGATGATGAGCTTCCCCGTGGCATGTCAACAACTATGTGCCCATGACACGATACGATGTATGACAAGGCAATTATGCCAGACAACTTGGAAGCTGACGAAGCGAGTCAAGGCAGCAACAGCGCCGCCCACGCCATCACCATGCTCTACCAGAACGGTCACATCGGATTTGGTGGACCGTTGACACGCACACCAGGTGAGGCTGAGTGACCAACTCGGACCCTTACACCTACATACAGATCTGTCATCCACTTTCCGCGGACATGAAGTCCGCCTCATTTCGTTTCAGCTGGTCATGCATTGCAACAACACACGTAAGCTTCCACCGTACGGATACTTTGTTTGTCTCTCCCAAGGCGAGCAACAACAATTAGAAACATCACAGCCTCACGACACGTGGGTGGAAGCAGATGTCATGACTCTTCTTCCGTCGGCAAAGATGTGTGACCGTATCCGAGACATGGTCATGTGCCTTGGTATGGGAGAAATGTTCGGAACCACCACCGGAACCAGTAGGAATGAAGCGAAGGGCTTGGCAGGGTGAGTGAGTGATTTCTGCGAGGAATTCGAGGTCTAGAACCAAAATGGTGCAGGTCAAAGAAAAGGCCCAGAAGGGCGTTTGCGGATCTCAGTCAGGAAAACGGGGCAACAAGGACAACAAAGAAGTTGATGGTGAGCTGGTGAGGGGAAGAGAAGTTGGTGAGCTGCAAGAACACGAAGGGCGAGCGACGATCAGATAAGGCAGAGTAAAAGTGCCGAGCCATGTAGGGGCAAAGTCGAGTGTACATGGCAACTGTCTTGTCGATTAGTCGGGGCGAGAAGAGAGATGTGCAGAGGCACGTGTGCACATCGTCAGTCGTGCCTCTTTCCCTTTGTTTCGAGTCAGACTCTAAGTTCAGGGTCAACAAGTGATTTCGTGGTTTCCCTGCAGTTCTTGGTTTTGAGACTAAGGATAAGGATACTCGGAGGCAGCTGCGAGCAAAAGACGTTTGGATCAGAAAGCAATAGAACGAGCTCACTCTGCTCGGACATGACAAGAGGCAGTTTATGAGGGAGCACTGGAGGTTGTGCACGAGGTATTACAGGGTTGAGAGCGTGTGAGGACGGCATGTACGTCATCGAGTCTAGAAGAACCAGAAGATCCACCCACCGCACCTTTCAGTTGTAGCGCCAACGACTCCCCTTCTTCCGTGTCCATATGGATTCTACTGCTCGCCGTCGCCGCCTAGACTGACCACATCTCACCTCCATACCACTTCGAACGCCGTTATACATATCCTGAACATCACGCGCAACCTGTCCGGGTGAAATTTCACCCTCCTGCATAACGTCAGAATGTCTGCGGCAAAGTTTCGACCTGCCCAAACCCCCGGTGCTCGCCATCCTCCATCTACAAGCGCCAACAACATGGCGCCCTTGCTTCAATCGCCCCAACCACACCATGGCAATGCGCGTACTCCCAGTCCGAACTACTTTGGCTTCCCTGCTCAGGACGACTCATACGACTCGGAATCCACACGCCATGCAAGAAAGAACTGGAGCCCGCCCTCGTCGACTGTAAGGTCAACCGCCGCCTTCTCGCCCACCGTCATTCCCGCCGACCAGAACCCCGACTTCGATGCCTTCCGCCGTCAGTCCGAGACTGTGGGCTTCAACCTGGGCTCCCTGCATGAGTTCGACTTCAAGAAGCCTGCATTGCCGACCGAGGGAGTCGGCAATAACAACACAAACAACAGCAGCTTCTTCAACAACAGCAATCACTCGAATAGCAACAGCTTCTTCAACAACATCAACATCACCGCCAGCCCCAAAGCTACAACAGAGGCACGTCCAATGCCTCCTACAGGGCGTGCTCCTTCAGGCTCCATCTCAGGCCCCGGACGTGCTCATTCGGGCTCCATATCAGGTTCAGGTAATGACTTCCATCTAGATCCGGAGTCTGCGTACCAAGGCCGCTCCCCCAAAAGACATCTTTCTAATGATTCGTCGTTCCCAGACGGTCTTCGCCACGCTCCTGAGCGCCCCTCATCTCAGCCCAGGCTAGCTATGCCCTTCAACCTCAATCAACCCCCTCAACCAAAGTCCAAGCCTAGAGCTGAGACTGTTCCTGTGGCTGGCCCCATGAACGACTCGGATTCTTTCATCACTCCTCAACATCTATGCAATCTTCTCGAGTCCGCTGACGAGGAGATGCTGATATTGGATCTGCGCGTCTCGACTCAATATGGCGGTGCTCATCTAAGAGGTGCGCTCAACTTGTGCATCCCCACTACTCTTCTTAAGCGACCATCATTCAACGTCAACAAACTCGCCGAAACTTTCAAGGATAACCCCGACCAACGCCAGAAGTTCGAAAACTGGAAAAGTAGCAAATACATCATAGTTTACGACTCGGCCTCATCTCAACTCAAGGACGCCACTTCATGTGTTAACACTATCAAGAAGTTTGACAGCGAAGGTCTGGAAGGTACTGCCTACATCCTCAAGGGTGGCTTTGCCGACTTTGCCAGGAAGTTCCCTGCCTATGTGGAAAGAGCAGGAGGCCAAGCAAGTCGTGGTGGCGGTCCTATGTCGATGAAGCTGGATGGACCTGAGATTGCTCCCGTCATTGGAGGTTGCCCCATGCCTATGGAGAAGAATGCAGCCAACCCCTTCTTCGGCAACATCAGACAGAACATGGATCTCATTGGTGGTGTTGGCCAGATGGAGGTCAAGCGTCCTACAAATCTGACAAAAGAGATTTGCGAGCATCTGCCGTCATGGCTACAAGCGGCCTCCGAAGAGAAGGACAAGGGCGCTCGCGTGTCTGATAAGTTCTTGCAGATCGAAAAGAGAGAACAGAAGCGTATGCAAGAAGCTCTCTCAGGCAAGGTCTCTTACGGCTCACCAACACATTCTATGCCCAAATCTTCGATTCAAATCGCAGGTATCGAGAAGGGTTCAAAGAACAGATACAACAACATTTGGCCATACGAGCACTCTCGTGTCAAGCTGCAGGACGTCCCTTCTCATGGTTGCGACTACTTCAACGCCAACTACATCGCCTCGGCCCGTTCGCACAAGCGTTATATTGCCACCCAGGGACCTATTCCTGCTACCTTCACTGTAAGTTTGCCGTGTCTGCCTTCATTTGAGTAGTTTCTGACATTGCGATAGGACTTCTGGAATGTCATCTGGCAGCAAGATGCTAGAGTCATTGTTATGCTCACAGCAGAAAAAGAGGGTGGTCAAGTCAAGGCTCACAACTACTGGTCAGACAAACAATACGGTCCTATGCGTCTCGAGTTCCTTTCCGAAAAGCGCGCTTCCTTGGACCCGGCAAAGATTAAGAGACATCGCCAACAACGTCCCTCAGTAGGTGCAAGAAAGTCAACTGATGGCGCCCCTCTCGCACGTATCGAGACATCCGCAGTCGAAAACGCAGCAAAAGACGACCAGCCATTTGTCATCGTCCGCAAGCTCGCTCTCCGTCACGAAGGTTACCCATTCGAGCGTATGCGTGAGATTACCCAGCTCCAATACTCGAGTTGGCCAGACTTTGGCGCTCCAGCGCATCCAGCACATCTATTGGGACTGGTCGAGCAATGCGACGCCGTTGTACACAGCACGACGCATTCAGACCTGTCAGAGCCGGATCCACCAGAGGCACCACCGATCGTCGTACACTGCAGTGCTGGTTGTGGACGTACAGGAACCTTCTGTACCGTGGCTTCGGTCATCGACATGCTCAAAAGACAACGATCATCTCAGCGACGACAACGATACGCACGCGACAGCTCACCCATGCACCTCGACGAACGCAGAAGCTCTGTACAGATGAAAGACGACAACAGCCCATTCTTCGCACCCCCTCCCGGCCAATCATCAGAGCAGGACGAAGTCGATGGCCAATGGGTACAAGATCAGAACCAAGACTTGATCGAAAAGACAGTCGAAGAGTTCCGCAAGCAGAGACTCAGTATGGTGCAGAGCTTGCGCCAATTTGTACTCTGCTACGAGAGTGTGATGGAATGGCTCGTTGAGCAGGAGTCGGAAGACTAGACGCCTCCAACCCTGTGTACTACTATGGACGCACTGGCATTGTAAAGCAGAAGGCAGGAATGAGAAGACATGGATGTATTGATGAAGGTTTTATACAACGGACCACGCATGCGCAACTGCACTTTTTTGGGGCAACAAATTCTTTTTGTTCTTTTTCTTCGACGATTGTTGTGGTTTTTTTTTAGGGTGGCTGTCTTTTGGGGAGAGGAAGATGGCCAGAGACTCATGCGATACACATAGTGCTTTTTTTGCATAGGGCGAGCATATACACTAGGAACAGATGTATTATTTTTTGGAGCGCAAGTCTTCTACATTTCATCTTGATGTTTTGACTTGTTGGTATCATGTTTCGACTACCAGATATTACTCTACGAGCTTGGAATACTGACGGTCATCGAATTCAGCAGGGTCACCCCGCGGACCAAGACGTCTTGCCAAGCCACCGGCGCAACTTGACCGCAACGATGTCACTCGCAAACAAAGGCAGGTACAACCAACACAACTCGACTATAGACCTTTCTCTCCAAACGACACCTTTCTAATACCTTCGCATACCTTCGCGACTGCCACACAACCAACAGCAATCGAAATATACCGAAATCCAGCACTCATCACGCACACCACATCCAATCACATCCACCCAGCTTCGACCTCATCCAAACCGCAATCAACCTCTCCTCCCCTACGACCCAAACCAAACCAACTCAAACCACAAGCACAGCAAAAACCAGCAAGAGGGTAGAGACTCAAAACAACAATGGCAACAACAACAAATCCACCCATCGATCCCTCACCCTCGGACCCAAAAGTCGCGGCCGCGACTCTGGATTTCTTGCTCATAGAACTCGTGCCATTGGCTCAGAGGATGGCTGTTGAACTTCACGCACGGGATACGGCACTTCTCGCCGCATCGATGGATAGGAATCTCGCTTTGAATACTTCGACTTCTGGAGGAGCTTTGGGACTTACAAGCTCGGGACTTGCAAGCTCATCCGCAGCGGAAAAGAGACAAAGTGTCAAGAGCATGGGAACAAATACCGCTGGAGGAGCAGGAACGAATAAAGATGTGGAAGATGAGGATGAAGATGAAGAGAGGAGGAGTGAAGATGTGATGTGGAGGTTAGATGCCTTGGGCTATCGCGTTGGACAAGGACTTGTTGAAAGGTATGCTTCCCCATCCTCCATCCCCTCTACCCTCACCCTCACCACCACAATCCCTAAAAACCTCCCATCCATCTACCTTCCCCCTCACTAATTCCCACACCAACCAACAGATTCTCCGCCAACACACCCCGCCCAACAACCCCTCTGGACATGATCAAATTCATCTGCAAAGATCTCTGGCAACTGGTCTTCCGCAAACAAATCGACAATCTAAAAACCAACCACAGGGGAACTTTTGTGCTGACCGATAACAAATTCATGGCGTTGGGGAGGATGTCGGCGGATACGAGGAGGGGTCCTAGAGGTGCTGATGAGGCTTTGGGGAAGGCGCAACCGGTGAGTGATTGCCTTTGTTTTCCATTCTTCGAGTCCATCGATCTCTCGTATGCTTTGTCGAAGCTTTTCTTTGTCGAGGATGTGGGAAGATGAGAGAGCAGAGAAATATTGAGGTTGTGAATAGGAAATACTGACAGGGAGTCAAACAGTTTCTCTATTTCCCTTGCGGTATCATCAGGGGCGCCCTTTCTGGATTCGGGTTGAACGTCACAGTACATGCGGAATCCACAGAACTACCACAAGCTACATTTCAGATCAGGACGGTGGGATCGAAACCGTAAAAATGTCCATGCTTTATACCGCGGTATATGGGGCTGCAAGAGGATGAGGAAAGAATGAGAGGATGAGAAAAGAGGCGCTGACGTTCATATACCCATCCATGCTTTTGGGAAGACGAGAAGAGTGGAGATCTTCTCAAGGGAACATTCATTCGAGCTTTTTGCAGCTTACTATTTCTTCACGACGAGAGATCCGGGTATACTTGCTGAGTCATTGGAGCGATGGGATAAGACCAGGGGACATACCAACCTCTCAATGATCCTTCCTTTCAAAGTCAAGAATCGGACTGGTGGTCTCATACACATCATCATCATCATCATCATCATCATCATCATGCATATCCTTGTACGAGATACCAATGCCAGAAGTAAAATAATACACAACACAAACAAAGAAACATAAGAGGCCATCGCACTTACCAAAACATCTATTCAATAAGCCGCATGTCATGTCTTTTCGATGAGGTTGTCAAAGAAGGGGAGGCAAACGTGCCGCTTTTAGTGATGCATGTCAGGAATTACCTCGTTTTCTCAATCGCATGGTACTTTCTTAGTTACTGGCCATGGGAAGGCACAATATTATTGGTGTCTGTCCGCCTACTACCTGAAGGAAGGGAAGGTCTTGGATAAAACCATGATCAAGAAGAAGCCAAAGTGGTGTTTGAAATATGTTTCTCTTCATTTTTTCATATCGTGGAAAAAAAAGGTTGGCTGCTGTCTCTGGCTATCAGATCCGATCCGATCCCATCCTATCCTTATCCTCCCTTCATGCAATCAAGGAGATAGTCATCAACGCCGAAAAGGGGGGTCATGTCAATTCGTTACAATCTATCTGCCACGCAGGTGGTCAGTACGGTGCAAATGTAAAATTTAAAAAGGAGCCGGCAAAACTCACTTGGCAGGAGGGTTCTGGATAAACTCGACACCCTTGCTGATGTTACCGCCCAGACCCTCATAACACTTGACCAAAAGCTTTTTCTCGTAGTCGTTGGCGCCGGAAACGACATTGATGGCCTTCTTGGCTCCCTCGGGGCCGAGCTCGACGGGGACGGAGAAGAAATCGCAGCCGGTTTCCTTTTGGATGGCGTCACCGCCGTCGACGCCGGGGAGGTAGACGAATGTGGGTTCGGTGATGCTGGACTCGCCCTTGACTGCCTTGAGGAGCTTTTCGGCGAAACGGAATCCGGCGTAGGCCATGGAGAGGGTTGCGGAGCCGGCGCCGTCCTTGGCCTTGACGACCTCGTCACCACCGAATTGGACGCCTGTGGGAAAGGGTCAGTGGGTGGTAGATGGGAGAGGAGTAGGAAGAACACTCACGGTTGGTCAGGGCATCAAGCTTGTCCTCGGGAACGTTGACGGCAGGCTTAGCCTGGCTCCACAGGGGAACAATGGTCTCGCCAGAGTGACCGCCAATAACGGGGATGGTGGTCTTGCTGGGGTCGGTCTCGCCAGTGATCTCAGCGACGAAAGTCTCGGCACGAACGACATCGAGAGTGGTGACACCGAAGAGCTTCTTGGGGTTGAACTTGCCGGCGGCCTTGAGGACCTCGGCGGCAATGGGGACGGTGCTGTTGACGGGGTTGGAGATGACGAGAACGAAGGCGTCGGGGCAGAACTCGGCAATACCCTTGACGAGGTCGCGAACGATGCCAGCGTTGATCTTGAAGAGGTCGTCACGGGTCATACCAGGCTTGCCTGTTGGTCGCTGTCAGATTCTGTTGAAGGCTGTGTTTCGACAGTCGAATCACTTACGGGGAATGCCAGCGGGGATGACAACCATCTCGGCACCGGTGAAGGCGTTCTTCATGCCATCATCCTTGGGGAGGAAGCCCTTGACCTTTGCGGGGGTTGAGATGTGGGACAGGTCGGCGGCGACACCGGGGGTGTTGACAACATCGTAGAGGTTGAGCTCGCTGACCAGAGGGCTCGACTTCATGAGAAGAGACAGAGGTTGGCCAATGCCACCAGAGGCTCCTGCGACGACTGTGAAGGGTGTAACATGTCAGCTCCTGACTCTTTGACCATAGCAGCCCCGCGTCCACATGTCCTCTACATACCAACTTTGACCATATTTGCGGTGTTGTGTGGGGGTTGAGGAAAGTGTGAGTTTGGAAGGAGTAGCTGTTCAGAGAAGGTAGAACAGATTAAACAAGAAGAAGTCAAGTTCGAGGAAGGTGGGGGAGAAAGAGGGAGGATTGTTGTTTCGGACTTTGGGAAACTCTCAGCTCTTTGCCAATCCTGGAAGCTTGGACGCTAGAACGAGCGGGGGTTTATCGATGGTCATCACTCATCACTTGCGTATGCACTAATAAACCACCGAATATGCCTCCTCCGCAGACCCGCATGCACTCCTACCCAACCTATTCCTCTGCTCTTCTTGCGTACATACTCACCATTCAACCCAGTCACTCACCTTGCTCTCGTTGTCGAGCTCTACTCATTCTCAAAGCCCGATGGACTAGACCCCGCCATCCGAGGTCGGCTTCGGCTAATCAGGGTCTGAATTCGGATCATATCTCTCCAACTTCCCGATCTCATCAAGGTGCTTGTCCTTGCCAGCCAGACCGTTTACAATAGCCAAGGCTAGGGATATAGAAGAGAATAACACGGCTTGCCTCTGCTTCCATCACTCAAGGCTTCCGGTCTGAATTCGTGTGTCTGCCATAAAAGAGAATGTTGTAGTCCCAAGAACCCAAATACAGTCCATTCCGTAATCTTCCTTGCCCATTCATTGCCTTGCGATATCCCTGATCATTCTCGTCTTCCTTTCCTCGGTGTGTCTCTTGTCTTGTGATGATGTTTTTGTTTGCTTTTGCTGTTTTAATAGTGCTTGTTGTAAGTGGGGGGTATCAAGTGTTTGTCATGTCGCTGCATCCATCCGTTCATACTTCGTACTGGTCCCTCTCGCCCTCGGCATCATCTTCGGGTGCACGATAATGATGCTGTCCATCGTTACCGCCCATCGAGGGATCCGCCATCCTCTGTCCTTGTTGCGCGAACATTTGCTGTGGAGTTTGTGTTAGCTTATCGTTTCATCACCCCCTCCGCCCTGTTCATGGCACTCACGGGTTGCTGCAACATGTTGTAACCGCCAGTGTACATGTTAGGATCAAAGGCATGTGGCTGTTGGTAGCCGGGCGCGGGTGCAGGAGGCGGGTACATGCCCTGCTGCGTCTGGTACGGCTCTTGTGCCACGTGCTGGCCCATGGCACTATAGTCTGTCGGTTGCATGTGCTGTCCCTGTTCCTGGCTCTGAAGCTGTGCGGCCGCGGGCGGGGCCTGCATTGAAGGGCCAGCGGTAGCAATGTTTGCATCAGAGACTGGGTAGCTGCCAGGAGGGAAGTCTGATCTGCGTTTGTGCTGAGGTGTAGCGTCTTCGCGAGGCACAATGTCAATGAGGAAATCGAACATGTCGCTTTTAGCCAGTGCACTTGCTATGTCACTGCGTTGCAAGGTGCGTCTCTTGTTCTCCTCGGCATGGATCCAGGCGCGCATGGTAAGCTCGGTGATGAAGATGTCGCAGCCTTTCGCGAATAATATTGGCGCTTCGGCGGAGATCATCTTGACTTCGGGATCTGCCTTCATGACTTTCTTGATACGCGCCAGTGGCAGTTGGTGGATCTTGTAGTCATGTTCGTCCGTCTCGAGCTTGCTGACTTGGTTCTGCCAGTACGTGTTTAAGATATCCCGGTAGTTTCCTGACAGGCCTTGCGACACCTGTAGAGTGCGTGTGTCAGCGCGATAGTCATTGAGACGGCGCTACTTGCAACTCACATTCGACCATTGTCCCGTGAATGTTTCCGGAGGGGGTGCGTTGCCCTGGGAAGCTATCTGTTCTGGTGTCAGCTCGGTCGGACTGATTGTCGCGCATTGCTTTGAACGTACGTAGGAGCTGGCGCCTGTGTCGCAAAGTCAGCTTAGGCTCTCTTTAGCAATGCGCGACGATTAAATACCGTAGTGGCCTCCATGGCTTGGGTCGTAAACCGGACCTCCGTCGCGACCATCGTAGCGCTTGGGCGGAGGTACGCCGGGCTGGTTGCTCTGCATGGCGCTGTAATTCGGATTCGACATGACTGCTCGAGCTGTTGTGATGTACTCGAGCTATGCGCCGGGTCGTCTGTTCAACAAAAACACCGACGTCAGTACGTGGTATCGAAGAAGATGTTACGGAGATAGATGGGTTCGCGTCGCGTATTCCCAATTCCCAAAGCTCTCGCGGCCCGGACTCGCGCCCGATCTCTCTTTCCTCAATGACATGTCGCAATATCAACGAAACTTCAACATTGCGACCGTATCATGGTATTCGAAACATGGAGGGATGAAGCCATCGAGGTTTACTGACCTATGATTTGCTTTTGGGAACCTGTTGAAGCTCTGGCGAATCGGATGGTCTGGCTACACGCTGGTCCAGTACCCGAATCTTGTGACTGGACGAGAGGGAACGGGAGCTTTGACACGCTTCCGCAGCGAATCCCTGCTTTGATAGGTAGATGGTTGACTTGATAAACTGTCAAGAGCCACTGATATCGCAGGAAAGAAACAGAGTTGCTCGTTGATTGGGGAGGGGAAAGAAGCTGCTGCGATGCGGCTGTTTATGCAAGATGCGAGAGCAATCTGTATTGGAAACGAAGGCTTCTTGTTCGCTACGAGACTGGGATACGGGTCCAAGCGAAGAAAGAGAGACGGCATGTCCTTCTACCTTACTTTTGCACGTGATGGTCTCTTTCTATCTTGAACGCATGCTTCGCTGTCAAATCGGTGCATGCCCGAGTGTGCCTTTTTGTTCCTTTATGCCTTGTTTTGTCTTTGCTTCTGAGCCGCTTTCCCAACCTGGCAATCGCTTTAGATAGCTAGCCACCATTCCATATCTTGTCGTGAGCCACTCGTTTCTTGTTACTGCTCGAAGGATGCTTGCATAAATCCCACGCGATGTGCACGTTGGCATAATGCAACCTCACGAGCCTGATTTACCTGAGGAACTGTGCTGGTACTACGAGTATCAGAAGTCACTACAGTGTCAGCAAGGCGAATGTGTGTAACCTGAGAGAAGGGATGAAAGACGTTGTCTGGTAGTACCTTGTATCGAACATCAGATAACCATAAATCCTCCTTTTACCATTTTATACAAAGAGATACTGTACAAAGCCCTAAGAAGAGCGCCCATGAAGATGTGAAGAAAAAAGCAGCAAATCTTTCAATCTAGAGCTTGCCCATGGGTGCCAACGAACCCGAAGCACCCTTGAAAATATCATCATGGATGATACCATCAACATCAGCGTCATTAACCCGATCGCTCCTTCTTCCAAACAACTTCAACCTATCATCAATCTCCGCCTTTGCCTTTTCGGCCTGCTCATCCATTTCCTTGCTGACGTCCAGGCTTGAGTATTCCCACACATTGGCCTTCATACCAACACCATAGTAAGCGTACTTTTGCAGGAAGCCCAGCCAGATCTGTACAACCTCCGGGTGTCCATCTTGAATCTGAATCAACCTTCTCAATGTGATACGCTCAAAGTTCTCCTGACTCTTCTTGTGCACGAAGTTTGATCTGGGGACTGTCCAGCGCTCGGTGATCTTCGGGAGTGGTACGGGACCCTTTGCAGGGAGATTGAGGTAGTAGGCAGTGCGCAGGGCAAAGTCTGCGAAGAATTCGAGGTTGCGCACACTGTAGGAGCGGAGCTGGAGGTCGGCAGCGGGAACACCGTGTACGGGTGTGCGCTTGAGGGGCTTGAGGTAGTTGAGATGGATGGAGCGAGGGAGACGGAGGCCTTCGAGTTCACGCTGGATCTCGGGAGAGAAGAAGGGTTCGCGTGCTGGGAGTGTGACGCCGCGGGCTCTGGTGGAAATGGCGTCTTAGTATACCATGGTCGTGTCGTCCTGGATCCCAAAGTGTATAGCTTACTCTTGTGCGGTTTCTCTCATAAAGTCGTCAAAGTCGACAGACTCATCACGCTGGTGCTCGAGCGCAACCGATTGATTGCCATGCCACGGTTGGCGAGACTGGTATACTGTGCGGGCTTGAATGGGTTTCGGAGGCGCAATCTGTTTGTCGCGGTATCTCGTCAGTCGGGGCTTCCCAAATGAACCATGTCGCAACCCACCCTTAGACGCTTAGCCAGCCCAAAGGGCGACCGTAAATATGAAGCCATTGTGTCCTGTGTATATACCGCCGCCCGCGCTCGCAGAATGTCAATCTAGAAATCAGTCTCGGGATTCCTGGCCGCTCTGACCGCTCGGCAGTGAAGCTGGTCTTGGCATCTAATCACTCACACGACCAAGCAAACATGTCACACCTTTAGAAGACACTCTTCTTTGAGAAGTATTTGTTTTCTATCCTGGAGAATATTGACCATGGCAGCAGTCACTGATCATCTATCAAACCCAAAGCCTTCTTCTGAGGCATACCAGCGAGCATCGGGGTCCGCCGACTTCATTCGCTCCAAACTACCATCCCACCTGCAGAACCCCCGTGTAGCCATCGTCTGCGGTTCTGGTCTCGGAGGTATCGCAGACACTGTCACATCTGACACCAAGCTCGAGATCGACTACCATGACATCCCCAACTTCCCAAAGACTACTGGTAAATGCTACAATCACCCCTGAGAGACTCATGTTGATAAGCGTATCAGTCCAAGGTCATGCGGGTAAGCTGGTCGTTGGAACCATGGGCGAGACCAAGGTCCCAGTTGTCTTGTTGGTAGGAAGAGCACAGTAAGTCAAGAAATGGGTGTCATGTGTGATAGGTATGAGATTACTCATTCGTATTTTCTATCAAGTTTCTATGAAGGCCACACCATGGAACTCGTGACTTTTGCCACGAGAGTCTGCAAGGTGCTCGGCATCGAGACCATGATCGGTATGTGTGCTGAAGTTCAGAGCTGGTGGAGAGTACTGATGGTATTGCAGTGACCAACGCAGCTGGTGGACTGAACCCAGACTACAACGTAGGCGACATTGTCTGCCTCAACGATCATTTGAATATGGCTGGCTTAGTTGGTTTCCACCCTCTCCGTGGACCCAACGCTGACGACTTCGGTGTCCGCTTCCCTCCGCTATCTGATGCATATGACCTTGGTCTGCGCCAGAAGGCTCATCAAACATGGCAAAAGGTGCGCCCAGCAGATGGTAAGCGCAAGCTGCACGAAGGTGTATATGCCTTCGTTGCTGGCCCAACATACGAGACAAGAGCAGAATGTCGTATGCTGCATCAACTAGGTGCAGACGTGGTGGGTATGTCGACAGTGCCTGAGATTATTGTTGCCAGACACAGCGGCATCAGGATCCTTGCCTTCAGTCTGGTGACTAACAAAGCTGTGCTGCAATCTGTGCCTCGTGGTGATGATGCAGCCTTGAGCTCCATGTCGCCCCAAGAGCTCATAGACCACTTGGGCCAGGGCAAAGCGAACCATGAGGAAGTGATCGAAGCTGGAAGGGAAGCTGCCAAGGACATGCAGGTGCGTATGACTGATGATGGTGATGATGTTGTGTGATGGGGTATGTCGACTGACCGGATACAGACACTGGTGTACAGCATCGTCTCGGATCTGTAAACACCTAGCCTCATCTCTTCTTGGGGTCGAAAGAGCGCTTGGCTTGCAAAGCCTTGTAGTACGACTTCTTTCCGCTCGTCTTGGAGGTCTGGATGTCGCCATACTTTCTCTTGAAGCGTCCGGTGTCCTTCTCACTGGACAAGACTTCGTCGACAAAGGTCTTCTTGCGATCCTTGTTGTTGAGTCTGCCGGAGAAGTACTCGGTAGGACCCTCGACGATGGTACCGACCTGGGAGTACTCCGGAGGTCTCATCTTGCCACCATCCTTCTTGTAATGTCTATGCGGATCAAGCACGTTACGCATCTTGAGCAGCTGAAGATCTCTCTTCAACTCCGGGGTGAGGTCGGTGCGGGGCATGTTGTACCACTGTTCACCGGAAGTGGCCTTCTTAGACTAGAGAAGCAAAGCGAGTTAGCAAAGATCTTCTCTGATGTGGATATCCAAAACGTGTGATATGTGAATGTGCCTCAGAGTAACTATGAATAAAAAGAACTTCAGTTTGTGCAGAGGGCCACCAAGACGGTGACCTGATTCCGCGTCAGGAAAAAGTTGGGATAATTTTCCTCATAGGCAAAGTGTGTGAAGGAGGGAGAGAAAGGAAAGGGAGCGACAACATACCTCAAGCATCTTCTTCTTGACAGCCACAGGATCTTCCACCTTGCGGATTTGGTTCGACAACTTGCGGTCCTGCTCGCCCAACAAGCGTGACCTGTCCACCGTCGCAACATCTCCAGCATTCGAGACATAAGGCTGCACCATCTCTCCAGTGTTGAGCTTGGGGAAGTTGAACTGGCCAGCCTTGACAACTCCGTCGTCCTTGTCGACAAGCGCTACGCTGCTGGCATTCTCCTTGCGGCGCCTTGCCGCTTGAACGAGCATCTCCTGCATCTGCTCATCACTCAACTCCTCCTCATGTTGAGGTGCGAATGAGATTACGTCCGCCATTTTCCGTGGCGTCCAAGAAAGAAAGAAAAGAAAGGTTGAACAGCGTCGCAGGTCGAAACTTTTTTAAAGTTGGCAGCTTTGCGAGTGGTCTGTGCGTGATATCTTACCAGCCTCTGCCAAGGCTGCCCTTCATTTCCACCAGCATCCCTACGTTAATCTAATGCTAATCGAGTACTTCTTATGCAAGTGACATTGAAATTGCACACCATGTTGTCGAAAAGAGATCACAACCAGAAGGAAAGAGGAAAGTGATACTGAAAGATGATACTCATAGTAAGCCTTGATCTAACCTGCTAATCTCCTCTACTCCGTCAAAACATCAAAAGGATTTGTCAAAAGGCACGATGTTTTGACTTTGTCGCTCCTGTTCAAAGAGACTGCTACGAAGTGATGCTCTCCTTGGACATATCTCCAGATGCCAAAATCCTCGTGCCTTTCGGTGGCTAGTCAAAAAGCCGTATCGGCAAGCTGAGAGCTCGACCCGACGTGGGGATTATCCAAGAATACGAGTAGATAATGACCATTGCAGACCAATAGCAGACATCGAAGGTCAGCATGTCATAGTAGGGCCGACCGAGCAGCAAACATGGAGTGCTTCAGCGAGTGCCAAGACAAGACTCGACAGTTCTGGAAGTGGCTGTCGCGTGAGCAGGTAATTGCACAAAATATGATTGGCCAGCCGGATTCTTCTCCGGCGACAGCTCATATCTGAATCTGCAGCTCATGTCTAAATCTGGGATGCTGATCAATGAGTCTGTTATCATTGGTCGACTTAGTGAAGCTGAACAATAGAGCTCTCATGATTGGTGCGAGCTATGTCATAGTAAACATACTCTCACTCTCATACAATTGATATAAAGCTCAAGGCACCCAAGCACAAAATACTGCTCATCACATCACATCAACTCAGCTTCCACCTTCTACCGCCACTCCGCTACTTCAACCTCTTCAACTCCTTCCTCTTCAACCAAAACCAAACACACACCACACACACACAAAAATGTCCGCCCCCACCTCGACCGTCCCCGTCACCTGCTGCGGCCGCTCAGGCGGCTGCGTCTGCGCAAAAGAAGCCACCTGCTCCTGCGGCAAACAACCCGCCCTCGCCTGCAACTGCGAAAAATCCGCCACCGAGAACAAAGTCGACGGTGCCCGCTGCAGCTGCAACCAGCGCGCCGCCGGCGCCTGCACTTGCTCGCGCTCGTCGCAGGAAAACACCAAGCCCTCTGGCAGCACTTGCGCTTGTGGCAAGAGATCGAAGGGTAAGTGATGTGTTTGAGACGTGAAGAGGGTGGAATGTTTGCTAATGATGGTGTGTGTTTGCGAAATAGATTCTTGCTCTTGCAATGGTACTGAGAGTGGTGCTTCTGGCCAATCTTACCCTGATGAGATTGATTTCACCACAAAGGCTTAAATGTCCTGCGATGACCAACCACACTTCACCTATCACGACTACAAACAACAACAATAACAATATAATTCTTATCTGCATGACCGACGGAATCAAAGGTCGACTGGCGTTCTGGGACTTGGAAGCTTTTTGAGAGCATCGGACAAGAACGGGGAATTCGGATACCACTATTGGGAGGGGACAGAAACAATTGAAATATTTTTGGAGAGAGAGAGAGAGACACACACACATATATCATACTTTTGGGATCAGTGATTGATCGAAACGAATTTTCTAATCAAGTTCGAAAACAATACTTTGTGCTACTTCTAGGTGAACACACGCTGTCTGCAAGTTGATCTTTACACATGCGATTACACTAGATGGGGTAACAGGATCGGAAGGGCCGACCTGAAAACTAGCAAGCACATTACGACTACGAGTGCAGAAGGAGAGCTTTGGACCACTTGCGCCGTCACTAGAGGAAACCAACCTGCTGCGTTTGTCCGCTGTTCCGATAACCACGGTGAGTAAAAGATGAACGAATTTGTTGAGCATGTCGTTCGTATTCATCACTGAGATGTCACCTATTTACTTTTCTTGTACATTCCAATATTATCCTGTTCGTAACTCTAAGCAGCACCTCCACGTCCACCGACACGATCCAGAGCCTCAATCTGCTCCTGAGTGATCTTAGATTCGGGAAGAGTCTTGTTGCCCTTCTTAGTGGGCTTGGGCATAAATCCTCTAGCAATGAGGAAAGACAGATACTGTCCAACAATGTCCTCAGTCACGGCGCTGCCAGCCGAGAAGTCCTGGCCAGATCTAGCGGCATCGGCCTTGAGTGCGGCAGCAGAGTTTCTATCATCAAGCTCGGGAGCCTTGGTGCTGCCGGGAAGATCGCCGGTGACCATGTGGTACAGACCGAGAAGGGCGTGCTCTTCCTTGCCTTGCTCGACGAAACTCTCGACGGCGTCTCTCCACTTGGGGAAGTCGACCTTGGGGGCTTCGTAGCCGAAGGCTTCAAGAGCGGCGAGGTATTGGTTGAAAGTCAGTCTGGGGTGACCGGTGACGTGGCAGACAACCATAGGAGCAATGGGCTGGTTCAGTGCTGTGGCAATGACAAGTCTGGCGACGTGGTCGACGGGAACCATGTTGATGGTGTTGGTGATATCGGGTCTTGCGCCGACTTGTACGCAACCCTTGAGCATACGGATGAGGAAATCATCAGTGTTGGTAGCTGCAGATATCAGTATCATGTTATATCAAGATGGGTCATGCTAAACTTACTGCCAGTCTTGGGGTCACCCAAAACGTAGCCGGCACGAATGATCGAACCAACAAGACCTCTTTTTCCAGCCTCTTCCATCAGACGCTCAGACACCCACTTGCCTTGTCCATAGCCAGTGGTCAGACCCTGTCTACTTCCCTCCATATCGTCAGACTCGCTGACACCAGCGGCGCCGGAAGCGATGAGGTTCTTGGAAAGCTCGACGTAGTGATCAGAGTCCAGTGCACTGGTGGAACTGACAAAGGCCATCTTCTTGGTCTTACCAGTAGCACACAGCTTGATTGCCGAAATGGTACTCAAGACGTTCGCAGACTTGAGGGAAGAGAAAGGCTTGAGCCAGTGAACAATAGCGCCATTGTGGATGACGACATCAGCGTCATTGGCGACGCGGTCGTACACATCTTGTTGCATACCGAGCAGAGGCTGCTCCTGCAAATCACCGGTCACACACTCAAGGTTGGATGCCCATGAGTCTGACCAGATGCCATAAGCTTGGCATGTTGCCTTGACACGCTTCGAGGCGTCTTCCGTCGACTTGGCGCGAACGTGTGCGATGACCTTGTTGCCGGAAGAGAGCAAGTCACGAAGGATGTAAGAGCCAAGGAAGCCAGTTGCTCCTGTGAGGAAGACTGTCTGCTGCTTGGCAGATTCTCTGCTTGCAGACTGGATCTTTGCAGGGATCTCCTTGACGAGCTCAGGCAGCGTGTTCGAGTAGAACTCTTCCTGGTCGTCGGTCTCGGGTGCTTGTGCATCAAGACGAAGTCCAACAGGGTTCAACGAGCGGTCAATATCTCCGGCAAGTTGTGATAGAGTAGGGTTCTTGGAAATAGCGCTGACAGGAACGTTGACATCGGGCCACTTCTTACGGATCTGAGAGGGAATTTGAACAGCGGCGATACTGTTACCACCAAGATCGAAGAACGGAACATTTGAAGGAATGCTGTCAGCTGCATAGCTGCGGAGGTAGAGAGCCCAGATCTCTGCAAGCGCCTTCTCGGTCTCTGAACGAGTAGCGGCGTCCGGGATAGGCTGGCTCGAAGATGCGGCAAGTAGCTCTGACTTCTCCGGGAAGGGAAGAGCTCTCTTGTCTACCTTGCCGTTGGGGGTCAAGGGTAGTCTGACCATAGGAATGAAAAGAGTGGGCACAGCATATGAAGCCAACTTCTTCTTCAAGTGCTCTCTTACGTCGTTGGTTAAAGTGTTGAACATCTTCAGTCTCTCGGGGATGCTCAAGTCATCTGCGACGTTGGTCTCAGCCTCACCCTTCTCTTGCTTCCAGGCCGACCACTTGCTAAAGTCGGGGACGTAGTAGCTGACAAGGATCTGCTCCTCCTCGTGATCACGCTTGACGAGAGTGACATTCTCTCTGATGAGAGGGTGTTGCGAGAGATGTGTGTCGATCTCTCCAAGCTCGATACGGAAGCCACGAATCTTGACTTGGTCGTCTGCTCTTCCAGTACACTCGACGTTACCATCGGCAGTGTATCTTCCGAGATCACCAGAGCGGTAAAGTCTGTCTCTAGGGCCCTTGTAGAACTCTCTCCAAGGTTCATCCTTTCCGGCCTTGGAAGCCTTCTCCTGGTCTTCCTTAACCCACTTTTCGTTGTCAACGAACCAGTTCTGGACGAACTTGGAGTTTGTGAGCTCCTTGAGTTCAGGACCAAGGTAGCCTTCTGCCAGACCGCCAGCTCTGACGTAAATCTCACCAATTTCACCGACCTCACAAATCCGGTCTCTGTTGGCGCGGTCGACAACAAGAAGCTGAACGTCGAGCATGCCCTTACCAGCAGGGATAACATCGCCCATCTTGTCAAGATATGAAGCGTCTTCAGATTTGCTGGGGATCTCGTAGAAACTGACAGCTCTCTGCGTCTCGGTGGTACCATACATGTTCTTGATGCGAACGTTGGGAGCAAGATCTTGCAATCTGCGGCAGTCTCTTTTCAAGAGAATGTCACCAACAAAGAAAGCAGAGTGCAATGACTTGACCTTGGGCTCCAAGCTGCCGAGAAGAATCTGACCCATGGCTGGTGTAAGATGGGTAACGCTGATCTCGTTATCGCTAGCCCACTTGGCCAGTCTGTCGAATGTGATGTCCTCGGCAGGGGGTACGATAAGACGGGCACCCAAGAATAGAGGAGTGAAAATATCGCGCTGGATAGGATCGTGAGCAATACCACTGAGCATGGAGAAATGGTCCTTTTCAGAGAGTCCAAAGCGTTCTTGCATCCAGGGGAAGTAATATGCCAGAGAGAAGTGACGACCCTTGACACCCTTGGGTCTACCTTCTGATCCAGATGTGAAGGACAATGTGGGAGTGGAGTCAGGACCGACAACGACGTTGGGAAGCTCGGCACGAGACTGTTGCTGAGACTCCAGGCAATCACGCCCGTCGACCTTGCCACCAATAACGGAACCATCATCTTGCAGCTGCAAGCCAGGAACCTCTGTTCTCAGTCTCAAGTTGTCTTGAATATACTCGCGAACGGTGTCGGAGAGCTTGCCAGCTTCTTGGGAAGCCTTCTCGATGACAACGAGAGCACGAGGCTTGGCAACATCAAGATAGATGATTTGACGGTCTGCAGGGTATAGCGGGTCAATGACAGAGAAAGTTGCACCAGCCTTGAGTACACCCATGACAGCAACAACCAAATCAACACCACGGTGAGCGTAAACCATGACAACTTCGCCTCGTTGCACACCGCTCGAAACGAGGTGGTGTGCGAGGACATTACTAGATTCGTTGATGTGTTGGTATGTGAATTCCTGTAGATATTAGTACATGTTCAACTAGCAGACTGAGAGATCAGACATACTCTCTTGGGCGAGTTCGAGGAAGCGGTCTCTACTACGCAAGTTCTCTCAGGGTGCTTTGCGGCATTTGCAGCGAAGATCTGGTGGATTGCACCTCTGTAGTCACTCCAGTTGAGATCCGAGGTGGGGTTGGGTCTCGGGTCAGCCATGTTGGAAGATATAGATCAAACTTTGAACGTTTATCAGTATGCAGAGAAGCAGAGGAAGAGGTCTGTAGACGTACATGGAGGTGTATGTGGGTATATAGAATAGAGCAGTTGACTGAGATGGTGTTCTGAAATTCTTTTGGCCGGTATCGGAGGTAGGTGGTTCAGAGTCTACTAGATCGATTGAATGGTATACCAGATCAATTGATGCTCGAGCAGTATTCAAAGGTATATTGAAGCAATGTCGAGGAGAGATTGAGAAGGGAAGGTCAAGACCGATATGTCGAAATGTGTCATAGCAGACGGAGTTTTAGTGTCTGTCGGTGGTCTGTGCGGGAGGCTGGAGAGATTGAATGGCTATCAGACAGACACAAGTCGCGACGAGACTTGATCAACACACGCGCCGTCATGGCAGTGTCTTCGAGACGGAGCAGTATGAGCAAGCCTCCAGAGACGGTCCGCTATTATTATGAGCCCACCAAGTCCAAATCAAAGGCGTCTATCTCAGTATCAAGTATGGCCAAGAGCAAAGACGGCCACGCAGTAGCCGAGAAACGGCCCAAACTTCAGCGAAGTGCTTCGACGACTCAAGGCAAGCCCGTCCACGACAACAAGAAAGAGAAAGAGAAGGAAAAGAATGGCGACAAACAACACCGCCGTCGCAGCTCGTCCTTCCTGGGCTCCTTCTTCCGATCAGCTCCTGCATCAGCAGCAGCCACAGCAGCCGTGACGACACACACTAGACCGCAACCTCGCACCGCCGAATGCCTGACATGCGGCTCCGACCATGTGCCCATAACTCGTTCTGCCAAACTGCAATGTGGTCACCGCATGTGTAACTCATGCCTCCGCCGCATCTTCACCATGTCCATCAAGGACCCGCAGCACATGCCACCCAAATGCTGTAACGCCGACCACATCCCGCTCAAGCATGTCGACCACCTCTTCGATGATAGATTCAAGATTCTGTGGAACACCAAATATCAAGAGTACACGACAAAGAACCGCCTTTACTGCCCTGCAAATGGCTGCGGCCAATGGATCAAGCCGGCCAACATGCACCGGCTACACGGTCGCAAGTACGGTCGCTGCCCGAGATGCAAGACCAAGGTGTGCACTTTGTGCAACAACAAGTTCCACTCGAGCGGCGAGTGTCCCAACGATCCGGAGACCAACAGGCTTGTCGACATGGCCAAAGAGAAGGGATGGCAGCGCTGTTACAACTGCAGAGCAATGGTCGAACTTAAGGAGGGCTGTAACCACATGACCTGCCGCTGTGGCTCCGACTTCTGCATGCTCTGCGCCAATCCCTGGAAGACTTGCGAATGCCCTTGGTTCAACTACGCTGCTGTCCCCGACCAAGATCGCTTGAACCACATGCGTGTCCCAGAAACTCTTGTCGATCAACCCCGTCACGACAGAAACGCCAGAAACGAACGTAACGACCCAAGTGAACGACATGAACGACCTGAAAGACGAATAAAAGATCCTAGAAACCCAGTATTGACATACCAGCAAGAGCTCGATGCTCGAAGACGTCAAGAACGTGAAGACGAAGCTTTGGCCCGCCGTCTATCAACGGCTACTATTGCTGATCGACCGCCCCCACCTCGTCCTCGCCGTCGTGACACTGTCACTGAAGAAGTCTTCGGCAACCGAGGCGACCACTTTATGAACGACAATTTTGTCTCGAGCAAATCTCGCATCAATGCCAGCGTTATCGGTGACGCTGCTTTCGCTCGTCGTGGCGAACGTGAAAGCGGCCGCAAGTCGAGACGTCAATCAACTTCTCTCTTCGACAACGATCCAGGACTTGCACTCAATGCTTTCGGCACTGAGAGCATGCTCGGTTTGGCACCACCTCCAGCCTCTGTCCAACCTCCTGCAAGGCGACCGAGCTTGAGAGAGCGACTGGGCAGTATCAGCAATCAGAATGGTCGCGAGAGGATTGGTGGTTGGCTAAACAAACTCGGATGATACGATTGATTTCCTAACGGCAATGACTACGACCCTGCATATCACATTCACGACCTCTAGATACCCAATTAATGACACCACCTTGATTTGTTGTTTGTTTCGACTTTCGTGACCCACTCATTATTTTCGATCGAGATTGTATGTTAACAATGCCAAGAGGCTGTTCCAGCCAACACCGGGTACCTAATCTGGACAACTTCACTAGATGCTACTACAAAGACAATTCAGACCATCAAGGCTTTTCAACCCTAAACATGTTCCATGCTGTTTCTACGGAGACAAAAAGTGCGAAAAGAATGATGAAACCGTCGGGCGAGAGAGTTGAACGCTAGTCACAGGATTGGCGAGCAAAACTCATACAAGTCCTCCGACCCTCGGACCGAATCACACGAAGCCTTTTATTCATACATACAGTTGTTGAGGGTAGGGTGGTATATATACGTTGAAGTTTTCACTTACAACTCTGGTATGGTCGGCTTCTGTATTGCACATGCCTTCTTCGCAGCCGCCCCCGTCTCCACAAACAAATCAACCTCCTGATCGGACATGGTTTGAATGAGAACAATAAGATCTAGGATGGCCAACTAATCACGACCGGTGGAACATTTGCACCGACCATCCGCTACAACAATGGCACTTTTTACATCATCACGACTTATGCAGACAGTGAGTAGAGTTGGCTTGATGGTCAGACACGACTGACATTTGTTTACGACTAGCCTTCCTTCCATTCGAGCAGAACAGCTTCATATTCACCACCGTTGACATCTTCTCCAACAACTGGACTCAGCCAATGTATCTTGACCAAGCAGGCATTGGTCCTGACCTTTTCTAGGACACAGATGGAACCATGTACTTGAACACTGGATGTCCGGTATCCGGACCTGAAGGCGGAATCAGTACAATCTGGCAGTCTAAGCTATGTCTGACTACAGGTCACTCGTTAACTCAACCAAAGCTCATTTATCGCTCCTCTTTGCCAGCAGCTATTCGTCTCAAAACATCAATGGCACATACTAGCTCGGCCGCGAGACGTTCTCAAGCCCGGTCACCTGGAGCGTAGATGGTTGGCCATTCGCAAACGGTGGAAAACTGATCACCTTTGATATGCAGGACCCGAACTTGCCTTCTCAGTCGAACGTTAGCAACATTCTAGTCCACAACTTCTTGTCCCCATCACTTCAGCTTGGCTGGGAGTTCAGAGGTACGCCTTCGAGACCTTGGTGGAGGATAGAGAACAATTCATTGGTCCTTCGAGGCACTGTTGCTACGCTGTCTGCATTAGATGGCATGGCATTAGTCCTCAGAAAACAAGATGCGCTGTTTCACGACTTCAGTGTGGATATGTCGTTCAGCCCTACATTGCCCACTCACGAAGCTGGCATTGTCGCCTGGGTCAATGATCTCTACCACAACACCATCTCCCTCGTGCGATGCCAAGATCAAACCAACGCTACTTGTTTGAGGACCTTGACGACCGTGGGAGAAAGAGGTGGCGAATTCGATGGCAATACGACTACCATCTACTATCCACTTCCCACTGGACTTAGCAACACTACCCAATCTACGAGCGCTGCGAATGTACGTCTGCATATTCGCGCCACGCCGGAGACCTATCAACTTGGCTATTCTATGCCTTCTGACAATGCTACCACATGGCTTACAGCTTATACGGCTTCGTGGATGGCTCCTCACTATGAAAGTCGTATTTTCTGGCAAGGTGCTTGAATGGGTATGTATGCGACTGGTAATGGTGTGGTCATGTTGGAAGAAGCTGTGTTTAGACATGTGGAAGTCGTGAGAGGGCCTTATTAGCAGACTTCTAGACAATTCCACTTGTTCGAGCAGCTCTTAATGTGCATCATGACCGTCTGAAAATTTCCTGATAGATAATCATACATTTGTTCAGCCACTTTTGATTCAACGGAGATCGGAAGGACAGAAAGAACGCAAAATTCAGAGCTGTAAGAGAACGAGGATCCAAGCTCATACGGGTAAACTTTCTGTAGTCATATCGCCAGAGCAAACTTGGGTGCGCGCAGGCACAGAAGAGCTCTGTCTCAATTCTCGCGAATGAGTGCAAATACTTTATTAGGTGGAACCAATCTTGAGATTATCGAATACTGTTCATCTTCATCCAAAAACCTCTCTACGATACCAACGCACTTTGTCACAAGTACCCTTCTCATCTTCTGATGTGGGTATCGTCTTCCAACCCACAATCTGATCTTCAAGTTTACAGGTCACATGCTCAATCTCCTCCCAAAGCTCGCTCTCGATATCTCTTCCAAACCTCTTCTCAGTCTCTTGTTTCGTGCCTATCAATCTGTGCGGTACACCCGTCTTTGAGTCGATGAGTACACCCATATCAAATAACTGGACTGGATCGTATTTGGGGATGTTGTGGTGTACGGAAAACGCATCTGGCATTTTCTCCATTGTGCTGACGCTCGCCGCTGTTTCTGTGGAATCTTGTGTGGGGTCGTATTGTAGCATTGCTCCTCCGTGGTAGCTGCCATGCTCGTAATATCCTATTGTGTCGACGCACTTTTTGACCTGGTGGAAAGGTGCTTCTGCCGCTTGGGCGGCTAGAATGAAGGAGTCTTTGTCGCCTTCTCCGGGACCTCCTTGGGCCATGAGGGGGTAGTATCTGTCGGGACCATAGTAGTTGTAGTAGGCTGCTAGTAGGAGACTCAATGCGTGGGTGGATTTGGAGACCAGTAATTGTCCAGACTCTGTTGAGGCGAGCGCATTTATTGCGGGTACAGGTTGGTCGGTGATTTCGTAGAGATGTTGAGAAGCAGACGATGCCCAAAAGTCTGGCCAGGTGACAAGACCTGTCGATGTGAAAGGGCCTTGTGTGAAAACGTGGGCAGGATCTTTGGCCATGAAGGCGTCGGCATCCAGGAAAAGAACGTTTTCAAATGATGAGGCCAGTATTGCAAAGACTTTCACTTGGAAGCTCGCTAGGTACTTTGCCCAAGGTCCAAGACGGTCTTCCAGTCGCAGGCAGCGAGCGTTCATGCTAGGAAGTAGCGTTTGACATGTATACGATGTCATCTCCGCCTCAGTATCCACGAACAGCTCGACTGGTAGATGAGATCCGGTTCGTCGTAGCATCCTCAATGATATAACAAAGACTGGAAGGTATTTTCCAGCAGCCGCAGAGACAATACCAGAAGCCCCTTTCTGGAAAGGCAAAGACATTTGTCGCGCATATTTCAAGTATGCTGTATGTGCGAATCGCATAGTCGCAATGTCAGTGGATGTGATGTTGAGATGATCCGGCCTAGGGGTTTCTGCATTGGTCGTCCAGAAGACAACAGCGGCTGCCTGGCCTGCTCGTTGTATCTCAACATCACCAGGAGAACTTTCCTTCAATGCCCTGATGATAACATCGCCAAAACTCGTAAACTCCTGATCCGTGATGAATTTCTGGTGACTACGATCCAAGAGTCAGTAAACCATCAGGAGGCAAAAATCATCCTCTCAACACATACCCAAGAGCGGATGCAATGCCATCCCAAAAAACATAGATCAACAATATCAGGAGACCAGCTCCCACAAGACGGAGGTTCTGGGATCGTGGCATCACGCTCGTTCATTCATCCTCATCATCAAACAATGCCGTGGTATATGGAAGTCGAGAGGACTTTGTGCAATGACGCATACAAAAAGGGAAATGTCAACAATCACCCCAATGTTGTCGTACGCATGCCACGACGCCAGTGGCCAAGCAAGCCTAGGGTTTCTTGGACAGCTGCCTCTAGACCCAAAATGGTCTGGCAGCCCGCGCCCCTATCGATTCCTCCTTCCGACATAACCGGCCGATGCGATGTTTTCCTCATCTGCGAAACCTTGCCATGATTTGAGAGAACTTGAATTCGACAAGAAACAAAAGATGAAGCAAGGTATGGACGGCAATTGAGAGAAAGATGGAGTTGTTGTTTCGAAATCTGTTGATCCAGGAACCGTGCAGGGTGCAGGGCAAAAAACTCTTGGACCCCTCTTTGCTCTTTGCCCAAAACATAAAAATAGCTTCGGGGCAAAGTTCTACCGAGGCCAGGTGTTCGTGTGACCTTGATGGCAGCTTCCTTCTTTCACATACTTTGTACATTTTCAACCTTGAGTGCGGAAGTCTGCCAGCCGTGGGTGACACATAGACTGTACAATGATTCGTGGAAGCAGAGAGACGTCCAAAGAGATATCTGTAGAATTTGATTCTTGTCATGTCTTTTCTACCGTGTTTTTCCCCTTTGAACGATGCCAGCCGCGATCAAAGCAGCAAAAACGACGAACCTACCAACAACATGGTGAAAATACCTGGAATCGACGGCGAAGCTTGAAGACCAGCGCCTGCCCGATCGTCTTTGTCATTCTCAGTACAGACAACACCAGACTCGATCGCTGGAAATTGCGATTTCTGTATTAAGTCGAACAAACAATCATAAAATTCGTTGTCGGTCGAGTTGGAAACACACCCTGTGTTGCAACTCCCCTGAGAGAATGCGAAAAGCCCTTCACCTCCATTGTAGTTGTTGCAACATTGTGCCATGGCTCTGGTCGCATTGGGCGAGGTGATCATCGAGCAAGATTGCTGCTTGCTTGTGACGTTCGCCAGGGTTGTCGGGACTTCCTGAATGCCCAAGCAAGCACCATCTGTAGTCCAGGAGTCCTGGTTATTGCATTGGAATGGCGTGACGTACTCCAACAACATACATCTCTGGAAGGCTTGGTAAGCCTCGGGATCGTTGCCATCGGACAAGGCACAAGAGGCATACGGGCCGATCGTGGTGTTGAAGTATTGGAGCTCACTGTCCGTACGCCCACAGCAGGTAGCCAAAGTAGATGTATAATTGCTACAAGCTGGTACAGCACAGGCGGCTTGCGTAAAGTTTGTAGAGTTCCGCTGATTCCAGCTTTCTGGAACTCGAGGATATAAATTGTCGGTGATAGGGCATGCGGCTGATGAGTTATATGGGTTGATGTATGAGTTGGACATAGTGTTGTAATCTCTGGTGAGTGACTGTGTGAGATTAGTCTACGTCTTGACGGCCTGCCAACTCTTATATTTGGGCCTGTTGAGCTCAGCCCACGATCGCAGGTATTCCTCCGCTCTTCTTGTGTGACTAGCTCAAGACAGCCCACGGTCAACCTTATACCTAACATGCATATGTTCATGGTGATCTAAGAATGATCTCCATCTTGGCAGATCCTTCGACCGGATCTGCGGGCTTGGCTTGGAGGATATCCTGAAGGCTGTAGGATCGGGTTTCTCAAGTAACTAGTCTACGCCAAGTTTGGAGGCTGACTTGCTCAAGCATCCGCATTCGCGATACAGGTCCCTTTACAAAAGGACTAGCTGTAAGAATGTGCAATAACAGGAAGAACACAGGGACTGTCCATTAGGGGCTTCAATAGATCCGATCTCTCATTGGATACTGTTGAGAGTTCAACTTCATGCATACTCATGGCTAGATGTTCATGGCAGAGTAAGAAGCCCTTTTTCTAGATAGAAGTCGGATAGCAACATTGTTATGTTTGCTGAAAGATCGACAGTCTCATAAGCTTGTGCGCTTATGAGACAATTCTGATCACGTCGCCTGTCTTTTAGATACAAACGAAAGGTCGGGTATGAGAAGTGTAATTTGGGAATTGGAAGTTGTAAATTGCGTTTTGGTCGTTACTTCATGAAAGAAAAAAGGAGGCTTTAGAAGACATGACTAGAGCAAGAAACGGAAGCCCTTCTTCGCTGCCTCGCCGGGAACACCTTGTCCAGACGAGACAGCACCCTCGACATGCTCGCCTCTATCAAGTTTCTTGTTCAGCTTGACCAGCATCTGTCTCAAAGTGAAAGCTGCCAAGATTGCCATGACAGCAGTCGCGCAGTTCACACTCATCGCCACGACATATCTCGGTCCTGCAGAGCTGGGGTACATGTATGAGGCGTAGATACTGCTAGCGTTGGAGATGGCGTTGATACCGGCAAGAGCAGCGGCACGCTTGGCTGGTGGGCGAGGAATGGTGTTACTGATCCATGCAAGGGCGACGACGTAGCCAGTGTAGACTCCAGGAACCATGAGCATCATGGCTACATAACGAGGTGCGGTGGATGTAGTGGTAGCAGCGATGATGTATGCAGCTACCGCAAATAAGAGCGGAACCGTGATGTGGAAAAAGCGTTCACCAGTACGGTCAGCGTGAATGGCGTTCGCGAAAGCAGTGATAACAGCAAGGCAGTAAGGTGGCGCTGTCAGACACAAACTGACAATCTTGCTGTATCCCAGTGTTTGCACAACTATACTGTGGTCAGTATATGTTCGTGGTCAAGAAATATATGTGGCGTACCTGTAGGGAAGAAGTTGGTAACCGAGCCCGAAGCCACAATGCCAAATAGTAGGACCATCAGAATGTATGTTTTGATATCGGTGAACGCGAGTCTGAAGCCGTGCCAGAACGATTGTCCTTCGCTGCTGACCCAATCGTCCATACCAATATCCTCTTGTAGCCTCCAAACAGCCAGTTGACGTTGCTCTTCGCTAAGCCATTTTGTGGTACGTGGGAAGTTAGGGAGGAGGAAGAATGCGGCGAATGCGACACCGATGGTTATGGCACCTTCGATGATGACTGATGACGGTCAGTATTCTGGAAAAGAGACGATAGGCCAAATGACTTACAAAGCCAGCGCCATGCTGACAAGCCCAAGTGACCTTCTAGCCCGTCCAAGATTCCTGCAGCGATCAGGCCGGAGAAGGCTCCAGAGATCAATGAGCCAGAGTATAGAACTGCAGAACGGAAAGCAAGCTCTTTGCGAGTGTACCAGGACGAAAGGAAGAACAAGCAGCCAGGCTACGAAATCATCAGTCTCGAGGTCTATGTTATGAAGGAGGAATTCGTGACTCACGAAGTAAGCCGCTTCAACAAAACCTAGTACGAATCTGACAGCGACTAGTCCTCCAAAACTCTGCACAGCGGCAGTGCATGTCGAAATGACGCCCCAGACGCACATTACTGCAGGGAGGTAAAGGGCTGGTTTGCCAATCTTATTCAAGAAAAGGTTGGAAGGAACTGGTGAAGTTAGAAAATGTATTGTTGTAAACCTTCGGAGTCGCTCATACTTTGCATCAAAAGGTAACCAACGAACAAAATCGAGACACTAGTCTCGTACTGCGAAGATGTTAAAGCCAAGTCTGTTTCCAGTCCAGCCAGTCTCGCCGATGCGATGTTGTTTCGGTCGAGGTAGTTGAGAATGTACATCAGAACAAGCATTGGCATGAGTCTGAAGTCGATTTTGCGAACAAGCACCTTCTCGGCATGTGCACGCTCCTCTGGTGACATGTTTCGGACGAGTTCTGGCGCTTCCGTTCGTTGTAGTCCTTGGGTGTTCGCAGTCTCGACTCGGTCAATCATGTCGACGGTAGCCTTTTCGTCGTATGATTCGTTCGAACGACGGTCCCCGTAATTCGGAGAAGGGAAGACGTTGTGGCTCATGGCGAAGAGCGAGAGCAAGGAGCAAGGGCGATTCGGAGGTACACTTCGATGTTGGGTCGGGAAGGAGGAACTGATAAACGACCAGACTGATGTGTACGAGAGAGCAAGACGAAAGCAAAGAAGAAGGTTATGTATAAGAGAAAAGTATTCACGGCCAGTAGTACTTTGCACGATTGATCGTCGGGAAAGCACATGGTCGTGACATCGGCCGCGACGTGACATTCGTCTCGGACTTCTCACCTACACCAGATGATCCATGCCACCTTGACCGAACTGGCAATCCGATGAAACCGTCTCTCTCCTTCTCCACACCATTTTCCTGGGGTCCCCATGAGATTGGCCACTCTTATGAGATGTGCCGTCAGATCCGCTGTTTTGAGGCGTATCAAGCTCCACAATAGTCTTGCACAGGCTAAATTGGCATGCTTGTTGAAGCCTCAAGCGCGCACAAGCACGCGTCAACGGCGTCTGTCAACGAATGGCAGCGAGAGAGAAGGCGAGGCCGAAGACGAGGATTTCTCTCCGCCTGTCGATCTGGGGACATTTCGGGGTAGAGCACGCGCGGGGAAAGTGCGAAGAGGGAAGGTTTGTCGAGCCGGTGATGTCACAACTATCAGCATCTTCATTTCCCACAACGACAGCATTGATCGATTACCTATCTTTTATCGCATGCGTTCAGGTCTTGATCAAAGAGTGCTGTAAGCTCAAGTTCGGAGCCTCTTGGAATGGCGAGGAAGTACTAGTATGTATACGTGCGCGGAAAGCCATGGAACTCGTTCATCTAAATGCGGTGTAAACGGGGACCCTCAACCAGTGTAGCAGTCATCGCAGGAAGGATATTAGCAGGTCGAACAACCAAAACACCTGCAGCCTGAAGTAAGAGGAACTCAAAGCCTCAAAAGAACCAGTCATGTAGAGCAAAAGTGAGCTCAATGGTCATCAGGAAGACGCCATGGACCTTCACCATCTCGAAACACTTCGTCTTCTGTGCCATCACACATTTCTTCATACCGGATCCAGGTGTCATTCGTCAGAGGTTGCGGGTCGACTCGAGCTCCGCCTTTCCAGTCCTCTGGACTCCACCATTGTCGCCCACCCGAGATGGCGACAGGACCCAAAGGCGCAACGATATGGCTGTCATACAGGCTCCGGGCGTGCTCTTGGAACCAAATACGGTCCCACCATTTTTCCCTTAGCGACTTCATACCATCTCGGTGTGCATTATGATGGATTACTGCCGGCGCGATCCCAGTCCACACATCAGTGAAGAGCGACACATCGGACCATGTTTGTTCGCGCGGTAAGGGCTTGCGTTCAAAGGTCCAGAAAGGTGGGACGGTTCCAGCAACATCCTTGAGGACGTTCCTAAGTCTGCTTTTTTGGGTATCAATTGCTCGGACAGCATTGGCTTGGTCGAGCTCTTCTTTGTTGCTCGGTGTCAACCATTCGGTGTCGTCCTCAGCGAACACGGTTGCTAGTCCGATCGAGCTTTCGTAGTCCACACCCAAGCCAAACTCGAGATCCTTTCCTTGGACAGCATCAAGATGTTCTTTTTTGAACCTTCCAATGCGCTCGTCTGAGTAGGCGCTCGATGTCAGCCTACTCCACCAGGAGTTAGATAGTGATTGTTGTCTTAAGGCTTCGCGTGCAACTTCTTGCTCGGCAAACAACTGGCTGAAAATCTTCTGGTCACTGCCAAAATTTGGGTCGTGTTCAGCACGAACCATAGCTTCAGTGAAAAGCTTACGCATCGCGCCTACAGTGCCAATGGCTACACCGGAATTGAGAAACCTTTGTCGGAACTTGATGTATGGATTCTTCTCGTCTCCGATGTCTGTGTCTGTTTCCGGTCCGTATATGTCCTGAGGGAGAGACGACTGAGGAACAGCATAGCATTCAGGATCATCCTCGGAGAAAAGCCAGCGTCGTTTCTGACAAGAGAAGACGATCTGCTGGTGTATGTCGTGTTGCCTCACTACCTCATCTCCAAGCTCTTTCCGAATACGCTCGTTTGCGCGACGATTGATGTCAAAGTATCGGTCGAGGATGGTTTGAGGTCGCAATTGGAACCAAACATCGTAGCCATCGACCATCAACACCAGATCCGAATCACGGGCCACGTCCATGCCATCAAGATATGCTTTAATGCCAGAGATCTTTCCGATATGCGACCCTCCCGCAACCAAATTTGGATCTTCGAACCTTTGATTCCAATTAACCAGTCGTGGGGCCGGGTAGTTTAGAATGCCAGCACTGAGTACAGTCTTGCATAAGTTCTGGTCCGGCTTTGATGCTGGAATTAAGAGGTGTAGGTAGCCAGGTTTGCCATCGGTTTCTGCGTCCTCAAGGCCATCTTCGTAGTATGATAGCTGCATCTGATCAGCTCTACTGACACGATTTATCGACACGGCAACACTTACGCTTGAACAAAGATGCAGTAGTAGCACAAGAATTGCTGTCAGCACACTTATCTGAAGGATACGGCTTCTGATGACCGATGTCGTAGTCGAAGGAAACTCCGGGAGCTGGTCAAACGACCTTCGAAGTGGACTCAGTATCTTCGACATATCTAGGAATGGAAGGGCCAAATAAAACAGCCCTTCAATCAGGGCATCCTGAGCATATCATATAAGTAGTTAGCCTCCGCGCCCCCTCTTCGCCCGCCAACGATCGAGTCGTCTTGCTCTGCCCCATCGCCAACTGCTAGGTGGGTACCGAGACTTCCGATTCTTCTATTACAATACCGCGGAGGATGTCATTCGAGTAAGTGGCAAGAAGTCTTACTATGCTAGTCAACCTTCTCACTCTCAATAGTGCTTGGCAGTTGGCAATGGGTACTTCAATCCGAAAATTCTTATTCTTGATTGCATAACTCCGAAGTGTTTTACAGAGGCACCGCAAATTTCTCGAATCGATTGAAGTCTCGTTGGGAGTAGGAAAGGCGGTAATGCAGTGCTGCATCGATGCTTGGCCACGTTGTGATGACCGTTTCTTATTCCCGAGAGAGCCGCGTCCGCGGAACACCTGCCGAACGATGGCGTAAGGTGGAATTTTGACGGACCTTGAATGCGATTTCCCTCACGGCCAAGCAAATATCCAATATTCAGCAAAGTATGACTGAGAGACAGGTCTTGACCTACCGACTTGATGCCTCTTAACGTGTTAAAGGTTGTCACTAACGTCGCTGTAAGAATGCACAATGATTTTGGAATTAGAGCTAGGTCCAAAGAGAAGACCTTAAATTATCACTCTCTGCAGACAACGTAAGAATATATGCAGTAAGAAAAGGTATCAACCAACAACCAAATAATACTTATGACACAAGAGCCAGATTATCACCTCTGTATAGCTCTTTCGAGTACTCAGCAGGACACAGTGTATCCCAACCCATAAATTGTGCTTGCTCGTCCTTCTTCCATACCGATGCGCCAATTCTTCCGCCTCCATATTGTTCAGTGTTCTCCACAATCCACTTGCCATACTGCTGAACCCAGAACTGCGGCCACTGGCGTTCTCGCTCTTTCTTGTCGCCGTTGTAATGTGCCATGACGGGAATAGTGCCCATACAGATATGCGTGTATAGGTTCACCTGCTCCCATCTGCGCCCTTCGGGTAGGAAGTCTCTTTCGTCGTAGAGCCTCATGTCAGCTGGGATCTTGAAGTCGCCGCGGTATTTACAGTCGAAGTCGTTGCGTCCTTTGCGTGTCTTGTTCAGGAAGACATCTTCTGGGTCGTCGTAGCGTAGCCATGTTGCGTCCCAGCCTGAGTTCATCGTCTGGTGGCCGAGGTCGGAGGAGTAATCCATGCCGATGCCAAATTCGTATATCTCGCCTTCGACGTATTCCATCGGCTCGTGGGTAAACGGTGGGTTTAGGATGTCTCCTACCTCCGTGCCTTCGATTTTGAGGATAGACGGCTCTTGCGTCAACTTTGTGGTCCAAGTCGATGCGTGACGACGGCGCAAAACCTCCCTTTGGATTTCCTGTTCTCCGAACATCTTTGCGAAGGCGGCTTGATCTGATCCATGGTGCATGAAGCCTGATTCACCGCTTCCATTGTCATACTCATCCACATGAGGCCAGCTCTGTACCTTCTCCCAAGCTTTCTTGAACATCACTCTCATGTCCTTGGCCGGACCGATGATGTATCCAGAATTGATGTAGCGTTGACGATGGCTTGTCCATCTGTTGCGACCCATGATCGTATCTGTGTTTCCTCTATAGATATCGTCGGACACTGGTGAATTTGGTACAGCATAACATGCGACTGTTTGTGGCTGGTTGGGAGCGCAACGCTTACCAGCACCAAAGATGATGGTCTGCTTGATCCCCTCAATCTCGGCAGCCTTGCCCATGTGCTTTTGAATTCTCTCGTTTGCTCTCTCGTTGATGGAATAGTACCTCTCAATCAACGTCTCCGGAGGAAGTTGAAACCAGATATCGAATGCATCCATCATTAATACCAACTCATCGTCCTGTTCAGGACCGAGGCTCTCCAGATACTCCAGCACCCTCGAGATTTTCGCGACGTGAGAACCACCTGCGATAAGGTACCATGTGTCGAATTTGCCGCCCCATCCGAGTATTACTGGCTCAGGGTATCCTAAGGCCTTTGCACTGAGGATTGTCTTGCAAAGATTGACATCCCCACTTGTGGTAGGAAGGAGCAGATGAAGCTTTGGGTCCTTTGGTCGTTTGACTGTAGAGATACTCGAACTGTCCTTGCTCGAGAAAGAAACCGAAGACTCCGGTGTCCGAGGGAGAAAATGATATACTGTGACGAACGAAAGCAGCAAGAATGTCGCAAGCATCACACGGCTCCGTTGGTATTGCCACATGTTGTTGATGATTGCAAGAGACAAACTTGAATCAAGCGGCAAGAAGGCCAGCCGAGTACTTGAACAAATCCGAACCTACCGTCATCCTTCTCGCCCGCATCAGAAAACTATCACTATCATCCCTATCTAGGTGCAAGCCTCAGCTCTTGGCTCTGCGGCGCCGGCAACATCAAGAAGGGGATAACCCCCGAAATGGTATAGTCAGGTACAATCTGAGATGAAAAACGACTTACTCCATATACCGCCGAGTCGATTGGCTATCCTTTCCCAACACCAAACGATACTATGATCATGTTACCATGTGTCGACAGGGCCGTAAGCCGCCAAAATGTAGGGCCGTTGTAAGGCAATCGATTCAGATCCTATCTTCCACGGAGCCAAACTGGTTAGAAAGCATCGGGCCAAGTCGCAAGCGCCATTCTGGAATCTTGATGTGGGGTTTTTGCACTTTCGGAATCGGGAAGACGGCATTCGTCCAAGACAAGTGATTGCGTGGCCAGGCTGATAGGGCAGAAAGAAGCACCTGTGGCGAGTCATGGGACATTTCCTCCTTTTCCATGTATAAGGAGATTGTCCTAGATTTGTTGTCGCTACATGTATCGAGACTATTGGTGACGAGAGAGCTGAAAACGCGACTTCTGCAACTGCTAGAGACGGAAATGGTCGGATGTGCAGTGTTTGTGAAGTTCTGCAGGGCGAAATCTTGTTTCAGCCTCAGCCTCAGTGTCAAAAGTCTTGGTCGTGCCTGTCTCTCAGCTCAGGAGCTTCGCGACTTTCCAACGTTTGTCTGTGTGCGACATCGAAAGGTCAACGTCCTCTCAGCGACTGACACGCGCTATGCAAAAGGTCCGAACAATGGCATTGCTCGTGAATTGTGAGCCAGTCCATGAAATGCAACTCTGACGCGAAGACAACGCGAACTCGTTGGTCGTTCTTTCTTCCGAAGGATTCTTAAAATACGCTCTAGAGTCCCAAACCATGATATCATCAACCAGGCAGCAAACCGAGTTGTTGCCTTGGAGCGACTAACATATATATCAACAACTGATTCTCAGAGTCAAAAATACACTTCTAGCGAAAATTCGATTCGAGGCTAAGCACAAAACACCGCGTAGCTCGAATTGCTGGAACCAAAGCCGCCCTACTTCCGAGACCTAGTTGTTGACAACGGTTGGCTTCAAGACAACACGTCCAAGATTTACGAACTTTAATCACAACAATGTCATCAACCAGAGAACTCGAATCTACCCTTCCTTTTTATCCTCCAGAAGGCACAAACGGAGCACGCGACCCCGATCACTTCGAGTTCGCAGTGTATTCCCTTCTCCCTCAGGACGATGCCGGTCGCGAAAGCCTCCTCGACGACCTGAATAACGGCGACATGGCAAGTGGACAATGTTGTCTCGCTCCCTCGCCAGACTTTGCTGGCGAAACACTCAGGGACGTCTATGATTATCACATAGAAGCCGCCAAAGACGACGAAAACACTATACATCCTCATTTCTTCATTGTCGCTGATCAAGAGGATTGGAATGAGAGTGGTGTGCTGGTGGTATATCTTCTAGCCGATAGAACTCTCAACAAGGATGAAGACGAGTACGAAGACGAATATGTTGTCGGGGTCGGTCGTTGCAGTGTCGACGACGCAGATTGTGCTGGAGTCAATCTCGACATCTCCAAATTGTCTTGGATCGAGTTCAAAGATTCGTGGCATAGAGATGGTTGGGATGATGATGAGCCTTATACGAATCCACGATACTCCAAGTATCACTTCGAAACGGGCGAGGAGAATTGAGAGCTTCGTAATAGATGGACATGTTATCTTGGTTTAACACTCGACCTACTCGAAATGTCGACACTTCGTTCAAATCATCAGCCCATCCTCTGGCGGAGCATTGGCAAGTTGATCCTTCTGGATCTCCTTCAACAACTCATCCTCGTAGTCCTCGAGGTCCAAATCGAGATAGCCTCTACTCGCCCACTTCCTAGCAGACAAGAAGAAGGAGTGTCCGTTCACACTCTTGTCACTCAAGATTCTAAGCAGACAACTTCCAGCATCCTCTGTGGTTGCAAATTCCACACCTTTCGACTTTACCTGCTCAAAAGCTTCTTCAGACAAAATCTTGGTCTTGACATACCTACGCTGCTATTAGCAAATCTCGAAGAAGAAAGGCCCGGGGCTAGGCACTCACCATGGTGAGATGACATTCACACGACTGCCGTAGTAATGAGCAGTCCTTCGCAACGAATGCATGATGCCTCTGATAGCCCACTTCGTAGCCGGATAGGTAGGTCCCCTGGCCACATCCAAGAATGCGGCACCCGAGCCAATGAGAATCAGACAGGTATCTTCTTGCTCCTGCGAAGGCTGTTTGCCATTCTGCTTGATGAAGTAATGCGTGGCGAGTTTTGTGGTGTACAATGCACCGTGCAGATTCACCTCCACGGTTTTCAGACTCGGCTTTGTAGGTCCGGATTCTGTTTGCTTGTGTTAGAAGATTAGGTGGAATGGGCATGGTGAAGAAGTGGCTCACCATTGTATTCGAACACTTCATCTTGGGCCGCGATGCCTGCGTTAGCGACGACATAGTGGATCTTGCTGGACGGAGAAATGGCTTTTGCTGTTTCGAAGAGGTTAAGTTGATCTTCCCAGTTTGTGGTATCGCATTTGACGAATTTGGCTTTGCTTGACTCGGAAGTGAGTAATTAGGTTTCTGATGATAAGCGGAATGCTCTTACCCATTCAGCTCCTTCTCGAGTTTGTTTCCCCCTTCGACATCGAGGTCTCCAAAGCAGACGGACACGCTTCATGAATTTATCAGTGGATGGTCGTCGTGGTCGAAGATTTATATGACATACCCAGCTTGAACGAGAGCACGCACGTATGCTTCACCAAGACCATTGGCGCCTACGGGGTCAGCCAGGCTTCTAGGTACAATATTGATATCTTAACATACCGCCAGTCACAATAGCCGTCTTGCCGTTTACCGTCGAAACATCGAAGTCGGTATCACAGGGTACGGGCCCGGTGTGTTTGTATCCAGACATCTTGTCAAATCGTTGTAAGAGTTGAAAGCAATATCTCAGGAAGACTTCCCATGCTTGAGGTGGTTGTTATATGTATACATGGTCGATGGTCTACACTTCGGCCGATGAGCGAGCATGGCTTCGGCCGAAAACCGCAAGACGTCATGAGGCTCTGTCCTACAGAGGCAACCGCACCGAGATCTATCGGCAGAAAGAACATTGTAGAAGACGAAATCAATACGATATACTGTGTATACGATCGGTTCAAGTACGGCAAGTCGAACTGAGGTGTGCGGAGCACCGCAACTAAAGCCCGACAACATGTGGTAGCAATGACGCTAGCGCTTGTCCGAGTTTAAGAATGCACTCGAAGGTGAACCATGGAAAGACGTCTCCACGCAAAGACATGGAGAGGCCTTGACAGAAAATGTCAAGATTGCATTGGAATTCGTATAAGTGGAAGGAAGATAGCGATGGAACTTTTTATGAGAACGAGCGACGCAGACAATGAGAGAGTCGTGGTTTGCTCCTGCCAGAAATTGGTAGATTGATTCAATACGTTGCCGGATGGCGATACTTCTGGAAGGTACTGACTGCAGCGAGCAAGATCGCTACTCGGTTTCAAGGGACAAGAAGAAAGAGCGAGTCTTTGTCACCATCCCCAACAATATCGGGCAATGAAGATTCACAAGATTTCGATTTGGGTTTCGTAGTTGCGCACCACTCAAGGCTTGACAACATATTCCCATGACAGCGCATTGTCTACCAGAAAGGTAGCAGTGTTGGTACTTGCTGCATCAGTCGAATTGGTAAGACCGCAAGTCTGGACAAGACTGCCTTGAGACTTGCTCTTCTGAGCAATGAGCGCGGCATAGCTTTCAAGCGGGCAAGACTTTCCAGGGCCGTTCTGGCAAGATGGTACCGCTATTAATGTCAGTCGAAGTGATTGGGGGCAAGGGTAGCTGGATTGACATACGGTATACAGCATCGTTCAGTACGATACGAACGTATTTCTTGTTTGAACAACTCAGCCGCTCGAAGCCGATGGTACCACGCATGGTGACATAGTTGCTGGCGACAAAGATCTACAGATAAAATAGACACGTCAGTGAGCTGGAACACAAAGACCATGGGAGCTTCCCTTACCTGGTCATTGGGGATCTTGTTGTTTGGTAGTGGCTTTTGCTGATCAAACACGCCGATTTCAGCAGCCAGCTGGTTGATTTGCCCATCGTTTGTGAACATGGGGATGAGAGGACCAGGTGTCCACAATTGACCATTGCTGTTGACATATGTCTTGTTGGGGCCATCGACAAGGCGCTGGACAATGGCATTAAGCACTGGTTGCATCAATGTATAGTTCTTGCCTGATCCAGGGCCTGCAGAATATATCAGAGGAGAAGCCGACTTTATCTAAGAATATAGCTCACCAGAACCGTAGTAGTAGCGAAGATCCTGTGCATATTCGTACTTTCGGAGTTCATCCTCGTTGAAAATATTGCACCATGGTGATTCACGACCAGTGATCTGAGTCTCGAAGCCGCAGAGATAGGGGAAGATAGAGACATCGGAGTCAGTGAAGTTGAGGTTGCCGTGAATGTGGCTGTTGACACGCTTCGTGACAGCAGGCAGGTAAAGATTGTTCCATGCAGTAAGGTTAGCACCACCGCCATTGTCGCTGTAAGATGGGCAAGAGTCAGAGGGTGCCAGGGAGTTGGCGATAGACTTGGGATCAGTAGACTTTATCACATAGACATCTCCGTAGGTAGAGTTGGGGCCCAAGTATCCTCTAGCAAAAAGTCTGCAGATTGTTTAGCTTCTGTGATTAGTCACAGACATTGGAAGGACAACTTACCTTGCGGAGTTGACCACTCTGGGTGCATTGGGATACTGATTGGCGAAGACCGAGAAAGCAGTATTCTCCGTATAGAAGTCAGGATATCTCCAGCGATAAGAGACACCCATGTCATACAACTCCTTGTAGCCTCCAATAGAGATGTCCGCGATTTGAACAGCTGGATTGCTGAGTACTGGCTTCCATGTTCTGAGGAAGCTGTAGTCTCCTGTGGCCGTGAACTGAGCAGCTTGGATCTGGTTGCATCAGCTAGATTGAAGCTTAAAGTAAGACAAGAACTCGAACCTTTGCAGCAAGAGCTACCCATTGGTTGTATGCACCTGTGTCCGGGTATCTAGAACCATGTCGAGACACAAAAGCCGCCATGTCCACAGAGCAGCCATCAGGGACCTCGTAAGTGATGTCGTTCACATCCGGGCCAGGGAACCAAGGACTATTACCACCAAGCTGTTGGGTGGGGTCGGAGGTAGCTGCTTGAGCGAAGGTCGCGCTGAACAATAGCCAATTGGCCAAGATAATTGTTGCAACACCAACCATGATCAATTAGCTTTGTGACTTGGCTTGCTGACAGACATGGTGAAACACTTGCGCTGCTGCACCTTTATAAGTGATCACCTGCATGCTGATTATGGTTCCTGGCGTATTAGCGGGAGCTAGAAGATCGAGCAAGCGAGAAGTTGCATGACAGGATCATCGTTCACGACATGTGCTTCTAGAATTAATTGAAAACGTGCTTGGACAAAGCAGTTTCTGGCGTCGACAAGACGATACGCGACACGCTCTCATTTCAGATGATCTAGCCGGCCGTGATTACCATTCTTTGCGCATATGAGGCCTGACAGATTCGATACATGTGCTGTATCAAAGGCTCTGGTTGGCTGGTTTGATTGAGGCCTCAGGAAAAGATGGAAGGTGCAAATCGATCCGAGAGAAGTCAAGAAGGAGGGGCAATCGCAAGCGATGCTCGGTTGCAAAAGTGCTGGGAGCAATCACCCGCCTCGCGACGCTGCAAACTTGAGCACATCTCTTCTTTTTCGCTACATTGCGCGCCTGCAAGTTTTCTGTCTTCAGTCGTGTGTGGCTGTCAAGTCAACGACTGTATGCTACACACGTGTAGCAATGCGAATATTGTCTTGCCGGTGGTGCTATAACATGTCGCGGCCATGGCTCGCGCGCGTGAGACTATCGACTGACGATCTACGCGAACACGCATGGACAGAAATTCATCGTATACCTGGAGTTTATCGCTGATCAAGGTAGGGGTAGCGACTGAGTATTTGCAAGATATAAAAGCCAAGGTAAGCATGGACGAGATGAAGCTTTTCCAAGGCAGCAAGCAAACATGAAGCTCCTGCCTCTTGTCCCGGTCGGCCTGCTCTTTGCCCAATCGACAAGTGCAAGCTCGATGCAGAAGAGAGATAGCGTCAGCGATGTTTTGAATGATATCAAGAATGCTGTTACTTGTACAGCCTGCCAGTCTTTGCTTGGAGTCCTCCAGGCTGTTGCCCACCTTGGCAACGATGCCTTTGTCGGAGTCATCACTGCAGTCTGCCAGTCGCTTGGTGTGAGTCGGTTGGAAGAGGAGCTGACGGGTTTTGAGATGTCTGACACGGAAACAGGTAGAGGACGCGGATGTCTGCGCTGGTGCCATTGGACTTGAGGGGCCGATCCTAGCCCACGACCTTCGTGAAATGACAATTGGATCTCACACAGCTCAGCTCTTCTGCGGTACCATCTTTGGCCTTTGCGACTACCCAGCCGTCACGCCGTATACCGTGGCATTCCCCTCAGCCAAGCCGGCCGGTGCTTCTCGACCAACCTCCAGTGGCAAGACTCCGCTCAAGGTTGTCCATTACAGCGATATCCACGTCGATCTCTCGTACCAAGTTGGCGCCAACTACAACTGCACCAAGAACATCTGCTGTCGGCCCTACACCGCTGCCGATGCTCCCGGAAAGACTCAATTCCCAGCCGGCCAATATGGCAATACGCAGTGCGACAGTCCCCGCAGCCTCGAGCAAAGCATGTACAACGCCATCAAGACGCTCGTCCCGGACGCTGCCTTTTCCATCTTCACTGGCGATATCGTCGAGGGTGCAGTGTGGCTCGTCAACCAGACCGAGGTCATCAACGACTTGAATAATGCTTATTCGCTCATGTCTACCCTCGGCATGCCCGTTTATGGTGTCATCGGTAACCACGATGCCGCTCCCGTCAACAGCTTCCCTCCAGCTGCCGTCGACACGACCATCTCGAGCCAATGGGTCTACGATACCTTGTCAGCAGACTGGACCAAATGGATTGGCTCTGCAGCTGCCTCAAATGCCGACAAGTACGGTGCATACTCGGTGAAGAACCCCAATACCAACCTCCGGGTCGTCTCCTTCAACACCAACTTGTACTACAAGCAGAACTTCTGGCTGTACGAGACGACCATGGAGACCGACCCAAGTGGCCAGTTGGCTTGGTTAGTCGGTGAACTTGATGCTGCTGAGAAGGCTGGTGAAAGAGTCTGGCTTCTCGGTCACATGCCAATGGGCGCAGGCGATGCTTTCCACGATGGATCAAATTACTTCAACCAGATTGTCAAGCGATACAGTGCTACCATCGCTGCTCAATTCTACGGCCACACCCACAAGGACGAGTTCCAGATCACCTATTCAGATTACACAAAACAGACAGCAGCCAACGCCGTCGATGTCTCATACATCGCTCCCGCTCTGACTCCCACCTCTGGTAACCCGACCTTCCGCGTCTACTCGATCGACCCTGTCACCTTCGGTGTTCTGGACTACACCGTTTACTTTGCCAACATCTCCTCACCCACATACCAGAATGGCCCGACTTGGCAAAAGTACTATTCAGTCAAAGAAACATACGGCGCTCAACTGACCCCTCCTGTGACCGCCGCATCCGCCGAACTCACCCCTGCCTTCTGGCACAACCTCACCGCTCTCTTCCAAACAAACGACGCCGTCTTCCAACAATTCAACGCTCGCAAGTCTCGTGGTCATGACGTCTCATCTTGCACAGGTGACTGCAAAACCAGCAGTATCTGTCAATTGCGTGCTGCTGAAGCTCAATACAATTGCGTCACCATCAAGCCTGGAGTCAACTTCAAGAAGCGTGACTTGGCTGCTGATATCACTCATTCGGATGAGTGCGATGGTTCTGCCGGTGCGAAGATTCTGGGTGCTTTGACTGAGAATATTGGCGCTTTCCAAGAGGCGCTGGAGAAGCAACTTGGTGCTGGGTTTATGGGTGAGACTGTTAACGGTACTGCTTCTTGAACATTGGAGAATTGTTACGCAAGCCTAACGTGGGCTACAATCTCTTTGGTCTGAGATATCCATTGATTCGATTAGGCACACTTGGAATATGCACAGTTGGATTTTGGACAATGACTGAGATATCGAGTTCGTTGCTCGATTTTTGCATCCACATTTCTCCAAACTAAATGTGCCTTCAGCTTGGAGACTCCGATAATGCATGACTTGGACTGACGGGTCTACTGCCGCCATTCGCCTGCAAAAGTAGTGTTCTCACCACCCCAACTCGCCTCGAGGAAGTAAACTGTTGATCTAGAAGAATAGTGGGCCATCACGAGAGCTCCTGCTTCAAAGCACGTCTGCTTTGCAAGAAGTGGATTTTCGATTGAGTGATAAATTGCTACCAGAGCGATCATCATCACCACTACTCTCTAAGCTCATCTCTCCGTGCTAAACTTCGACCCTCTGCTCGTCTGCCGTTGTTTCTTAGAACCTAGAACATTGAGATCCTTGGTAGCTGTTTAGAGACCGAACCAAGCCATGTCTTGAGCACTGTGAAACATTGTCAGCAATTTAATTATGAAAGTACCAATACCTCGGATCTACTTACCCGTTGATGGGAACGGTGTGTCCGACATTAAGAGCGTAGATGCCCTGAACCTTGCCAAGCGGGTTGGCCGAGTCAACACCCCAGATATCAGTGGTGTATCCGTTGGCCGGGAAGTTGTTCTTGACAGTCTGAGGTTTGTTTGCATCAAAGCCGAAGACGCCGGTCCATTCCTTGACAGATTCTCTGTAGTTGTTGGGGCGAAGGGTGGTGTCGATGCTACCGTGGTAGATTTGGAAACGAGGACGAGCACCGTTGTAACCGGGGTACATGTTCTTGACGACGTTAGTCCAGTAGGCGGCGGATTGGTCGACGTTTCCTTGGGCGCAAGTGGAGTTCCAGGCATCGACTTGGCCGGAGGAGGAGACGAAGCAACCGGCGGGAACGCCGGAGTAGGCAGTAGCCGCAGCGAACAACTCCGGATAAGTACTTGCCATGACATTCTACGGCCTGTTAGCTTCCTTCAAGTGCACAGAATCATACTGGGAAGAACTTACGGTCATCATGGCACCCGAGCTGGAGCCAGTGACGAAAACACGCTTAGGATCGGCGTTGTACTTCTTCAAAGTGTACGTGACCATGTTGGCAATTGCATTGCTATCTCCGCCACCATTATGCTTGAGAGACTTCTGCGACGAGACGTCCCAGCATGTGCCTGCCTTAAATGCAAGAATGGTCAGCATGATTCATGTAAGGTCGTGCTCACAAGCAAGATTCGAGTTTGGACGACCTCCTCGACGGAAAATCATTTTTGAGTGTGTCTGGCGACGTACAACCCAAGGGACAATCTCCGAACCTGAATACAACCTTGCAATAGTACATGTGGTTGTAAACTTACATGGGGAGAAGAGGGGTAGATGACAATGAATCCTTTTTGATCGGCCAACTTGGAATAGGGAGATTGCTGATAGTATGCCTGAGCGGTACCGGTGCAAAAGTGAATGGCTACGATAACAGCAGGCTTAGCGGCCAGCTTCTGAGGCACATAAATGTACATTCCAGTGCCGGAAGGGTTGTCGCCAAAGTTTTGAACCTGGGTGAGCTGGGCCGCACGACCAGCGAGCGAGTTACCAGACACCGCACCCAAAAGGGCAAAGATGGGAGCAATGAGCGAAGAGAAATGCATCTTGAGAAGAAGAAAAAGTGATGATGGACGAACAAACAAGGACAGACCTGCCCATGGGAATCTTCAAGGTCATATATACTTGGCGGATGCGTTTAGGCTTCATGTCATGCTGCAGCTATATTGCTTGTATCTTAAGCCGTTGACAAAGCGGAAGAAGTTGATACACTGATGCTTATGAACGGACCGTTCCAGATGCAAGCTTGCCTTCAGGATGAATATAATGGTGAGGGGTGGTCGTCTGACAGCTTGCTGAAACGAACAATAGATCAAGGCGTCGGTTAAGATTACTATTAGGAAAGCCGCCACTGTCACCTCGAAACCACTCCGTGCATATTAGAGTATAGCAGATATGCAATACGTACGAGTAGGAGTTCTTGCGATGCGGGGCGTTGTTCGCTTGGGTTGAAGTTGAAACAAAAGTCCGGATGAGTTCGGCCGAGTTTAGAGTGGAAGTCGCCAACGAGCTCTTTCCATTTATAACGACACGCCGCAGATCGAGCTTCGACTTCTGCCATACTTTTGATAGCTGGCTGTTTGGGAGGAGCAACGATATCAATCATCACCTCAGGCTAAGATCAATACGAACAACGGCATGCGGAAAACTTCCACCAGTGGAAACGGACGAAATATGGTAGAAAGGTTGAGATGTTCAAATGCTGCCGGCCTGGGCATCGATCTTGAATTGGCTTCATATCAAATGCGCCTAGAGTTTGAGATATACCCAAGACCCGCCTTTCCTTGCTTGCTAACAATAAACAAAACAAAGCCTCGCCGTTGCACGAAGCATTCTCTCACGTCACCCAACCAGCCTCTCGCTCCCAATCACCATAAATTCACCCACCGAGTAAGAATTCTAAGCCTTGTAGTTGACAGTGCTCTTGGTGGTCTTACCAGAGGACATGTCGACATCCTTGACGATGACAGTGTCACCCTTCTCGGAAGTGGCTCTGACCCAAGCAGTCTTGGTGCCAGTACCACCGGTGATCTCGAAGAAGTTGTTGACGTTTCTGGTGGTGGGCTTCCAGGTCTTACCGCTGTCGCCACTGACCTCGAGCTTGAAGGTACGCAGACGAGCGTTCATGACAGTGGCAGCAAACCAGTATTGAGAGCTTCCGCCGTGCATCTTGATCTGAAGACCATCGGTGATGGGGCAAGGAACGAACTCCCACTCGATGGGGATCTCGCCGAGGTTCTTGTTGGCGATCTTGGAGAACATGTTGGGCGACATGTCCAAGTGGTTCTTGTCGCCACCGGTCTTGTTGGTAACCTGACGGAGAAGATCAGTTGAATGCTCACGATACATGTCCGGTCGAAAGTCTTACCATGGCAATCTTCTTAGCACCGCCCTTGTAGGTAATGGAGACACAGCCACCACAGTTCTGACCGTTGTTCCAGATAGTCTCAGAAACGCAAGTAGAGCCGGCAATGGAGGAGGGAAGGACGTAGTCGGTGAAAGCGCAAGCGCCTTGTTGCCAGCAAGCTTCCTCGCCACAGCTCATGCCATACCAGGTACCCTTGCCAGAGTTCAAAGATCTCTCAAAAATGGCAGGGTTGGGAGAGGTGGCAGGGGCAGCAAGTGCCAAAGGTGCAAGCACCAGAGCGGCCAGCGCAGTGGAAGAAGTAGAGAAGAACATCTTGTATAGAAGAAGAACGAGTGACTGAAGTTGAGAATGTAGATGTAGAAAAGAAAGTGGGTTGAACGTGAAGATCTGCAAATGAAAGCAGTCTCTTGGTTCTTATAGCTGATGGAGATGTAAAATTACGCGCTCGAGAAGGATGATCTTGGCCAGATTATCTGCAAGGTTCAAGTGCGCATGCAGATTGCTGGTTTGACCATACTACAACCTGCAATCTTCGAATGCATTGACATCGGACCTATTATGTGACGGGTGTGTGAACTCCTGGTAAACCTGAAACCTGACTTATTGCGTCAGCATCATTCTCGTGTGGGTACCATTTAGAGCTTTTCGTGTGGCCAAAGTCAAAGCCACGACCAATAAAAAGAATGGGTTGACATCCGCAAATCCAAGTGATGCTCATTCGGCCTTCGATGATGACAAAACAGACCCGCTTGTGGATAGATGCGCAACTTGCTACATCCTGAAATGTTCAGGACCATCCTGTCATGATCGTATCTGTGCTCATACACAGATCTAACAAAACACAAGCAAGGAGACTGGGTGTCGCTAGAGCGGATGCGGATTGGATTGATGTGTTGCAGCAGTCTGTACCATTGAGCAGACTCAGAGACTACTCCAGCATAAGTGTCCCGGCGTGTGCAGTTGAGTCTCGCATCCAAACTCCAGTCACTGCAATCAGCTCCTCCAAGCGAGCATCGATTTCTGGCCCTCGCAAAGTCAAAATTCCAACCATCTGAAGGCTTCACGCTGCGTATTCGAATGTGAGACCGCCGAGTACCAGGATTTCGAGTTCCAACGTGTCTTTCAACACTGTCCAGAAATCAACAATGCCACCTTCCGCAGTACCATCATGGCCAAAGATATGGACATCTAGCAGCTCAAAACGTCTCAGTGCTCTTGCATGAGCTGGAAACCAATGCTGCTGTATCACCATGTCCACGTCACACCTTCTCAAGACGATTTTTTCAGAACCACTGTGCAGTGTGTTGGTAAAATCGCCGTATGGGGACAGATAGATATTGGGGGTGGAGCCAGATGCCATCCCTATGGTCATAATCGAATGATTGAGGAGCAACATGCTTCGATCACTTCGAAGTACCATTAACGAATCGTGCCAAGGACCGTGTAACTCTGCTGGATCTGAGCAGAGCTTTACGACGAGGTCGATCGCTGGCATGAGTGTATGATCCGATAGGACCAGTAATCTGACCACCTGGTTGAAACCACTGTTCCAAGCTATTGGGTTTGCTTCGCCATGATTTCTTCCGAAATCGAAGAGTAGACCATCCCAATTGTACCCAGAGGAGTGCATGGGCTATTCCAATAGCTTCCAGCGTGAGATTCGGCTGACGGGATCCAACCATCGACAAATCCAGATCCCCGTAGAGCTCGCCAAAGCCGTATGCTCTGCGGTGAACGTGTCGCACCAGACGCCCATCGAGACGGCCATCTCTTCTTGGAGGGTCCCCAGACCTCGGGAAGCGGTATTCAGCCACATCACCGAGTAGCCCCAGTACCACTCTAGCCCCATGGGCCTTGAGGTTTGTGAGAGCTTCGATCAAGAGTTGTATGTGCAAGTCAGCCTTCTCAAACCGAGATTGTGTCGCAGAAGCATGATGAGCAGCGTCGTATTGCTTATCATCAGATCCTTCAGGTAAGTCCCTATATTCCGTACTAATGCGGTATGTGCCTACGCTGACGGAATTTGAGGCATCGTCCAAGGACAGGATGTGCAGTAAGCTCGACCAATCCCTTCAAGCTGAAAGGCGAAATAATGAACCGACGATTGGTAAGGCGAGCGAGCCCAAATGGTCGTGTGGCTGCATTGTTCATGGTCTTGTTAGTCAAACGCAAATTTGCCAAATCATTCGAATTCGTTGTTGCTGCAACAAGATCCCATATTTCAGGCGGAAGCAATATAGCAGTAGGCATCTGTGGCTGTTCCAATGCTGGCGACGTGGATATCGAATAAGTCGTAAGTATAAGAAGACGGCTGGGAAATCAGAGCGCGGTGTGAGCATGAGCTCTGCCAAATGTAGTACAGGAGCGGCATGATATAACCATCGAATGAACGCCGAGAGGATCCCGGATCAGCGTACAAAACAGGTTATGGGGGGATTGAGCTGCTTTGCAACACTCCACAAAGTCAAGTCCCCGCTCTCGAACGTGGCTTCCTCGAACATCAGGCAACGGCCGAGGGGCCTTGCGCTCATAATTGAGTACGTCAAGGCTTCCAAGAAGCGCAAGACTTGCAATAGCTGAGATTTTAGAGGTAAAGCGCCGTTCTGCCAGTCCCTTTGGTTTTGACATAAGAAGCGTAGACTTTCCACACCCATGAGCATCTTATCACAATCAATCGTTCGATTGCTCGTAGTCGCGGTGATCACGGTCATCATCTCCACTCGCGCCCTCGTCCTCCCACTCATCCTCCCCCTCGTATTCGTAGTCGTGATGTTCGCCGTCGTCGTTCCCATCATCGTGACCGTTATGTTCGTGAACTTCGTCATCCTCGAATCGTCGCAGCTTTGTATTCTGAACTTGGACCCACCTGATCAAACCACTGAGCAGAGCGACAACCTGTCCACAGCCGAAAAATGGTTGATAGCCATGATCCTCACGGAACATCTCAAGGGCGCTATGCTTGTTAGAAAATGCGAATCTTTCAAAATCGATCGTGTACAAAGCGAGGTCGTCCCGGAGAACAAGGAATAGATCGACTGCATCGTCGGGCTCATAGTCGTGGAAAACGATTTGGTGTAATGTCAGATGTCGCAAGCTTCTGGCATGCGTCTTCAACAATCCGAACACTGATCTGTCAATCTCGCAATCTGAAAGTGTTATTTGGTGAAACTGTCCATGATAACAGGCATCGAAAAGCGGACCGAAGATACCAGGTTCCAATTGCGGGAAAATCGAGTCTTCGTATTCCTCTATGGAAACACGAATCAGGCGCAAATGACTGTTTTTGTTACGAATTTCAAGATGATGCTTGTTTCTGATTTTGTCTTTCCCGCTGGTGAGCGTCACCGTCAGGTCTTTAGGGGACTTCAAACAACCACAGTTCTGGATGGAAAGATTGTAGAGTAATGAGTAGAGTCCAGAGTGTAAAGAGACGGCTTCACGATCATTCGGATCCCATTTGACATCGACTGAGACTCCACTGGGTGCATGGTCCGAGTTCAGGCTTGCTTCAATCAGACTTACGAGAGTCTGAGCTACTTGCGTATTCCCGCACTTGAGGACATCGATAGGGCCGTATAGTTCGTCATAGCCATAACCGCGACGAACGACCTCATTGTCGGGCGCAAGATGAACGATGTCTTCAAATGCTCCAAGCATGGGCATTACGCCATGGTCGCGCAAGTTCGCAAAAGCCTGGGCCAAAAGATTGAGATGCGAGCCAGTTTGTTCGAACCGAAATTGTTTGAGGACTGCAGCGTTTGCATGATTGATATCGAGGTGAGGTTGCGTGTTCACCAAGTGCTTCTTCAATCGATATGAGCCAATGTTGACGGACTCAACACATGGACCGAATATCGGATGAGCTGTGAGATCCACTAGACCTTGCAAGCTGTAGGGCGATATAATAAAACGAGGATGGCGAAGGTTCGCAAGCCCGAAAAGCCTGCTCGACACGGCGCACCATTGTTTGCTGACGAGGCGTAGGTTTGCCAGGTCGGTAGGATCAGCAGCCACGGCAATCATCTGAATTATCTCGGTCGGGCATGACGAGATGCTCACTACCATCTTGCTGGATGAACATGTAGAGGTACGATGTACTGATAGGTTGATGGGTGGATGAATGTACAGGAGTCTTCATCCTCATGCTGCCAAGACATTCGTGCAGTGAAGCTGGATGACCCCACTTTTTATCGGAGCTATTCACCGACCTCCTCAAACAGCAAAAGCGATCCCAACCAGTACATTCTGATGAGCGACCACTTTCGGATTCGCATCCATTGATTCTGTTCTCATTCTTATGCAGGTCTCTATAGACAGCCCAATCTGAGGAAGCCTGTGGCGAAAGCAGATTTCTAAGGCTGCTTACTATGTGTCTCGAAAGACAGCGAATACGCCAACGACTGGTTCACGTGAAGGAAGAATACAGGCTGCATACTCGTGCTGCATCAGGTGGCTAATCTTGGCCACTGCTCTCACTGTAGTACAGTTTCCAACAGTCGCTGCGATGTCTGCATAAACCGATCAACAACACTGCGGAACTAAGAAGCAAATCCAGACGAGAGGGTATAAGTACAGTCCTCAACTTCCGTTTGGAGAATACTCTCATCTATAAGATTTGAACACTTCACTGCTCAAACATGTCGTCAACTGATATTGCCCAGTTCTGGTGCTCTGTTGTCACAGCGAACCATGTTCTCGACTACTTCTCGCTGGTCACCGGTTATGGCCATTTTTCTGCTCGTAATCCTCTTACGAACACGACCTTCTTTCACAACATAGTCGATACGCCAGGCACCATCACGTCCAGTTCCAACTTCATCGAATTCAACGTCTACAATGGAGCGCCTGTCGCCAGCAACTCTACATCGATATCGCCCTATTCTGAGATGTGGATCCATCAAGCCATCTATAAAAGATATCCGAGCATCAACGCTGTGGTACACAGCCACTCAAGAGCAGTCTTGCCGTTTGCAAACACTGGTGTCCCTTTAGTGCCTCAGTTGCATCTAGACGGTGTGCTCGGCGACCAGGTCCCTGTCTTCGACATAGCAGAATATTATCGTCCCAACGAGACACACGACTTTCTGGTCAACCTTCCACATCTAGGTGCAGCACTGGCAGACACTTTTTCTACTCCTGAGAACAACGCCACCAAGAAGAACTCGGTCCCTGACTACCCTGTGGTATTGCAGAGGGCGCATGGACTTTCGGCTGCAGCAGTGAGCATAGAACAAGCAGTGTTCACAGCCTGGTCTGCACAGGATGCAGCAAACATCGCCACGGAGACCCTGAATGTGCTGAGTGCCTATCAAGGAAGTGCTGCGAGATTGACGAAATTCACCGAGCAAGAGCTGGAAGGTAGCATGGCTTTGGGACGAATTGGACATATCAAGGATTGGCCTTGGTTCGTCGACCAAGTGAGAAGAAGAGGGAATTACAGGAACGACGCATGTTGATGGTGATTCGTATTCATGATTCGATATTTGTCTGTGCTTCTATCCCTATAGCCTGTAGGTGCTGTGGCTGTGGCTCATCCTGATTTCTGGGCTGCTGTTCGGCCAGAAGGAAATTATTTGCTGATCAATCCGAGTGCTTTCCCATAACGCCTATGCTAGAGCATGCTGTTTCTCTTTACGGTCATGATCAAAAGTCTACTCCGACGACTTGGTCAACCAGTCGACGCCAGCCTGTGCGACTTGAAGATCCTCGTCGGGACTGCCTCCGCTAACGCCGATCGAGCCAAGCAGGAAATCGTCCTTGTAAAGAGGCAGGCTCCCACCAAAGACGACCAAGCCGCCGTTAGTCTCCTGAATGCCTGGTGGATTGTGAGCATGTGATTGACAATACAAGATCAACAATCAACCTACCGTAGAAAGGAGCTCCAGGCTGTGCAAGATCATAGACAACTCCGCTGGGCAAACCATTGAAGAGGACAGTAGTGCGGGCCTTCTTGATACTCAGGTCGATGCTTCCAGGGTAGGCATTGTCCATGCGCAAGAATGCAACAAGGAGGCCGGAGGGATCAACAATTGCAATGTTCTGAGGGGTGATAGTCTCGGCGTACTTTGCAGCGGCGTTCAGCACACCCTGTGCTTGAGCAGCGGAGATGACATGGCGCTACAGAAGGAGTGACATCGTTAGGATTGATGGAAGAACCGCCGAGATAATGCTCCTCACTAACCTGTGCTGGCGTGGAGCCGATTCTGTTGGTAGATGCTTGGTCGCCGTGTGTAGAACTCATGGTGTGATGGAATGGTTTGAAGAACGTCTTGGTGTCTCTGATGTACGGGCTTATAACGATTGATATGTGGGAGATACGCAGAAAGTAGGGTTCGCAAATGACCCCGACATGGAACCTTGGACTTAAGCTTACTTGCGCCTCACAGCTCCGCTCACTATTGACTTTCACGGCTCACTTCTTTTAGAGTCGGTATGGCTTCACTCGCGAGTCACACTTGCAGCTCTTACCAAAGTTGGTATCAACTTGTTGTGTCGTGAAGGTCACTGCGCTGGAACCAAATTCGCTCACCGTCTTCAAAGCGTCAGGTAGATCTCAACCGGCCCCTTCCGGCTTCGGGAAGACGCGAACGACCCACCGATCGACAGCTAAATTTCATACGCGACCGTGCTTCAACGTGCGTAGGCGACGACCGAGTCAAGCGTCGACCCCTGAAATCTGGAACGCCATTTTGTTGGACCGCGACCTCGGTTCTTTGTAAGAACAGGATTTGACTCTTGTCACTGGATAACCTTGTTGTCGATTCATGAAATCTTGCACTCTATCTGACGTTTGACACTCTACGTACGCAACGTGGAAGGTCTTTACTGATCCTTCGCGTTGGAATTAAGCGAGCGAGCCAGCCAGCCAGCCAAATTTCACGACGTGGATACATGATCAATCGGAAGCAAGTTTTATCCGGCATTGCCGAGGGCAAATATGGTAGTGACAAATGGAGGGTATAATATTCATGAATACATAATAAGAAAATCTGTCTGGCTCAGACTCTGTGTTGGGTAAATTTGTATGGAAGAAGTGAAAAGAAGTGAATGTCCAGTGATCTTAAACGGCTTCACCAGCCCTGTTTAGGTCCTTCAGGGGAATTTGTGACTCGTCCGAGAGACGATGCTGGTTGTGCATCTTGTTGAAAGGGTTGTTTGAGCTGTATTGAGGTGCGCCGTGGTTGTTGTAATTGTTCTCGGCAGATGTCCTTGAAGAAGTCTTGTCCAAGTCGTCGTTGTGGTTCTCGCTGTCTGAGTCTCCGACGAAGATCTGAACTTCTGTTTGACGCTGGATTCCCTTCATGTCTTCTCTATTGATGTTGTCATTTTGCGTATGACCGATATGTGCCGTGTTCTTCGCTCCATTGACTGTCTCGCGATCGTTGAAGGTGCGTTGAGGGTGTGATCTGCTGTCTGGGAAGGGTGTTCCGGAGGATGAGTGTTGACGGACATCGATCTCAGATGTGGTCGCGACCTTGACGATGAGATCGGCCATGGACATCTCGATATATAGCTTGACCATGTATGCGACAGGGTGGAACTGAATGTAGACTACCTGGTTTGGTAATGCCATCAGACCGAGCAGCATGACATCCATGCAGATAGATAGTATGCCGAGACGAGTATAGTAGCCGATCAAGGGCTTGTATTTGCGCAGTCCATGGTGCTTGACCAGACGAGCATCGACGACGTGGATGAAGTACCAGTTGAGGCCTGCATCGACAAGGCAGATGATGACCTTCGAGACACGATCCCAGTACTTATTGATGTCGACGTAGACCTGACTTGGTGGTTTGGTCATGTGCGCTGGAATCCACTGAAGTTCTGAATTAGCACATGTGCGCAAGACTTATGTGATGAACCCAGGCTTACAATGCACATGACGAAGATGTTGACCAATGAAATGAAGATGGCGGTAGCCCACTTGAGCTTGGATGCCATCGTTCTTCGCTCAACGATGATGGCAATGCGGTTGATGATGATCTGAAGCAATAACTGCACTTCAAAGACATAGCAGAACAGAATGAAGAACAGCACAACAGGCCTGCCAGGTTGTCAGCATGAGATGGAAGATGGAGCGCGAGATATCACGTACTCTGCCTCGAGTACTCCGTTCAAGAAAAGCCATCCCAGAATACCGATCAAGAGGTTGGCAAGAATTTCTCCCCAGATCATGTAGATAAAAGCACTACGGTGAGGTGACTTGTTCTGCTTTGTCTGCTTGACGGCCCTCCATACTGTGAGAGTTCCGAATCTGAAGCTCCGTCAGTCTGTGTTGGCCATGGCTAGTAGATAAGTCTTACCCTAAAGTGAACCCTGCTGCCGCAGCAGCGAGTTGCAAGTCACCCGATGAGGTAGACATGGGGGGCACCTGAAAGAGCGTGGATGCAACGGAAAAGACAGAAAGGCAAAAAGGTTACGCAGGACAAAAGAACATGGGTATATAGGGTCCAGATCGGAACAGGCTGGTAGGTGGTAAGGGCACACCTGTAGGTCTATGTACGTGAGTCCAGAGGTAGCTTAATAAAGAAAATTCATTTACTCGGGGAGTTCTGCCGTTTGTTAGGTCTTCTCCAAGACTGGTCAGAGCATCATCATCAAAGAGGGTCCCGCTCGATGCAGGGCGTAAGTGCACCAGTGTCTGCCGCTTGTATGGCAACTGTCGACTGGAGCTTTGACCGCCGGTCAAGAGGAAAGATGGCGGACGGTAGGAAAGCGAGAGTTGTGCGAGCGCAGTCACTAATCCTAATCGCGGTAGCCTGGTCGCAGAGCTGGTGTGAGCGTTGCACGTGGCTCTGCTTTCCGATAACTTGGAAGGTTCGCCTAGAGAGATCCGGGGTGCACTAGGTGGATCTCCAGTTTGATGAGACCTTAAATACGAATGCCGTGCTTACCTCGGAGGAGTTCACAAGGCCAGTTTAAGTTACTAAGGCCCTGCCTACTTCGATGTTAGCGTAGTTTAATATGCATGTTTAGAGGGGGTCCTTGTTCAATTTTATCTACTTATACATTAGTAGGGTTGCTTATAATGTCTAATACGCTGTAAATGACGTATACTCTATAGTCACGTAGGTCCTAAGGATTTGTTAGCGGGTATAGCTAAAAGTCTAGGCGCATTCGTACCCTCAAATATATCGCATTCCCTTATCGTTACTATGCCGCCTTACTCTAGTACTTATAGCTAGACCCCTGCTTAAGAGGAGACTCTACTTTAAGCGCTTATCGATAGTAAAGCCGATTTAAATAGTCGAAGCCGAGGGCATAAGGTCCCTATCTAGAACCTCGTAATCTAGAGGATTAAGGAATAGCATAGGGTTATAGTTACTAGTTAGTAATGTCGTTTAAAGAAGGGCGTACTTAAGCCTCTATTCGAGGAATATAAGAAGCTACTTACTTACTCTAGCATAACACGACTAGCTAATAGTGCCTTTAATCTCGGTAGCCTAGCGAACGAAGAATACTAGAAGGATTACCCTAGCTTAAAGCCCTTATTTCGCTAAGGCAGCATACTATATAAGGACCTCTACGAGCGCCTCTAGGGCGATAACATTATAATAAGTTAATACGCCATTACTACTAGAGAGCTTCGAGCTCGACTTAAGCGTAAACGATAAGGTAAACCGGTTACTAAGGATAAAGTTAGTAAAGAGGAGGAGGCTAAGGAGATAGATACTACATCTAGCGATGTTAGATAAAGTAATTAGGATAATACCTAGAGCTTAGGAGTAGAAGGGCTTACGTATAGTCTTAACGACATAGATGTCGACTTAGATAGTAATGCTAATAATATTTAAGGTAGAGCTGCTCGTAGAGAGGCGCGTAGGGCCGTTCGTAAGGCCGATAAAGCTACTTATACTACTCGGATAAGAGAAATAGAAGGTACTAAGGAATTAAGTTAGTTAACACTAGGCCCTAAGGGACTAACTTAGTTAACATAGAGGATTAGCCTACTAGAGTCTCGTACTCCTTAAGTAGAGCGAGGGACTTGCCGTCGTCGTAATAGGACTATAACTAGTACGCCTTCGAAGAAGAGGCTAAAGAGCGCGCTTAATGCTGCTATCGAGAGAATTAGTAGATTTTCCTAAGAGCTAAACGAGGCCATTAGATCACTTGCTAATCCGGTCCCGTCGACTAAAGCTAAACATCCTTAAGATAAGGCCTAAGCTATTTAGGCGTAGATGTCGTCTAGTTACGACTACTAGATACCTACGCCTAATGCGCTCTAGTAGCTATACATCTATCGTTAGTTAGAGGTAGAATCTATAGTAAGAACGTTTAACAACTTTAAAAGCAATAAGATGCGGTACCTTTAGGTAAAGTAGTAGCTATACGAGGCGGAGTACCTTACTAAGGAAGAACTAGATAGCACCGTATCGCCTAAAGGTATCGTAGGACCTCGAGGTAATAGTCTAGTTCCTTTAGTCTATACGTAGGAAGCGCCGCGTAGCTATATGCCGTCGCCGCCTACAGAAAACGATAATATAGATATTAAGGAACTGTTCTTAAGCATTAAAGGTTTAAGGTTTAAAGAACTAGAGGGGGAGGACGTAGATTAACGAAAAATCTAGTCGAAGATTAGTTAATGTATTAGGTAAGGAGCTTTAATCTTAGAGAAAACAATTTAGTCAATTTCTCTAGTTAAATAGCTAATATAATTCTCTCTAAGGCCTAACTAACCTAGTACTTTATATCGCACCTCTTCTTCTCATTTCTTCTACATAATTGTCCTATAAGGCCTACGTAATACGGTCTCGCTTAGCCTTTACTTCTCTCTTCTCTCTATTACTATATAACTGTTCTCTTACTTAAGTAGGCGCTAATTTGTCGTCCTTAGAGTTATTAGAGTTCTCGGCATTAGTCTCGCTATCCTTATTACTACTGTTATAATTAATAACACCGTCCTTAGCATTAATTAGGAAGTTCGACACCGTAGTAAGCGTATAGATAAGCATAATCTACGTCTTAAGAGGGTACTTAGGCGCCTTATACATGATTTTCTACTTCCTCTTAAATCGACTAAGTCCTATTTTAACTATCGCTCGTAGGCTCGAGTAGCGTAGATTATATAGCTCTTCCTTAGTCCTAGGTCTATTATTGCCCTATTTACGTAAGTAGTACCTAGTCTTTTAATACGGTGTTATAATTGCTAACGATAGTACGTATCTAGAGTCCCTAAGGAAGAACTAGTTAGGTCGAGAAGGTTAAAATCCTCGTCGATATACTTCCTTAAAGACCTTACTATTATACGTAGACCCCTCGTATCTAGCTATAATATAAGTAAAGCGACCTTTAAAATTAATGGACACTAGAATGTTCTAGTAAATAGTCTATTTCCGTATACGCTATGCCTCTTAATTTAACATCGGTACCTAAGTATAGAATAACGACCTATCGACTACTACTATTGCTCCTTAGAAAGGCCGGTATTTACCTTAGATCTTCTCTAGATTACTATCGATAAATTTTACTAGGTTAGAGTAATATAGGACGAGGGTCTTAAGTACTACGTAGAAGCTCTTTATAATAGTCCGAGTAGAGTGTTAGAAGTAGTTAGTAGCTAATCTCTAGTTCGAGTCTTAAGCGTAGATGTATAGGAAGATCGCTACTTATTCCCTTATTAATACTAGTCGTCCGTCGTATAGGCTATACTACTCGAGCAACTCGACGAGCCCTTAGAAGTTCTACTACTCTATACGTAGTAAGTTACGATACTCGGAAGGATTAAGATTATATAGGTCGTTCGTCCTCGCGAGCCCTTTAAATTTCCTTAGATAGAGCGACCTTCTACTAGGTCGCTAGTCCTTTATGGCCTCTAAGAGAATAATAAGGCTAGTAATGTTAAAAAAGACGATAGCATACGCCGCTACGGCGATATGCCTTAGGTCGACCGGCATTATTGCTATTATTATTAGGGTTTAGATTTATAGTTAAAAAACACCCCCCCCTATGAACATGACGTACGCTAGCTAACACGAGCTAAATAATGGTTAAGGGCATGCCGAGGCCTTATTTAGGAGCTATCCGACGATACCCGACGACATTTGAACACTAAAGTACGCGCGTCTAGAGAATCCTATTTCGAAGTACAAATACGGCCGATATACACCTAAATACACCAGTTTTGTACTCTAAAGTAGGCACGAGCGATACATGAACTTATGTTCAAAAAACAACCGTTATATCCACCTGTACATCGGCTCAAATTCACCGAAGTAGGCACGGCCTGAAATTTAGCAAGCCGTTACACAAGCGCTTGTCCTACTCATGTGGAAGGGTTGATCTCGACGGGCAGCCATAACGGGCATGAACCATAGCATAGCTGCCGATTTGACCTCCCGACGACTCTTTCAAGATGAGACACCAGGGCTTTTGACCTTTGAGGAAGGTGCGTACGACGACAGCAAAGCTGAGCAAAGGTCGATTTCGGCTCGTGGGGTTGAGCCTTGGCAAAGCTGTGCTCCTTGCAGAAGGCTGGGCGGAACACATACTTGCTTCTTATCAGCATCGTTTTAAGTCTTTCTTCCAACGATATATGGTGCGCCTATCTGACAGCACGTTGACCGTCTTTCGTTGATTGTGGAGATTCTAGTTTCTATCGTACCCATGGGCTCCGGCATGTCGCATGCCCGAGGTTCTCCGCCATCCTCTAGAACAAGTGGCTGTGAGGCGTGAGTGGCAGAATTTTGAGTCTGCACATGAAACGAGAGCGGCCGTTTCCCACGTTCGCCCGTAACCTAACTCTAGATTCAGTCAAGCAGGGTCTAAATGTTCGCAAAGAGCTAGGTAAACTCTCGGCGATGTCATTCGTCAGCCACCTCTTTGGGGTCTTGTATCGCAAGATCTGTTGTATCAACCCGAATTTACTTAGGATCTCGAGCGATACGACAGGTACGTGTTATACGGTTGTAAATAGGTAACATCACTGGAAGTCTTATGAGTTGATGAAATGCCTCTAAGTGGAGACGTTGGCTATTCATCAAGCCTCGTGGCAACCGTCTTGACTCGGAAGTGACCCCGAAACAATAACTCCAGTCTACGAAAGACAGGACTGCCGTTTCTGCTAACGATCCATATAGATCCTCTCGGCATTCACGGCACCTTCTTCGATCAGTGGAAAGAATCACCAATTCCGCCAGATAATGGTTGAACGCAGCGAGTCAGGAGCAGTGACATGTGTGCCGCTTAAGCGTAACCTCACGTCAAGACATCCCGCTGCCACAGTTTCCCAACAGCAACACCAGGAATTTTGGTCCAAGGCATTAATGGACGGTCAGTCAAATCCTGAGACTGGGTCTCTTGGAAGTGCCGACACGTGCGACTGTATCTTACGGATTCATTGTCAACTCCTGGCAGTAGGTCTCGAAGCTAAAACATGATATATCCCTTCGAGTGGGTCTTCGTGAACGAGCAATGAGGCTGAGCCTGAAAACAAGCATTTGTCAATCACATCCACTAAAACATTCGACCGGTAGCGAACAAGCCGTTCGCGATGGAGTCAGTGAACTTTATCATGTCTACGACTTCATGAGTCAATACTTTGGGCTATCACAAGCCCTACTAACCATAACGATGGGTCAACGAGCATTCATCATCGTGGAGACGGACCGCACAGATCTTTACCCTCGAACATCTGCTCAACCATCTCCCTCGTCCGAGTTTCAGCCCAAAGACTGACAACACCAGATTCTTGTTTCTACATCTCCCGAGGAACAACTCAGCTTCTGACAGCCAATTCTGGTAATTTGCGGACCCTCACAAGTCTCACCCAGCCCTGAACATCTTTCAAACGATTCATGAACACGGCAATTGATATTACCTTAAGCACTTGACGATCGCAAAGCTTCCAGTTTTGGTGCCTGGTATCATGCCCTAACTATAGACACTCGGACATGATAGACAAGAGCTTATCATTACCAGTCAGCTCGTCTGTTCACCATGCAATTAGAGACAAGGCTTGTCTGTCACGGCACTTTTTCGACCCTGCCGAATCAAACACAAGCAACTATTGCAAAGAAAGCCACAGCCGTTAGGAAACACAGCAGTCAACAAGCCGCCTGGCAGAGAAGATACAACGAGTGGACACAATGCATTGCATTGTCATTTGAACGAACCTGGGAATATAGACACTTACTAAATCTCCCTCCATCCTTTGGTTGACCATAAACCCCGAAGTCGGCCATCCGATCGCTACCGCAAGTCCATGAAGATACCTTCGGTGTTTGTATACTGATATGGCACTGTTCCATCAGGGCTCAAAAGGTTTCGAGAAGATGAACGGATCTCTAGACCACGTCTCTATTCACTTTAGGCCCTCACAGAGTGTATAATTTCGAGATCTATCCAAGTCCTGCGCAATAGTCCGCTCAAGTCACCCTTGGAGCATCCTCTTTTTCTGATGAACATCAATCGTATGAGAGCTATCCAGCTGCCCATCCCGATATTTATTTAACCGCCTGCTGGACTTCCTCCTGGATATGTTCTCTCCTGATCCTGCCACTGATGAGGTAGACCGCCGTCCTCACCTCCAACAAAGGATCTTCACTGACCCCGACACCTTCCATGTATCTCGGGATGGGGTCGTAGATGATCCTCTTCTGTTCACGTCCTGCAGGTTCACCTTCATCCATCTCCCACAGACGATCAATCACAATCTCACCCATTTCGGCAAATTCATTCGTCTCCGGCCATACCTTGGTCGAGTCGTTGACTTCATCTCCTTCCTCGGCCAGTTGCGCCATAAGTCTGTACTTGATGGGCTTGTTGTGCGAAAGCCTATACTCCAAATCATCGAATTGGTAATTCTTTTCTTGCTTTGCAGCATCAGCTTTACTGTGCTTCATCACGCCCTGCCACGGCACGATTCTCCAACGGAAATATCTCTCTTTCCCCTCATCATTGACGAACTTGTACGCGTGGATGGAATGCCATTGCTCGGTAGCAAAAGAGTATGAATGCGCCGGCGACTGGTTTTCCATAAAATATCTCGCATGGGGGTATTTGTCTAGGAATTCCTCCATCTTGTCGTCACGCATGGCTTTGAATTGGTCCAGGAAGCCTTCGCCTGTGCTGACGACGAAGCCGTATGCGTTGTTGGTTATAATGTCGTAGTGGGTGTGACCGTCTTCCGAAAGCACGAATCTGATGGCGAAACCGCGAGAGCCGTTTTCGCCATTGTCGGGCAGGTTCTTGAAACCGGTGTCGGTGCTATAGCGCATGATGAGGGGAGTGGAGGGTTGGGTGAATATTGGCGCTTTGGAGAGTTTGGATGCATCTTTGTGAGGTGTGAAATATCCTTTGACGAGTTGGCCTTTGGCGTGGACTGGATTCTTCGTCAGCAACGCAGGTCACGCATTCAATCGAGCGACTAGAATCACCTGGTCTGTAATTCCTTGGCGTGTCGAAAGTCGCACGGATGGTCTCGACGAGCTCGTCAGAGAGCTTGAGAAGCTGTTTATCTTCAGGAAGAGGCATCTTGAGCAGATCGAGATTTTTGGTACGCGACACCCTCGACGCAGAAGAGGTTGCTTCTCATATAGCTCTCCCCGGATCATCCGGTATCTTACCCCTCATCATCGTTATGATATCAACGCATAGTTTAGAAGGAGTTAAACTCCGCCCAGGCGTCATTTCCTGAACGTTATGATGATGGATTTGAGATGTCGAAAGTCAATTGTGGTCAGCAACGTCAACGACCGGCGCATGAGTGTTATACCATAAATTTCAAGAATCAAGCACGTACGGCCACAGTCAGCTGAAAACTGGGCATCCCGTCCGCTCTGCCATACATAAGCAGTTGAACGGCAGATTAGTAC